>Ga0126311_10000098_pt1 | contig 42302 bp, 30 predicted proteins | sample Plot61_FD_92539 | JGI IMG/M metagenome (GOLD analysis project Ga0126311, IMG submission 92539) | Serpentine soil microbial communities from UC McLaughlin Reserve, CA, USA - Plot61 | ecosystem: Environmental > Terrestrial > Soil > Grasslands | place: USA: UC McLaughlin Reserve, Lake County... | reverse complement strand
GGGATCCTCAGAGACTATACGGGTCGGGACTGAGACGTCCAAGATATAGTCCAGCCAGCAACCCCAGCTTTGACGGGCGGTCAGGGAAAGCCTGATGCTGGAAGCTAAGCAGAGGGCCGCAGGTTCGAGTCCTGCCGGGGGCACTTACACACCAGTTTGCGGCGGCATTAGCTCAGTAGGTTAGAGCGCCAGATTGTGGATCTGGAGGTCGTGGGTTCGATCCCCACATGCCGCCCCACGCCACCAAAGAAAAGTAGCCACAAAAAGGCACAAAAACACAAAATGAATTTAGAAAAACTTTTGTGCTTTTGCGCCTTTTTTGCGGCCTAACTCAATCTATTTCCTCTTCTTCCTGATCCTTTTTCTTTACCGAGTACGAGTCGAGATATTGAGCGTCGTGGCCACGGGCGATGAGGATGTAGGCGGAGTGGCCGCCACGTCCCTCAATCTCCCACGTGAATTTGTGATTGCCTGGAGTGATGCTGCGCTGCGCTGACTTCAGCTCCGCAACTTCCTGATAACGAATACGTGGTCCATCCGTGCGCGCAATCGCCGTAACGTAGCGCACACGGTTGTCCGCGTCATAACCAACCAGCAGGTGTGAAATCCGCACATCCTTCACGGCCCAAACTTCCTGCCGTTTTCGTGCCTCTTTCTCCAGATTGCCGATCGATTTCAGACGTGCGACAGCATCGTCGCGTTTCATGCCGAGACCGATGCCCATGATCTCCGGGCGCGGCCGGGCAGCGGCCGCGCTCACGAGAGCACCGATCACGAGCAAGAGCGAAAAACCCAATAGAGTTTTCATGGCTATTTAGTCTTCACACTCGCAACGTTGGAATAGCCGGACTTGCCACCGCTGTTCGCTGCCCGCACGCGGTAGAAATACGTTGTCTTTCTGAACAGTGTATTGTCAGTATAGCTCCGCAGGTTCGCTGCTACGGTGGCTACCTGGATATAACCTCCAGACATCGATGTCGAGCGTTCGATCGCAAAGCTCTCCTCGTTGTTGGAATTGTCAGTCCAGCTCAAACTCGCAGAGCCTTTGCCACCGCTCGTAGCGGCCAGCGAAGACGGCGCTGCCGGACGTGACTGGCACGCAGCATTGCCGATCAATGTGTAGCCAACTGCCGTACTCGGACTGCCGTAGTTCGCATTGTCCGGTACCAACGCAATCACAGGCACACGCACAAACATGCGCGACAGCCTGCCACCCGCTTGCGGGTTGCCGATCTTGCTATTCGAAACAACGAGCGTGATCGTGTCTGTCTGCGTGTTGTAGCTACTGCCCGCGTCGAGATTACCGACAGTCGTCGCCGTACCCGCTGTGTTGTCTGCGTTGTGTATGTAAGTGCCGTACTTGAAAGTGACCGCTCCGAGCAGGTCAGTTCTCATGTCGACGAAGTATCCATTGTTGTCGGCGCCGGTAAAATACACGCGCCACTGCGTGTTTGGCGTAAGCGGATCCGCGAGATCGCCCGTCTTCAAACTGAACACGAGTTTCTGCGATCCATCTGCGGAATACGGCTCTGCGATGTGCAGCGAGCGAATGTCGTGACCGCCAATCTGGTCCAACGCGTCTCCAGCCGGGTCAGTCATGATGGTGACACCCAAACCGTTGCATGCGCTTTCGTTCGTTACGGGTGTTACATGCGGTGATGATGTACCTTCACCATTCGCATTCGACGCAGTCACACGGTAGTAAGAGTTTCCACTTGCTGCATCGTTGTCGATGTAAGAGTTAACGTCTGCTGCGAAACTCGACAACAGACTCTCCGCTCCACCTTCCACCCCGCGATACAGACGATAGCCCGTGATCGCTGAGCCACCATCTTCGGGTATGGACCACGCCAGGTTAACGGCATCGCCGTCCCTGGTCGCGACGAGCAGCGGCGGCTCCGGCCTCGCGTTCGCAGGCGGATCAAAGGCCGTGAATAAACGCTTGCCGCCAGTCTGTCGAATGATAGTTGCCTTGTCTGTGCCGTCGTTGTCGAGGCTGTCGATTTTGCCGTCGCCGTTGCGATCGACTCCGCGAATACATTCAGCAGTTACACAACCATCAGCAAACGCTGCGAGCACGCGGCCCTGTTTATCCACCGTCACATCATTGAAGTCGAGGAGATTGCGCGTGCCGGACGGACAAGTCGTGCCCTGCGTACAAACAACACCACGCTGAACAGGATCGTTTGGCGTCGCGTTAGCCGTGACCCAGGTCACGCCACCGTCGTAAGTCGTGGCGATGTAGCCATACCAGGTCCCGGGGAACGTCAGATCAGTTCCTCTACCACTCGCGCCCGGCGTGCTCGAGCCCAGGAAGAAGAAAGCAGCGCGATTGCTATCGCCGCCGGCCACTGCCGGGAAGACGGTGTTCTGAACGCCCTGCGAAGCGCCGACGTCCTGCACGTGTTGCCAGGTCGCGCCACGATCGTGTGACACGGCAACGCGAGCGTGTCCATCGCCGTCAGCGAAGCCAAAATAGACTGTGCCGTCTGCGCCAATGCCGACTGAAGGATCAGTGTCGCCGGCCGTGCTTCCTTCGACTGTGCGAATGGTCCACGAGAGACCGTTGTCTTCCGAGACTGCGACTCCCTGTTTGCCGCCGCAGGATTTATTCGGCACGTAAACTGTGCCATCCGGCGCAACTTTTATGTGACCATGCAGTCCGTCGCACTGCACGAGTGTCCACATCGGAATCGCCACACCGAAAGTCAAACCACCGTTGTCGCTACGCGCGAGCTCGGCGAGACCGACGTCCTGCGAAGCGTAATAGGTCGCGTTCGGATAGAGTTGTCCGTTTAGTCCCGGTAGTTGAATCGCCCCGCCTTTGAGCGTGCCGTCGGGATTCTTTGCGTAAGGACCGCCGCCGATTGTCTGATGGTCCACGCCCGAGTTGACGCCTGAACCCTGACTGATGGTCCAACTCGCTCCATCGTTATCGGTGAAGACCATCGCACTAGCTTTACCGAGCAGTTGCGAAACAAACGTGCGATTAGTGCGGTTTGGCCCGGCATCGCTGTCAGTGAAAAGGATTGGATCGAGTGTGGTGATCGAAGTGGTCGGCGCAGTGACGTCTTCCCATGTTGCCGGCGCTGGTGATGCCGTGTCGTCCCACTTGATGCGCAACGTCTGTAACGCCGCGACAAACATCGCCGCGCCCGTGTCCCAGTTCACGCCGATTGTTGGCTCACCGGCCGAGTTACCCATTGCGGGTGGCGCTGCGTAGCTCGTGTAATGTGGAGCAGTTTCTGTCGATGGTGTCGGCGTTGGCTGCGGCGTGGGTTTGTTCTCGATCGTCGCGCTGCCGTGATACTGATCGACTGCTGTGGCTAGGTAATAAACAGCGCGAACCGTATAGACGCCGGTGCCGCTGACCGACGGATCGATCGTCGTGTCTTCCCACGTCAACGGGTCAGTCGGCGAGGTTGCGCCACGACCAGAGCTGGCGACAACAGGTCCGGAGTTGGAGTCTTTATGAATATAGAGATCATAATCCGTCGTCGGAAGCAGCCATTCGATCTTTATTCGGATCAGCTTTCCGGCCCAGTCTGCGGTAGTTCCACCTACGGTTAAGGTGAACGTGTCGCAGGTTAAACCTTCCTGACACAAATCCTCGCCACCGATAAGAAGCGGTGCGTTGACAGCTCCACCTGCGACGGCCGTGCCCGTCCAACTCAGAGGCGTGGTGGCCGTCGGATTGATGGTTCCGCCGGTCGGGTTGGATGCGCGCGTGGTATTAAGCCCGGGCAGCGCAAGTGTAAGCAGCGCGAGAATGAAGCCGGTGGCCATCAAAGCGCGCCAACTGAATCGCGTGTTTCTTCGGAACTTGGGATTATTTTGGTGGGCCATCTGCTTTTCCTCGCATTAAACGGAGCCACGACAACTATCGGTCGTCGTTTAGTCGGGGGCTCCAGTGTTTTACCGCTTGTCGGGGTACGGGCGTCGGGTACGTGGAATTGCAGAACGTGATTTAAAGACAAAGCGTGCCGGAGCAGTCACGCAATCTCTGCGAAAACTTGGAGAACTCCTTGTAGTGTTCTTGTGGGAATAATGGGGATTTCTTGCGATGGAAGCACAGAACCGAGCGCGGTAGCGCCGGGTCAACGTCATTCAGCATGCTGCATGGGAATGTTAACCCGGCGCTACCGCGCTCGGTTCTGTGCTTTGCTACATGGCGAAATCGACGGCGGCAAGATCAGTTACAACCATGGAGTCAGCACGTGCGCTGTTGAGGATGAACAGGTCTACATCGGCAACGTCGAGAGGCTTAGCGAACAAGTAGCCTTGGCCGTACTGGCACTTCAACGATCTAAGTTGGTCCAGTTGCTCCTCAGTCTCAACACCTTCAGCGACGACCTGCATACCGAGATTGCTGGCGAGCGTGATAATCGTTTTCACGATCTGAAGATTTTCGTCAGCCTCATTCATGCTCGTAACAAAGGAGCGATCGATCTTCAACGTGTCCACCGGAAAACGGTTGAGATAACTCAACGAAGAATATCCGGTGCCGAAATCGTCAATGCTCAAGCGAACGCCGAGACTGCGAAGTTTCGCAAGCGTAACCGCTGCCAGCTCCGGACTCTCCATCACCACCGTCTCTGTAATCTCCAGCTTCAAGTGCCATGGATTTATCTGAGACTCGTTTAAAGCTTCTTCGACACGTTCGATCAGATCGGGCTGCATGAGCTGCTTGCCGGAGAGATTCACGCTCATGATCAGGTCGCGGTTTGCCAACGAGTATTGCTGCCACTTCCGCAACTGGTGGCAAGCATCGCGCAATACACGAAGACCAATCGGCAGGATCAGTCCAGTCTCTTCTGCAAGTGGGACAAAGTCGTCAGGCGCAATGATTCCGCGTTCCGGATGTTGCCAGCGCACGAGCGCTTCGAAGCCGTGCAGCTCGCCGTTCGCAAGTGCGACGATCGGCTGGTAATAAACACACAATTCGTCCTTTTCAAGCGCACGCCGCAGATCGCTCTCGAGGCGCAGGAGGGTGACGGCGCGTGTGTGCATCGCAGTATCAAAGACTTCGCAGCGCGCTTTGCCGCAATCTTTCGCGCGGTACATCGCAGTGTCCGCGTCACGAATGATGTCTTCCGCCTCTGTATAGCCCGAAGTGCTGAGCGCGATACCGATGCTGGCCGTCGTGATCGCTTCGTGACTGGCGAGCTTGAAGGGCGCGGAGATCGCATGTTGCACTTTTTCCGCCACGCGCACAGCGTCTGATGCATCCTGAATCGCGTCGAGCAGTATCGCAAACTCGTCACCACCGAAACGCGCGACCATGTCGGTTTGTCTGATACACATTTCGAGCCGGCGCGCGACGAGTTTCAGCAACTCATCACCGCAGGGATGGCCCAAACTGTCGTTGATGTTCTTGAAACGATCGAGATCCAGGAACAGCACGCCGAACAGATACTTGTCGTTCTGGTGCGCACGCCGCAGAGCCACACGCAAATGATCTGTAAACAAAGATCGATTGGGCAATCCGGTCAGGGCGTCGTGAAAAGCGGCGTGGCGAAAGTGTTCGCGACTTTCCTCCAGTTCCCTGCCCGCACTCTCCAGCTTCTCGACATAACGATTGAGCTCTTCGACGTGTCGCTCCGCTTGTTCCGCTCGCAGTCGCTCGGCTTCCGCACGTGCGTGCTCTGCCTCAGCGCGCTCACGCTCGGCGCGCTCAGCTTGTGCTGAAGTGGCGCGGATGTCTTCGAGATATCTTTCGTAGGTAAAGTAGATGATCGAGATGATCGGCAGCGGCGCCAGCACTGCGTAAAAACTGATCGAGCCTTCGAGCTTGATGATACCGCCGGCAACAAAAGCGCCGATGAAGTAAGTCAGCGACGACCAGAGGTAATTGTTGGCCCACGTCTGCCAGATAGGCCGATCATGCTTACAGGCGAGACAAATCGCCACGAGCCACGTGTGGGCCGCATACTGGCAGACAGCGACGGTGCTAAGGAGCACAAGTGAGGTCGATAGCGATTGCGTGTCAACGTGAAAGTTCGCCCCGAAGAGCACACGTGCGATCGCGCCGGTGAAGAATGCCGCGGAACCTGCGGCGGCGGCGTTGAACAAAACTGTGACCCAACGCTTGCTGATATGCCGGCCTGCGCTTAGTCCATCAGCGGCAGCGACTATCACCGCCGCTTCTGGTCCATAAAGAAGCAGCGTCAGGAAAACAAAGCTGTCAGCGACCGTAATCGTCGTGTTCACGCGCGGGACTTTGATCGCGATACGTGAGCTGACGACGACTGTCAGCAGAAACAACAGGCAAAAACGAAAGTCGAGTTTCGCGAAAGGCAGTGTACAGAGTGAATAGAAAAATATCGCCGCACCGGCGGCGACTACCAGCCACATGTACCGATTGACGAACCTCTGTTTGCCCATTGCGGATTTACGAGCGAGTGAGTTTGGGGATTAGAAGTAAAGAAGATCGTATTGCCCGGCGATGTCGAAGCCGAGCCGTGAATAGAACGCTGTGGTACGCGTGTTTTCATTCTCAACGAACAGGTGAATCGCCGCGGTGCGCTCCAGCAACTTGCGACCGACTGCCGTCAGACAACGCTGGCCCAGGCCTTTACCTCTGTCCTCGGGGCTGACATACACGCCTTCTATGTAAGTGGCTGCCGGTGTCTCGGCGATTACGTCCAGCTTGAAGATCAGTCGCCGGTTCTGCATCAAAACCCACACGCGATTATTATCGATGCGACGCAGGTAACGCTGGCGGAATCCAAGCGGATCTTTTCGCAACGGATCGACGCCGCTGGTTTCGACTGCCATCGCGGCCTGGGCCCGGACGATGGGCTCCAGATCTTCGGGTTTAGCGAGACGCAGCTCAGGCACGTCTTGTTGTTGCTGAAACTGTTCACCGCGCCGCAGGAAAAGCACTGGACACACGTGACGCGGCATTTGTTCGCTCTCGGCGTAATAACTCCAGAAGCGCTGCACAGCGTTGTGCTCGCCCATCAGTAAATGTGGTGCGGCATCGCGACGCGCAAGCGCTGCGAATCCCTCGATGGCCCTTTCGCTAACGGCGTCAAACAAGATCGAATGACCGATGAGCGCGACGCCTTCGAGCTTGCCGACCTCGTTGCGACACACGTAGAAGTGGCCGCGGTTTTGTCCGCTTACCAGGCCGTTGTCGCGGATGAATCCGGACATGATGACATTCGTTAACGTGGGCATCGCGAGCGCGGACAGAATCTCTTCTTCTGTTCCCTCTGCTGCCGGCGCGAACTCAAGCGAGGCGCACTGCAAAGAGGAACCAATCTCGCGGGGATGTTGCTGCGGTATGCAACTGCTGTCGAATTTACATGCTACGCTAGCCATGATTTTGTCCTCAGAGCTACTGCACAGAGCCGTCTTCCTGCACGGCATCCATATCGTTACCTGCGTCACCATTAGTGAGAACCAACAGCGCCCAGAGTGGGCCACTGTCTCCGATAGCGACTCCATCTCCGATCGCGACACCGTCTGAGAATAGAATTCCATCACCGACCGCAACTCCATCGCCGATCGCCACGCCGGTCGAGAGACTTGAACCGAACAGGAAGATGTAGCCGTCGCCAATCGCCACGCCGGTACTTGTCAGGACGTTGTCGCCAACCGCGACACCATCACCGATCGCAACGCCGTCACTGATTGCAACTCCATCTCCGATCGCAACCCCGAGATCGTAAATGCGTTGATACTTCGTGATCAGATTGACTCCCGTTGCATAGCCGCGATTCAGGAGAATGCCCTGCGCCCACGGGAACGTGTAACCATCAAGCGTCGTGGCGGGAGTAGGAGGTACATTCGTGATCAGCAGGTTTGAGCCCGCCAAAGTCAGGTTCGACAGGTCCGTGCGGACGAGCTTCGCGAGCCGGATCGCGCCTTCGATGTTGAGCTGCCCGGCGCCCTGTTCGAGCATGTTGTATCCGTTAAGCGGCTGGGCCGTGTACATCAGGATCATTTTGACGAGGTTTGGCGTGAGCTTTGGATTCGCCTGCAATATCAAGGAGGCCGCACCTGCGACCAGCGGCGTCGACATTGACGTGCCGCTCATTCTCATCATTTTGTGATTGCTGCCGCTCGAAGGAGTGCATTCAAGCTGTGGATAATCAGTGATGAGTCGATTGTACCGGCCTTCCGCAGCGATGAGTTTGTTACCCGGTGCGACGAGATCCGGTTTGATGATGTGGTCGTAATACCTGACGCCGTTAACAGTGCGATAACTGCGAGTTGGACCACGCGAGCTGTAACTCGTGACGCCGTCGTCACCACGCACATCGGTGCCAAAAGAATTCGCCGCTCCGACAGTGATCACCGAAGGATCGTTTCCGGGAGCGTGAATGCGTCCGTAGATCTTGCGTCCGGTGACGTCGGTGCCGTCATTACCAGCCGCCGCTACTACAACGAGTCCGGTGTTAACGAGACGCCGCGCCGCCAGGCACAATGGATCGTCGCGGTATGAATCCACTGCCGGCGCGCCCAGGCTTAGATTCACGACTCTGATCCTGTACTTCTGATAATTCTTCTCGCCGAGAGGCTTGTTCGGATCGGTTGGCGCGAGGATCCAGTTCAATGCTTTCAAAACATTCGATACCGCACCGACGCCGCGTGAGCTCAGCACGCGCAGATTGATCACCTTCGCTTCCGGAGCTACACCAGTGTAAGCGCCGTGCGCGACGTGATCCTGGCCGGCTGCCAACGAGGCGACGTGTGTGCCGTGGCCGTAGGGATCATCAACTCTGCCTTCGCCCGTGAAATCAAACTGCGCGTCGATTCTGCTTCCGATCTGGTGGTGGTCCTTATCGATACCGGAATCCAGCACCGCGATGTTCACGTCCTTGCCTTTCAGTCCGCTGTTGCCGGACTGTGTGCGCATGAATGCCGCGCCGGTGGTTTTCTCGACGTGGCCGGTCATTTGAACGTCGCGATCTTCGGAAATAAAGTGGACTTCACTGAAGTCTGCCAGCTCGCTCACGACGCTGAGAGGCAGTTCGACTGAGAGCGAATTGAGCTCTTTGAAGTCGTCTTTGACGTGAACGCCGTTACGTTGCAAGAGTGCGTTCAGGCGGCCGGACGGCGATGAGTTGAGTTGAATGATGACCTGGACGTTCTCGCTGCTAGTGCGGCCGCGCAGTGTGTCTGAGATCTTGTCGTCTTTGCGTCGCGAGTTTGCACTCAACGGTTGCGGTAAGTTCGAATCCGCGCTAACGGGGCTCGTAACAAAGCCGCTCAGGCAAAGCGAAAAAATCAAGCCGCCGGCAATCAGCAATGAGGCAGCTAGCGATGTTTTCGAGTTTCTCATTTCCCTTTAAACCCTCAGCCCGAGATGGAAAGAAATAAACTTACGTTTGAGCCGAAGTGCACAGCCTGTGCCGGAAACTGGTGGTCCGTTTTTGGACGTTTTTGGCAGGTACTTACCTCGTGAGGTCATGGTGATAGGTCAAACTGATTTTGACCGGTCAACTTGCGAAGATGAGGCAGTGCAGTATTTAATCAAACAACCGAACCGAGCGCGGTAGCGCCGGGTCAACTTCCAAATAGGACGTGCTAACTGACATCCACCCGGCGCTACCGCGCTTGGTTCTGTGCAGAGCGATACGCAAAGAGAGGGACCAATAATGCCGGACGAGCAAAGAGTCGCTAATAATTCACAAACCTACGTCGCTGACGCCGACAGTTTTCAATTTGAGACAGTTGAACAGGCAAACGGGCAGGCGACGGTGATTCGTTTCCGGCTCGATGATCCGCGCTACCACGCGGGCGATGTAGTCGTGGTGCTAAGCGGCAGTGAGATCCACTTTCACGGCATGATTGGACAATTGGCTGACGGCTGGGCCACTGCGAGCGATCGTCGTGGCTCGCTTCTGGCTGCGACCGTTCAGTAGTCTCTACCTCACATATCCTGACGGATACGCAACGCGCACACCCGGAGTCGAGGATTTCACTTCGATTTTATGGAATCCCTTGCCCAGATGTGTCGAAAGAAAAGTCAGTGCGGCCTGTTTCTGTAATGAGGTATCCAGCTCGCGGATGAAAGGCACAAAACTCACGGGCGCGCCCGTGCCTTGAAAGAAAGCCAGTCCGCCAGTCTCGTCCGACAAGCGCAACAACGAGCTCTGCGCATTACTTACGAGCCCCGGGTTCGACGCCGCCACAATCGTCGGCGCGTAAAAACCGTAAATCGCAACTCCTCGTTTCTGCGACTCATTCACTGCACGTTGTAGATCCACACTCTGCGTCGGTGACGACGAATCAACACCGCGCGAGATGTCCAGCCCATCAGACACGAGCAAGATCGCCCGGCGGCCGAGTGGCTGCCCTTCAAATCGCTTCAGCGCTTCAATCACTTCAACGTAAGGATTGTATGGACTGTTACTGGCGAAACCCGTCGGTGGTCGCAGCGCGCTCGCGGCTCTCTCGAGATCGGGCGTGAATCGCTGTTTGACTTGAAGACTCCCGGTGCGCAGGTATCCCACCATCACTCGCGAACCCTTGGGCAGTTTGCGAATGAACTCCGCCAGATCCTTGATCTCGTTTCCTACTGACGGCACGAGGTCTTCCTGGATCAACACCGCGAGCGTGATCGGTGAATTCGTGCCGATACCTCGGAGCGAGATGATGGTCTGTGGCTCGCCATCCTCGTGAATCGATAGGTCGATATTCTGTAATTCAGTTTCCTCTTTGACCCGGATCGTCACCGGAACGGTGACTGGTTTGCCGGGACCGCGCGTGGCGCCGTCGCCCGTAATACTTTGGGGCTGGCCAAAGGCTGACGAGGTGAACACGACAAAGCCAACGGTGATGGACAACTGCAATACGGTCAGGTGGAGTCGTCGGAGCGTCTTCATTGAATTTCCTCTATGGTACGGGCGACATTATACTGATGTTATGAAGGAAGCGCTTGTGACGAGCCAGTCGAAAGGGAAACTTTCCGGCAAAGATGCCACGACGGCACGATTGCTGAAAGTTGCGCCCTGGATTGCCATGGCAGCGACTTCGCTTCCGGCACCGCTGGTATTCCTTGTCCTTTTTCTTACCGCGACGGCCACAGATTCGGCTGCCGTCTATCTCTTGCTGGCCGGTCTCTCGTTGACACTTGGGTTTGCGCTGGGAGTGGTAATCGCCGCGCTTTTGTTCTTTTATCGCAAGCGATGGCTCTCAAAATTGCGAGACCGGTTAGCATCGGATGGAATCACGGCCAGTGAGGTTGTATGGTTCCGTTCGGAATTGACGTCGGCTGAGCGTGCGGCACTGGCCGAAATCGAGCAAAGTAACCCGCTTTTGGCGGATGCGTACCTTGAAACCCTGGCCAATCGACTGATGGCGTCCCGCGTTATTTCGCGGTCGAAACGGGAAATGTTGCGGGTGGAGAGGCAAATTAACCGGGCGCGGACGCTACATACGCCTGAATCTGTCTCGTTACTGAAGGACTTAGCGGACGACCACGAGAAACTGCAACACCTGAGGCAACAAGCTACCGATCATCTCGCGAAGGCAAAGACGCGGCTTCAGACGATCGAGGCGACGACGCGGCGCAGGCTCACCGAAGGTGAAACAGACATAATGATGCAGCGTTTGGGGAGTGCGCAGGATCAGTTGCCGCTGGTGCTGGAGATAGCGCAGTTGGAACAGCAGGCGCTTCGTGAAGCTAATGCTGAGGCGACAGATCCTAAGCTGCTTGGCGCCGAATAGTAGTTCACGCAAAGGCGCAAAGGCAGGTCAAATTCCTCTTTGCGCCTTTGCGTCTTCTTTGCGCCTTTGCGTGAAACTGCTTAAACGGTAGACGCCGGGCGCGAGGCGATCGGCGAAGCCTTCGTCAACGAGGGCCCAGTTTCCGAGTCCGGCTTCGGGTGACCGGAGGCCGGTAACGCGAGCCAGTTCCCCACGTGAGGTCATTCCGGCCCCGACCAGATAAGAGCGCGCGATCTCTTTCAACGCCAGGTCCCTTTCCACATTCTCATTAAGCTGATCCGCAAAACGCGCCTCGGGAATTGACCAGATGTAAGTAAAAGTCGGCTCGTACAGCACTTCGGTCGGGATTAACTTCAACGACCGCTGGAGCTCAGTCATCGCTTTGTCGAAGCGAGCCCGCTCGCGAATTCCACTCTCCTCCCGCAAGTCGCGCGACGCCATTTCCCACTCACGCCGCATGATCTTGAGTATCGCCTGCGCATCCACCGACAGCATCTTTTTCTCGACCTTGCGCGGCATTCCCCAGAGCGCATTGAAAAATGGAAGCAAGCGCGGCGCGATAAACGTCGACCGACCACGCAGCAGTTTCGCGTAAAAGCACTTGCCGCGGCGCATGACGTCGTCCTTGATGGTCCACGCCAGACGACTCTCCGGATCCTTCTGCACGTTGCGCGGCATGTGCGCATCCCGCCGGCCGCAAACAGCGACGTAAAGCGACGGCCCAGGACGGCGCGAGTCAGTCAGAGCTTCACAAAATCCGATGTCTTCAATGAAGCGTTCAGCGGTGTAAACGTCCTCGACACAGTTTTCAGGATCGCGTCGCCACATGCGATCGCGATGGACCTCAATCTCTTCAGGAAGCGCTTGAAGCATTGCCCGATTCTATCAAAGTGAATTGAGGGACCAGTCAACCTGAGTGGATCGGTCAGCGGTTGGTCCATGGCCGATTTTCAGGCTAAAGCAGGTAAGTTGTTGTTACGCAACGACGTACGTTGCTTTCGTGAATCTGGCACAGCCCCTGCAGAGGCGGTGGCGCCAGCAGCTTGTCCAGAACTGGCAAAACCTTTTACGGAGATTGACGAAAGTGACATCGATGCATAGAACAAAACGCTTCCTGGTGCTGGCCTTGCTGGCAAGCCTCACACTGGGACCAAGCCTGCTGGGCGGCAACGTCTTCACCGCCTACGCGAAAGGCAAAGAGTCCCGCGGAAACCAGGGCGCCAAGCCGGTTAAGGTCGCCTCAAACCTCAACGAAATGCTCCGCGGCAAAAACAGCGGTAGCTTAGTAAAAGTAATCCTCCAACTCAGCGACAAGCCCAGTGGTCAACTCAACGCAATGCTGGCCGCAAACGGTGTGAAGATCAGAAGACATTTCAACAACCTCAACTCTTTTGCCCTCGAATTGCCCTCTAACGTAGTTGATGCTCTTTCTAATTTTCCTGAAGTTGCTTTCATATCACTCGACAGCGAAGTTATGACTCTCGGTGGCCACATCGCCACCACGACCGGCACTGATAACGTGCGCTCGATGAGCGCCGACGGCGCGCTCGACGGCAACGGAATCGGCATCGGGATCGTTGACTCCGGTATCTACGCCGCGCACACCTCGTTCACTGATGCACAAACGGGCCAGTCACGAATCGTGGTTAATCAGGATTTCACTGGTGAAGGCCGCACGGATGATCCATACGGTCACGGCACCCACGTCGCAGCGGCAGCAGCCGGCAGCGGCATCGTCTCAAGAGGCGAATACATCGGCATCGCGCCGCGAGCGAGGATAGTCAACCTGCGCGTGCTGAATTCCAGGGGCCTTGGAACCGTTTCAAATGTTCTCGCGGCGTTCAACTGGCTGCTTTCAAATGCAGCCTCTTACAACGTTCGCGTCGTTAATCTCAGCCTCGGCATGCCGGCAGTCAACTCGTACAAGTTTGATCCACTTTGCGTTGCTGCGCGCGCGCTTGTCGATCGTGGCATCGTCGTTGTTGCCGCAGCCGGTAACAACGGAAAGAACAGCGTGGGCGAGAAGATTTATGGTCAGGTTCACGCACCCGGCAACGAACCGTCAGTAATTACGGTCGGCGCAGTGGACTCGCGCGGAACCGACCAGCGCGGCGACGACACGATTGCGACTTACAGCTCGCGTGGTCCGACGCGGAGCTTCTGGACCGACGTCAACGGCGTCAATCACTACGACAATCTCATCAAACCGGAAATCGCCGCTCCCGGTAACAAGACGATTTTTGCGGAGTCGCCCAACAATTTCCTGCTCTCGCAGAACCCGGCGCTGGACGTCAAAGTCAGCGGCGTTGCGACGCGCAAACAGATGATGCTCAGCGGTACCTCGATGGCTTCGCCGCTGGTAGCAGGAGCTGCGGCTCTGATGCTTGAAGCCAATCCGACTCTCACCCCAAATTTGATTAAAGTGCTGTTGATGTACACCGCTCAACAGCTTCCCAGCTACAACATGCTCGAGCAGGGTGCCGGCGAGCTCAACGTTGACGGCGCAGTTCGTCTCGCGAAGCTTGTTCGCACCACCATCAACAGCTCGACCACGCTCGGAGCATCGCTGTTGACTGATCCGGCGCCCGCCGCGCAAACCAGCATCTCGGTCCCAGGCGGCGTTTACACGTTTCAGTGGTCGCAGGGCGCGATTGTGGGCCAGACGTACGTAACCGGCCCGGCGCTCATCAATGAATACCAGAAAGTTTATGCGAAAGGCGTGCTGATCAACGACGGAATCCTGATCGGCGATGGCGTGCTGGTTAGTGACGGCGTGCTGGTCAGCGATGGTGTTCTGGTGAGCGATGGCGTTCTGGTAAGCGATGGCGTACTGGTCAGTGATGGCGTCCTCGTGAGCGACGGCGTATTGGTTGCCGATGCGAACATGTTGACCCGAGGCATTCTCGTTGGCGACAACATTATCGTGAGCAACGGCACCACCCTCGGCGTGGGCCAAACGTTCTGCTCGATCAACCTCCTGGCAATCAGCGGTGTGCTGGGCGCCGATGGCGTGTTGGTTAGTGACGGTGTTCTGGTTAGCGACGGCGTGCTGGTTAGCGATGGCGTTCTTGTAAGTGACGCGATTCTCCAGGCGTTCAACGCCCTGACGAATGGCGACGCCACTACTTCGATGGCGATTGTGCCCGATGACGAAACGGACTATTTGGGTTACTAGGCTCGGTTACTAAAAGTAACTCGACTCAGAATCCCCAGACTGCCAGGTAAACCAATGTTGCAGACGAGCACAGCCCCAAAAGTAAATGAACGCGAGCTGCCGGCTTTGAAGTCAGTTTCCGTCGCACGGCTGACGAACAAGGAGGCACCGGAAGTGCTGAAGTTCTTAGCGCAGCGCCCGATCCACACGATTACGATGATGGGAATGATCCACGACAACGGAATCGTCAGTCCATTCAACCGCGGCACGTTCTACGGCTGTCGCGACTTGAACGGGCAGCTCGAAGGCGTAGCGCTCGTGGGCCATGCAACGTTGATGGAAACAGTTTCCGATCGAGCCCTCGCAGCTCTTGCGCAAGTCGCGCGTGAGTGTCCGGGCACGCACATGATCATGGGCGAGAAGGAACGCGTCGCCGACTTCTGGAATCACTATGCTGAAGCCGGGCGCCGCCAGCGTTTGGCTTGTCGCGAGTGGTTGTTTGAGTTGAGCCGGCCCGTCGCAGCCCGTGAAGGAATCGACGAGCTCGCACCGGCGACTGCCAATGAGCTGGAGCTCGTGGTCCCGGTCCAGGCCGAGCTTGCTTATCTGGAAAGCGGAATTAATCCGCTAGACGTTGATCCACAAGGTTTTCGCGAGCGTTGCTTGCGACGTATCGAACAAGGAAGAACATGGGTAGTAGTTGAAAACAACCTCCTGGTTTTCAAAGCAGACGTCATTTCGAAGACTCCCGAAGTCAACTATCTCGAAGGTATCTGGCTGCGTGAAGATCGTCGCAATAAGAATCTGGGCACGCTCTTCATGTCAGAGCTGATGAGACGGCTGCTGGAAAATACCCAATCTGTCTGCCTGCTGGTTAACGAGACAAATGAGTGGGCCCAGGGCTTTTACCGGAAATGTGGTTTTCACTTCCGGGCCACTTACGAAACCATCTTCCTGCCCAGGAAGGAACCAGTGCAGAACTAATACTTACATCGCTCGATCAAGCTGGTAAGGCAATCGTCCCCCCTCATCAACAGAAATGTCATCGCTGGCGCCATGGAAAATAAATTCTTCCGGCCATTCCTCCTGGTAGTAGTTGTAAGCGGTAGCCTCACGTTCGTTTACTCCGCGTTTCAGATTGACTTCCACCAGTTCGATTCTCACTTCGCTGTGCTGGTCGCGATGGCTTTGCTGCTCACGTCGCGTATCACTATTCCGATTCCGCGTTTCAGCTCGCAAATCTCAGTTTCTGATACGTTCGTGTTTCTGGCCCTGCTGCTTTACGGTGGTCCAGCGGCGGTAGTGATGGGCGCGCTCGAGGCGGTCATATCGTCATTGCGCTTTAGTCGCCGCCTGAGGACGGTCGCGTTCAACTTTGGCTCATCCGCAGTTTCGATCCTGATCACCAGCGGCGTGATGCACTTACTCTTCGGCAACGTAGTTGATCTGCGCTCTAATCCTCTTACGGTAACGTTTGTAGCAGCGATCTGCACGATGGCGCTGACACACTTCGTCGTCAACTCGGGCATCGTCGGTATCGGCGGAGCACTAAAAATAGACCAGCCGATCTGTGAAACGTGGCGCAAGCATTATCTCTGGAGCTCGCTCACTTATTTTGCGGGCGCGTGCGCGGCGGGTGTCATTGCGGGTCTGGTCTATTTCATTGGCGTTTATGCTTTCGTAATCACGCTTCCAATCATCGCCATCATCTTTCTCACTTATCGCACTTACCTGAAGAACGTCGAGACGTCAGCAGCCCAGGCAGCACAGGCTGAAAAACACGTCAAGGAGCTGTCGCATTACATCACCGAGCAGGAGCGCATTCGCGAGCAATTTTCGCAGATGGAAAAACTCTCAGCGCTCGGCGAGCTCGCTTCAGGCGTCGCACACGATTTCAATAACACACTTTCCGGCATTCTCGGTCGAGCGCAGTTGCTGCAAGGCACTGACGATCCGGAAAAAGTGAGACGCGGTCTCGAGATCATTATCAAGACGGCTGAAGATGGTGCGAAGACAGTCAAACGCATTCAGGACTTCGCGCGCCAGCGTCGCGATCACAACTTCGAGCTCGTCTCGATCGATCAGATTCTGATGGATGCGAGCGAGATCACGCGGCCGCGTTGGAAAAACTGCGCCGAAGCCTCAAACATTCACATCACGCTCCAGTTGCACATCGAATCGAACGCGATGGTGATGGGTGACGATTCGGAGCTGCGCGAAGTGCTCGTCAACATGGTCTTCAACGCGATCGATGCGATGCCGGAGGGCGGAACGCTGTCGCTGACGACGCGCATCGCCAATGACTCAGTGATCATCAAGATCGTCGATACCGGTGTCGGCATGTATCCGGAAGTTCGTTCGAAGATCTTCGATCCGTTCTTCACGACGAAAGGCAAAGCAGGTCTCGGACTCGGATTGGCAGTCAGTTTCGGCATTATCCGTCGACACGGCGGTAACATCGAAGTCGAATCGCAGTATGGCAAAGGGACTGAGTTTCGCATCACGCTGCCGGTTGCAAAGATAGGCGAGAAGAACGTGACGCGGGTCGAACAAGTCGAGACTGTCGCGCCGGCAGTGATAGACACGACGCCTTTGGCGCCATTAACGGAACGACCGCGTACGAGAATGCTCGTGGTCGATGATGAAGATTTTGTGAGAGAGCTACTCGGCGAGATTCTCGAAGGCGAGCACTGCGACGTTTACCTTGCGGGGAATGCCGGCGAGGCGTTGTCAATGTTTAGAGACATGGAATTCGATGCGGTGTTCACTGACGTCGGCATGCCGGGGATGAGCGGCTGGGAGCTCGCGCGTGAGATAAAACGGATCAATGCGAGCATTCCGATCGCCGTGATTACGGGCTGGGGCGAAGCGGTCGGATCGCATGAGCAAAAAGCTGCGGGTGTCGATTGGATTGTAGCGAAGCCCTTTACCGCAGACCGGATTGCGGAGCTCGTGCGTGAAATTGACTCGGCGCGCCAGAAATCTATTGCTACCGCGGCAGCGTGATAGGTCATCCACGGATTACGCAGATTGTTTACGACATCTGTGTAATCTGTGGATACACGTCGCGTCGAACGGCGTATGTTATTCTTTGCGCGATGACTGCGCCTGGCGTGAAAGCAACTGTGAAGTTCGTGAGCGATGATCTGTTTCTCGGCGTCACGCCGTCCGGTCACGCCCTGCCACTCGACACTGACAGCCAGCGATCGATAGCGCCCTCACCAGTGGAGTTGTTGCTTGTCGCACTCGGCTCGTGTACTGCAACTGACGTCGCCGGCATCCTCGCGAAGAAGCGCCAGCACGTGACGAGTTATGTGGTCGAGGTGACAGGAACGCGTCGCGATGAATATCCGCGGAAGTACACCGCAATGAAGGTTCATCACATCCTCACCGGCAAGTCACTCTCACCGGCAGCCGTCGCACACGCAATCGAACTCTCCGACACGAAGTACTGTAGTGTTGCGGCAACGCTGCGACCCGCAGTAGAAATCCAAACCAGCTTCGAAATCATCGAAGAGCCCAGAGATGAGCCTCGGGAGTAATTGAGGGTGTTAAAAATCTTCGTCGCCTTTTCCCTTTGTTTTTTAGGTGCGTTTCCCACAAGTGCTACACAGTCCGCTAGCGAGACGACTCTCGCGGCCGTCCGCCGAAGCGATGCCGCAGATCGGGACGCGCAGGGCAATCTGCGCAAGCTTACGCCCGCCGAGCACATGCGCCGCGCGGCGATCTACTTGAGCGTTCGTGCGTTTGCTGAAGCGCGTGCTCACTGGCAAACACTCATTGACAACTACCCGCAGGATCCGCGCGTGCCTGAAGCGTTGCTGGGCATCGGCCGTTCTTACTTTCTCGGCAAGATCTACCAGGACGGTTACGTCGTGTTCAATCAACTGGCCCAGCAGTACAACGGCACGAAGGAAGGTCGTGAAGCGTTGAATTTCAGCGCCGCTTCCCTCCTCCGCATGGGCAAGTTTTCCGAAGCAGCCGCACGCTACGCTGAATACGTCGATCGCTTTCCGAGCGGCGAGCGCATCGACACCGCGCACCTGAACGTGATCGACACGCTTCGGGAAGCCAACAAACCCGCCGAAGCACTTCAGTGGGTGACGCGCACGAGACAGCGGTTCGCAGGCACAGCAGTCGAGACAAATGCGATGTTCGCGGCGCTGCGTCTCTACGTCGCGGAAAAACAGTGGACCGATGCGGTGAACATGGCGGATCAGTTGTTGAAGCGATCGTTTCCGAAAGCAGTGCAGACGTCACCTTCTGAGGTTGCATACCTCAAGGCGTTCAGTCTCGAACACGCTGGACGAAAAAACGAAGCGTTTACGGCTTACTTGACGGTACCGGACAGTATCGAGTCGTACTACGGCTGGCTTGCAACCCGACGTTTGGAAGCGCTCGCTGGACCGGCGCGCGCCGAGATCGTCGCGAAGCGTGAGGAGCGTGTGAACAGTGCGATCGCTTCGGTGGCTGATACTTATCCCGCACCGTATCGACAGGTAATATTGAGTGCTGCGAAAGCTCGCAAAATTGATCCGCGTTTCATTCTCGCGCTGATTCGTCAGGAGAGTGTGTTCAAGCCACTCGCGAAATCACCAGCGGGCGCGCGTGGGTTATTGCAGTTGACGATGGATGCGGCGCAGAAGTATGGACCAGGCGCAGGACTGAATGCGTTGCGCGAGAACCAGCTCTACCAACCTGAGACATCGATCACGGTCGGGGCCGAGTACATCGAACACCTGACTAATCTGTTTCCACAGATGCTCGAGCCGGTCGCTGCCTCATACAACGGTGGTGAAGACAACGTAGCGCGCTGGCTGGAGCGCTCAAAGCGCACCGACCCCGGCGTGTTCACGGCCGAGGTCGGTTTCGACGAAACAAAGGACTACGTCCAAAAGGTGATGTCGAACTATAGAGTCTACCGACAACTCTACACCGCGGACTTGATCCGTAGATAATCCGCGTTAATCTGCGCTAAAAATTCGGCTCGGGACAGAACCCTCTTGAGTCTTCACGCCCGCGTCGATACTCGTACCTGATCGTCACTTCCCCAACCGCACGTGAATCAAGTTCCATATCAACCCATCGAACATCATTCCGCACATTCCTCCCGATCCCTGTCGCCGCATTGTCCTTATCTCCACGGCGAACGGATTGCGATTGTGGCGCTTCCATCTTGTCGCGCCTGACCGGGTATTCCGGCGTGATCGGCACCGGGCGACTGCGCTCACGGAAGAACACTGCGGCGATCACACCGAGGTTCGCCGTCTGCCCAAGCTTTGCTCCGTACGAATCCCGTTCGTTCGTGAAGTAAAAGCGCCGCGCTCGCTCGGAGCTCATCTGCCAGTCGCTGATGGTTATCGTCTGATACGGTTCGATCACCCACTTGCTCGCATTCCATGCGGACGTATGTCGCGCATCGATCGTGTTGAGTCCGTCGACGGACAGCGCTACGGCCACGCGATCCGCTGAGTTGTTGCGCAATCGTAACTCGTACTCAGCGCCCTGAATCGCGTCAACGTAAGTTCGTCCGCGCGAATAGTATTCGTTCAATGGCTGTCCATCGACGACTACGTCCAGCTCAAAATTTGGGTAGGCTTTAGTGAGCCGATCGGTGGGTTTCTGCGCCCCCCCAAGAACCGTAGTCACGAGAATTATCGTAAAGCTGAGTAAGACTTCAAATCGAAGCATTGCATGGCCTCCTGGAATCAGGAACGCTCTGTCTGTAAGTTCTTGCACACAAACTGGCCCGCGTTTTGCTGGCAGCACCCCGGGATGGGTTTTCAGTTGAGTAAAATCGGCGGGAAGGCTACAATTACCGACCACTCCGGGGATGAAATAAAGACAACTGTCGTCGTAAACATCAAGTGAGGCTTGAAGATAAGCATGGAGTATGCCCTAACTGCAACCAAGACCGAGGCGCCGGCCGGCAGCTATTACGACCGCATCGCGCGTCTCTATGACTTGACCTTCAAGGTCAATGGTTACGGTCGTTCTCTTGATCAATACTTTGCCACTCATCCGCTGCCAGTCTCTCGCGGGGCAAAGATTCTCGACGCCGGTTGCGGAACCGGCCTGCTCACTCTTGCGGTGCTACGCTCGATACGTTTTCCTGTCTCGATTACGGCGCTGGATTTGTCGTCGACTTCGGTTGTAGCCGCGCGCAAGTCGCTCTATTACAGCTCAGGACGCAAGCGCCACGTGACGTTTACGCAGGGGAATATCCTGTGCCTGCCGTTTGCCGATGAGTCGCTCGATTTAGTGGTGACTGCGGGCGCGCTGGAGTATGTGCCGCTGGAGGAAGGAATAAATGAGCTTGCGCGCGTGATTGCGCCGGGCGGCCATTTGCTGCACCTGCCGGTTCATCCGAGCTTGATCGGGGTTTTCCTGGAGATACTGTTCCGTTTTAAGAGCCATCCGCCGCGTGAGGTGAAGGACCAGACTGAGCGCCACTTCCGGGTCGTGCATCAATACCGGTTCAGCCGTCGTGAGGCGATCGGCTGGAGCAAGACCGCGATCCTCGCCCAAAAAGTTTAGCCACAAAAAGGCACAAAAAGCACAAAATGATTGAATGAGTTAAAGAGCGTAATTCTCGTTTGGGAGAATCAGGCTCCTTAACTCATTCAATCATTTTGTGCTTTTTGTGCCTTTTTGTGGCTAAACTATTTTTCCGGCACGAGGCGCATGATGCGGTCGTCGTCTTCGGTGGGCTTGCCGCGTCCGTCGCGGTTTGAGGTGGAAAAATAGAGGTTTCCGTCCGGGCCTTCGGCGACGTCACGAATGCGGCCGTAATCGTTCACCACGTCTTCCTGTCGAACCACTTTTCGCCCGTCAAGCTCGCCGCGAATCAGTCTCTCGCCCCGCAAACACCCGAAAAAGAAATTACCCTTGAACTTCGGAAACACCGAACCGCGATAAAACATTCCACTCGCCGGCGCACACGCAGGCGTGTACTCCAGCAGTGGCGACTCCAATCCTTCACGTGTTTGCGTGTGATGAATGATCGGCCAGCCGTAGTTCTTTCCCTTCTCGACGATGTTGACTTCATCTCCGCCGCCCGGACCGTCAAAGCCGCTCGGTCCGTGTTCAGTCTGAAACATCAGGTTCGATCCGGGCTGCCAGTCCATGCCCTGCGCGTTGCGATGGCCCAGCGACCAGATCTCAGATCGCGCGCCTTGTTGGCCAACAAAAGGATTGTCTTGCGGCACGCTGCCGTCGTCGTTTAAGCGCAGTGTCTTGCCTGCAAGCGAATCGAACTTTTGCGCAAGCTCGCGACGGGTGGCGTCTCCGGTAGTGACGTAAAGTTTTCCGTCAGGACCAAAACGAATGCGACAACCGGCGTGATACTGCGCCGCCGGCAGGTCTTCAATGATCACTTTGGGATCGACTAAACCTTCCGGCGTCTCGCGATAACGGACCACGCGCACACGTACGCCGCCAGTCGAATACGCATACGACAAGTAAAGAAAATGATTACTGCTGAACTGCGGGTGCAGCGCGACACCCATCAAACCGCTCTCGCCCGACTTCTCGACATCCGACACAACAAACAGCGGCTTTGGATTCAACGCGCCCTTTTCAAACACGCGCACACGCCCGGGACGCTCGGTAAAGATCATGCGCCCATCAGGCGCCCAGACGATTGACCACGGCACCTCGAGCCCGCCGACGACCTTCTCGATTTTGAAGCGCACATCTGACTGTGCGGAACTTTCAGTTTCACCTGCACCGCGTCCTGCGGACGGCTGGCTACAAGCGACTCCCAGGGCTATCAGGAGCGCGATAACGGAATAAGTTTTCATGCTGCTCAGTGTTGAATGTACTCGTGCAGTAATTTGATTTCATCCCCCTGTTCGCCAACTTCAACACGCAGCAGATCGCGCATCGAGAGCATGCCTACCCAGCGCTCGCCGTCGACAACCGGCAGATGTCGACTGCCAATCAGCTCCATGCGTTCGAGCGCCTGGTGCGGCGTCTCGTCACACTGAATCACCGCGCGGAGCTCACTGGTGACGTCGCCAACCTTCACGTTATTGGGATCGCGCTTCGCGACGACGATGCGATTGAGCACGTCGCGCTCCGAAAACACACCCAGCAACTTGCCGCGGTCGTCGACTACGCAAACGGCTCCGATATTTCTCGCGGCCATGAACTCCGCAGCTTCCTGCACGGTAGCCGTGGCCCTCGTAGAGTAAGGCTCACGGTTCCGGATCACGTCCCGGATAAGCATCGGTTTAGCCTCCTGATTCTGTTCTGGGTCTGCGTATTATAGAGAATGCACGGACCGCTGTCTCTATTAAAACAGACTCGCTTGAGCGGTGGGGCGACGGAAGGTCGAGCCGGCGGGCTTCTGGTGCGTGCGCTTCTTGTTGAAACCGAGGCGCTGGCAGTGAATTTTGAAGAGACGTTCGGTGGCTTCCCAGTATTGACCCTTGCCACGCATGCGCTCGCCGAACACGCTCGAGTTGAGCTTGCCGTCACGTGCTTCGCGAATTCGATTGAGGACACGGTCGGCTTTCGTCGGCAACTCCGCACGCAACCGCTCTTCGAAATACGGCGCAACGTTACCGGGCAGGCGCAGCATGTTGATGAATGCATACTCGGCGCCCGCTTCCTTAGCTCGCTTCAACAACACCGGAATGTCGGTCGAGAGACCCGGAATCACGGGCGCGATACCGATACCCACTCGGATTCCGGCGGCAGCGAGCGCTTCCATGGCGTGAAATCTGGCTTCGGGAAGCGGCGCGTACGGCTCGACGGCCCGCGCTGTTTCCACATCCGTGAACGGGATCGTGAAGAACACGCTTAGACTCGCATCGCGCGCAAGATCCTGAAGCACGTCGATGTCTCTGCGAATCAATGCTGACTTCGTGATCACACCGACGGGATTGCGAAACTCAGCACACACTTCCAAACAGCGCCGCGTGAGTTTGTAATTTGCTTCGAGAGGAATGTACGGATCGGAAGTGAAGGAGAAAACGATCTCCGCGCCTTTCCACGACGGCCGCATCAGGTCTTTGCGAAGCAGCTCGGGCGCGTTCACTTTCGCGACGATCTTCCGATCGAAATCAGTCCCCGCGCCGTAGCCCAGATACTCGTGTGTCGGGCGGCTGAAGCAGTAAGTGCAGCCGTGTATGCAGCCGCGATAGCAGTTGACGGTGTAATCGAAGCCAACGTCGGGACTGTTGTTGTGAGTGATGATGTGGCGTGTCGCGGTCTCTTCAAAGACTTCGAGCTTCGCTTCAGGTGGCTCACCAATCCATTCGACTGAGTGCGTTAACCACGGATTCGGAGGATTTTCTACGTACTGCATAAAACTGATCTGCGTTTCATCCGCGTTAAGCCGCGGTAGTAACTGCCATCGATTCGATCGCGCCAAACGTAACGAAGACCTGCTGCCCGGGCGCGCCCGAAGTCTCAGTCAAACACACATAATCATTCGTGACCTCGACGACGCGTCCGGAATAAATCCCGCCCGACACAGTCTTCACGTCCACCACTTCTCCCTTGAAGCGGCGAAAGAGATTCTCAATGTGTTGGCCTGCCATTCGTCACCTCGTTTCTTTCCACGTCACAAAGAAGTAGCGATACTTGTCAGGATCCTCAAGCGTCACAAAGCGTCCGCCCCAGCCTTCGTCCACCGGCGGCAAAACGTCCGCGCCGCGCGTGATCAGATCATCGTAAAACTGATCGATATCCGCAACCCCGACGAAGAAGTGTACTCCACGCCCACGCCGTAACATCGTTTCGAGATGTTGCGCGAGCGTGATTCGCAGCGCGCCGCCACGAACCTTCGCCATCGGAGGCTCCGAGTCGTTGTTGACTGACTCGACCTCCATCCCGAGCACTCCCTGGTAAAACGCCAGCGATTCCTCAAGACTGTTGACCTCGAGAAAGAGTAGATCCAATCCTGTGATCATAACGTCATCAACACATACAGCCCGTAACCACCGCTGAAAATCGCCGTCCAAAACGCGACTTCCTGGATCTTCGTATGACGCTTGAAGGGATTCGTCACCGGTAGCGAATCATTCACCGCGACCATCGCGCTGCGCGCCAGCATTACTCCGAATCCGAGCACGAGCAAAGCCAGTATTACAAGCGGCCAGAGGAACACCATCCACTGAAAACGCACCAGCAACAACAGGAACGCTCCGGCGAACAAACAAAGCCCTGCGCTGAGGCAGTGACCTAAAACTCCAACGTCCTGTGCGGTCGGCGTCGTGACCGGAGTAAATCCGTGACGAGCACCGGGTTTATGTCGCAGCTCGTCATACGAGTTACGCAGCGACTTGTCTTTGAGAACACGGTAAGCCTCGTTCAAAGACTTCATCTGCTCCTCGTTGCCGCCGCGATCCGGATGATGCTTTGACGCTTGCCGTTTGTACTGCCGCTCGATCTCGATCTGAGAGGCATGCTTGTCGACGCCCAAAACACCGTAGTAGTCTTTGTTCGAATCGAACTGGCTCATCGTGAATTGCCTGATTCTAGAGGCGCTAAGTTTAGAGTTCAAGCTCTAGCTTGTCGGCAACGCAGCCTAAAGGCTGAACTCTCAACACGCGCCGTTATAATTCGGAGGAGGCATTGATTGCTTAAGGTTGAGAATCTTTCGAAGGAGTATTCCACTCCCGCTGGACCACTGCGCATCGTCTCCGACGTGTCTCTAACTCTGCCGCCGGGCTCTGCAGCTTCGATCATGGGACCATCGGGCAGCGGCAAGAGCACTCTGCTTTACATGATTGGCGCGCTCGAACCGCCCTCGAGTGGCACCGTCACATTAAAAGGACAAAACCCGTTTCTGCTGAACGCAAAAGAGCTCGCTGCGTTTCGCAATCAACAGATCGGTTTTGTGTTTCAGGACCATTGCCTTCTCCCGCAGTGTTCAGTGATCGAGAATGTGCTGACGCCGACGATGGTCGCCGCAGCGTCGAACGGTGAGCCAACACGGCGCGCTACCGAGCTGCTCAAACAAGTCGGACTCAGCGAGCGTTTGGATCATCGTCCAGCGCAACTTTCAGGTGGCGAGAAACAACGTGCGGCACTCGCGCGCGCGCTGATCATGAAGCCGCAACTGTTGTTATGCGACGAGCCGACCGGAAATCTCGATCAGAAATCGGCTGAAATCGTCGCTGATCTACTTCTCGAAACGCATCAAAGCGCCGAGACGATCTTGATCGTCGTGACGCATAGTAAAGAACTTGCTGCTCGGTTCCCACAGCGTTTCGAATTGAGGAACCAGCATCTCCAATCGCTTTAATGCAGACCACTCGACTCATAAAACGAAGTCTCGCGTACTACTGGCAGACGAACCTCGTGGTCGTGCTGGGTGTCGCGATTGCGGTTTCCGTACTTGCAGGCGCGCTGCTGATCGGTGAGTCAGTGCGCGGCAGTTTAAGCGATCTTTCAGCACGAAGGCTCGGTAAAACTGACGATCTGATTACGGCCCCAAACTTTTTTCGCGAACAACTTGCCGTCGATCTCGCGAATGAGATCGGAGTGACGTGCCCGCTGATAGCGATCAAGGGCGTAGTTGTTCATGAGTCGAGCAAGCGACGCGCTGGAGATGTGAAGATTTACGGTGTTGATGAGCGGTTCTGGAAGTTCAATGGAATAACAGGCGTCACGGCGCCGCAGAATCGGAATGTGCTCGTGAGTCACAGCCTTGCGAGTGAGCTCGGTAGTGGTCCCGGTGAGTCGATACTGCTGCGCATCGAGAAGCCCTCTGACATTCCCATCGAGTCGCTGCACGGGCGTAAGGAGGATCCGGGAAAGACGATTCGTTTGAGTGTGAGCGGTGTGCTTGGTGGCGAATCGCTGGGAGAGTTTTCGTTGCAGCCACAGCATGGAGCAGTGCGCGCTGTATTCGTGTCGCTCGCGTTTTTGCAAAGAGAGCTGGAACAGGATGTCGGGATTGGCAAGATTAACACGATACTTGTGGCGCGGTCTCCCGGTACACAATCAGCCGCTGCGGCGCTCCTGAAAGAAAAAGCAACGCTTGAGGACTTTGGGCTGAAGCTGCGAGCTCTCGATAACCAGCGCGGCGTTTCCCTTGAGAGTAATAGCCGAATCCTCAATGAACACGTTGCATCAGCGGCCAATGAAGCCGCCAAAGCGTTCTCGCTCCGAACAGTTCCGGTGCTTTCGTATCTTGCAAACAGCATCAATTCCGGTGAGCGCTCGACGCCGTATTCGCTCGTAACCGCAGTCGATGACGAGACACTCAACAAGCTCGCCAACACAACGATCCAGACTACTATCCACGGATCGCAACATCCGCCGATCGTTCTTAACGACTGGACCGCGCGCGATCTGAATGCAAAGACTGGCGACACGGTTTCACTCGAATATTATCTCTGGCATGAAAACGGCCGGCTCGAAACGAAGAAGGCTGATTTTGAGTTAGCGGCGATCGTGCCAATCGCCGGTCTCGCAGCAGATCGGGATCTGGTTCCTGAGTATCCGGGAATCACGGAATCGGAAGACATGTCGGCGTGGGATCCGCCGTTTCCGATCGATCTCGGACGAGTGCGCAAAGAAGATGAGGATTATTGGCGCCAGTATCGCACCACGCCAAAAGCGTTCATTCCGCTCTCCACTGCACAACAACTCTGGCAGACGCGTTTCGGCAAGCTCACCTCGATTCGTTTAGGGTCGCCGGGCAATCAAAACTACGGCGAGACTCTTCGCAAAGCTTTGGACCCGGCGTTGATGGGATTTCAAGTGGTTCCCGTGCGCGATCAGGGGCAGGCGGCGTCGCGTGGCGCGACAGATTTCGGCGAGTACTTTTTGTATTTCAGCTTCTTTCTCGTCGTAGCGGCGCTGATGTTGACGACGCTCTTTTTCAAACTCGGAATCGAGCAGCGCGCGCGTGAGATCGGGACGTTGCAGGCGCTCGGGTTTTCTGACAGTGGGATACGGAGGTTGTTTTTAATTGAGGGAACGCTGCTGTCAGCAGTTGGAAGCCTGTTGGGTTTGATCGGAGCGATCGCGTATGCGGCGTTGTTGATGTACGGGCTAAGGACGTGGTGGGTCGATGCGGTTGGTACGACGGACTTGCGATTGCACGTGTCGTGGCTGTGGCTCGTGGTTGGCGCGGCCGGCGGTGTGTTGGCTGCCGTCGTGTGCATCTTCATTACATTGCGGGGACTCAGGCGGATGTCGACACGCGGTCTTCTCGCTGGAGACAGAACCGAGCGCGGTAGCGCCGGGTCAGACTTCCAATCGAGCCCCGTGAATGGAAGGTCGACCCGGCGCTACCGCGCTCGGTTCCGTGCTTTACCTGGCATCGTTTTGACCCTAGCGGGGATTGTGCTGCTCGTTCTCGGCGCAATGCAACTAATTCCGCAAGCCGCTGGATTTTTTGGCGGTGGAGTCGTGCTGCTCGTCGCTGCGGTTTTATTCATCTCACGTTGGTTGAAGCGACCCAGTCGATCACACATTCACGGCGCGGGCTGGTGGACCATCGCGCGACTCGGCTTTCGCAACGCGACTTATCATCCGGCCCGAACCGTCCTTTGCATCACGCTCATCGCCTCCGCCGCATTCATCGTCGTCGCCGTGGACTCGTTCCGCCGCTCCGGTGTCTCGGCTGCCGATCGCAAGTCAGGCACCGGTGGTTACCCTTTGCTCGCTGAATCGCTGCTGCCTGTGGTCCACGATCCAAACACGAGCGAGGGCCGCGAATCACTCAACCTGAACACCGACGAAGCAACCTTGAAGAATTTGAGCTTTGTGAACCTTCGCGTCCGTCCCGGCGACGACACGAGCTGCCTCAATCTCTATCAACCGCGCAATCCGAAGATCGTTGCGCCACCCGAATCATTTATTCGCGACAACCGCTTCACATTTCAAAACTCACTCGCCGGTACGACTGAAGAGAAAAACAACCCCTGGCTGCTGCTCGATCGCCAACTCGAAGACGGCGCAGTGCCGGTGATCGGCGATGCAAACTCTTTGACATACGTGCTGCACCTGAAAGTCGGTGACGAGATGACCGTGGACCACGCGAATGGTCCATTGAAACTCCGCATCGTCGCGGCTCTGTCCGACAGCATCTTTCAGAGCGAGTTGTTGATGTCTGAGAAAAACTTCCTGCGCCTGTTTCCGTCGGAAGAAGGCTATCGCATGTTTCTCGTCGATGTTCCGAACAAGCAACAAGCTACGGAAGTCTCGACAGTTCTCGAAGAGCGCCTGTCAGACTTTGGCTTTGACGCAGTCTCGACCGAAGAACGACTCGCAAATTTTCATCGCGTCGAGAACACCTATCTCTCGACATTTCAGATGCTCGGCGGTCTCGGTCTTGCACTCGGCACATTCGGAATGGCGGCAGTATTGCTGCGCAACGTCTTCGAACGACGAAAAGAACTGGCCCTACTGCGTGCGGTGGGGTATAACTCTTCACACTTCGCGGCAATGGTGATTACGGAAAACGTTCTGATGCTGGTGCTCGGGTTGGCGGTGGGTTTTGTCTGCGCGCTGCTCGCGATTGCGCCCGTGCTCTTCGAGCGCGGAGGCCGGCTTCCAAACATCTCGCTCGGCCTCTTACTGCTGGCTGTTTTGCTCTCGGGCGCAACCGCCTCCCTCGTAGCCACACTCGCCGCCTTGCGCTCACCATTGCTGCCGTCATTACGGGCCGAGTAAACCACGGATCGATCCGTTTTTCCGTGTAATCCGTGGCTAAAAGGAGTAACCATGCCAGCTACAAAATGGATTTTAGCTACCTTCCTTCTCCTGATTGCAATCTCGATCGAGGCTCGCTCGCAATCTGACTGGTCGCAGTGGGGCGGACCACGACGCGACTTCACCACGAGCTCCAAAGGCCTCGCAGCCACATGGCCCGCCACTGGTCCAAAACAACTCTGGACACGACCACTCGGCGCCGGCCATTCCGCTATCCTCGCAAGCGGCAACACGCTCTACACGATGTACAGCCAAGGCGATCAGGAAATCGTCATCGCGCTCGCTGCCGATAACGGCAAGACGATCTGGGAATACAAATACGATGCGCCACAAGCAGGCATGAATTACGAGGCCGGCGTTGGACCACACTCGACACCGCTCCTCATTGACGACATGCTCTACACCGTCGGCGCGACCGGCAAACTCTTCGCACTCGATAAGAAGTCCGGCAAAGTCGCGTGGTCACACGATCTCTGGAAAGACTACGGCGGCCGGAAGATGGATCGTGGCTACTCGTGCAGCCCTCTCGCTTACAAAAACACGATCATCCTCGCGCTTGGCGGCGGAGAAAACCAAACTCTCATTGCATTCAATCAGAAGGACGGAACCGTCGCGTGGAAGGCTGGGTCGCTCGACATGTCGCCGTCATCGCCTATCCTGATCAATGTCGACGGACAGGAACAACTGGTCGCGTTCCTCGGCAAGGTCGTCGCCGGGATGGATCCGAATAACGGAAACTTGCTCTGGAGTCATCCGCACGTCACCGAGTGGGGGCTCAACATCACGATGCCTGTCTGGGGCAACGACAATCTGCTGTTCATCTCGTCTGCTTACAGCGGCGGTAGTCGGGTGCTGAAGTTGACGCAAAAAGATGGAAAGACGACAGCTGAAGAGCTCTGGTTTCACCGGCGCATGCGCGTGCATCACGGCACCGCGATCCGCATTGGCGATTATGTCTACGGATCGAGCGGCGACTTTGGGCCGGCGTTCTTTGCAGCAGTGAACGTGAAAACCGGCGAGATTGCATACCAGGACCGCACCTTTCCGAAGAGCAACTTCGTCCTCGCCGATGGAAAGTTGATTATTTTGGACGAAGACGGCAATCTTGCTCTCGCAACCGCAACACCAACAGCATTGAAAGTGATCTCGAAGGTGAGTGTTCTGAAAAACCTTGCCTGGACTGTGCCGACGCTTGTCGGAACGAAGCTGTACTTGCGCGACCGGCGCACCATAACCGCGCTAGATCTTAGTTGATCCACAGATTCCGCAGATTGCACAGAACTCTGTGTAATCTGTGGACAAAACGGAGGGACGTAAAATGAAGCGTCTGGGAGTCGTGGCTCTTTTGCTTGTGACTTTTGTGATCGTCCGCGCCGATAACTGGCCGCAGTGGCGTGGTCCAAGCCTTAACGGCGTTAGCAACGAAAAGAACCTGCCCATTAAATGGACCACGGAAGAGAACGTCTCGTGGAAAGTCCCGATGCCGGGCACCAGTGGCTCAACGCCAATCATCTGGCGCGATCGAATCTTCCTGAACGTTGCCGACGGCGACAATCTCTTCTTCTGGTGTCTCAACAAATCCAACGGCGAAGTCCTCTGGAAGAAGCCGCTCGGCAGCAACGTGAAGAGGGGCAAGAACAACATGTCGTCACCGTCGCCGGTAACCGACGGCCGCAGCGTCTACGTTATGACCGGCAGCGGCACACTCAAGAGCTTCGACTTCAACGGCAAGGAGCTTTGGACCAGGGACATTCAGAAAGACTATGGCCAGTTTGGCTTAAACTGGGGCTACGCTTCTTCACCGCTCCTTTTTGAAGATTCACTTTACGTTCAGGTGCTGCACGGCATGAAGACCGACGATGCGTCGTATGTGATGCGCATCGATAAGAAGACCGGCAAGACTTTGTGGAAAGTTGATCGGCCGACGAATGCGATTCGCGAGTCGCCTGACTCGTACACCACACCGGCGCTGCTTCGTAACGGCAAAACGACGGAGATTGTGATCACCGGTGGCGATTGTGTTACCGGTCACGATTCGGCAACGGGCAAAGAGCTGTGGCGTGCGAACGGTCTGAATCCCGACAATAATCCGTCGTATCGCATCGTCGCTTCGCCGATTATTTTTGACAACATCATCTACGCCCCAACGCGCGTCAAGCCTTTGCTGGCGTTGAAAGCCGGGGGGCGTGGTGATATCACGAGCTCGCATGTGCTGTGGTCCACCGTCAACGGGCCTGACGTGCCGACGCCCGTCACAGACGGCAAGTATTTTTATGTCGTGAACGATCGCGGAATCATGTTTTGTCTCGACGCGAAGACTGGCGCCGAGGTCTACGTGCAGCAACGCATCAAGCCAGGGACCTACAGCGGCTCGCCGGTGCTTGCTGATGGGAAGATCTACATCACGAACGAAGATGGTTTGACGACGGTGGTGGCGGCCGGGCCGAAGTTTGAAGTGCTGGCTGAGAATCCGTTGAATGATTACGTGCTTAGCTCACCGGCGATTTCGGATGGACAGATTTTCATCCGCACCGCGCAGCATCTGTATGCGATCGGAAAGAAGTAGCCACAGATTTCACGGATTCCATACACGGATTGAGGTTAATTATGAAGAGGTTCGTAGTTCTGGTAGTAGCTCTGGGGTTGGCGGCGTTGAGTGTGAGGGCGCAGGAGTCGCAGCTCGGGCGAGTTGAGTTTCCCACTTCCGGATCGAAGGAAGCGCAGGCGTCCTTTCTGCGCGGGCTCGCGGCGTTGCACTCGTTCTGGTACGAGGAGGCGCTCGAAGCGTTTCGTGAGTCGACGAAGGTCGATCCAAACTTCGCGATGGGCTACTGGGGCGAAGCGATGACTTACAATCACCCGCTCTGGTCGGAACAGGATATCGCCACCGCGCGCCAGGTGCTCACGAAGATCAAAGACTCGCCGAAGCTCACTGATCGCGAGCGAGCTTACATTGCTGCCGTTCGGAGGCTTTATGGTGAAGGCGAGAAACCCGCTCGCGACGCAGCCTACTCCGCGCAGATGCAGAAGATCTATCTCGCTTACCCGGAAGACCTGGACGCGGCGGCGTTTTATTCGTTGTCACTGCTTGGCATGGCAGGCGGCGCAAAAGGCTATCGCTTGCAGGCCAAAGCGGGCGCGATCGCGCTCGACGTCTACCAGAAAAATCCAAACCATCCCGGCGCGGCGCACTACATCATTCATGCGTTTGACGATCCGGATCACGCGATTCTCGCCCTTCCGGCCGCGCGCCGTTACGCGAGTATCGCGCCGGAAGCACATCACGCGCGCCACATGCCGTCGCACATTTTTCTGCAACTCGGAATGTGGCCCGAAGCCGCTGCGTCGAATGAAGCCGCGTGGGAGTCGTCTGATGCCTGGATGAAGCGCAAGAACCTTTCGCTCGGCGTGCGCGATTATCACAGTCTTCACTGGCTGCTCTATGTGTACCTGCAACAGAATCGCTACAACGATGCGGAGAAGTTGCTCAACTTGATGAAGAAGGTGATGTCGGAGTCGATTTACGATAACAAGCTGCGACCCGGTTACTACGAGAATAATTACGCGAACATGGCCGCGGCTTTTGTAGTCGAGACCGAGCGATGGAATCTTGCAACTGAGCTCTTTCCTGAAAACCAACCGGTGACGACTTCCGAGCAGGCGATGGGCAGTCACGGAAGTCACAACGCGAGTGGGAATGCGTCGGCGACGTTGCGCACGTCGTCAGCGAGTGTGACATTGCCGTTCTTTATACGCGGTCTGGCAGCGGCGATGAGTGGCTCTGCGACGGCGGATCAAAGCATCGCGGGATTACAAGCCATCCGAGCGAGTCGTGGCTCTACAAGTATAGAAATCATGGAGCTCGAGATCGCGGCGCTGAGTGCTTCGATGAAGAAGGATCACGGCAAAGCGATTGAGTTGATAAAGAAGGCAACGACTTTGGAAGAATCAATGAGCGCGCCGTATGGTCCACCAGGACTCATCAAGCCATCACATGAGCTCTTCGGTGAGATCTTGCTGCGTGCAGGAAAGCCGGCTGAGGCCGCCGAGCAGTTCAAAGTCGCACTACAACGACAACCGAACCGCGCGCGTTCTCTTCTCGGCGCATCACGCGCCGCCGAACAACTTGGCTCTCAAACCAAACGCTAAGTACACCAAAGGCACAAGAAGCACAAAAGAAAGTTCAGAGTTCAGCCTTTAGGCTGCCGTCTCGGGTTTCAGACGAGCAAGCTAAAGCTTGAGATCTGAACTTTCTTTTGTGCTTTTTGTGCCTTTTTGTGGCCTACTTTGCTTTAACGTCGAAGGCGTAGATCGTGTCTTGATCGCGTAGATATAAACGCCCGCCTGCGACGACCGGGTGGGTCCACGTGGGCAGCGAGTCCTGCGGAATCCGGAAGCGTCCCTTCTCTTTGTAACCAGCCGGTGTCGCCTCAACCAACCCCACCACGCCATTCTCACTGAAGCAATACAAGTTCCCATCAGCATAGATCAGCGATCCCTTCCCAACACTCCGATCGCGCCACGCAATCTCGCCGGTGTCAAACTTGATCGCCGTCAGAATCGCACTCGAAAACCCGTACAGGTAATCGCCAATCAACACCGAGCTGCTGTGATGATTGCGCATGTCCTTCGTAAACCAGATCTCCTGCGCCTTGTTGTCAGGCTTGATCTCAACCACACCACCGCCGGTCCCGTAATCCGACGAGATAAACACGCGATTCGCACGTACGATCGGAGTCGCGACATTCGCGACGTCGTTTGACGGTCGCGAATACTCCCACAACAAACGACCATCCTTCGCATCAAGCCCGACCGCGCGTTCACTGGTGAAGAAAACTACCTGTGTGGCGCCGTTAATTTCGACCGGAATACCAGACGAGTAACCTGCCTGGTCGCTCTGGCTCTTCCAGATCAACGATCCGTCAGCTTTGTTGAGCGCGACGATCGACGCACCTGGCCCACCGGGATTCACCAGCACTTTGTTCCCGAGCACCAGCGGCGACTCACTAATCCCCCACGTAATATTCGAGCCGCCAAATTCCTTCAGCACATTCTTGGACCAGACGATCTTGCCGGTCTTTGCGTCGAGCGCCGATAAATCGCCGCTACCGCCGAGCGCGTAAATTCGATCGCCGTCGATTGTCGGTGTGCCTCTCGGACCGTCGCCGCGGTCGTTGCGAAACGCCGAGCCGTGCGCAGTGGCCCACGCTTCCTTTCCGGTCGCGACATCAAACGCGATCACGAACTCGCGATCGCCACGAAGACCCATCGTGTACAACTTCCCGTCTGAGATGGAGAACGATGAGTAGCCACGACCCGCACCCGCCGCTTTCCAGACAAGTGACGGGCCTTGAGCGGGCCACTCTTTGAGTAGTCCGGTTTCCTTCGAGATGCCGTCGCGATTTGGCCCACGCCACTGCGGCCAGAGAGCAGCCGACTGGGCCATCGCCTGCGCCGCCAAACCCAAAGCCAAACTCAATAACGCAATCGTGGCCGGCAACAAAAACCTGCGTTTCATTCTGATCTCCTTCGTGTGAAAAACTCTTAGATGCGGGGGAGACACGAAGATTGCCGCTGTTTAAGACGACGGCTTGTAGTACAACACCAAGCCACCACCCACAGCAGCTAACACAAACCCAAGATAGAGCAACGGATTTGGCGAAGTCTTCGGCGGATGAAGCCACATCGAGTACAACACGTTCACGAGTGGCGCTCCCGCAAAAACGAGCGGCATTACGTAAGTCGGTAACCCGCCTGATCTGAATGCGAAGATAATGCAAACGGCTCCCGCAGCGCCCAGCGCACCGGCGACGGTCGCTCCGATCGAGCCTTTCATTGTGAAGCCGTTAAGCTGGCCCTGCGAAGAAAGCGTCACTACCGGCACCAGCACGCCGATTAGAAAGTAAGCGACACCCACACACAACAGGGCACGCATGGGATTGCCGCCAAGTGCTACCTGACCGCCATGCAGCGCAGGACCATACAAGCCCCACGAGAGCGCAGCGCCAAGAGCAAAAATGATCCAAAGCTGCATCAGGACCTCCAACTGAGAGATGAGCCACAAAAAAGCACAAAAAGCACAAACAGTTTACCGTTTTCTCTTATGTGACTTCTGTGCCTTTTGTGACTAAAACTTCTCTGCCTTTTTGTGGCTAAACTGAAACACGAGACGAGCTTTCGCCGTAATGTCTTCGTCCCTAAAGTTCCGCGCATTCTAACATCAGTGGCTTAGACATAATAGCAACTCATTTGCTAAGGTCTCGCAAACACGCGGCCGTCCAAAATCTCGAACGAGGAGCGCCAAAATTTTGAAGTCGTATTTTCGAACCCTCTCGCTGATAGTTCTGTCACTACTCGTACCTGCTTCGCTGGCAGCGCAAACGCATCGTGCGTCGCTTAGAGGGACTATTTACGATCCAGCGCATGCGGCGATCCCGGGCGCACGCATCGCGGTCACGAGATTGGAAACCGGCGAGGTCCGCACCACTACAGCAAACAGAAATGGCGAGTACGCTATCACGTCCCTGCCTGCGGGTGAATACGAGATCAAGGTCGAGGTGACAAGTTTTGAGAGTTTTAGTCAAAAGGTTGAGCTCCTTGTTAACCAGGAGCGACGGCTTGATGTCGATCTTCGTCTTTCTGGACCAGCAATCGATTACGACGTTTTGGGCGAGCCGCTTCCGCTGAAGAAGGATTCGGCTTCACTCGGCACCGTGATCGAGAACCAGCAGGTCACGGGCCTGCCGCTCGATGGCCGAAATTTTTATGAGCTCAGCCTGCTCGTGCCCGGCGCTGTGCCGCCGGCACAAGGCTCGGCTGGATCCGCTCGCGGCGATTTCGCATTCAGTGTTAACGGCGCGCGCGAAGATGCAAACAACTTCCTGCTCGATGGCGTCTACAACGTCGATCCCAAGCTCAACACATTTGGCGTGCGGCCTTCGGTGGATGCGATCCGCGAGTTTGAAATGCTGACCAGCACGTATGATGCGTCGTTTGGTCGCAATCCGGGCGCACAGGTCAATGTGATTCTGAATTCCGGATCGAATGATTTCCACGGTTCGGCATTCGAGTTTCATCGTAACGCCGCGCTCGACGCGCGCAACTTCTTCGCGCCCGCGTCCGAGCCGAAACCAAAGTACATTCGCAACCAGTTTGGCGGCGCGCTTGGTGGTCCAATCAAACACGATCGCACCTTCTTCTTTGCAGATTACGAGGGCACCCGCTCGCGCGAAGGCATCACGCGGATCACAAACGTGCCGACTGCGGAAGAGCGCGCGGGCAACTTCTCGCAGAGTGTGTTCGGAGTTCCGACAAATCCGTTCACGGGTATGCCGTTCGACAACGGTGTCATCCCCGATTTCTTTATCAATCCGGTCGGGCGTGCGATCGCGGCGCTCTATCCGCTGCCTAACCGCAACGTTCCATTTCAAAACTTCGTCTCGTCGCCCGTCCTGCGTGACGACAACAACAGCTTCGACGCGCGTGTCGATCACAGGCTGACTGACCGCGCCGATCTCACGTTCAGATACAGTTTCGGCGATCGCGATTTGTTTGAGCCGTTTACTGGTCCGTCTTTCTCTGTCGTTCCGGGTTTTGGCGACACGGTGAAACGTCGGAGTCAAAACGGTATGGGCGCGCTGACCCTCGTGCTGACGCCGAATCTGGTTAACGAGAGTCGCGTCGCGTTTAATCGGGTCGCGTCAGCGGTCACGCAGGAGGCGAGCGTTCTGAATTCCGAGGTTGGCCTGCCGGCGATTTCAACACGTGAGCGGGACCTCGGACTCAGCTTCATCACGATCACGGGTTTCTCGCCACTCGGTGACGAAGGTAACAATCCGCAGGACAGCGTCACGAATGTTTACCAGTTTCTGAACAACTCGAGTTACGTTCATGGGAAGCACCTGTTCAAGTTTGGCGCGGACCTGCGGTTTTCACAGCAGAATGCTTTTCGAGATGTTGAGTCGCGCGGGCGTTTACAGTTTTCGCCTTTCTTTCAACTCACCGGCAACGCGCTCGGCGATCTACTGCTCGGATTTCCGCTGTTGACGAGTGTTGCGCGCGTCGATAATCCGCAAAAGATTCGCACGGAGAGTTACAACTTCTTCATCAACGACAGCTACCGCGTTACGCAGCGACTGACGCTCAACGCGGGCTTGCGTTATGAATACAACTCACCGCCGGTCGATGCTGACGATCGTGCGACTATTTACGATGTGGCCACGCGCAGCCTCGTGCCTGTCGGCACGAATGGTGTTCCGCGCAGCGGCTTCGATGCGGACAAAAACAACTTCGCGCCGCGCGTGGGAGTCGCCTGGTCCGCCAACGAAAAGACCGTGCTGCGCGGCGGTTATGGTGTCTATTACGATCAGTCACCACTCGCGCCGGCCGAAGCGCTCTATTTCAACTCGCCGTTTTTCGACAACAACATCTTCTTCTCGTTGCCGGGCCTTCCGCTAACGCTCGACGATCCGTTTCCGGCGTTCTTCCCGTTCCCGCTGCCGGATTCTGCGCTCGCAATCCAACGTGACCTGCGCACAGGCTACATGCAGCACTGGAACTTCAACATCGAACGAGAGATTTTTAGCGGCAGTGTGCTCGAAGCTGCATACGTGGGATCGAAGGGTACGAAGTTGTTGACGGCTCGCGATATTAATCAACCGCAGCCCAGTGTTCTGCCGCCAGGACTGCCTTTCGTACCGCGACCTGATCCGCGTTTCGACGATATCGACCTGCTCGAATCGCGCGGCAATTCCAATTACAACGCATTGCAAGTGCGCTATCAGCAGCGTCTGACGCGCGGCTTCGCGGCGCTCGCGTCATACACGTGGTCCAAGTCGATCGACGACGCTTCAAACTTCTTCACCAGCGCGGGCGATCCAAACTTCCCGCAGAACAGTTACAACGTTGCCGCCGAGCGTGGACTGTCTAATTTCGACGTTCGTCACCGCCTGTCGCTGAGTTACTCGTATGCGCTTCCTTTTAAAAAGCCGGGTGATGGTTTGATTGCCAGTCTTGTGAACGGCTGGGAAACGTTCGGCATTGTCACGCTTCAGTCCGGAAGACCGTTCACAGTCGCACTGCTTTCCGAGATCGACAACAGTGGCACGGGCCGATCGATTCTCGGGTTTGGCGCGAACGATCGACCCAACCTCATCGGGAACGCTGAGCTCTCTAATCCCACAACGCAGCAATGGTTCAACACCGCCGCGTTTGCGTTTCCGGCGCCGGGTACATTTGGAAATGCGGGAAGGAATATTCTGGAGGGACCGGGGTTTCAGAACGTCAATATGTCGATTCTGAAAAACACGCGGTTCAACGAGCGCGTCAATTTGCAGTTCCGGGCCGAGGCCTTCAACCTCTTCAATCACCCAAACTTCAACCTGCCGGACAACTTCCTCGGCTCCCCAACCTTCGGCCGAATCACATCAGCCCGTGACCCACGCCACATTCAGTTCGGGCTAAAGCTTCTGTTTTAACGCCGAAGGCGTTCGCTAATTTCAGCCCAAGGGTTCGAGCTTGCGAGAACCCTGGGTTAGCAATTAAAATTTCCGTTTCAACCCTGAAAGGGTTTGTCTTAAGGCGAACCCTTTCAGGGTTCAATATTTTTGTTGTCGGATACCCAGGGTTCTCGTTCCTCGAACCCTGGGCTGAAATTAGCGAACGCCTTCGGCGTTTCCCAGCCTTTTAAACTGCGGCTTTAGCAGCAAGCTAACTTGAACTCTGGGAAATCGAACCAGCGCTGGGCTCGATCATGAAATTCATGTGAATCGATAGCGAGTGCGATTAAAAGATTTCCGTCAAGCAACCACATTAGCGAGGCAAGTCGAATTCAAGCTCGAAGCGGGCTACGTCGGCTGATGTAAAAGGTATGCGGCCTTTGGAGGCGGGAAAGTCTCGCTTGCTACGGCCAAGCGTTGCCTGTTGAGACGAAACTGTGGCTCCGTTGCGCAATCGTGCTTCGATGAAGCGCAGTAATTCCTCCTGCTTATCCTGTGGCAGTGACTCGACCGCGGCCTCGATTTCAGCAAGAGTTTTCACGCCCCAAAACGATACCACGCAAACGGGGCATGAACAAGCAGTAGTTGTTCTTAATCCGTACTTTCCGCGTTCATCTGTGGCCGATCGTCGTAAGAAAGATACTTGGCTGATAGTAGAATATCGGCTTCTTCACCAGTGGGGGTTTGCGGGACCATTGTGCCGTCGACTTGTTCGTAGAGTGGTGGAGGGATTTCGGCGAATTCCGACATTGGACCATAGATTGAATCCACGCCTTCTCGGAAGACGTCGCCAATTAACAGGTTGATGATGTGGACGCGCTCTTCGGGATACTTGCGCAGGAAGCCCGAGAAGCTGAAGCCGTCGTTGTAAAAGGCATAGACCAGTTTGCGCATCGACTCGATACCGCGATCGAGTTTGGCCTGGTACTGGCCGAGCCGTGCGGCGGAGAAGTCGTCGTGATTGAAGGCGTCGTGAATCGCATCAGCAGCCAGCTCGGCCATTTTCAACGCCAGCAACACGCCTGACGAATAGATCGGATCGAGAAATCCGTAAGCATCGCCGATGATGATGAATCCGTTGCCTGCATTGTGTTTTGAGCGGTACGAGTAGTCGAGTATCGAGTAGATCTTGTCGACGCGCGTGCCCGGTGCGACGCGTTTGCGGACGGGTTCACACTTGTCGATCTCTTCCTGGAAGATCTTCGCGAGATCCTGACCACGACCCTGCACAAGATACTCGGGATCGGCAACGATCCCGACACTCGTGATGTCGTTTTCGAGTGGGATATACCAGAACCAGCCACCACTACCCGGCTCAGTGCGCAGCACGAGCGTGGCTCCGCCGTTTAGATCCGGCTCGCGGTGCGCGTCTTTGAAGTACGAATAGATCACCGCTTTCTTGAGCTTCGGATCGCGCACACGCCAGCGAAACTTGTTCGATAGCATCGCCATCTGCCCGGTCGCATCAACAACGACTTTCGCGAAGAACTTCTCGCGCGTACCATCCGGCATCTGCACTTCGACACCAACCGCCTGATCGCCTTCGAACAGCACCTGCTTCACCAAAGCACCCTGATGGACAACGACACCCTGCTCAGCAGCGTGATCGATCAGCAAGTGGTCAAACTGCGCGCGTGTGATCTGCCACGTGACGGCACTCTCGTGATGCACCGCTTCGAAGAAGTAGAACGGTCGCGATTCTTTCGCCGCGGAATTCGCAAACTGCACACTGTACTTTCGAACGAACGGACTTTCTTTCATTTTTTCGAGTACGCCCAACCGCCGGAACGTCCAGTAAGTGTCAGTCATCAACGATTCGCCGATATGATGACGCGGAAAGATTTCTTTTTCGAAAAGGATTACCTTGCGCCCTTCGCGCGCGAGAATGCCGGCAACAGTGCTCCCTGCGGGTCCACCACCCATTACGATGACATCGAAATTATTATTGGTATTCATGCGTAGCGTACAGTTCTCAGTTCAGGTTCAAAAAATTCGGGCAGAAAATGATCCACTTGCAAAAGACCGTCACGAGTAAGCTCGACGTTTCCGTTGTGACGCCGGAGCACGCCCTTTTCTTCCAACTCTTCATAAACAGGACGAAACTCGTTCCAAACGTCGACACCATACTTCTTCTGAAAGTAACCGGTGTCGATCGATCCGGTCTTCAATTGCAGAACCATCTCGCGAATGAGTCGCTGTTTTGGAGTCAGTGAAACGGCCCGCAGCAGCGGCAGGCGATCCTCGTTAAGGATGCGCACATACTCTTCGAAGTTGTGCGCGTTCTGGAAATTGACGCCGCCGAAATGCGAAAACGACGAGACCCCGATGCCGATCATATCGCCGCCATGCCACAGCGCATCGCGATAAATGAAGCGGCAAGTCTTCTTCTTCGTCGCGACAATGTCGGTGCCCGCGATTTCGTAGTCGTGCGCAAGAAATTGTTCGAAGGCGTAGTTGAGCCAGCGACGCTTCATGTCCCAGCCGGCGATCGGTGAAGTAGCGCCCTTCTTCAAAATGTCCTGCGAGATAACTGTGTTGTAAGGAAGCTCCATCTGGTAGATCGTGACGGAGTCTGGTTGGAGCTCGATCGCGCGCCGCACTGCTTCACGCCACTTTTCTTCCGTCTCGCCCACCATACCGGCGATGAGATCGATATTGATCTGCGGGAAGTCGACTTCGCGCGCCCACTGGTAAGCGCGATAAATTTCCGGCGACAAATGCGCGCGACCGTTTGCGGCGAGGATCTCGTCGTCGAAGTGTTCGATGCCGAGGCTCAAACGTGTCACGCCGATCGCTTTGAGTGTTTCCAGTTTCGCTTTCTGAATCGTCCCGGGCTCACACTCGAACGTGACTTCTTCCGCGTTCTGCCAACTCACGTGTCGATTCAGACCATCGACGAGGTACCGCAACTGCTTCTCACTGATGTACGACGGTGTACCACCGCCGAAGTATGCGAAGCGAAGCTGCCGCCCCTGGAACGCGGGCATGCGACTATAGAGCTCGTTCTCTTTGATCAGCGCGTCGAGGTAGATCTCGATCTCAGACGCGTTCTTGTCTGTGTAGACTTTGAAGTAGCAAAACAGGCAGCGCTTCCGGCAAAACGGAATGTGAAGGTAGAGACCTAAGGGATCGTCGACGCGCGGCGGCTGGTTGAGCGCGTCGATTGCTTCTGTCACAAACTCTGGCTTCCACTGGGAGAACGGCGGATAGTTCGAGACAAAATAATTCCCTACTTCAGTTCTGGTTTGGGCGATATCTACCGTCATAAAACCAGTCAAGTTAGCATCAAT
>Ga0126311_10000097_pt1 | contig 42588 bp, 37 predicted proteins | sample Plot61_FD_92539 | JGI IMG/M metagenome (GOLD analysis project Ga0126311, IMG submission 92539) | Serpentine soil microbial communities from UC McLaughlin Reserve, CA, USA - Plot61 | ecosystem: Environmental > Terrestrial > Soil > Grasslands | place: USA: UC McLaughlin Reserve, Lake County... | reverse complement strand
TCATGCAGGTGGTGTCGAGCCTCGCGAACGTGCGCGAGGCCTCGTACCGGCTCCAGGTCGGCCACGTGTATCTGCAGGCCGGCAGCCGGTTCGAGGGCGACGCGACGGTCGTCGGCATTCCGCGCGGCGACCGACGCGGCTACGCGCTCGTCAGTGGTCGCGGCCCCGTGGCCGCGCACGAGGTCGTCGTCGAGCAGGGCCTGTCCCGCTCGTGGCACCTCCGGCCCGGATCGCGGATCGACCTCGGCGGCGACGAGGTGCGCGTGGTCGGCGTCGGCGTCGGCCCCGACAACGTCGCGTACCCGCTCGCCCGCGGGCCGCGCGTCTGGCTGGCGTATGCCGAGGCGGCGGCGATCAGCGGCACCTCGGCCGGGACCGTCAACGCCGCCGTGATCTGCTCGCGAACCCGCGGCTGGCCGACGTCACGCTCGCGCAGGCGAGATCCGCGAGTGTCGGCGTCAGTGGCCTGCGGGTGACGACGCGCGGCGGATTACGCCTGCTGATCGGCCAGGCAGCGGGGATCGTGATCGCGTTGCTCGTGGCCTTCTGCGCAACGGCGCTCGTGGTGGCAGGAACGATGCTCGCCGCCTCAGCGAACGCGGAGGTGCAGCGGCGCCTGCAGGGGCTTGGGCTCCTGCGTGCGCTGGGCGCGTCGCCGGAAACGGTCGTCGCCGCTGCCGTGGTCGAGGCGGTGGCGATCGGCTTGCCCGCCGCAGCGGTCGGGCTTGTCGCCGGCTGGGCCGCGGTCGTGTCGCCGCTGAACGGACTGCTCGGAAGCCTCAGCCAGCTGGGACCGGGAGCGTCCGTCGCGCCGTTGCTCGTAGGCGTCCTCGCCGCACTCGTCGCGCTGGTCGCGGGGGCGTCCGCGTGGCCGGCGTCGCGCGCGACCCGCGGCCCTGCGGCCACGACGCTGCAGCGGGGCGACGCGGTCGGCTCAGCCCGGCGGCTGCCGGGCGGCGGCGGCCCGGCGGGCCTCGGGCTGCGGATGGCGTTCGCGCGGCCGGCGCGCACTCTCGGAGGCGTCGTCGTCCTCGGCTCGGCGGTCGTCGTGATCCTGCTGATCCTGTCGATCGCGTCGCTGCTGCTGCGGCTCGACCGAAACCCCGTCGCCGTCGGCAAGCGCTACCAGCTGACCGTCTCCGCCGAGCCTGCCGACGCACAGCGGATCGCGAGGGTGCCGGGGGTGAGCGCGGCGGCTCCACGTTACGACGTGAACGCGGCGGACTCGTTCGATCTCGGCGAGCCGTTCACGCTGATCGCGTTCCCCGGCGACCACACGCAGTTCGAGGCGCCGCGGCTCGACGAGGGCCGGCGGCTACACGGCCCTCGCGAGGTCGAGGTCGGCCTCGGGCTGGCGCGGATCCTCAACCTCCGGCCTGGCGGCACGCTGGCGGCCCAGCTACCGGGCGGCAGCGAGCTGCGCTTCCGGGTCGTCGGCCTGGTGGAGGCCCTCGAGCGGCGGGGGCGCGTGGCCTATGTGCAGCCGCAGCGGCTGGTGGCGGCGGAGCCGGGGATCTCGTCGCAGATCGCAGTTCGCCTGGATGCCTCGGCCGACGCCGCTGCAGTGCGCTGGAAGCTCGACTCCGCCGGCTTCTTCGCCGCGTCCTCGCGCGGGATCGCGGGCGAGGCGGTGCAGGGCTGGGCCTCGCGTTCGAGCGGCTTCATCGACGTGCTCGTCGCGCTGCTGCGGACCGTCGCCGTGCTCGACGCGCTCGTGTGCCTCTACGCGATCGCGCAGCTGCTCGCGCTGACGGTGCAGGAGCGTCGGACTGGTCTCGCGACCGTGCGAGCGCTCGGCGCGGGACGGCGGCAGCTCGCAACCATCGTCGGGGCGGCCGCGGCTCCGATCGTCCTCGCGGCGATCGTCGTCGGGGTGCTGGGCGAGCGCTGGCTCGTCGGACCGCTCGCGGCGCGCCTCGCCGCGACCTACGTCTCGCTCTCGCTCGAGCCAACGGCGGCCGGGGTCGCCGCGACGGCGGCGGGACTACTGATCGGTACGGCCGTGACCGTGCTCTGGGCGGCGCGCCTCGTCACGCGCGGAGCCGTCGTTGGATCGCTCCGCGAACGCTAGGGCAGGTACAGCCGCGCGTTGCGGTCGGTCCGCCGTCCGGCGAGGCCCTGCACCCGGCCGCCCTGGTAGTCGAGGTACGCAAGCTGCCGCGAGATCTCGGCGTCCTGGTTCGACGGGTCGTGGTCGATCATCCACGTCTGCAGGACGAGGCCACCGTTCGCAGTCCGGTCGAGCTCGACCGCGCGCGCCTGCTGCGGGTAGTCGATCAGCGACGACGTGTCGATCTGCCAGTAACCCGCGCGCGGCCGAATCACGTTCCGGTGCGTGTCGCCCGCGACCACCGCGACGACGTGACGGGCGCGGTCGAGCAGCGAGAGCGCTGCGTCGCCACCCTCCGCCGAGCGCAGCGGCGTGTGCGAGAAGACGATCACCGGGTGCCGCCCGGCCGCGCGAAGCTCGTGCTGCAGCCACCTCCGCTGGCTCGGCCGGACGACGCCGCTCGCGCCCGAGCTGCGCCGGATCGTGTCGAGCACAATCGCCCGCACCGGGCCGATGTCGAACGAGTAGTCGAGCAGCGCCCCGCCTCCACCGTGGCCGCTCGCGTCGCGCAGCGCCGCCAGCGTCTCGTCCGCGGAGAGCTCGCGCCGCCGTGGGTCGGGCGGAACCCGAGCGGACGCCCCCGGGAGACCGAAGCGCAGCAGCCTCGCGACCAGAGAGGGGATGACCTCCAGTCCCTGCACCGCGTGCAGCGCCGCGGCGCCGAGGCCCAGCAGCTTTCGGTTGCCGGTGGCGATCTCGTTCGTTCGCGCGGTGGGGGCGAGGATGCCCTGGACGAGCAGGTCGTGGTTTCCGACGACCGGGTACCACGGACCCTCGAGACCACGTGACACGAACGGTCGCTCCGCGCGGGTGACCAGGCCAGGGTGCCGAGGCGGGTCGACGTCGGGACGGTAGTAGAAGGGATCTGCGTCGGCCGCGTCCTGCACCCCCTGGTAGCCGCGCGCGCCGCTGTTCGGGTTAACGCGCCCCCCGCGGAGAATCGCGAGCGCCTCGTCGAGCTCGTTGCGCTGGGCGTTGTCGATCAGGTCGCCGGTCACGACGACGGCTTCCGGCTTCAGCGCGTTCAGCGATCGCACCGTCGCGGCGAGGACCTGGCCGCTCAGCGCCTCCTGCGGGCGGAAGGCCGAGGTGAACGGGCGGCCGCGGCGGTCGAGCACCTCGAGCCGCGCCGGCGACTCCTCGTCGAGGATGTGGGCGTCGGTCAGCTGGGCGAAGAGGGCGAGGCGCCGGACGATACGGGAGCGCGGTGCGAGCTCGGTGCGGTCGAGCAACGGCTCGCCGCCTCCGTGCTCGAGCACGCCGTCGCCATTCCGGTCGCGGAACGTCGCTTCAGGCGTCGCTCCGGGCCAGGCGGTGCCGCCGCGCACGAGCGCGGCCGCAAGCGACACCGCCGCCAGCGCGAGCAGCGCCAGGACTACGGTCACGAGAGCCTTGCGACTCATCCGAGCAATGGTGCCCAAAGCCCAGGTTCGGCTCGGAGCTGGCTCTACAATCCCGGCTCCGGGTCGATTGAACCAAGGGAAGAACGGATTGAGCACACCAGCAGTACGTGAGGCGCCAACCGCCCTGCCCACGGGGACGGTCACCTTCCTCTTCACCGATATCGAGGGCTCGACCCGGCTGCTCAAGGGCCTTGGCCGCGACCGCTACGGCGACGTCCTCGCAGCGCACAACCGGCTCCTACGCGACGTGTTCTCGGACGCCGGGGGGATGGAGATCGACACCAAGGGCGACTCCTTCTTCGTCGTCTTCCGCAGCGCGGGCGCGGCGGTCGAGGCAGCGAGCGTGGCGCAGCGGGCGCTCGCGGAGCACGAGTGGCCGGAGGACGCCGCGGTGCGCGTGCGGATGGGCCTCCACACCGGCGAGGCGACCGTCGGCAGCGACGGCTACGTCGGTCTCGCCGTGCACCAGGCGGCGCGCATCGGCGACGCAGGCCACGGCGGCCAGGTGCTGCTCTCGAGCACGACGGCGAACCTCGTTCGGAGCGAGCTATCGGCCGCCCTCCGGCTGCGCGACCTCGGCGAGACGACGCTCGCCGACATCGACGATCGCCAGCGGCTCTACCAGCTCGACATCGATGGCCTGCCCGGTGAGTTCCCGCCGCTCGCCACGCGCGAGCGCGACAAGGCGAAGCCCCGGATCCCGCGCCGGCGCGCCGAGGTGCAGGTCGCGCGTACGCCCCTGCTCGAGCGCGAGGCCGAGCTGGCGGCGCTGCACGCGGTGGTCGACGCCGCGATCGCGGGCTCCGGCCGCCTCGTCGCGATCGAAGGCCGTGCGGGGATGGGCAAGACGCGACTCGTCGCCGAGGCGCGCGCGCTCGCGGCGCAACGCGGCTTCGAGGTGCTCGTAGCCCGGAGCGCGGACCTCGAGCAGGAGTTCGCCTACGGCGTCGTGCGGCAGCTGTTCGAGCCGTTCCTCGCGTCGCTCTCGACCGAGGAGCGCGACGAGTCGCTCGCCGGCACGGCGTCGCTGGCAGAGCGGCTGTTCGGCGACGAGGAGGTGACGGGCGCCGCGTCGGGGGACGTCTCCTTCGCCGTCCTGCACGGGCTCTACTGGCTCGCGGCCAACATCGCGGCCCGTAGCCCGACCGCGATCGTGATCGACGACCTGCACTGGACGGACGAGCCGACGCTGCGCTGGCTCTCGTTCCTGATGAGGCGCCTCGACGGCCTGCCGCTGCTGGTGGTGCTTGGTCTGCGGCCGCCCGAGCAGAGCGCCCAGGTCGAGCTGCTGACGGAGCTGATCTCGGACCCGACCGCGCTCGTCATCCGGCCGACGGCCCTCAGCCCGGCGGGTGTCGCTGCGATGGTCGAGCAGGAGTTCGGCGTCAGGCCCGACCCGGAGTTCACCGGCGCCTGCCTCGCGTCGACGGGTGGAAACCCGCTCTTCGTGCGCGCGCTCGTCGACGCGCTGCACGGCGAGGGTGTCGCGCCCACGGCGGCGAACGCAGCGCGCGTGCGCGAGATCGGGCCCGAGCCCGTGACGCGGGCCGTCGCGCTGCGGCTCTCGCGTCTGCCCGACGAGGCGAGGCGCTTCGCGGCAGCGGCCGCGATCCTCGGCGACGGGGCCGAGCAGCGAGACGTCGCGACGCTCGCGGAGATCGACGACCGCCATCTCTCGACGGTCGCGGCCACCTGGCTCGAGCGCGCCGACCTGCTGCGCGTGACGACGCCGACCGTCGAGTTCGTGCACCCGGTCATCCGCGCCGCGATCTACGAGTCGGTCGGGCTGGCGCAGCGCTTCACCGCCCATCGCCGCGCCGCCGAGCTGCTCGAGGCCTCGGCCGCCGAGCCCGAGCGGGTTGCGGCGCACCTCGACCTGGTGCCACCGTCCGGCGATCCGTTCGTCGTCGAGACGCTGCGAATCGCCGCCGACCGCGCGCTCGTCCGTGGCGCCGCCGAGGTGGCGGTCCGATATCTCCGCCGCGCCCTCGACGAGCCGCCGTCGGCGGAGACGAGGGTCGACACGCTGCGCGAGCTCGGCCTCGCGGAGCAGCGGGTGGACGTCTCGGCTGCCGCCGAGCACCTGCGGGAGGCCCTGGCCGCCACCGACGAGCCGCTACGACATGCACGCCTCGCGCTCGAGCTCGGCCGCTCGCTCTTCCGCCTCAACCGCGGGCCGGAGGCCGCGCGCATCCTCGGACAGGCGATCGAGCGCCTCGACGAGGGCGAGCCGGAGCTGCGTGAGCTGCTGGAGGCCGAGCTGATCAACTCGTCGGGCTTCGACTCGGACGTGATCGAGGTCGCGCGCGAGCGGCTCGCGCGGGTGGACGAGGGCGGCCTCTCGGGGACGGTCGGCCGCGCGGTGATGATCTCGACGCTCCGGTACTTCGACGCTCGCCGCGGCGTCAACCGCGAGGGTGTGAGGGAGCTCGCGCACCCGAGCACGGTCGGTGCGCTGATCGAGAGCATGCCCTCGGTCGCGATCTCCTGCGCGGTCACGGCGCTGATGTACGCCGAGCTCGATGCGGAGCTCGACCGCTTCTTCGATCCGCTGATGGATGCCGCGAAGAGGCGCGGCGAGCTCGTGACGCTCTCGAACCTGCTCTGCTTCCGCGGCCTGACGCTAGCCCATCGCGGCGATCTCGAGGCCGCCATCCAGGACCTGCGCGAATCGGACGAGCTGGTCAGCTACCTGCCGAGTCAGCAGGGTGCGATCTACTACCGCTCCTATCTCGCCGACGTCCTCACCAACCGTGGCGAGCTGGAGGAGGCGGAGCGCTCGCTCCAGGAGCTCGGGCTCCCGGAGGAGGTCGCCGAGTCCGGCCACCTGATCTTCTTTCTCGGCGCCCGCGGGTGGCTGCGCTACGCGCGGCGAGACTTCGCCGGGGCTGCGTCCGACTTCGAGCGGCTCGGCAGCTGCATGCAGGCGTTCGACATGCGGAACCCCGCCGTCCTCGCCTGGCGCTCGCACCTCGCGCTCGCCCTGCTGGCGCTCGACCGCCGAGAGGAGGCGCTCGAGCTCGCGCGCGAGGAGGTCGAGCTCGCTCGCGCGTGGGGAGCGCCGCGGCCGATCGGCGTCGCGCTGCGGGCGCAGGGTCTGGCCGAAGGCGGTGCGCACGGAATCGAGACGCTGCGGGAGTCGCTCACCGTGCTCGCAGGCTCCTCGGCGCGGCTCGAGCGGGCGCGCACGCTAGTCGAGCTCGGAGCCGCCCTGCGCCGCGCGAACGGCCGCGACGAGGCGCGCGAGCTGCTGAAGGAGGGCCTCGACATCTCCGTGCGCTCGGGCTCGACGCCCCTCGTCGAGCACGCCGAAGCCGAGCTCGCCGCTACCGGCACGGTGCCGCGGCGCTTGCTGCTGTCGGGGGTCGAGTCGCTGACCGCGAGCGAGAAGCGCGTCGCGTCCTTCGCTGCCGACGGGCTCTCGAACAAGGACATCGCCCAGGCGCTCTTCGTGACGACGAAGAGCGTCGAAGTGCACCTCGGCAACGTCTATCGCAAGCTCGGGATCGGCTCCCGCACGGAGCTCCGGCAGGCGCTCGGCGGCGAGGGCTGATGCGGCTCCGGCGCAAGGGCGGCGACGACGACATCGGCATCGTGATGGTCGCGACCGACCGCTCCGAGACCGCCGAGCGCGCGGTGCGCTTCGCCGCCGAGATGGCCGGGCGCTACGAGGCGGAGCTGCTGGTCCTACGGGTGCTCGTCGGCCCCGACGTCTCCCGCGCCGACGCGGTGCCGGAGCTCGAGCGATACGTCGAGACCCTGCCGGGCGAGCAGAAGCGTGCAGCCGTCGTGGCGGGCGACGACCCCGCGGACGCGATCGTCGAGGCGGCGCGGCGCGAGCGCGCGGACGTGCTCGTCGTCGGCAGCGTCGGCATGAGCGGCCGCCGGTCGTTCCTGCTGCACAACGTGCCGAATCGCGTCTCGCACAACGCACCCTGCACGGTCGTCATCGTGCAGACGCACCGCGAGGGCTCGTGAGCGCGGCGGCCGACCAGCGCCTGCTCGGCCGCGCGGCGCGGATCGCGACCGTCCTCGGCAAGTACGGCTTCAACGAGTCCCGGCGCGACGACGACCCGCCCGAGCTTCGCGCGCGCCGCCTGCGCGAGGCGCTCGAGGAGCTAGGCCCTACCTTCGCCAAGCTCGGGCAGATCCTCTCGACCAGACCCGACCTGATCCCGCCCGAGGCGGTCGCGGAGCTCGCGGCCCTGCAGGACCGCGTGACGCCCCTCGACGAGCACGAGGTCGTAACGGTGATGGAGCAGGAGCTCGGCGTCCCCTGGGAGGATGTCTTCGCTTCGATCGAGGCGGAGCCGCTGGCGGCAGGAACGATCGGCCAGGTGCATCGCGCGGTGCTTGACAGTGGCGAGCGCGTCGTCGTCAAGGTCCAGCGGCCGACGGCCGAGCAGGACATCCTGCGCGATCTCAGCCTGCTCGAGCTCTTTGCGCAGAAGACGGCCGGGCGCGCGGCACTGCGCAAGATCGTCGACCTGCCGGCCGCGATCGAGCACCTCTCGGAGTCGCTCCGGCGGGAGCTCGACTTCACGCTCGAGGGGCAGAACGTCGAGCGGCTCCGCTCCGCTCTGACGGCTTTCCCGAGGCTTGCCGCGCCGAACGTGTACGACGAGTTCACGACCAGCCGCCTGCTCGTGCTCGAGGAGATCCAGGGCGTGCCGGTGCGGGAGATTCCGCTCGGCCCCGCGCGCGGCGAGGCGGCGCGGCAGCTGCTCGAGTGCTACTACCGGCAGATCCTCGTCGAGGGATTCTTCCATGCCGATCCGCACCCGGGGAACATGCTCTGGGCCGACGACAAGATCTTCTTCCTCGACTTCGGCATGGTCGGCGAGCTCTCGCCGGAGATGCGGAGGCAGCTGCTCCTGTTGCTGCTCGCGTTCTGGCAGGAGGACGTGCCGTTCATGACCGAGGTCGTGCTGATCATGGCGGGTTCGGAGGCGGACGACGCCGACGCCGCGGGGCTCGAGGCCGACCTGACGCGCCTGTTGCAGCGCTACCGCCACGCCTCCCTCGGCGAGATCTCGCTCGGGCCGCTGATGCAGGAGATCGCGCACACCGCCACGCAACACGGCGTCCGGCTACCGGCGCCACTCGTCCTCACCGGCAAGGCGCTGGCGCAGATGCAGCTCGCGGCGACCGAGCTCGACCCCGAGCTCGACCCGTTCTCGATCGTCGGCCGCTTCCTGATGAAGAACCTGCTCACGCGCGCGCAGGCGGGCGCCGACCCCAAGCGCATCTTCTACGACGTGCAGAAGCTGAAGGTCCGCGGCGAGCGGCTGATCGAGTCGTTCGAGCGCATCAGCGGCGCCCGCCCCGGGCAGCGGCTGCAGGTCGACATCCGGGGGATCACGCCGCTCGAGCGCACGATCCGGATCGTCTCGCGCCAGCTCGCGCTGGCGATCACGGCGGGGTCGTCACTCGTCGCCTGCGGCGCGACCGCGGCGGCGCAGAACGTCGACCGCTGGGTGCCGATCAGCCTCGGCGCGACCGGCGCGAGCCTCGGGCTCGTGTTGCTGCTCGACCTGTTCCGCCGCCGGATCTAGCGGCGTTTTGCCAGCGCCTTGACCAGGCGGCGCTCGACCATGAACGCGACGATGTTCATCATCGCGCCGAGGAAGATGCGCTCGAGCCGTCTCCGCATCCGTTGAGCCTACAACTCGAGTCCGCGCGTGCCACGCAGGTCGACGTACGTGCGGGTGCGGCCGCGGACGATCGTGATCAGCACGTCGCCGCAGTGCCGGCAGCGGACGACGACTCCCGGGCAGTCGGCATAGACGTCGAGGCGGGCGACCTCCTCGCGCGCGCCGCAGCCGTCGCAGGCGCAGGGCGCGGCCGTCAGGTCGGCGCCGAAGAGCTCGAGCAGGAGCCCGCCGATCGCGTTGCCGTCGAGAGTCCGCTTGCTCATCCCGTCGCTCCGAAGCGCTCGGTCCGGACGGAGGAGGGGTCGTAACCGAGGCGGACGAGCCCGTCCGCGGCCGCGTCGACGAACCGCGTCGAGCCGCAAACGTAGACCCGCGCGCCGTCCGTCGGGGCGAACGCGACCTCCCGCAGCAGGTCGTCGTCGATTCGCCGCCCGTAGCCGTTCCACCCGGGAGGGCGCTCACGCGTGAGCGTGTGCACGACCTCGACAGCGTCCAGCGACTCGAGCTCGTCGCGGTAGATGACGTCGTTCCACGTCCGCGAGGAGTAGAGGAGCCGCATCGGCGCCTCCGACCCGGCCCGAACCCGATGGCGGGCCATCGCCATCAGCGGCACGATGCCCGAACCGCCGCCGACGAGCAGCACCGGGCCCGCCTCGTCCGCGTCCCAGACGAAGTAGCCGCCGATCGGCCCGCGCACCTCGAACGCGTCGCCGTCGCGCACCTCGTCCACCAGGTAGGGCGAGACCTCGCCGTCCTCGAGCCGCTCGACGGTGATCGCGGGCGGCTCGCCGGGAGCCGACGCGATCGAGTACGAGCGCTGCGCCTGGTAGCCGTCCTCTGCCGTCAGCCGCACGTCGAGGTGCTGGCCGGCGCGGTGCTCGCTCCAGCCGGCTGCCTCGAGCTCGAGCGTGCGCACGCGCGGCGTCTCCTCCCGGACCGCGGCCACCTCGGCCGCGAGCCAGGTCAGTCGCCCCAGTACCGCTGCTCGAGCCAAGGATCACCCCGCGGGTGGTAGCCGTTCTGCTCCCAGAAGCCGGGCTCTTCGGCGTCGCGGAGGTCGAGGCCGCGAACCCACTTCGCGCTCTTCCAGAAGTAAAGGTGCGGCACGAGCAGCCGTGCGGGACCGCCATGCTCGGGCTCGAGCGGCTCGCCGTCGTAGCCGTAGGCGACCCACGCTTTGCCGCCGGTCAGGTCCTCGAGCGGAAGGTTCGTGGTGTAGCCGCCGTCGCAGAACGCGACCGCGTACTCGGCGTCGTGCTCGACCGCCTCGAGCAACGTGTCGACGGCCACCCCTTGCCAGACCGTGTCGAGCTTCGACCACTTCGTGACGCAGTGGATGTCCCTCGTCACCTCCTCGCTCGGCAACGCGCTGAACTCTTCCCAGGTCCACCGCACCGGCTCGGCGCCGAAGGCCTGGATCGTGAACGTCCACTCGTCGAGCGAGACGTGCGGCGTCGGCCCCGCCGAGAGCACCGGAAAGTCGTCCGTCAGGTACTGACCGGGCGGTACGCGGTCGGGCGGCCCGTCCTGGCGCCGCCCCCGAAATCCGCGCGAGACGATGTTCATCAGCTCGCCGCCATCCCGGCGACGGTCTCGGGGAGCCCGTCGGCGTCGCCGACCGGAACGAGCGCGCCGTCGTCGCCGACCTTCCAGCCGAACACGCGTCGTGCGTCGGCGTCGAGCGCGTAGAGGAAGCGTCCGTCGGCGGTGATCGCCTCGTCGCGTACGCCCTTCTCGCCGAGGCGTGTCGAAGCCGCGACCGCGTTCGAGAGCTCGAGGCTGCCGTCGTCCCCGATCGCATAGCTGGAGATCGTCCCGTCGCCGAAGTTCGTCACGTAGACGAAGCGTCCGTCCTTGGTCACGGCCGCCCAGCAGACCTCGCTGCGCGTGTCGGCGACGGAGGCGCTCACCGGAGCGAGGCGCCCGTCGCCGAGCGAGTAGGACGAAGCCGCCGCCGCGCCGACCTCGCCGCCGAACGCCTCCGTCACGATCAGCGAGTCGCCGGAGAAGTCGAAGCCGTACGGCGTTGCGCCGGAGGAGGCAATCGTCTGCGGCTCGCCGGCGAAGCCGCGCTCGACCGCGAACGTGGTGATGCTGTTCGTGCCGCGCTCGGTGACGACGAGCGTGCGGCCGTCCGGGCTGAACGCGATCTGGGCCGGATCGGCATCGGCTGCGAGCGCTCGCGCCGAGCCTTCGAGCGGCTTCAGTGCTCCTTCGGCGAGCGAGAATCCGGCGATTCCGGGCGAGCCGTTGTTCAGCACGTAGGCGACCTCTCCGTGCACGGCGACGCTCGTCGGCCGCGCGCCACCCGTGGCTACGAGCCCCGTACGTTCGACGCCCTCCTGCGTGACCGCGAAGAGCGTGAGCTCGTCACTGCCGCCGTTCGTCACGAGCAGCAGCGATGCGCCTGCGTTCAGTGCGACGGAGCTCTGCGAGGGCAGGTGCGGCGCGCCGGTGCCGCGGCCGCCGGTTTCGAAGCGGCCGCTCGGCGTGAGGCTGCCGTCGGCGGCGCGGTCGAACGCGGCGATCTCGTTCCGCTCCGCGTCGTTCGTCTGTACGTAGATCCGATCCATGATTCCTCCCGTGACCCCGTCGATTGTCTCTCATCAGTCGTGCCCGTCGGCCGGGCGTTACGCATCAGCGGCGAGAGACCGCGAGCAACGTCGGCACGGTGCGTCCGCCGCGGCCGGGCCGTAGCACGGTCACGTACGCGGTGGTCGGGGAGAGTGCGGTCGTCCAGAGCATCCTCGCCGTAGGTCGGGGGCGATGGGGGCAGGGCACGTGCTCGCCCTGGCTCGTGTGGTGCCGTTCGTGGCCGATGTCCTGGCCGGCAAGCGGGGGCAGCTCGTAGAGGACGCGGTCGGTGCCGCCCCGCAGCGCTCCGAGGATCAGCTGCTGGGAGCAACGCGAGGAGCGGACGTAGAGCAGCCGGCCCGCGAAGAGCGACGGGTTGAGCAGCTGCGCGTCACGGGCGAAGCGCAGCTGCAGCCGCCGGCCGCTGACGACGTTCACCGCGGTCAGCCAGCTCGCGTCACGGGAGGCGCGGTGGAAGGCGACGAGGTCGACGCCGAGCGCGGGGCGGCCGAGCGTCGAAGGCTGGGAAACGTGGACGACGAGCTTCGCCGCGGCGGGCGCCGTCACTTCCTGAACAGCGATCTCGGTCGCGGTGCGATAGGCCAGCCAGCGTCGCGAAAGCGCGAGCTTCTGCACTCCGGGAACCGCCTCGCTCGCGACCGGCGCGAGCGTCGCCCGGTCGGCCACGGTGATCGCGGCGCCTACACGCCACGCGACGAACGACGCGCCGACGGCGGGGTCGGTCCCGGGCAACTGGGTCGTCGTGCCGTTGCGGCGGAGAAAGCCCCCGACGCCCGGCTGCTCCCACGCGATGTCCGTACCGACCGCGCTCGGGTCGCCGCCGGGCGAGGCCACCGTTCCCGCCGCTCGCACCTCTGCGGCCAGCAGCGCACAGAGGAGCGCGGCCGCGGCAAGGACACGCACGAGCCGGAGTCCCTGCGGCCGCTCCGCGAGCAGGCTCTCGCCGCCGCGCGCGGCGAGCGCGAGCACAGGCAGCGCTCGGCCGACGGCGAAGCCGCCGGCGATTGCGAGCGCCGCGCCGACGTCCCCCAGCGCGAGGCTGAGCGCGGGCAACGCCCACGCCGCGGTCGCGGGCACGTACGTCGTCAGTCCGGCGCCGAGCAGTAGCCCGTAGAGGAACAGCGCCCCCGGGAGCGGCATCGTGCGTCGCCAGGGCTCGGGAACCTGGAGTCGCACCTGCGGCCGGACGCGCAGGCCGAGGGCGTCGCCGACGACGGCCGCGGCACCGATGGCCAGCGCCACGAGCACGACCGCCGGACCGCTCACCGCAGCGCCGATCGCCGCGAGGCCGGCGAAGACCGTCGCGGCGCCGAGCGCAAGGCCGGTCGCGAAGGCGGCTCCGGTCGCGGTGCGGTGACGAGCGGCACTCACGGTGCCGACCATCGAGAGGCTTCAGGGCGACCAGGCGCCGGCCAGCCCCACGAGCAGCCCGGTCAGCGCGAGGGCTGCGCTCAGCATTTGACCTTCGTGTCGTAGTACATGACGCAGAACACGCGGCGGCCGCGGTAGCAGTAGCCCGTCAGCGCCGCGTCGCCGTTGATCCGCGAGCCGACGTAGCCGCAGCAGTCGACGAGCTTACGGACGTGGCCGCCGCAGCAGCGGTACCACGCGCCGTCGATCTGGGCGCGGAAGCCGTGCTCGCGGCCGGCGCGCGAGCAGACGCGCGTTCGCGGCGCGGCGGGCAGCGCGTTGCCGTCCGGGTCACGCAGCAGCGAGCGGCGCGCGTCGACAGGACGGCCGAGCTTGTCGACCGGTCGGCCGAGGTCGTCGACGGGGACCCCGTCGGACGCGCGCAGCGGAAGGCCTTTCGCGTCGATCCGCGGCAGGCCGACCGGGTGCGGGCAGGAGCCGGTCGTATAGATGTGGCCGCAGAAGTGGTACGCGTCGGCCTGCTGGGCGCGCACGGCCTCGAGCACGTAGCCGCCGCCCGCGAGCCCGAGCAGCAACCGGCCGGTCCGTGCGAGGAAGCCGCGCCGCGAGCTCGCGTCGGCGATGCCCTCGCTAAGCACGCACGGGTGCGGTTGCGTGGGCCAGGAGGCTCTCGAGTTGGAACAGCGAGTTGAACGTTCCCTTCGCCAGCACCTCGCCGTCCGTGGCGAGGACGACCGCGTAGGGACTGCCCGGGACGGCGAGCGCCTCCCACGCGTCGGCGTCGTCCTCCTCGTCGAAGAGTCGTAGCTCGACCTGCGAGTCGTTCGCGAGCAATCGCAGCGAGGGTTCGAGCGCCGAGCAGAGCGAGCAGCCGGGCGAGGTGAAGGCCGCCACCGCGAGCGGCGCGCGCCGCTCGAAGCGCTCGATCAGCGCGACACGGCCGCCGAGCTCCGGCCCCTCGTGGTCGAGGGAGAGCGCGGCCTGCGGAGCCACGGCGAGACGGAGCTCGCCCAGCTCCCGCGCCAGCGCGAACCCGGCTACCCCGAGTGCCGCCAGCCCGACGAGCGCCACGCCGAGGCCGATCCCGAGCCAGGCCTCGGTTGACGGCTCGGCGTCTGGGAGCAGGGGAATCGCGGCGAACGCCGCCGCGAGCAGTGCGGCCCGAGACGCGCTTCCCCAGCCGATCCGAGAGCGGCCGCCGAAGCAGCCGCAGGGAGCTCCCGCGCCGCCGAGCCCGATGGCCACGAGCTGCGAGAGCGCGAAGACCGCCAGCAGGGCCGCTGCGGCGAAGGCTGCGTTCAGCTCGGCCACGACGGCTACGGCGAGAGCCGCCTCGGCGACGATCGCAGCCGCCCAGGCCGCGGCCCGGAGCCTTGCCTCCCGTAGGCCGTAGGAGCGCAACGCCTCGCGGCCAGAGCGCCCGGCACGCAGCTTTCCCGCCGCGGCCGTGAGCAGCACGGCGGAGAGGACGATTCTGAGGAGCCCCACGACGGTCAAGCGGGCGGGAGAATACGTGCTGCTGCGGCTGGTTCGCAGCACCGCGCCGGTGCACGCGCCGCCGGTCGTTTCCTGTGCAAGTCAGGCGGGTAGCCGCCCTCGCGAAACCCACCAGGGAGGCTGAAGATGGCAGAGCTGACGGCGCTCGAGAGCAAGATCGGCGAGGTCCTGGGTCTGGCGATGGCCGCGCAGGACGTGACCCGGAACGTGAGCAGGCTCGTGCAGGACGAAGGGGAGCACGAGGACCTCGAGCAGGCGCTCGAGCGGATGGCTCACGAGGCGAGGGAGACCGAGGAACGGACGACCGAGCTCGCCTCGGAGCTCGAGGGGAAGAAGACGGCGATCCTCGAGAAGGCGCGGGAGACGAAGCAGGAGGCGACGGAGATGATGTCGACCTACCTCGGCGACGACGCCGACGCGCTCGACGGCTTCGAGTTCCTGACGATGGCCGAGGCCGGCGAGGTCGGCCACTGGCAGGTCGTCGGCACGATGAACCAGCGCGCGCAGCTACCGGGCCTGCAGGAGCTCGTCGAGTGGGTGACGCCGATCCAGCAGCGCCACTTCCAGCAGACGCTCGAGGGTTCGGTCGAGCTGGCGGAAGACGAAGACCCGAACGAGCCCGCGTAGCCGTCAGCCGCGCTCGGAGAGCCCGTGCGGCTCCTCATAGGCGGTCAGCAGATCGAGGAACGGCACGGCGTCGAACGCCTCCGGGCCGAGGACGCCGCTGCCGTTCCACGTCCCGGACGCGATCAGCTCGAGCGCAACGACGGGGTTGAGCGCCGTCTGCAGCACGACCGCCTGCGAGTCGTACTTCCGCATCGTCTCCTCGTTGTCCGCGACGTGGTAGAGGTAGGTCGCGCGCGGGCTGCCGTCCTCGCCGGTGCCGGTGACGAAGGTGCCCGCACACGTCTTGCCGTGCATCCGGTCACCGAGGGTGGCGGGATCCGGTAGCGCAGCGGCCAGCAGATCGCGCGGAGCGACCTCGACGCCGCGCACGTTGACGGTCTCCTTCGAGTCCAGCCCGAGCTTGTGCAGCGTCTTCAGCACGTCGATGAACTCCTCGCCGAGGCCGTACTTGAAGGTGACGCGGCGGCACTCGACCCAGCGCGGCACGAGCACGACCTCCTCGTGCTCGACGTTCACGCATTCGAGCGGCCCGATCCCTTCCGGAAAGTCGAAGATCTCGGGCTCGCTGAACGGCTCGGTCGTGTACCAGCCTCGTTCGCGTTCCCAGACGAGTGGCGGGTTGAGGCACTCCTCGATCGTCGTCCAGATCGAGAACGTGGGCGCGAACTCGTACCCCTCGACCGCGAGGTTCGCGCCGTCGCGGACGGCGACCTCGTCGATCTGGGCGAAGAGGTGGTCGGCGGCGTAGCGGGCGAAGACGTCCGAGAGCCCCGGCTCGACGCCCATCCCGACGAGCGCGAGCAGATCCGCTGCACGCCAGCGCTCGTGCTGGTCGAGCTGCTCCTGGCCGAGGAGCACGTCCCGGCTCGAGAGCGACATCGCCATGTCGACGTAGGTGCAGCGCGTGTCGAACGCCGCTTCGAAGATCGGCATGTTGAAGCGCGGGTCGGTGGCGTTCAGCACCGCGTCGGCATCGCGAGCGAGCGCCGCTATGCCGCCGCGGTCGGAGGCGTCGACCTGCGCCGCAGCGAAGCGGCGGTCGTCGAGCCGCTCGACGAGCGCCTCCGGGCGGGCGCGGTCGAGGTCGGCGAACGTGATCCGCTCGAAGAAGTCGCGCTGCTGCGCGACCGCCGCGACGGCCGCGCCGACACCGCCGGTGCCGACGACGAGGATCTTCACGCAAGCGCCCCGTGCGTGCGGAGGATCTCGAGCGTCTCCTCGTGAGGCAGCCCGCGCTGCACGCGTCCCTCGCGGCCCGTCACGTCAGGTGCTGCCCAGAGCGTGTTCAGCACGGCCTCCTCGGTTGCTTCGACCGTCGCGGCGAAGAGCGGGTCAAGGTCCCGTCCTTCGAGCGATGCGTCGCGGGCAGTCGAGAAGGCGAGGAAGATCTCGCCGCTGCCGTGATGGGCGACCGAGCCGGTGCGCGCGAGGCCGAGCCCGGCGCGCCGCGCGATCCGCTCGAGCGACGCGGAGCTCACCGGTGCGTCGGTGGCGACGACGGCGATGCAGCTTCCGGCCGGCTTCGCCCGGTCCTCCCCGGCGAGCGTGCGCCCGACCGGGACGCCGGCGACCGTCAACTGGCGCGCGGAGCCGAAGTTACAGAGCAGCAGGACGCCTACGACATGGTCGCCTGCGCGACGGCTCGCGCTGCCGATGCCGCCCTTCCAGCCGAGGCAGCTCATTCCGGTGCCGGCGCCGACCGCGCCCTCGGCGAACGGCCAGCCGCTCGCCTCCTCGACCGCGCGGCTGACGTCCTCTCGCTCGACGTGCACGGTGCGCGCGTCGCTCAGATGGCCGTCGTCGCACTCGCCGACAACGGGGATCACGAACTCCTCGACCCCGACGAGCGGGTCGCTGCGCACGGCGACCTCGATCGCGCCGTCATACACGCGGCCGACGGCATGCGTCGAGGTCAGGTAGACGGGCGTTTCGAGCAGTCCCCACTCGTGGATCTCGTGCGAGCCGGTCAGCTCGCCGGCGCCGTTCAGCACCGCGACGCCGGCCGGGAGCGGAAGGGCGGGCGGCGCGATCGCGGTGATGCCGGTTCGCGCGACGCCGCGGCCCTTCGGCGGGTCGGGCTCGTCGCGCCAGACGGTCACGTGGCCGACGCGGACCTCTTCGACGTCCGCGATCGAATCGGTCCTGCCGGGCTCGAGCTCGCCGATTCGGATGCCCGCCGCGCGCGGCCGCGGGCCTCTGGGGTCGGGCGGGCCGTCGCTCACGGGAGGACTGTAGAGTCGCCGCGTGGAGCTCGCCACGCCGGTCGTTTCGTCTTCGCCCATCGAGCAGCGGTCTCGCTGCGGGTGCCGGCGGCGGTTCGCGCGAGGCACCGCTGGTTCGCGTACCACGCGATGAGGGCGGTCGGAGCGGGCACGCGCGGTCGTGAGCTCGACCCGCCGCTTGAGCTTGCGGGCGCGCGGGCGGGTCAGCAGGCGGCGTGCCTCCTCGCTGGCTGAGCCGCGGCGTCGCCGGCATCGGCGTCGCGAGCTTCTTCTCCGACGTCAGCCACGAGGTACCCACGTCGCTCCTGCCGGCGCTGCTGACGACGACGCTCGGCGCTCCGGCCGCGGCGCTCGGCACGATCGAGGGCGTCGCCGAGGGGATCTCCGGCGCGGCGAAGCTGGCCGGTGGTGCGCTGGCCGACGACCCTGCGCGCCGCCGCGCGACGGCAATGGGCGGCTACACCGCGACAGCGGTTCTGAGCGCGCTGATCGGAGCGGCGACCGCCGCCTGGCAGGTCGGCGTCCTGCGCTCGGCGGCCTGGTTCGCGCGCGGCCTGCGCACGCCCTCGCGTAACGCGCTGCTGACGGACGTGGTCGAGCCGGAGGCTTACGGCCGCGCCTACGGCTTCGAGCGCGCGATGGACAACGCCGGCGCGATCGCCGGGCCGCTGCTCGCGCTCGCGCTCGTCTCCGCGGTCGGGGTCCGCGACGCGATCCTCATCTCGGTGGTGCCGGGGCTGCTCGCGACGCTCGCGGTCTTCGTCGCTGTGCGCTCCGCGCGGCGGCTGGAACGGCACGAGCGCGCCGCGCTGCGAATCCGGATCCGGCCGGTGCTGCACGGCCGTCTAGGCCGGCTGCTCGGCGCTGTGACTGCCTTCGAGCTCGGAAACGCGGCCGCGACGCTGTTGATCCTGCGCGCAACCGACCTCCTCACCCCGGGGCACGGCCACGACTCGGCGGTGCAGATGCCGTCCTGCTCTACGCCGGCTACGACGCCGCGGCGATGATCACGAGCATCCCGGCCGGCCACGTGACCGACCGGCGCGGAGCGACCGCCGTCCTCGTCACCGGCGCGCTGGCGCTGCTCGGCGCCTACCTCGGCTTGGCTCTCGCCGGCTCGACGGTTGCGCTGCTCGCTGTCTTGTTCGTGCTCGCCGGGACGGGCAAGGGCGCCGTCGAGACTGCGCAAGGCGCGGCCGTCGCCTTGCTTGCGCCGTCGGAGCTGCTCGGCTCCGCCTTCGGTGCGCTGGCGACGATCCAGAGCTTCGCGAACCTCGCGGCGTCGGCGCTCGCCGGCGCACTGTGGACGCTCGTCTCGCCGCGCGTGGCGTTCCTCTACCTGGCAGGCTGGGCGGCGGTGAGCGCGGTGGCACTGATCGCGGCGCGGCGGTGAGCGTGGAGGCGCTGCTCGAGCGCGAGCTCGAGCGGTTCGAGCGCGACCATCCGCGCTCGCGCGAGCTTGCGAAGGAGGCGAAGGGCCCACTGCTCTCGGGAGTGCCGATGCCGTGGATGATCCGCTGGCCCGGAGGTTTTCCGGTCTTCGCGGCCGAGGCACACGGCGCGCGGTTCACCGACGTCGACGGTCGCGAGTACGTCGACTTCTGCCTCGGCGACACAGCGGCGATGACGGGGCATTCGCCGGAGCCGACGGTGCGGGCGGTCGCCGAGCAGGCGGCGAAGGGGATCACGCTGATGCTGCCGAGCGAGGACGCGGTCTGGGTCGGCCGCGAGCTGACGCGCCGCTTCGGCCTCGCGCGCTGGCAGTTCGCGCTGACGGCGACCGATGCCAACCGTTTCGCCATCCGCCTCGCGCGCGAGCTGACGGGGCGGCCGAAGATCCTCGTCTTCAACTGGTGCTATCACGGCTCCGTCGACGAGACGGTCGCGACGCTGCGCGACGGCGCGGTGGTCGAGCGCGACGGCAATATCGGTCCGCCGGTGCCGCTCGACGAGACGACGCGGGTGGTCGAGTGGAACGACGTCGACGAGCTGGAGCGCGAGCTCGCGCACGGGGACGTGGCGTGCGTGCTCGCGGAGCCGGCTCTGACGAACATCGGGATCGTCCTGCCGGAGCCGGCCTTCCACGATGCGCTGCGAGCCGCGACGCGCGCGACGGAGACGTTGCTGATCATCGACGAGACGCACACGATCTGCGCCGGGCCGGGCGGCTATACGCGGGCCCATGCGCTCGAGCCCGACCTACTGACGATCGGAAAGCCGATCGCAGCAGGGATCCCCGCAGCCGCCTACGGCTTCTCGACCGAGGTCGCCGACCGGCTCGAGGCGCTGCTACCTGCCGACGAGCGCGCGGACGTGGGCGGGATCGGCGGGACGGTCGCCGCGAACGCGCTCTCGCTCGCGGCCACGCGCGCAACGCTTGCGGACGTGCTGACCGACGAGGCGTTCGCGCGGATGATCGCGCTCGGCGAGCGTTTCGAAGCCGGCGTCGCCGAGGTGATCGAGCGCCACCGCCTGCCGTGGCACGTGACGAGGCTCGGCTGTCGCGTCGAGTACCTCTTCCGCGCAGAGCGCGCGAGCAACGGCAGCGACGCGGCCGCGAGCGCCGACGCGCTGCTCGACCGCCTGATCCACCTGTACGCCCTGAACCGCGGGATCCTGCTGACGCCGTTCCACAACATGGCCCTGATGTCGCCGGCGACGACCGAGGCGGACGTCGACCTGCACACGCAGGTCCTCGACGAAGCAGCAGCCGAGCTGGCATAGGGCCAGCGGGCGGACGCTGTCCGCGTGGGCCGCTACCGGCCGTCGGCGGGCTGCGGCGTGTCGGTGAGGCTGATCTGATGCAGACGTGCAGCCGAACGCCGTAGTGCTGGTCGAAGGCACGAGCGACCGTTGCGCCGTCGAGACGCTTGCGCGCCGCCGCGGGCGGGATCTCGAGGGCGAGGGCGTCGGGGTCGTCTCGATGGGCGGGTACGGAAACCTTCCGCGCGTCCTCGCGGAGTGCCGCGACCTGCGCCTCGCCGGCCTCTACGACGTCGGCGAGGAGCCGCACTTCCTGCGCGCGCTGGCCTGCGTCGATCGGGACGAGCTAGAGCGCGCCGGGTTCTACGCCTGCACGCGCGATCTCGAGGACGAGCTGACCCGCGCCGTGGGCCGGGAGGGAATGCTGCGCCTGCTCGCCGATCAGCACGAGCTGCACCAGTTCCGCACGTACCAGAAGCAGCCGGCGCACCGGGACCGGCCGCTGGAGGAGCAGCTGCACGGCTTCATGTGGAACCGCAAGCAGCGGTACTCCGTGCTGCTCGTCGAGGCAGTCGAGCTCGAGCGCGTACCGCGGCCCCTCGACCGCGTGCTCGCCCACGTCTAGGCCGACCGCGGCGTCCCGGCGGCCATGCGCGACAGGCCGACGTCACTCCGGCAGGGCGCCGCCGAGGTCGCGCTTCTGCGTCGTCGGCCGGTCGCTCGTCGTCGTGGCCGCGGATCCGGGCGAGGAACGGGAAGCTCCTCGGCGCGGCGCCGAGGCGCGCCGGGCTTGCGAGCTGAGGGACGCGCGCCAGCCCGAGGCCCCGGGCTCGCAGTAACACTTACGCCGTGAAGCCCCTGCTCGCAGCCGTGGTCGCGGCGGTCACGCTCGCACTCCCCGCAGCCGGCGCCGGGCTGCGGATCTCGGTACCCGGCGGCTTCCGCGTCGAGACGTTTGCCCGCGGCCTGACGCAGCCGACCGCGATGGCCTATGGTCCCGACAGCCGGATCTACGTCACCCAGACCGGCGGTACGCTCGTTCGCATCCGCCGCGGAACGCGCCGGCCGGCGGTCCTCCTGCGAGGACTGCTGACTCCGCTCGGCCTCGTCTGGCGCGGGCGCGACGTGTTCGTCTCGGAGCAGGGCCGGCTCGAGCGGTTCACGCTCCGCTCCGGCCGGCTGGTCGACCGGCGCGTGATCGTCAGCGGCCTCCCGTTCGGCCGGCACCAGCAGGACAACATCGTCCTCGGGCACGACGGCCGCCTCTACTGGGGTAGCGGCTCGACCTGCGACGCCTGCAGCGAGCGCGATGTGCGGAGCGCGACGGTGCTCTCCCTGCGTCCCGACGGCTCCGACCTGCGCGTCGAGGCACGCGGCCTCCGCAATCCCTACGGCCTAGCGGTGCAGCCGGGCACCGGCCGCCTCTACGCGACCGTCAACGGCCAGGACGAGGTCGGCACCGCCGCCGACCCCGAACCCGCGGAGATGGTTGTCGTCATCCGGCGCGGTGCCTTCTACGGGTGGCCGCGCTGCTGGCCGAACGCGCGGACGCTACGGCTGAGCGGACGCTGCGGCGGCGTGGCGAGGCCGGCTGCCTACCTCGAGCCGCACTCGTCGGCCGACGGCCTCGCGTTCTACACCGGCCGCACCTTCCCGCCCGGCTATCGAGGGAACCTGTTCGTCGCCGAGTGGGGCCAGTACCTGAGCAACCGCTTCGGCCGCCGCGTCGTCCGCGTCGAGCTCCGGCCGAATGGAACCGCGCGCCGCGTCAGCTCCTTCGTCTCCGGCCTCGTGCATCCGCTCGCGCTGCTCATGGACGCGCGCGGAGGGCTGCTCGTCGCGGAGTGGGGAGCCGGCGTCGTCTACCGGATCCAGGCGCGCGGCAAGCCCTAGCTGCGAGGGTCGGTCGCCCTCGCGAGCCGCGCCGGGTCGCCCTCGTGCTTCTCTACGACCCAGAAGCGGCTACGCCTGTCGACGACCGTCTCGACGTCCGGCAGCTCGTGCCCCGGCACGATCAAGAAGTGCGTCGGGTTCGTGCGCACCTCCTCGTACTCGGCTGCGCGCACCTCGAGCTTCGCCGTGCAGTCGGCGCGGCCGCACTCGCAGACGGCGCTCATCGGGTCGGAGATGACGGCGAACTGCGAGTTGAGCCCGTGGACTTCGTCGTTCACGGTCCTGAAGAGGCTTTCGTTCTCGCCGACGCGGCGGGCACGCTGGTCCATCAGCTGCCTCTCGGATCGAGCTCGACGGCTACCTCCGTCGCGGCTCCGATCTTCTGGACGACGTGGTAGCTCGGCTTCTCCTCGACGATCCTGGCGTGTTGTTTCGCGCTCGCCTCGTGCCCGGGCGCGACGATGAAGCGGCTCGCGTCGCCACGGACGCGCTCGTATTCGGCGAGCGACAACAGGATCACCTCGCGGCATTCCGGCCGAGCGCACTCGCAGATGAACGGGACCTGCTCCGGATGGTCGTAATCCTCGGCGGCCTCTCGGATCCGCTCGTTCGAGTCGCGGAAAATCGCATCGTTGCGCGCCACCTGCTCGGCGTCCATGTCCCGCTTGTTGCCGCGCACGGACATTGGAAACCTCGAGCCGGTCCACGAGTCCGGGTCCTCCCAGGGCCCGGTTCGCGGTCGTCACATGTCGCCGCTGCGGCGACAGAACCGGTGTGATCACGACGCGGTTGGCCGGGGCCGGTGAACTGGACGCCCGACGCACGGAGGGCGGCGCACACACCGCCCTCCGTCTCAGCGCTCACAGCTAGAAGCTGCAGTTGCCCGGAGCCGGAGCGTCGATCCTTCGAGGGTCGCCGGTCGGGATCAACTGCACGACGACCGTGCGCGCCTCCTCGCTGCCTTCATTCCGGATCATGTGCACGGCGCCACCGCCAACGTCGACGAAGCCGTTCGTTCCGCTCGCGGAGTAGACATGTGGGGTGCAGGACGGATCGTCGCCGTCGTAGACCGTCACAGTGCCCGTTGTGACGGTGATCAGGCTGGGGCGAGGATGGGTATGCCAGCCGCTGCTGCCGCCGGGCGCAAAGACGTTGGACTGGACGTACAGGTCGGACAGCCCCTTCGTCTGGATCATCGCGTGCCAGTCGGCGGGCACCGAATGCACCTTGGTGTTGAGCTCGCCGAGCTGCGCCTTGGCGAGGGTCGTGCTGGTGAAGCCGGTGGACGGCGTCGCCAGAACGTTGCCGGCGTAGAGGGCGAGTCCCGTGAGGGCGACGAACGCCGCCCAAACCCGTTTCGATTTCATTCCTCGCTTCATTTGTTCAAGCCTCCTGTCCTGAGGTCGAGCCAGTCCCGCTCAGGATCGACCGACGAAGACTTTGTGTCTATTCGGCTTTCGTCGTTGCAGCGACCATGGCGCGGCTCGTTACCGCGGATTACGAAGCCGTCCTTTCGTTTCTCGAAGAGGCGCAGACACTCGATGGCCTTGCGCCGATCACCCCTGAGCTCCTCGATCGGCTCGCGAAGCTGGCAGATTGCGAATGGGCGTCCTTCTTCGAGATCGACCACTCTCGCCGAATCCAGACCGGCTACATCCCGTGCGCTGCGGAGGGGGGAACGCTCCCGGAACTCGAGGACGAATGGTGGACGTGCAGGCGGACCGTTGAGTTCCGCCGGTACAGGTCCACGAACCGCTTAGGGCCGGTTCTGCTCTCGGACGCCTTCACCCGCGGCGAACGAACGAGCGGCGATTTCAACACTAATTTCCGGGAGCACGGCTTCAGCGACCAGATCCACGTCAACCTGGATCGGACGCGTGACTGGGCCGCGGAGATCGTCGTCTACCGGAGCCGCGATCTCGGCGAGCGCGAGCGATTGATCCTGCGGTTGCTCCGACCGCACCTCGCGGCGACGTACCGTTGGGCCGAGGTACGGAGACGCCTCGCAACAGCGTCCGCCGAGTTTGACCCTGACACGGTCGCAGCACTGACGCCGCGCGAGCGCGAAGTGATGCGCTGCGTCGCCGACGGGCTGACAAACCACGACATCTCGACGGCACTCGTGGTCGAGCTGAGCACCGTCCGGAAGCACCTCGAGCACGTCTACGAGAAGCTCGGTGTCCGCTCGAGGACCGCTGCGGTTGCTCGGCTGCGCCAACCTCGGTGAGCATCCGGAAGCGAGCTCCCCCTGCGGACGTAGCACCGCCATTCGCTCAGTGTGCCGGGACTGATTAGACCGCGGGGAGCAGGCTGGTCACGCCAGCGCCGCCTTGCCGGTGCGCTGGTTCCCGCGCCTGCGGATTCGAGGGAGGGAACGTCTACTTGTCGTGCCCCCGCCCGCGGTGCTCACCTGCTCGGCCGCGGTTTCCTGGAGGGGGCCGCTTCCGGGAGAGCTGCGGTGCGTGCTTGCCAGGAGGTGTCGCATTAGCAGGCAGAGCAGGGCACGCTCCCACGGTGTCTCCGTGGGCGGTGTGGGCCGCGACAGCATGCTGGCCCACGCTGATCGCGTGGAACGGGTGCTTCCACGAACCGGTGTGATGACAGAGCGTCACCTTGGGCGCCGCGGGTTCCTCAGATGTCGTGCCACCCTTCGAGTCCTCGTCTTCATGCTTGGCCAGATCGTCGTCCCTGGCCGAAGCCGTACTGGCCCGTGGCGCAGTCGAACGGGGGTGCGCGCGCAAAGCGGATGACGTTGCCCGCGGCCGCTGGACCGCGTGCTTCGCCGGCTTGGCGCGCAATAGATCGAGCGGGCTATCACCACTCGCGGCCGCCGCCGCCGCAACGCCGGCAACCAGCACGAGAGCGGCAGCCGTTAGCGTAGTCAGACCTCGTCGCATGTTCCTTCTCCCCTCCGGCGGCGTCGTCTGTAATCAGATCCGCGTTCGGCAGGCGACCTGTGCTGCGCTTGCGAGACTCGTCATCGATTGGCTGCGCATGAGCAAACCGGCCAAAGCTCGCTCGACCCTCCCCTTGGCCCGGGCGTACGGGAATGTCACCCGACCATCCAACCTACGATCATGACGTTAAGGTTCGGAAGAAGATCCGCGACGGCTGCCGCAGGCCGAGGCGAAGAGGATCGCGAGCCTCTCCTGGGACAAGTTGGACGCCTACGAAAAGGAGTCACAGGAGGTGGTGACTCCGGCTGGTCGACACTTCCGCGTCAAGTCGATCGCCTTCTGGGATATGGAGGACCCGGCGTCTCGGATGTACGTGATTGTGAGGGTCTATCCAGTCCCACGCTGGCGTCGGTTCTCGGGACACAGTGCTGTAGCAACGCGGGGTGACCGCGTTGACCCCGTACCGAAGCGTCCAAGCACTTTAGGCCGTCGAGAGGAGAAGGGTCCTGCCTGGGCCAGGGTCAGCGCGACCCACGGCAAGCGAAGGCACTCGCGTACGACGACCGAGTGGACCCGAAGGATCGACAGCTATGGCTTCGCCGGTGCCTTGTGGCACGGGCGCTGCTGCGCGGCCTCGCCTCTCTTCCAAGTCACGACGACACACGTCGTACCCGTTGCGGTCTTGGAGTGCCGAATCGTAGTCGTCGGGCCTGCCATGGTCGTCGTGCTCACACCGGTCGAGCCCGAGTTAAAACCCCACAGCGCGAACACGGAGAGGATGATGAGCAGAAGCGCCACGTCACGGACATTAGGCGAGGCCGCCATCCGCCGCGTGAGGACAATTGCCTGGCGAGTGCTCGGGATCAGCCTGGCTGGAGGCCAATCGCAAAGCCGACGCATTCGAGATCGGCGGAGGCGGGAGCCGGAAGTGCCGATGCGTCGTCGGTGCGCCCCACTGGATGGATGAGGCTGACACCCCGCTCGTCGCCGATGCCGTGCGAGAGATCATCGAGCTCGCAAACCAGCCAGGTCGGACACTGATCTGAGCAGTCGGATGCGCGAGTGCTGGGCGATGACGCCGGAGTAGTCTGAGCAGACTTCGCTGGTGGCAAGGTCCAGTCGGGCGTGCGAGGCTCTGCCTTGACGTGACGCTCCACTTTCCGACGCGTGCCGAGCGGCCCGGCAAGCTCGCTCACGCGCAGAGTCTCAAGGCTCCAGACCCCGACCTCCCTGCGTTCATGAACGAAGCGGCCGTCTTGAAGCGACTGTTCGGGCGCGTGGTCGCCGAGTACGCGGAGTTCCTTTTCTACGCCTGGGACGACGAGCGCGAGGAGGTCGTCGGCGTCGGGCACGCGATTCCCGCGGCGTGGGACGGAGACAGAGCGAGTCTTCCCGACGGGGGATTCGACGCGGTGCTCGAGGCGCTGTTCGCGGAGGAACCGCAGACGCCGACTGTCCTCTGCGCGCTGGGAATCACGATCGCTCCCGAGCGTCGCGGCGAGGGCCTCAGCCGCCGCATGGTCGAGCGGATGGCCGAAATCGGGCGCGACCGCGGTCTGGACACGCTGATCGCACCTGTTCGGCCGACCCTGAAGCACCGCTATCCGCTGACTCCGATCGAGCGCTACGTCTCGTGGCGGCGGCCGGACGGCACCCATCTCGACCCCTGGCTGCGAACGCACGAGCGGCTGGGCGCCGACATTGTCAAGGTCGCTCCGGAATCGGTCGTCGTCATAACCTCGGTGGCGGAGTGGGAGGAATGGACGGAGATGGCATTTCCCGAGAGCGGCGCCTACGTCGTGTCAGGTGCGCTGGTGCCGATCGAGATCGACCGTGAGCGGGACGAAGGCGTCTACGTCGAGCCGAACGTGTGGATGGTGCACGCGCCCCCGCCGGCCACCAAACCCTAGGCTGCTCGCCGGGGCCGGTGAGTTCGGGAATGACCCCTGACGTGGGCCGCGGCTCGGCTAGTCGGGAAGCCAGGAGTCGCGGTAGCGGGTCAGCTTGTACGGCGGGAATCCGCCGTACGCCTCGCTTCCCTCGGTCGTCTCGCGTTCGACGCCTGCGCCGTGGCGCAGCGCCGTCTCGTTCACGGTGTACGCGCCCCACTCTTGTCTTTTTGAGCGGTGGTCGCGTGCGCCGACCGCAAGCACGAGACACGGAGCGGTGCCTGCGCCGATGATCGCGTGGTTCGTACCTGGAGGGCAGTGGACGAAGTCCCACCCCCCGATCGTCCGCTCTTCTCCCTCGATGACGAGAAGCGCTTCACCCGAGAGCATGAAGAAGTCTTCTTGATCGGCTTCCCAGTGGTACATCGTCATCGGCTCGCCAGGCTCGAGAAGAGTGAGGTTGATCCCGAGCTGCCGGAAGCGAGGCTCGCCCTCGAAATCGCACACCGTGCCAAGACCACTCCGCTTCCACCACTGCGCGGGACAAGGCCGCGTTCCGTCTCGACAAGCTGCGCCTGAACGACCACTCGCGCCGAGCATGCCATCTCCGCCTCTCGTGCCGGCGCACTCGCTTGGGCCAGTGTTCGCGAGTGTCACCTGACGGTGGCCGTGTCGAGGAGCTGCTTGGCGTTGTCGTAGGTGGCTTGGGCTTCCTCAGGGGTGTTGCCGATTGCCGTGGCGCCAACGAATCCGGCGACCGCGAGTGAGCTGATCATGTGGAACGCGACGCCCGTGTGTCGTTCGCGATCCCATCCCAAGGCGCCTGCGTCGACGAAATCGAGGAGGTCGTCCGGTGTGAGGTCTCGATAGTCCGGCCCGGCAAGGTGGTCGGAGGCGACGTAGTGCTTGGCTTGGCCGTCGCAGGTGAGCTGGGCGCTGTCCGGGTCGTAGGCGGCGTCGGTCAGAGCCTGAAGGGCGAAGTAGGTGGCGGTCGTGCCGCCGCAGCGGAGGTTGATCTCGATCGCGTACGATCGCCAAGGCCCATCTCGGTTTCGAACCGTGACGAAGTCGATCGCGAACCGTCCGATCGCTCCCTCTCGGGCGAGTCTGCAGCCCAGCTGAAGTGCATGGCCGGTAATCTCGATTGCGTATTCGGGGTCGGCGGGGAAGCGGCTGCCTCGAAACGTGAGCCCGTTCGGCCCACCGAGGATCTGGTCGTGCGTCGAGAGCACTTCGACCTCGCCCGTCGGGCTTGCGCGGAGCTGCACGCTTGGGCTGCGGTAGTCGTCGCCTCCGATCCGCTCCTCGACCACCCCGCCGCCTTCTTCGAGGAGCGCTAGGAACTCTTCGGAGCTGACCGACGGATCCTCAAGCTCCATCTTGAGAACAGCCGCGTCGAGACCGGCGTCGTCGATGCCTCCCAGCTTGATGAGCGCGTTTCCGAAGCCGCTGAATCCAGCGTCGAGCTTGACGATCACCTCTGCGACAGAGGATCGCTGCTCACGAATCAACCTGATCGCGTTGACCAGATCGCTCCGAGTGTGAACGTTGTCCTCTCCGACTGCATGGGGGATCGACTCTTCGCGGAACAACCGTCGCGCTCCCGACTTCGACCCCAGCGCCGATAGCGCCGGGTGTGAGCCGTAGATCGGGATCCCGAGCGTGACGGCGAGCTGAACCTCAAGATCGGACATCACAAACGGCACCACGACCGCAAGCGGCGGGTCGACGACGTGACTTCGGATGCGCTCAAGGAGGCGAGGTCGTGACAACAACTTTGCAGACAGGGGCTGGAACGTCCCGTCAACCGGTGACACGAGAATCAGCCGTTGCCGAGCCTCTGCTGCATCGAGATCGGGCATCAAGCCGAACCAGTAGTCCACGACGCGAGGAAGCACCGGCTGCGACGTCACGTACACCACGCGAGAACCCGGCGTCCTCAGCAGGCCAAGCACGAGACACAGAAACCGCTCCTCGTACGCCGGTAGCACCGGTGCCAGGTGCGCGGGTGGATTGCTCAGTGAATGCACCACGATGTTCGTCCTCGCGGTTGCCTCACGCGAACGCAATGTCAGGGCTGGCCACACCTCCGTGAGACCAGTCTGGAGCCGCGCAAACTCGTCGATCACGCCGAGAACCTAACCCCTATCGGTCAGGGTGTGCGAGTGCGGGAACTGTCTAACGCAGCGGAGGGCCTGCTACCTGATCCGGGGGCGACTCTCCCGACTGGCGCCCGCGAGCCCGTAGGAGGCGTAGCCACTCGGATGGGCCAGCGTGCGGAATACACCCTGACAACTCTCGCTAAGGCTCTTCTATCTCGTCAGCGAGTACCGGAAGAAACTTCTGTCCGTCGGGCGATCGCGCGGCTGCCCGAACGAAGTCGCGCCAGCGCGGCTGTTGGCGCGCGAGGTCTGCGAAAAGCGAGCGCGCGGCGACGAGGTCGCCGCCGTCGAGAGCGTCCTCGATAGCGAGCCACTGGACATGCGTCTCTGGTAGGCGGCCGAGTCGACCGATGCTCGCACGGCCTTCTCTCGCTCGATTCGCCGCGCGATAGGACAGCGCCCGTTCGAGTAGACGGCGGAGTTCTGAAAGGGACTCGTCGCCTTCTTCCACCCTTAGATCGACGACCCGCTCCCACGGCTCGCCCTCACCGGGCACGACGAGAATGGCCGCACCACCACGACCGCGCCAGTCCCCACCCTCGCGTTCGGCCGCTTCGAGGGCAGCCATCAGGCGTTCCGCGAGACAGGTAGTCGTAGCCTCGAACGCTTCTCCCATGGCTGACCACACGCGAGGCGACGCAACCATGTTCGCCTGCGCGACCCAATCGACGCCGGATGCTTCTCCTGCGTCGGGGACACATTCCGACCCGGTCCACTGAGCCGCTCGTCCGTCCGTCGCCATGATCCCTACCTGCCTTACCTCGGGGAACTCGTCGTCTGCACGTAGCTGAGCGAGCACGCTTTCGGGAGCGCTGCCAGTGGCCAGCAGTTCGAGGCCACGCCACCCGTAGCGGCGATCCGTGGACGACTGCGTCGCGACAGCACCTACCGCCGGTCTTGCCCACGGGACAGCCGCTCCGCAGTTGAACGCCTGTGACTGCACGGCGACACCGATCTCGCCCGAGTTCGAGTCTCGCCCAACGATTGAGTACGTCACGCCTGGAACCTAACTCGCGCACGCTCCCGTGGCCCAGCGTCCTCTCGCTCGGCCCGATTGGCCCGCAGGAGCACGGCTGCGGTACGGCTCGTTCTCTCCCGTTCGTACGGTTTTGTTTGGAGCAATGTCCGCGTTCCGGGGCCGTCGCGCGTTCGCTGAAGCAGAAAGCGGAAGGCGGGGTCGATCCTTTGGAGACGTTCCTTGGGAGAGGAGAGTCTTGCCGCAGTTACGACCCCGCATGGCCGTTGTAGCCAGACGGGCGAAAAGCAATCACTTGGCTCGGGAGCCGCTCAGCGTGCTCGCAGGTACTGGACGAGATCGCTCTTCTCCCGCGACGAGAGGCCGAGCGTGAAGCAGCTGTTGTAGTGCTGGACAACAGACATCAGCGTCGGGTAGCGGCCGTCGTGGTAGAAGCCGCCCTTCGCCCTCGCGACAATGCCTCGGAGCGGTGTAGTCCGGTAGCGGAAGGTCGGGGAGCGGCTCGATTGGAAGTTGTCGGTGCAGATCTCGTCGCCGGTGTGGAGATTCCAGCCGGCGTCGCTGAAGGACGGCGGCATGTGGCAGTTCGCGCAGCGGCCCTTGCCGTTGAAGATCGCTTTGCCGCGGTGGGCGGCGGCGCGGTTGAACCGCCTCGCGTGCGGTACCGGCAGCGACAGCTGGTACAGGTGCAGCGGACCTAGCTTCGACGTGATCAGGTCGCGCTTGTGGCGGACGTGGGCAAAGCCGGCCCTGGCTGCGACCGGGAACTGCTTCGCGTTGCCGAGCCGGTCGTCGTCGAAGTTGCCGATTCCGTGCATCTCGAGGTTCGCGACGAACGCGTTCCAGTAGGGCACGGAGCCCCAGCCCGTGTACGTATGGAAGTTGATCCCGTCGAGGCCGAACGCCGGCGGAATCAGCGTCGCAGCGGTTTTGCCGTCGGGGCGGAAGCCCTTGCCGTCGAGGAAGAGCTCCGCGTCGAACTTGCCCGGCCCCCAGGCTGCGAGCACCTTCTTCACCGTTGCCTCGTCGACCCGGAGGAGGTTGGTGATCGGCTTCTTGTTCGGGGCGAGGCTGACGATCGCGCCGACGTTCAGGTCGCGGTTCGGCCAGCCGTCGCGGCGCCGGCCGATCCCGCGCGCGAAAGAATTGTCGACGGTGGAGTGACAGAAGGCGCAGGTGATGCCCATCGAGCTCAGCCGCTTGCCGCGGAAGAAGCCGCGGACGCCGACGACGGCGTTCAGCTTCAAGAGCGTGAGGGTCACCTTCGGGTCGTTGAGGTTGACCTTTCCTGCCTTGATCGCGGCGGCGACCGGTTTCGGGATCCGTCTTGCATCGACCTTGAGACCGACGGTCAGGGCCGTCTTCGGGCTTACACCGGCGCCGACGCCGCCGTTCTTGCTGCCGGCAATAGCGCGGTGAAGCTGCAGTGCGCGACCCCAGAACGCCTGGTCGCCGAAGGTGTCGAATCGGAAGATCCGGCGTCCCCGCGCCAGCAACCTCGCCGACGGCGGCGCGGCAGTTGCCGAGGATGGTCGTGCCGATTGCGATACCGCCGCGATCGTGGTGTTGACGAGCACGACGGCCAGGTAGAGGACGAGCGCTGCCCCGAACAGAACGAGCAGCCTCCCGAGCGCTTTCGCGATCACGTCGTCACCCACCCTTGGTCGCGGCGAGTGCGGAGCCTAGGTTCCGCGCCCCGGCTGGCGAGGTGATTCCTGTCACACCACGTGACAGCGATCACGCTGGCACGGGGCGCCTACGGTCGCGACTCGCGAAGGCGGATTCGGGCGATACCAGCACGCGGTATGTCGACCCACGGCGGTCGAGGAAGCCCGCGCGTTGCAGCTGGTCGACCGCGCGTGTGACCGTCTCGCGTGACGAACCGATCATTTCCGCGAGCAGCGCGTGGCTCACCGGGAAGTCGATTCGGATCCCGTCGCGAGCAACATGGCCGTAGATTTCTGCCAGTTGCAGCAGTTTCTGGCCCAGGCGGTCAATGTGTCGCGTGGCCGCGAAGTTCGCGGTCGCCTCCTGCTTGCGCCTGAGCGTGAGTTCGAGTTGTTCCACGAGCCGCCCGGCTAGCGCGGGAATCTGTAGGAGCTCAGCGCGTGCATTCGCGCCGATCACGATCAAGCGCGCGGCGCCTAGCCCGACGAGTACCTCTGTCGCTGCGGGAGGCAAGAGGACGCTGCCGGGGCCGGCCTCGCAGGTGACTACCGAGCGCGCGGACCCTTCTGCGGTCGCTCGCACGACCGCGAAGCCGTCTTCGACGAGAAGCAGCACGTCTGCCGCGAACTCGGCGGTGAAGCGCGGAACGCCGGCTTCCAGCTCGATCGCTTTGCATTCGCGCAGGACGCTCGCGCCTCGGTGACAATCCGCGGATGAGAGATCCTGGAGAAACAGTTTGAGGCTGGCTGATAATGTGTCGCCCACGCAGAGTGGGTGTCGAGACGGCGGAGCGCCTTACGTCTCGGCGGCCGCCGAGATCCGCGGCCGGAAGGGCGACCGGCTCGTCTGGCAGCAGCGATGAAGCAGTCGTTCCCGTTTCGCCTGCGAGGCCACGACGGCTCGGTGGCGGTCGAGTACCAGGCGAACGACGACCCGGAGGAGTGGGGCTACGGGATCCTCGGGCTTCCCTGGCCCACGCAGCTCGCGATCGGGCTTCCGGTTCTCGAAGCAACGGTCTCCTACCGGGGTGGCGGCTACGCAGCGGTGTTCGGCTGGATTCAGGTCGTCCGGATCCACGTCGAGGAAACGAGCGAATCGTTGGTCGCGGGTGCCGAGAAGGCCCCGTCAGGCGACCACGTCTGGGTCGATGGTCCGCCCAATCTGCGCGGGCTCGGCATCCCGTTTCTCTCCTTTGGTCCGCGCCCGACGCTGTTCGACGCGCCTGCGTCCACCGAGAGCGACGTGCGCTTCGTCGCGGAGTCGTTCCTCACTGCAAGCCCCGACGGCTTGGTGAGCCGCATCTCGCAACCCTGCTTCGGTCTGCGTTGGGGTTACGTGACTCAGAAGGTCGCGAAGGGAGAGATCGACGCTCAGGTTCTTCCTCTCGAGCTACTCGGGCGTGACAGCTGGCGGGAAGGTCGACCGCAGCTCGAGCAGGAGTTTCCCGGCTGGAGCTTCGAGGACTGGGCCGACGAGCCGCCTTCGGCTCCGCACTCGAGGCCTCCATCTGTCATCATCTGCGACGGAACGTAGGGGAGTGCAGCGCAATTACGGCCACCCGTACCTACCGCCAGAGCATCCGGCATGGCCGCAGAAGGGGGATGAAGATGCATAGCACGCGTTGGCCCGTGCGAGGCGGCTGGATTCTCGCCGTGCTCGGGCTCCTAGTCCTGGTCCTTGCAGCGCCCGCGGCGGCTGCGACTGAGTCGCGGGTGACGACGGGGAGCCCGTTGACCTCGTTCCCGCGGAACAAACAGAACGAGCCGGCGGTTGCGATCGATGCTCAGCACCCGAACGTCCTCGCCGCGGGTGCAAACGACGAGATCGACATTGCGCCGTGCGGAACGACGATCTTCGCGACCGACGAATCGCCCTGCCCATTTACTCCGGGCGTCGGCACCTCGGGGATCTCGTTCTCGTTCGACAATGGCGAGCACTGGGTGCAGCCGACCTACACCGGCTGGACTGCTCGCAACGGGACGCCAGGGATCGGCCCGATCGGAACGATTCCGTGGTACTACGAGGCAGGCCTCGTCTCCGATGGTGATCCGGCGGTCGCCTTCGGACCGATCCCGAGCAACGGGAGCTTCTCCTGGGAGAACGGGTCGCGCCTGTACTACGCGAACCTTACGTCGAACTTCCCGACGAGCCTCTATGCCTCCGGTGCGACTCCGCGCGAGTTGGACGAGGAGGAGGCGCCGGAGCGGGGCCTCGCGCTGCGCGAGCAGGGTTTTGCCGAACCCGGCCCGGTCAAAGGCGTCGAGGGAATTGCGGTCTCGCGAGCTGACAATGTCAACGCGGGAAACTTCGACCAGCAGAGCATCTGGAAGCGGCCGGTGATCGCCTCCAAGAGGGCGAGCAACACTCAGTTCGCCGACAAGGAGCAGATCTGGGCCGATAACGCCGAGTCGAGTCCCTTCTTCGGCAATGTCTACGTCTGCTATGGCGCGTTCACGGGTGGCGGCGCGGAGCCGCTGATCGTTGCGACCTCCCGTGACGGAGGCTCCAGCTGGGTACAGAAGCAGGTCACAAGTGCGGCGGCCGCTTCGAAGATCCACTTCGGGCAGTCCGGCTGCACGATCCGGACAAACAGCCACGGCGTCGTCTACGTGATGTACCAGACCTTCCAGGCGTTCACGCCCGGGACTTCGGGTCACTACCTCGTCCGCTCCTACAACGGCGGTCAGAGCTGGACGCGGCCCCAGCTCGTCACGACGCTGTTCGACAACTGCTTCGTTGTGGACGTCGTGATCGGGCGCTGCGTCGAGGATGGCGTCGCTGGAGCACGAAACGACCTCAGCGGCTCGCCCAACATCGACATCGCCAACGGAGCACCCACGGGCGCGGCAGCCCCGAACACGATCGTCGACAACTACGTGACGGGTCCTGCGCTCAACCAGGAAAGGGTCTACCTGCGCTGGGCGGTCGCCAACGAGCAGCCGCGGCGCGTGCCGCCGCCTCTAGCACCGCCACTCGGCTGGAGCGGCGCGCAGCAGGTCTCGACCGGGTCCGACCGCGGGCTCTATACCGCACCTGCCCTCTCGCCCGACGGCAGCAGGTTGTACGTCGTCTACAACGCCTTCACGACGCTCTTCCAGGAGACGACGTTCACTCCGCGCGGGCTCGTGGGCGTATTCCGCAGCGCGGCGATGGGTGCCGGGGGTCCATCCGGGTGGGCGACGCTCTACCGAAGCCCGGTTGGCGATCCCCGGGTATCGAGCCAGAACGATCTCCAGGCTGAGTTCCTAGGCGATTACGTCTACGCCGACGCTACGAATGCCTACGGCGTAGGCGTCTGGAACGACGCTCGCAACGGGGAACTCTGTCCGGCTATCAACGCGTGGCGCATGGCACTTCGGACTGAGGCTGATGCCGGCGACCCGCCGAACCCAGCCACTGCCTGTCCGGGTGGCTTCGGCGAGACGGACATCTGGTCCTACACCACCGGCTAGAACGACACGCAAGGGCGGGCGGCCAGGTTGCCCTGGCCGCCCGCACCTGAGGCGTGCACCGGGAGCAACGAGATGACAGCAGGAGCGCTTAGCGCCCGGACTTGGGCGGCCCATGCTGGCGTCGAGTCGCGCGGTCGGACCATTCAGCAGGAGAGGCATACGGGCGGCGACTCCAGCGTGCTGCCCGTTACTTCGGCCGCGGGTGGATGCCGAGCGCAGAGGGCGGCGGAAGCTCGCCGGCAGCTAGCGAGCCTTCGAAGCCACCGACGCGGCGCGGTTGGTCCGGAGCGGCGGACCGCGCGCCGCCGCAAGATCGGGACGCGCTCGTGCTCTGCGTCAATGCGCCGCGCAGATTCGGCGGGCGCCGGAGCGGCGCCAGACGTCGAGCCCTGACGTTGCTCGGGGTGAGCCTTAGGCCGGCTCTAGTCCCAGGACCACCCGCCGCGCTCGGGCGCGCAGTCAGGTGCTGTCGTTCTTAATGCCATTTCCAACCGCCGTTCACCGCTGCCGTCAAGACGACGGATGCGGCGCAGACGATCCGAAACAAAAACAAGCGACTCACGGGATCTCCAATCGGGTGACGACACTCAGCATGCCGTGATTGGTGCAGAAGGTCAAGGATCGGCAGTCACCCCCGCTCACTTGAGGGCCATCCTCTCCCCAAGGTGCTGCCGCACGGTGGTCGCCAAGACGCCGGTGACCACGAAGACGCCTGATGCCCCGATGAGAAAGACGACGCGTGGCGACCAGATGTCCAGGAGCATGCCGCTGACCAGGTAGGCAACGGTGCTGCCTGCGAACCCGGCGGTGAACGCGACTCCGAAGGTCCTGCCAAGCAACTGGCGTGGCACGATGCGCTGGATGAGCGTCTCGATACCGATATTCGCACCCCCATTACCGATGCCGGCCACGACTTGCCCGACCGCGGCGACGATCAGACCGGGGGCGAGCCCTGTCACCAGGATCCCGGTGCCGCTGACCAACCAGCCGAGCACGAACAACGCTCCCGCTGACCACCCGAACGGCCGAACGGAAAGTCCGGCGGAGGTGGCGACCATGCCCGCCCCGTAGGCCGCGCTCAGCAGACCGAAGGCAAGCGCGCCCGCATCAAACGTGTCACGCACGAGGAAGACCAGCGCGACGTTGTCCATCGCCGCGAACGCGACCGCGAAAAAGAGCCCGAGTGCAACTGTCCGCACGGCGGGCGTCTGCCAGGCGAAGCGCAAGCCGTCCCTTGCGGTAGCTACGAACCCGCGGCCTTCCTCGCTGTTGCTCTCGGCGCGAAGCGCCGGCAGCCGCGTCAGGATCGCGGCAGAGATCAGGAACGACGCGGTATTCGCCCCAACGGCGCCGGTCGGCCCGAGTGCGACTACGATGAGTCCGCCCGCCATCGGGCCAACCGCAAGCTGAAGGTTGAACGCGGTCCCGAGGAGGGCGTTTGCCTGCAGGAGTTCATCGCGCGACACGAGGGCGGGGAGCGCACTGCGGCCGGCCGGCGCAAACACCGTGTCGACGCAGGACGAGGTGCCTGCAAGCGCGAGCAGGAAGGGCAAGGACGGGGTCGTCAGCGCGATCACGCCAAAGATCGCCGCGTTGACGACGTCGCACCCGATCATCAGCGAGCGCTGCTCGACGCGGTCGGCAATCGTGCCCGCGACCGGCCCGAAGAACCGCGGCACCGCTTGGACGAGCAGCAGCATCCCGACGGCGAAGCCGCTCCCCTCGCGACTGTGCACCAAGAGCACGAGCGAGACGAAGGCGATGCCATCGCCGACGTTGGAAAAGGTTCGCGCTAACCAGAGCCGCCGGAAGCGCGGAGATGATCGCAGCAGGTTCCGTTTGACGGCTCTATCCACTGGTGGCGAAGCGCGCGTTCGCTCCTTGGTGTTCCTTGCTGGCCGCGGCAGCGCAGCCTATTCGACCGCGATGTCCTGCTCTATAGTCGGTCGGGAGCGACGACCGGCGCCAAAGCGCTTCTTGCCGCAGCACATCTACCAGGAACCGCCGGGAGGCCCGAAGATCGGCACGGGGACAACAAGAGCCGTGGATCGCGCAGCGCGACGTCCGGCGTTGAGCGCGCTCCGGGACCGGCTACACATCCCGAGCGACGTCCCGCTCGCAACGGTGCCGGTTACCGTGGCCGGGCAGGCGCTCGTCCTCGCAGCTGTCTATGTCTTGTCGACGAGCGGCATCGACGTTTCTCTAGTCGTCGGCTCGGTGGCGCTTCTCGGCGCGGCTTTGCTAGCTGAGGCCTTTCCGGTGCCGATCGAGGGAGTCGCCGCTGGGCGAACTTCGCTTGCGAGCATCTTCATCGTCGGAACGGGTGTCATCTACGGGTGGCCAGCGGCGAGCATCGTCGGTTCCCTCACGATGGCGCTTGTAGAGACGGCTCATCGGCGCCCACCGAGGAAGGTGCTGTTCAACACCGGCCTCTACGCGCTCGCGGCGGGTGCGGCTGGGGCGGTTGCCGCGCCGATCGAGGGTCAGGGCCTGGGAGCACTCGTACTCGCCGCAGCGGCCGCGTCGACCGCCTTCTACCTCGTCGACATCACGCTCCTGTCGGCCGTGCTCGCGGAGGCGACGTCCCAGCCGTTCCTGCGCGTCTACGCCCGGTCGACCTACTCGACCGCGGCGCCGTTCATGATCATGGCGTCGCTCGCGGCGATCCTCGTGGTCCTCTGGGACCAATCACCCTTCATCAGCGTGGCCTTGACTGCGCCACTCGTCGCGATCGCGCTGTACGAGCGGCGCGTGCACTCGGCGCTCCAGCGCCTCCGTGAGCTCGACCGCCTCAAGAACGAGTTCATCGCGATCGTGTCTCACGAGCTGCGGACCCCGATCGCGTCGGTCTATGGAGCTGCGATGACCCTTCAGCAGAGAGAACTCGAGCCCGGTCACCGCAACGCGCTGCTCTCGGTCGTCTTCTCCGAGTCCGCCCGCCTCGCGCGGTTGGTTGATCAGGTCGTATGGGCGAGCCGCTTCGAGGCCGGCCATGCGCGTCTGAAGCTCGAGGAGTGCGAGCCGGCGCCGCTCGTCGAGCAGGTGATCGAGGCGGCGCGGTTACACCTGCCGGCGGCGCTGTCGATCGAACTCGAGCCTGTGACTGCGGTGCCGAAGGTCCTCGCCGATCCCGAGCGCGTCAGGCAAGTCCTTGTCAACCTTCTCGACAACGCCGTCAAGTTCTCGCCCGATGGTGGACGGATCAACGTCGCGGTCGAGGCCTCGAACGGCAGCGTCAGATTTGCCGTGGCTGACCAAGGGATAGGCATTCCGCCTGATGAGCAGGCGCGGATCTTCGAAAAGTTCCACCGGCTCGACCCGCACCTGACCCGAGGGGTCGGCGGCACGGGGCTTGGTTTGTTCATTTGCCAAGAGCTTGTTCACGAGATGGAGGGTCGGATCTGGGTACAGCCTGGGGCGCATCGAGGATCGACGTTCGTGTTCGAGCTTCCTGCCGCGCGACCGAGCACCGATCGCACCTGACGGCGAGTTGCGCTGCGCTGACGAGCGTGTTCCGCAAGCTCAATATCGCTTCGCGGGTGGCGGCGAAGCGCTCGCTGGCGACTATGCGGTTCGGTCTAGGGACGGCGCTGCATGAGCGCTCCCGCCGGGCTTCGCATTCAGGCTTGAGACAAAGGACGGCGCCGCCGGCGGAGCCGTCGTCGCTGTCGAGTTCGGTTCCGGACCGGAGCGCCGGCGACAGCATTTCACCTCGGCAAGAGGACGCTGCGCGCGATCGTTGTCCGAGATGACCACGCGGACCGACCGCAGGTCTTGGTCGTGGACGACGCGAGGGACTTGGGCTCGTCTGAGAAGCGTCGCGCCTGAGCGGGGAGCGCTCTCCCTCGAATGAGGGATTCCCGGGCCTGCGGCATCGACCTAGGCTCCGAACGAGGGGAGGGGCTGCGGCGGCTTGACCAGTTGGGCCGAAAATCGACAGGAGTACGAGCGGTTAGAGCCCTACGCCTTCTGTCTCGCGTGCGGCAATCCACTACCTGAGTCGCTGTTTCGCCTCGGCTCGCTCCGCTGTAGCGCCTGCCGCTGCTCGAATGAGCGCCTGGACGAGAACCTCGTCGAGCGCTGGCTGGCGCATGGTGCGCCGCTCCACTAGCGCCTGAACCCGCCAGGGAGCCCGGGCTGCGTTGGTACTCACCCTGAAAGTGCGCGTACGTCTGCGTTAGCTATTTTGACGACACGGTTCAAAGCGGGCGCCCGGCCGCCTTAAGGATTGCTGCGGTCCCGAGTGTCGCCCTCAGCGACGTTGAAGTCCGTGGCGGAGTCAGCACCAGACCCGCCGCTGAAGAAGTCAGCCCCGACGCTGCCGGTCAACCTGTCGTTGCCGCTGCTGCCACCCAGGACGTCGTTTCCGTTGCCGCGTTGAGGATGTCGTCACCGTTCTCGCCGTCGAGGATGTCGTTGCCGTCCGATCAAATCGCCGGGCTGCAGCCTCACCTCGCTCAGCGGTAGCGCACGGAGATCTTCGCGCTCGCCGCTCGTGAGGCTGAGGCGAGATTGCCACCGTGGCTACGACCTACTAAAGGAGGATCCGCAGCGCGAGCTGCGGCGGGCAACCGCTCCCGAGCACGTGCCGGGCTTGCCCGAGGTCTGCCCGAGAGGCAGCGAGCTCGTCCGCTTCCGCCTCGCAGTAACCCAGTTGACGAAACTGCTCTTGTCGCCACCGGAAGACATCGTCGTCCGCATCCGCGACGATCGGACGCTCTGATGGAGTAACGGACGCGCTTCTCATACGTCCATACAACGGCGCGTGCTTCCGGAAAGCGTCGCCTGCACGAAGTTCTTACAGAGAACTCACAAAGCCCTCATCGCCGACAGGAAGACCACTGAAGTCCCCGACGCCCGTTTCCGTTCCGTCCGTTAACGCTTCGACTAGAAAAGCGTAGATGCCGCGTTGCGATACCAGGGCTCTCCACGGCGTCAGGCCGGACCGGCGACGGCGCGCACACCCTCGCGGTCCGGGCTAGCTCGCTCGGGCACGCGACTAAGAACCCGTCGCGGGAGGAACGGTCCGCGGATGGGCTCAGCCGTGCTCCTCCAGCGAGCTTCGCGATCTGCTCGCGGGCGTTGCTCTTCACGAACGCAATCGAATGGTTCCGATGCATGCTGATCCTCGGTCAGGGGGCGGTCGGAAGCGTTCTCGCCGCAGTCGCGACCGCGCTTCCCGAGTCGCTGATCCGAATCGTGGCGATCATCGGGGGCGAGCGCGGCTCGGAAAGCCGTTGTCTATTCAGCCAAGATCGGATGCGCGCGCGTGCCGTTGATGCCCAGGCAGCTGAAACCGCTTCAGACTGCTGCTTACGGGCGATTGCCCCACCGCTGTCCACGCCACGCGGTGTTACGCTCGCCGAGCGATGGGTGCAGACGAGGGACTGGCGAAGGTCGAACAGGCGCAGACGCAGCTCCGTGCGATCCTCTTTCCGGACGACCACGGCGGCGGCATGCGCGACGACCTCGGCCACCCACTTGGTACTCAACTGCTGGAAGTGCACCGGCTGCTTAGCGAAGCCCTTGAGCGCCTAAGGGCCTGAACGAACCGAGCCGCTCCCCCCGCGCTGCCAAAGGACCAGGAGGTCTTGACCCTACGGCTGTCTCAGCCCACGCGATACCAGTCGTAGCCAAAGCGGCTCGAGGCGCACTCGGTGCCGCGCCCCTGAGCCGTCGCTCTCGCCGTTGCCGAACAGGCTGCGGAGTCGTTCACGGCCAGAGGCCATCTTCAAACCGATCGGGATCTCTCGTGGCGGCGGGTATACACCCCCCCGAGAACCTGACGGCTCCGGGTGGGCAGGATCTGCCACTCGCCCGCGCCGATTTCCGGGCATTCCTTCCGGATCCGGATCAGCTCGATCATCAAGCGCAGCAGCGAGCCCGGCCGGCATAGTTGCTCTTCGATATTGACCGAATCGAAGCCTGTGACGCCGCCGCTTTCCGGATCCAGCTCTCGAGCAGATGCATCTATTCGATATCTCTGCTTTCCAGAGGCTCTTGACGGGGACGGCGCGCGCTTCTAGCGTCGCCTGTCGTGGCTTGCAGGGTCGTGTGTATTTCCCACACCACGGGCGCTGGCGGCGAGGAGGTCGGCAGGCTCGTCTCGGAGAGGCTCGGTTTCCTCTACGTGGACGACGAGATCGTCTCCCGCGCGGCAGCGAAAGGCGGCATCGGCCCCGACGAGCTCGCGGACGCAGAGCGGCGGAAGTCGCTCGCTGCCCGCGTGCTCGAGGCGCTGGCGCAGGGCAGCGGCGGTGCCGAGGCGCTCGGCGCGGTCGCCATGCCGCCCGCCGGACAGGGGCTAAACAGCGAAGACCTCCGCGCCTTGATCAAGGAGACGATCGAGCAGACCGCTGCTCGCGGGAGCGTGGTGATCGTTGCGCACGCGGCCTCGCAGGTCGTTTCGCGCGGCCCGCAGGCGCTCCGCGTCCTCGTGACAGCCTCTCCCACCACCCGTGCGGAGCGGCTGGGCGACGAAGGAGCTCGCACCGTGAAGGACGAGGATGCCGCCCGGCGCGACTACCTGAAGCGCTTCTACGACGTCGACGAGGAGTCACCGACGCACTATGACCTCGTCATCAACACGGACGTCCTCTCGCTCGAGCAGGCGGCGGACGTCGTGGCGCACGCCGGCTTGCGCTAGCTCGAGACAGGCCCCTAGCTTCGGATTGGTGGGGGTTCCGCGCATCTTGGAGGCAGTGGGCGACCCGTTCGGGCAGTTCATCGGAGCACGACTTCCACTCCCGCGCCCGAGCGGACGCACGTTGTTCCCGAGGCCATCGCTTCCGTCGCTGGCACCGGAGCGGCGGTCTCCCCGCTCCTGTTCAGCTCCTGCTTGCCGGCTTCTCATCGGTCGCGTTCTAAAGCAACCGCTACCCAGAGGCGGGGCGGCCCGGGTGGTAGGTAGCGCTAAGGAACGCCGCAAGCTCCTCCGGCGCGGCGCGGCGTACCTGCGGTTGAGGGGGAACCTGCTGACGCAATGCCCCCGACAAGAATCGAACTTGTGCACGCGGTTTAGGAAACCGCTGCTCTTCCACTGAGCTACGGGGGCGCGCTGGGACGCGCGCTCCCAAGTGTAGAAGCGCTTAGGAGGGGCGAGTCGCGAGTGTCAGCTCGACGGTGTGTTCGCTGCCGCCACGCTTGTACGTCAGCTTGACCGTGTCGCCCGGATCGTGGCTGTCGATCGCGCGCGTCAGGTCGTCGCCGTCGCCGATGCTCGTCCCGCCGACGGCGATGACGACGTCGCCGGCCTTCAGGCCTGCTTTGGCGGCGGGCGTGGACGGGCGGACCTCGGCGATCCGCGCATCGCTCGCCGTCGCCGAGATCGACACGCCGAGATAGGCGTGCTCCGCGGCGCCGGTCGAGATCAGCTGTGACGTGATGGAGCGGACGGTGGCCGAGGGGATCGAGAAGCCGACGCCCGCGTTGTCGCCGGATTCGCTCTTGATCTGCGCATTCACGCCGAC
>Ga0126311_10000096_pt1 | contig 43268 bp, 39 predicted proteins | sample Plot61_FD_92539 | JGI IMG/M metagenome (GOLD analysis project Ga0126311, IMG submission 92539) | Serpentine soil microbial communities from UC McLaughlin Reserve, CA, USA - Plot61 | ecosystem: Environmental > Terrestrial > Soil > Grasslands | place: USA: UC McLaughlin Reserve, Lake County... | reverse complement strand
TGCGGAAGCATCGGCTGGACTGGTTTTGAATTCAAATCGATCCCTCTGTACATCGGGCTTAACCTTCTCACTTTCAACAACCTACAGACAATGAGCTAACAAACGTTGGGACAGTAGTGATCCTGTACATATTATGATTGGTACTTGATCAAAGAACGTACGTCATAGCCTGCGAGCTTCTCGCGGCCGGGCAGAAATTCAAGCTCCACGACAAACACCAGCCCCACCACAACACCACCAAGCTGCTCAACCAGATCAACGACAGCGCGTGCAGTGCCGCCTGTCGCGAGCAAATCGTCGGCGATGATCACGCGATGTCCATCACCAATCGCGTCGCGATGGATCTGCAAGGTGTCCTGGCCGTACTCCAGATCGTAAGAGATCTCGGCGCATGCGGCCGGCAGTTTGCGAGGTTTGCGAACGGGAACAAATCCCGCTCCGAGGTGATAGGCGAGCGCCGGCGCAAAAATAAATCCACGCGCCTCGACGCCGATCACTGAATCAACCTTCTCGCCTTCAAACTCCGAAGCCAGCGCGTCGACCGTGTTGCGCAAACCTTCGGGATGCTTCAACAGCGTTGTGATGTCATAAAAATTGATGCCGGGCTTGGGAAAGTCCGGCACTTCGCGAATCAAAGATTTTAGCTCGTCCATCGTTTCAGTTATCTCTCGATCCTAAACGCAGAATAAGTGCCCGTCGGGTCCAGAACTATCTCTTCGACCTGATCGACTACGGCCCACTGTGGTCCAGTTACAAGATCGTCTTTGAAAGCTTCAACGCTGCCGGCTGGTCCTTCTGCAAACGCCTCAACACTGCCATCCGCACAGTTACGCACATACCCAACCACCTGATGCCGCGCCGCTGCTCGTTGCGCGAAGAAACGATACCCGACTCCCTGAACCTCGCCCTTGATAAAAAACTTTCTTGCTACTTGCACCTGAAAAGCTCGCCCTCTTTTCCCTTCTCCAACGTGAACGTCTCAACGTCTGAATCGCCGATCTTGAGATTGAGCGTCATCGTGTTGCCCTTGATCGATCCGGTGTAAGTCGCCGGCTGGTCGTTCGGAGTCTCGTCAGCGCGGGTGGGTCCACCGCGTTGCATGCGATGCGTTCCGCGCAGGTTGAAATTGCCATGGCCATCGACAACGAGTGGTCCCTGAATCACGCCGCTCGCACAATCGTATTCAATCGTCGCCGACTTCGCGCCGACCTTCATCTCAATGTGCTGGCCGCCCCAGTTTCCAGTTGGAATGCTTTGCATTTTTCCTGCCTCCGCGATTACGAAACACACCGCCGACAAAACAAGAGCCAAGACAAGAATGTGATACTTCTTAAACATAGCTTTCGCATTGTAGAGCGCAAAGAAACTTTCTGACAAATCGCCGCGTAGTACGCTACACTGCGGGTGAGAACGACCTTTCATCCAAATCTGCGTAGCTCAATTCAGTTTTTTCGGGTAATTTGATCAGTCTCCTTTCTCCCGAGACAGGGTTTGATCCTCGATCAACCTTCGGTATCTATTTTCTTATCGCTCAAAGTGAGGACTCTCAAGATATGCGACGCTTACTCGTGACCTGCCTATCAATGCTCCTGTTGATAGCCAACGTCTCCACTGTGAATCCTGTTCAAGCTAAAACGCTCAACATCCCTGTCGTCTATTACAAACTTCCGAACGGTCTGAAGGTTGTGGTCTCAGAAGATCACAACGCACCAGTCGTGACTGTCGCCGTCTATTACAACGTCGGCATGCGTCTCGAGCCCAAAGGCCGCACCGGCTTCGCACACCTCTTCGAACACATGATGTTTCAGGGTTCTGCGAACGTGAAGAAGTTTGAGCACGCGAAGTCTGTCGAGGCAAACGGCGGTAGCTTGAACGGTCATACGGACTTTGATTACACAAACTACTACCAGACCATGCCCAGCAATCGCGTGGAGCTCGGAATCTGGCTTGAATCCGATCGCATGCGCTCGCTCGACATCAGCGAGGAGAACCTCAAGAACCAGCAGGCAGTGGTGAGTGAAGAAGTTCGCGTGAACGTGCTGAACCAGCCTTACCAGCTCTTCGAGTGGATCAGCCTGTGGGAAAACGCATTCACAAACTGGAACAACTCGCACAACGGCTACGGAGAGCTTTCTGAGATCAACGCCGCCACGATCACAGACGTTCGCAACTTCTTCAAAACTTACTACGCGCCAAACAATGCAGTGTTAACAATCGCCGGCGACGTTGACGTGAACGAAGTGAAGAAGATGGTCGAGAAATACTTTGCAGGCATTCCGAGCCAGCCGATGCCGGCACGCGCCGATCTGACTGAGCCGCCGCAAACGAAAGAGAAAAGAGTCTCGCAGACTGACAAGCTCGCGAACCTGCCCGCGCTCGCTACCGGCTATCACCTGCCGCCGCAAAACTCGCCCGACTTTCCCGCGATGGCGCTGCTGGTCAGAATCCTTCAGGTCGGCGAAAGCTCGCGCTGGTACCAGCGTCTCGTGAAAGAGAAGGAGCTGACACTCGATCTCTCAGGCGGGCTCAACTACTTCGGTAACGAGTTTGACTACACCGGTCCGATGATCATGACGACGCGCACGACGTACAAGCCCGGTCACACCGCGGACGAAATCATCAGGGAGATGGACGCCGTGATCGCGGACATCACGTCGAAAGGCATAACGGATAAAGAGCTGGCAGACGCGAAGGTCAGCTATCGTTCGAACTTCTACGACCAGCTCGAGTCGAGCATGGGCAAAGCACACTTGCTTTCAGCGTTGGCTATCTTCCGCGACGATCCGCAGCAGATCAATTCGTTGTTGACGCCGTTCGAGGCCGTCACTGCTGCGCAGGTCAAAGCTGCGGCCGCGAAGTATCTCGTGGCGACGAATCGCACGGTGATCGATCGCGTTCCGGAAGCAAAGGCCGGTAACACGGATAAACGCGGATTTTAAAACGGATTTCTCCGAGAGGTGATGAGATGAGAAAACTACTCGCGATCATATTGTTCACGACAACTGCATTCGCACAACAGAAGACGCCGCCACCGCCCGGTGCGGCGCGGCCTCTAAATCTCCCGAAGATCACGGAAAAGAAACTCGCTAACGGATTGACGGTCGTGCTGGCGCCGTTAACAAACGTGCCCAAGGTCTCCGCGATGCTCACGTTTCGATCGGCAACTACCGCCAGCGATCGTGATGCACATCCCGGCATTGCGCAGATCGCGGCATCTGTCGCAAACGAAGGCACTGACACACGCTCCAGCAAACAGCTCAAGGAAGAGCTGCGCTCGATCGGCGGCACACTCGGGCTCGGCAGCGATGCCGACTCAACGACGATGACTGCGACGTCGCTTTCAGAGTTTTCCACGAAACTGTTTGAGTTGATGAGCGACGTGGCCCAACACCCGTCGTTTCCGGAGACGGAAGTGAAGCTGGCCCAGGAAAACACGATCCAGCAGATTCGTGCGGGCCGTGCGGATCCGGGTTTTCTGGTCAACGAGCGCTTTCAAAAGGCGGTCTTCGGAAATCATCCGTACAGTTTCGTCGTACCCGATGAGAAATCAATCAGCGCTCTCACGCGAAACGATCTGCGCGCGTTTGTTACGAAGTTTTACATCCCGAACGCTGCTTACCTCGTGGTCGTCGGCGATATCGACGTCGATAAAACGTTCGCGGAAATCGAGAAGGCTTTTGGCGGTTGGAAGAGCGGCACAGTGCCGCCTGACGAGAACCCGCCGGTGCCGAAGCGAGATAAGCGTCAAATCTATTTCGTGAACCGGCCGGGCTCGATCCAGTCAGCCATTTACATCGGAAACGTGAGTATTCCACGTAAAGACAAAGACTATTTCGCGATTCGCACTGCCAACACGATCTACGGCGGCTCGTTCTATTCACGACTGACGCGCAACATACGCGAGTCGAAGGGCTATACGTATTCGCCGTTCAGCTCTTCAAATACGCAGGCCAAGACGGGATCGTTCGTAGCGGGCGCTTTCGTGCGCAACGAAGTGACTGGTCCAACGTTGCTCGAGATCTTTTACGAGCTCGATCGGATGCGTGTGTTGCCGGTGACTGATGAGGAATTGAGCGCGGCCAAGGAATTCAGCACGGGGAACTTCTCCGTCGAGCTGGCGAGCCAGCTTGGACTCGCGGGCCGCATCAGCACGATCTACACGTATGATCTCGACAAAAACTTCATCAACGACTTTCGACCGAAGATCGAAGCGCTGAGTACGGCGGATATTCAAAAAGTCGCGGCGAAGTATTTCGATACTTACCGTGCGGCGATCGTGATTGTCGGCGATTGGGAGAAGGTGAAGGACCAGGTCGCGCCGTTTGGTGAAGTGACGATCTACGATTCGGAAGGCAATGTTGTAAGCAAGTCGTAGATACGACCTGCAAGATAATCCTTCAATGGCGGGTTAAGAGACCAGCCAGGACACGTAGTTGCTGACCTGGTCGATCATGATCCCGCCTTGTTGCATCAATCCTGTCACGACGAGGATCAGGCGGTCGCCCAGCAGGAATGGTGCGAGAGCGAGCGAGACTGAGCCAAAGATCAGCAGGTTCGAAGCGGCCTCTGAGAATTCATTCTTCTTCATCGTCAAATCTCCTATACAGTTGCTCGGGGAGCAAGAGGAGGGCACATACGCCGGCAGCAAGCGACATGCCGCCGATGCAGCTGATCTGAAATTACTCTGCAACTGTTAGGACCAAAACGGGTTACATGATTTGGCCTGAGGGTGTGGTCCAACAGAATCTCGTCAAACTTCGGTCAGTGTGCTAGCCCACAGAGCAATTTGATTCTCAACAATGCACAGAACCGAGCGCGGTAGCGCCGGGTCAACTCCAATCAGCAGTCCGTACGTTGAAGTTGAGCCGGCGCTACCGCGCTCGGTTCTGTGCGTCGTCATAGCGCTCGGGTTATTCAATCTGACTTTCCTCGTAACCGAATTCAAACCAATCTGATTGAAGTTCAGTCAACTCCTCTCATCTCCTCGATCTCGCAATGTGGAATTTTGACGGAAGAACTTTCGTGGCACCACGATTGCTCAATGGGCCACCGTGGTCGCTCCACCTGGGCCACAAATTCTTAGTTGGACCATAACGATGCAAATGCAGAAGAGCAAAGCTAACAAAAACACGCCCCGCAAGCTTCGCGGATTCTCCACGATGGAGCTGATCATCACCGCCACGATCCTGACGATCGTTACCGCATTGGGCCTGATGGGAATCAGCCGCGCTAAAGCCAGTGTTCGTCTCGCAGGCTCAGCACGCGAGTATGCATCGTACATCGAGAAGGCGCGCCTCTATTCGATTCGCCGCCACGCCGACGATGCAACCCAACGAGCCAACATCGCGATCAACGACGATAAGGCCAGCTACAACGTGACGATGGACCTTGATGGTGACGGTGGCACGGACACGCGCACCATTAATCTTCCCTCCGGAATGGAGTTCCAAACAGTTGAAACGATCGCTTTCGATTGGCGTGGTCGTACGTGGAACACTGTCGACGGGAACACGACGTCCAACGCGCAGGTTTCAATCACACTTAAGTACGGCTCCGATGCAATCTCCATCGACGTCACCGGTTCCGGCGACATCACGATCGACAGCAGGGTTTTCGATGATTCAGTGCCGACCGTGGAGCTCAAGGTTGGTGATTTAACAGCGGGTGCGACGCCAGTCCCAACACCTGACACAACCTCGACGGCTACGCCTGATCCAACCGGAACACCCGATCCGACAGATCCAGTTGATCCGACGGATCCGACCGGCGGCGATACGCCTTCGTCAAACCCGACACCCACTCCGACTCCGACGCCAACGCCAACTCCGACGCCGACTCCAAGGCCGACGCCGAAAGCAACACCCACGCCGACACCAACTCCAGAGGTTTGCAGTATCACGACAAATCCATCGACGCTGAGTCTGAGCTTGTTAGGAACCGGTTCGATCAAGGTCAGTCATAGCTCTTCGACGAGTCTTAAGATTACTGCCACTTCAAGCAAGCCATCCGACTTGCAGGTAAGTGGAGCTCAAACCGTCGACCCGGGAGTCTCAGCGACGTTCACGCTCAAATCAAAGAAACTGCTGGGAACTTATTCGGTAACGTTTAGCGCTCCCTGCGGTTCGAAAACAGTGCCAGTTTTCGTCGTTCTATAAACGAGTGAACAAGGAAACAGGAAAGCCCCATGAAAATCCGAGCTCCCAAAACAAAAACAGCAAACGGTGAGAATGGTTTCACCCTCCTCGAAACCAGCATCGCGCTGGTCGTGATGATGGTCGCCGCCCTCGCCTGCTCCTCGCTGTTTGTCTTCTCAATACAGAACAACGTCGGCGGCAGCGAACGCGCACTTTCGATGGCGGTGGCCCAACAACAGTTGGAACAGCTCAGAAGCGTTGATTACGAAGACTCGACACTGAACGATCTCACGACGAACTTCAGCGTGACGACCGGCGGACGAACCTACAACGTGCAAAGAGAAGTCGTGACCGAAAAGAATTCCAATGACACATCAAAAGAGTTGAAGAGAATCACGGTCGCCGTCACGCCGCAAGCTGCTGGTCCAAACTGGACACGCATGCCCGTGGTGCTCGTCTCCTATCGCTCAACACTCGCGGCTGGCAGCTACAAGGTCAGTGATTGAACGGGCGGCCAGGAGGGCCACCCTACAGTTGACCCAAGTACCCCCAATTTAAAAACAAGGCAAACATCATGAAGATGCGACGTTCAAATAATCAGGCCGGGTTTTCTTTGCTCGAAGTGCTCATCGCGATGGGTATCACCATCACGATTATGACGCTGGCCAGCACTTTACTCGCCGCCAGCTTTCGCGTGCGCTCCCGCGAAGATCGCAAGTCAGACGCCGTCGCCGACGTGCAGCGCGCGCTCAACATCATGACGCGCGAAATCGCTAACGCCGGTTTGAAACTCCCCGACGGACTTGCGGCTGTCTCGAAGAACGGCGTGGTCGCTAACGACAGCGACAACGAATCGCTGCGCATCGTCTCGAATCTGAATGGTATGCCTGATTCGGTCAACGGTTATTTCGAAGATGGTGACGTCGACGATACCGATGAAGATCTCAAGTTTCTGATGTACGTTGATTCCGCCATCGGTCAGCGCTACATCGTGCGTTACGAAAGAAACGGCAGCAATCAAACGACCGTGCTCGCGAACCGCATCGATTCGCTGATCTTTCGTTACTACGATGAGAAAGTTACGTACGACACGACTGTCAGAACCGTCGATGGCGCTCAGATTTGCGACGTCACGAATGTGAAGAATGCCGCCGGCGCCGATAAAAGCGAGGTCTCGCCGGGTGAAGCCAGGTATGTCGTGATCGCTGTCGGCGTGACCCTGCCGGCGGTTGGCAGTCCGAACACGGACGGTTATCAACCCGCGTCACAAGTACAACTCACGTCAGACGTAGTCCTGCGCAACTCAATCGATTACTGAAGGAGCCTGATACAGCAATGAAACGCGATTCGAAAATTAATACCAACAACCGCACCGGCGAACGAGGCGCCGCGCTCGTAACGATGTTGCTGGTGTCTGTGCTTCTTCTTGGCGCGGGCGGCGCATTGATCATGACGACGATGATGTCGGCAAACAACTCGGTCGGCTCGACCGCGGAGATGCAGGCTTACTACGTCGCCGAATCGGGAATGCAGTCAGCACTGAACGTGCTGCGCGGCAATACAAAGCCATTGCTAGTCGACGGTGACCGGATCAGTTTTCGCACAGCCGTCATCCCGAGCATCTCGAACGGCGGCAACGGTGGCACGGCGCGTTTCGCCGGCTGGCTGCCTTACAACGATCCGTCTAATGCGACTAGCCTCGTGCCCGTGAGTGTCGGCACTGTGACCGGCGGTTACAGAGTCACTGTCGAGAACATGGATCCCAACAGTAATATCGTTGAGTTTCAAACCTCTGCAATCATCGACCAGGGCGATGCAGGCAAGACCTATCAAAGGACGTTCAACGCGGGCGGAACTAAAGAAGTGACGATCCGTTATGAGGGCCAGGCAGCAACTACGCTGACTCCCGATCCTAATACTTTCCCACTGACGCTCGACTCAGCGCTCGGCAGTTTCGTTATTGAAAGACCGGCGAGCAGCACCGACGACGATGTTGTAATTGAGAAGACGGGTTTCGAAATCACGATCACGCAGTCTCTGCCGTGGGCGGCAACGACAACACTCGAAGGCACGTTCGAAGGCGAGGTCGACACTGCTGCCACGACAGTCAAAGTCACTTTCGATAAAGCTTATGTGAAAGCTGACGGAACCAGGTACGCGCTGAATCTCGACGGCGGTACCAGCGTGTTGGATCTTAAATACAATGTATCGCCAACCACCACGAGCATTCCTTCTAAAGTCACTTCTCCTGATCCGAAGCGCCTTTTGCTCAAGTCATACGGCTTTGGACCACTGGGCGCCGAGAAGCGTCTCGAGCTGATGATCAGCGGAGCGAACCTCGAGTTTGAGTCGCCCGCGGGTTTCACAGTGAAGGGTCCTGACGATTGTTCGGGTGTTTCATTCGACTCGGGCAGCAGCGGTGCGAAGTGGTATTCAGGTGTGGACCACGCCGGAGTGGAACCGCAGCGTCCGGCCTTTGCTGTCTCACCGTGCGACAAGGACTCCGTTAATGCAGGTATTGTGAAACACGACACCGTGGTCGATCCTGAGATTGGTATTTTGGGAGACGATGACACGACGCCGGGGACAGTCGAAACACCTTCGTTCCTCGACTCAGCCGACAAGGCGCGCGCGTATCTCCAGGGTTTACAGGACAAATCGAAATCGCTCAATCGTTATTTCAGTGGTCCTAAGACGATTGCCGACTCGACTACCAGTGGCAAGTTCACGTTTGTCGAGGGCGATTGCACGCTCTTGAGCGGCTCTGGATTTCTGGTAGTAACTGGCACGTTGACGATGCGCGGCAACACGGACTTCAGAGGCATCATTATGGTGCTTGGTGAGGGCAAGTTGATCCGCAATGGTGGCGGCAACGGCGACATCTTTGGCGGCATCACGATCGCCGCGTTCGATCGTACTGGCGGTGGCTTCACCGCACCCACGTTCCATACGGACGGCGGCGGTACTTCCACCATTCAATACGACTCTTCCGCCTTGAACATGGGAATTGGATCCGCGACCAACGTCTCCGGCATCCGCGAGTTTTAAGAATTTACTTTAGCCGCGGATTTATACGGATGAACGCGGATCAGATCTGCGTTCATTCGCGTTCATCCGCGGCAAATTTTAACTTGTTGGTGGTAGCGTTGAGGGTGATGATTTCGGTGGCACAAAATGCCGAAAAGTTTTTCTTGTAAATCCTGTAAATCCTGTCATTCTGTCCTGAAATGCGTAAAAAATTTTTCTTCATCGCCATCGCTCTAATAATCACTCTTCAATCCGCGAGCGCCGTCCGACAAAATGGATCGAAAGTCGTCTTAAATGACTGCGAGATCCGCGGCGTTGCAAAAGCGAAGTGCGGCACGTATGAAGTCTACGAAAATCGCGCCACGAAAAAGGGCCGGAAGATCTCGCTGAAGATCGTCCTCATCCCCGCCACTGGCGACAAACGCGAACCGGAGCCTCTCGTTTACTTCGCCGGTGGACCAGGCGGCTCAGCCACGGAAGACGCCTCCGGTATCGCACAGGCATTTCCACGAATACTCGCCCATCGCGACCTGCTCTTCGTCGATCAGCGCGGCACGGGCGGCTCGCATCCGCTCGATTGCAAGTTTTACGACGCCTCCGATCTGCAAACTTATCTCGGTCATTTCTTCCCACTCGACGACGTTCGCAAGTGCCGCGAACAACTCGAAACCAATTCGGATCTGAAGCTCTACATAACCACGATCGCCGCCGATGACATGGATGAAGTCCGAGAGGCGCTTGGTTACGAGCGTCTGAATCTCTTCGGCGGCTCTTATGGCACGCGAGCGGCGCTGACTTACCTGAAGCGACATCCACAACACGTACGCGCCGCACTGCTGCAGGGCGTCTCTCCGACATATCACTTCATGCCGAGCGATTTTCCACAGCAGACCGAGCGCGCGCTTCAGGGAGTTCTCTCGGAGTGTCTCGCCGACAAGGCTTGCAGTGAGGCCTTTCCGAATATCAAAGAAGAAACGAAGTCAGTACTCGCGCAGTTGATCAAAGGACCGGTCGAAATTGAGATTCAAAAACCAAAGTCAAACGATCGTGTGAAAGTGAAACTCTCGCGCAACCTCGCAGCGGAAGCGATTCGTTACATGCTTTATTCACCGGTGCCTGCCAGTCGGGTTCCACTCGTGCTGCACCTTGCGTCGCAGGGCAACTACGTTCCGTTGGCCCAGACCGCAATCCGTTATCGGATGAATCTCGTGGCGGGCGGCGCCAACGGCATGTATCTCTCAGTGACTTGCGCCGAAGATCTGCCGTGGATCAAAGCAGGAGAGGGTGAGCGAATGGCGGCGAACACGTTTCTCGGTGATTACCGTCTGCGCCAGCAACGCGAAGCGTGTACGCTCTGGCCACGCGCCGAGATCGAGCGCGATTACGCACAACCCGTTAAATCAGACGTACCGGTTTTGATTTTGACTGGTGAATGGGATCCGGTAACGCCACCCTCGAATGCTGAACGCGCGGCGAAGACTTTGACGAACAGTCTTAACATCGTCGTGCCGAGCGGCGCGCACGGTCTCGACGGGCTCGAAGGCATGGACTGCATCGATAACCTGATCGTGGAATTCATCGAAAGCGGATCGAGCAAAGGACTTAATACTGAGTGCGTGAAGATGATTCACCGCAAAGGCTTTGCGATTAAATGAACGCGGATAACGCTGATCTGCGTTCATCCGCGTTCATCTGCGGCTAAGTTTTAGTTCAAAAGCTGCAGCCCGAGGACCTGTTCGAGGATCGCACCGAGAATGCTGTAGCTTCCGTTCGAGTAGCGGCCGTATTGTGAGCGGCTGTAGTAACCGTCCTCATAGCCACGCCTGAAACCTTCACGGAAGTAATACTGATACTCGTTCAGATCGACGTAGTAGGCGTCGTAGCCGTAGCTCGCATCCTGGTAACCGTAAGCCTCTTCAGGATTATGGCCATAGCCGTCCTGGCGGTCGGCCTGCCCGGCCTGGAAGCCTTCTCCATAACCATCGTTGATCGCGCGCTGCAACATCTCTGCGCCATAACGATTGGTCTCGTAATAGCTGCCGCCTCTGCGATAGCGATAGTTGTACGGACCGTAGTCGTTGTAACGCCACTGCTGCAATCGCGATTGATCGCGACGCACTCGGTCCAAGTAGCGCTGCTGGTAACGCAACTGGTTCAAACGACGCTGCTGCTCGAGCAAACGCTGACGCTGGTACAGGAAGCTCTGGCGTCGCTGCCAGTCCGAACGATAGTGTGAAGCACGCTGTTCCTGTTCCTGCCGCCAGTTGCGCTGTCGCCAGTTGTTGTCGTTGTTGCGATTGTCGTCGCGACGTCCGTTCCAGTCGCGATTTCGATCGTTCCCGTCACGATTTCGATCACGATCGCGTTGCCACTGCTCGCGACGTTGCTGTTCGACTTGTTGCTGTTGTTGCTGCTGCTGGCGCTGTTGCTGCGAACGCTGTTCACGTTCCTGCGACTGGCGGATCTGATCCTGTCGCTGTTGCTGCCAGCGGTCTTCGCGTTCGCGAGATTGCTGAATCTGCCGTTGTCGCTGCTGGTCGTTACCAGGTTGCTGCTGGCGCTGTTGTTCCCAACGTTGCTGGCGTTCCTGGCTGTTCTGCTGTTGCTGTTGGCGTTGCTGTTCCCAGCGCTGTTGCCGTTCCTGGCTGCTCTGTTGTTGTTGTGCTGGTTGTTCGTTACGACGGTTCTGTCGTTCTTCCTGTCGCTGTTCGCGTGCAGCCTGGTTTTCCTGCCGTCGCTCCTCACCACGACCCCGCCGTCCCTGCGCATTGGCGACGTCGCTTGCGCCCAACATAAGCGTGCTTATCGCCAGAGATAGACCGATCTGTTTTAAGTATTTCACCTTTGGTTTTTCCTTTCAGTACGACGGGAGAGAGGTCGACTTCGGCGTATTTGGCAAGTGCCATTCCACGCGAGAATCAGCTTGGAATACGGTGCATTTATGTAGGCTTACAAGACGATATCAAACAGGAACTAACGATATGGGATAGAAATTTGGGCCGCGGATTAACGCGGATATACGCGGATTTGCACTGGCATGGTGGTTGCGGACAATCCCTGAAAATAGCTAATAGAGGGGGGCTTGTATGAGAGAAATAAAAGTGTGGCCACACCTCACGATCGTGGCGGTGGTGTGTGCCGTCCTGGCGGGCGTTGGCGTGGCCCTATGGATGAAGCACGAACAAACCGCGTCGGCTGAGGCGATACCGAATGCAGCGCGTATTCAGCGCGTTGAAGGTGAGGTAGCGCTCAACAACGACGCGGCCGGCAACACCCAAACCGAAGATTGGATTCGCGCAACTGAGAATCAACCGGTCTCGGTCGGCGATCGCATTTACACGCGCGACAATTCGCGCACGAGTTTGGCATTTACCGGACGCAACTTCGCGCGGCTCAATCCAAACACGTCGCTCGACTTGCTTGCGCTCGATGACCGGCGCACGCAACTCGCGTTGCGTGACGGCTCGGCCGTGTTCGACGTCGGCTATCTAAACTCCGGAGATCTATTTGAAGTAGCGACGCCGTATGGCGCCGTCGATTTTCAGGAACCTGGGCTATACAACGTCGGCATCGACAATGGTCAGGTGTTGGTCTCAGTGCTGAGTGGTCTTGCGCAAGTCGTCGGACTCGGCGGCAGTGGTCAGATCAGCAAAGGTGAGCTGCTGACGCTTGCCGGCACGACTGCCGCGAACGCGGTTCTTTCTCAGCTCAATGGAAGCGATGCTGGTTACCTGGTGAACGATTACTACTCCAACCAGTATCCGCAGTATTACGATGGTCGCTATCGCGACTACAACGCTTATCTTAACGATCCATATTACTTCGATCCTTCTCGTCGCAATGTCAGTTACCAGTATGCGAACTCATATATTCCCGGCCTCTATGATCTCGATTACTACGGCGACTGGCGCAACGTCGACGGCTACGGCTATGCATGGTCGCCGCGCGTCGATAACGACTGGATGCCGTATCAATCGGGTTACTGGTACACGGATTACCCGTATGGTCCAACGTGGGTTTCGAGCGAGCCGTGGGGCTACGCGCCTTATCACTACGGGCGCTGGGCCTTTGCCGGCGACCGCTGGTACTGGGTGCCGGACCGCACGAATGTTGACCCGGTCTACTCGCCCGCACTCGTCGCGTGGGTTCCGTTCGACCAGAACCAGATCGGCTGGGTGCCGCTTGGACCAGGCGACGTCTATGTGCCGCATTACTACAGCAATAACTCGTGGGATCCGTATTACCTGACCCGCGACAATCTGTACCAGCGCGTTGTTAATCTCGACGTGCCGGGAGCAGTTACCGTCGTCAGCGTCGACGACTTCACGCGTGGTATCGACTGGAGGCGCGCGCGCAAGGCCGATCGAAATATGCTCGCGTCGGTGAATCCGGTGTTGGATCCGTTGCTGTTGACGCCTTTGCGGAATGCAGTGGCGCACTCAGCGTGGGGTCGCGGCAAGATCGACATTCCACCGGGAATCGCGCGGAAGCTGAACGATACGACAGTCGTCACGAGCACTACTCCGGTCGCACCGGCGTTCCGGCCCGACCTAGCGAAGCGGATGCGCGTGAACAATGCGCCCGATCGTGCGAAGGGACAGAAGTTCCAGGTGCGTGATGAGCGCCAGGGACGAGGTGGACCACCACCACAGTCAGCACAAGCTCCGCAGCAAGCGCCGGCTCCAGTGCAACGGCAGCAGCCGCAGCGGCCCGTTGAGCAGCAGAAAGGCCGTGGTCAGGAGCAGCGTGAAGCGCGTCGCGTTGAGCCGCAACAGCCAAAACCACAACAGCAACGACCGCAACCGCAGCGACCCGTAAGACAGGAGCAGCCACGAGGCGAGCGTGTCGCAGCGCCAGCCCGACCTGCACCGGCACCTCGAGCTCAACCGCAGCCACAGCCGAAGCAACAACAACGGCCACCGCAAGCGCAGCAGAAGCAGGAGCGTGCGCCGAAAGGCGGCCCGCCGGCTTCACCTGGAGGCGGAAAGGGCAAAGGCAAGAAACCATAAACCCTGGCCACGGATTACACGGATAAACACGGATTTGATCTGTGTTCATCCGTGTGAATCCGTGGCAATTTTCTTCCCTCCCACCACTCACGTGTGTAGAATACCCGCCCTGACCGTATCCCAGAGAAAAGGAAGTTCCTCCTATGCAACCCAGCAGACGTGCATTCCTCGGACAAGTAGCTGTAGCAACTGTCGCAACAACTGTAATCGGCTCTGAAGCTCAAGCTGCCAACGGCTCTAATCAACGCGCGAATGAGTGCGCAAGGATCCGTCGCGATGCTGCGATGGCCGGCCTGCAAGCGACACCACAGAACCTGCAACATCCAAACAACCAGGACGAAGACATCTATCCAAACAAAATCGGCAACTTCTCAAAAGGCCTGCCACACAACAACGACGGCACTGTCGTGCTCAGTGCTTACAACGCTCTCGTGAACGCGATCAACAGCGGCCGTCCGGCAGACTTCGACGCCATTCCACTCGGCGGCACGGTAAGACTAACCAATCCCCAATCCGGGCTCGCTTTCGACCTGCAAGGTCCTGACGGGCACGCGCTCGTGCAGCCTCCTGCGCCCGCTCTGGCGAGTCGTGAACAAGCCGCGGAGATGTCGGAAAACTACTGGATGGCGCTGCTGCGCGACGTGCCGTACTCACAATACTCGACGAATCCCATCGCCAACGCCGCTGCTGCTGATCTGACGCTGTACGGCTCGGATTTCAAAGGCCTCAAAACTGGCGGCGCAGTTACAACTGCGACTCTATTTCGCGGCGTCGCACCCGGCGATCGTGTTGGACCACAACTCTCCCAGTTCTTCTACCAGGACTGTAACTTCGGCGCGAACAAGATCGAGCAGAAGATCACGACCACTGTTGCGGGCGTCAATTACATGACTGACTTCAACACGTGGCTTGCAGCTCAGCGTGGCATCGCCCAGGGCCCGGACGCATTCGATCCAGTGCCGCGCTACATGCGCAACGGTCGCGACATCGGGCAGTGGGTACACATCGATGTGTTGTTTCAGGCGTACTTCCATGCGTTTCTCGTTCTCGCGGGAGCAGGCGCGCCCTTTGATGACGGCAACCCTTACAACAACAATCCGACTCAGATCGGTTTCGGCACGTTTGGTGGACCACACATCGCGACACTCCTGTGCGAAGTATCAACGCGCGCGTTGAAAGCCGTGTGGTATCAGAAATGGCTCGTGCATCGACGCCTGCGACCGGAAGTGATGGCTGAGCGTGTTGACCGGACGCTTTTTGCAGGCGCGGGTTATCCGGTACATCCGGAGATACTCAATTCGTTCAACGATTCGAATCGCCTGAAGGGCTTCATGCCGGCTGGCAGCGCGCTTCTGCCAATGGCGTTTCCGGAAGGCTCCCCAACACATCCCGCTTACGGAGCGGGACACGCGACCGTTGCGGGTGCGTGTGTCACGATTCTGAAGGCGTGGCTCAGGGAAACGACGAGACTCGTCGACATCGGTCTCGATCCAGTGCAACCAACAGACGATGGCTTGAGTCTCGTACCTTACACGGGTTCGGACGCGGGCGATATCACTGTCGGTGGTGAGCTGAACAAGATCGCAGCGAACGTGGCACTCGGGAGAAACACGGCCGGCGTCCACTGGCGCTCGGACGCGACAGAGTCGCTGAAACTCGGTGAGGCAATCGCGATCGGGATTTTGAAGGAGCAGCGAGCCTGCTATAACGAGGTCTTCAACGGCTTCAGCCTAACCAAATTCGACGGCACAACAGTCACAGTCTGATCCGTGCCTTTATCCGCGTTCATCCGCGTTACTGTATTTCGACAATGGCGAGGCCACCCGGTGGAATTTGCAGGGTGGCCTTTCCATTGTCGATCTTCAAAGCCGATTCGCTGATCCATTCACTGGCACTCTTCATCTGCGGCAAAGAGATCGTCGCCGTCACATAAGCACTCCGATCGACCTGCGCCATTCCCTGCTGCGGCTTGAAGACGCCGTTGTTATTCAGCAACGTCACCACCCAGCCATTCGCCGTGCGATTGACCAGATACTCAACATCGCCCGTCACTTTCACAGGCACAGCATCAGCAAACACGTGCGCGAGCAGGTGCGCAGCGAACGGCGTCATGCGCTCATCTTCACCGAGTAGATCAGGCACTGCGACAAACACGACGCTTCCCTTCCCGACTTTATTCACAGTCACGATCGGGCCGCCGCTCGGCACAGTCATCAGTGCCGTCGCGCCTTTGAGCTCAATCTTTTCGTACCTGAATATCTGGCCCTTTAGATCCTGCGGCTCCTCGTTCGGTGCGAGGCAAACAGCGTTGTGGGCCTCGCCCGTGTCGTTCAGCAATCGCACACCCAAAAACTGCTCTGGCAGCTTCTTGATCTGCCCCGCGTTGAGCACGACAGTGCCACCGTTGCGCACATACTCGTTCAGCCTCGCGATCCACTCATTGGACCAGTCGATCCGCCCACCCACCACAACCGCGCGATACGAAGGCAATAGCGTCTGTACTTTCGATCTCGACCCCTGAACATCTGCTACGGTCAACACATCGAATATGTCGCCGAAAACACCCGCCACAAACGGCTGCCGGTCGGCCATCGCGGGCTCACCTTCAACCACGAGTCCCGGATAGTAGGCCACCCCAAACAACTCCCTCAGCGCCAGATCGCCACGATCGACCTGCGACACTTCAAAGGGCCAGTGCGGATAATCCGTCATCTCAAAACCGTGCGCCGGATCGAGCAGAAATGCTACCGGCGTGTACGGCGTGCCGCGCTCCGGATGCTTTTCAACGAAACGCATAAACTCGTCGGTGATGCGGCCGAGAGGATTAAGTTGGAACGGATGATCTCCCGGTCCGGGCTTGAAGAACTGGTCTTGTCCCTGCTCGAGATACATGGCAGAAGCGCCGGCCATGTAGTAGAGGTAATAACTCTTCCGATACCATGAGAGCGACGGCCCCATCGTTGGACCATAACGTGAGTGATAAAAGAAATCTGGCCCGGCGAAGTTTTGCTGCTTCGTGAAAGTCGTGGCGGTGTCACCGAAGTTTGGCGCGTGGTAGTAGAGAAACGCGCCGCCATACTGGCGCGCCGCGCCGCGCGTGAAAGCGATGCGCATAGCAGTCATTGGCATCACCGCGGCAGTTTCCATGCCGATCAGATTCACGCCCCACTGCGTCAACGCGTGCGCAAACGAAGTGCTCGAGGTCGACTGCGCGGGAATCAGCTTGTCCCAGAGGGGGCCGGTCTCAGTTTGAAACGTCTCGCGCCACTTCCGCGCGATCGCATTCGAGTAAAACTGCCGGTGCGCTTCAAGCAGCTCACGACGCGACATCGACGGTGTGATCTTCAACTCTGCGGGCGCGAAGTCCCACACGTAACCGACACTCTCACCCGAAATTAAACCGAGAAACTGGTCCTTCAATTCGCCGTTGAGTAGTTGCCATGCGGCCGGATCGAGCTTCGCTGCGCCATAGTTGATCAGGATCGCAAACGGAACTTTCGTCCCGCGCAGGTAGCGCAGGAACGGGCTGCCTTCTTTTAAGTACTCAGGCAGGTTGTTGATGTAAATAACCGGCACGACGAGCTTAGATTGAAACAACGGCACATCGCGCGCGCCTTTGTACTTTGCGACAAACTCTTCGATCGGCTCGGCATTGAACGGAAAGAGCGGTCGCTCCTCAGCCGGTTTATCCAGGAGCGGCCAGAACTCTTTCGCGATGTTCCACGGCATCAGAAAGTCACGGCCGGCAACCTTGGGCCGAACCCACGCTTCAGGTATGCGCGTCACACTCTCGCTTTGCAGCAATGATTGCAGCGGTTTGCGCGTTGTGGACCACGTGCGCAGGTAACGCATCGCTGAGAAGTCCGGCTTTTGTCGGCCTGATGGCTTGAACGCCAGATCATTCGTGAGCAGGAAACAGTCAACGTGCCTTCGTGCGGCAGCGGCCTTATCGACTACGATCGATACACGCACGGGACCTTTTTTCAGCATCGCGCTGGCACTGTCCCAGGCGAAGGCCCAGCTCCAGTACATGCTGATCTCGTCGTGCGGATCGATCACGTCTTTCGCGCCAAACTCGTATCTAAACACTTCAGCGCCATCCTGCGCGATGGTGATCGTGAAGTTTTCAGCTCGTTGGGCCCAGTCAGCGTAACGAACCCACAACCTGTATTCGCCGCCACGTGGAATCTCCAGATCCTGATACAAAGTGGCGCGCGTCTCATCGGCGCTCGCGGCGGCGGAGTTCCATTCGCTCTCACCGCCCTGCGTCCATTCTGCTGAAACCCCCGGTCCATTAATTCCCCAACCCGGCGCTTTCTCACGCGACAGGTTCAAGTACGACGGATTAAGCAGCGGCTCACCGAGCTTCCCGGTGCTGAACCCGCGCATGTTCTCCGCTTCGTACCAGAGGTACTCCGAAGGCGTGTTGGTTTGGGAATAAAGAGTTGCTGAGGAAAGTAGAACAAACAGAACTATCCACAGATTACGCAGATGCTTAATCAGATCCGTGTTCATCTTCTGCGTAATCTGTGTAATCTGTGGCTAACCTAAAACTTCGAGACACTCGCTGACTGTTCGCTGGCGGCAAGTGAACATCGGCGTGTCGCGCAGCGTGTAGGAGCTGGCTTTCGTTTCGCGAAGCTCCTGGACCAGGTCGAGAAAATCAGATGGGTAGTCGGTTTCAAATGCGACGACAAACTCCTGATCGTCGAGGCCAAAGGAGTAGGTAGTGTGTAGTTTTACCGAGCGATACTTCATGCCGATGCGGATGTGCTCGTCCATCATCTCCTGGCGCTGCTCCGCGGTACGTGAATACCACTCGCGAGTTTTCACGAATGGATAGACGAAGAGATACTGCGACTTGCCGGGAATGATGTGCAGCCGATCTTCAACGTGCTCGGGATTATCTTTATCGATGTACATCGAGCGCTTGGTCATCGAAAGGAACGACTGCGATGGCTCGATGTATTTGGCCATCTCGGTTTTGTTGAGTTGAGACGTCATCTCCTGGATCGGATCGAGCTCGTAGCCGATGCGCCAGATCATGAAATCGACATTCGTACGCAGTCCGATAGTTGAATAAGAATGAATCAGCAACGACGACCGAAACTCATCGACAGTCTTAACAAACTCCTCACGACAGCGCTGTTTGTCGCCGTTAGCGAGCAGGCGCCACTCGGGCCGAGCGTGATAGAACGTGAAGTTAACAAACTGTCGAGGAAGCTTCCCCCTCTCCACTTCCACTTCCGCGTAAGCAGGGGCGAGTCGAAGGGAGCCGCGCGTGGCATTACCTGGATCGTTATCGCTACTCATTGTTTACCTCAGGTCTGGATTACAGATGACTAACCTTGGAAGAATCAACGATGCGAAGTTATTCTGCCCAGTCTCAGGGCCGAATGCAACTTATCAAGCCGCGTGGCTCTCATTTACGGAAGAAAGCCGGGCGCTTCAGCGTCAAAGGTGATGAGGTAAACGCATGAACATGGACACATCGCGCCGCTCATTTCTCAAGTTCCTGCCGCTTGCCGCCGTTTTCGCATCGATCGGCAGCGCCGCATTTCGCTTTTTGCGCCCAAAACTTTCGGCTGCGACTGATGCCTGGCTCGATGTCGCCTCGGTCTCGGAGCTGACTGGTCCACAGCCAATCAGCCGCAAGATCGTCGCCGAGCAGATCACCGGCTGGGCCATCACGACTGACGAGCACAACGTGTTTGTCCTGCCCGCGAAGAACAATCAGGTCGTGTCGGCAATTTGTCCTCACGAAGGATGCGAAGTCGCTTGGGAACAAAACAGGAACCGCTTTTCGTGCCCGTGTCACGAGAGCTACTTCGCCGCCGATGGCTCGCGTATCAGTGGTCCGGCTCAACGCGGGCTCGACGCATTGCCGGCGCGCGTTCAGGACGGAAAACTGCAAGTGCAATACATCTCGAACGAACAGGCGACACGCGCATGAGAAGCGATAACGACATGCGCGCGTGGGTACAGACGACGACGGGTATCGTGGTTGTGCTCCTGTTAGTTCAGTTTCTGACTGGAGTTTTGCTGGCGTTTTATTATGTGCCGTCTGTCGATCATGCTTACACGACTGTGTCGTACATCGAGAAAGTGGTGTCGTCAGGCTCGTGGATTCGCTCGCTACATCACTACGGCTCACAGTGGCTCACCATCTTTGTTTTTATTCACGTGATCCGGCTGTTTCTGGACAGCGCTTACGTCGCAAACAGGATTCAGTGGATCGCGGCGATCCTGGTTCTCGGCCTCGTGATGACGGCCGGCGGCACGGGTTATTCGCTGCCCTGGGACGCGCGCGCGTTTTTCAGTACGCGAGTGGCGGAAGGATTGATGGGCGGGCTTCCGTTTGCCGGACCAATGGCGCGTCTCTGGTTACTTGGCGGCAGCGAGATCTCGGGGCTGACGCTCTCGCGATTCTTCGCGCTTCACGTGCTCGTGATTCCGGCGCTGATCGGCGCGGTTGTGATGTGGCGAATGTTCCGTTCGCGGATCGCAGAACTTTTTGGACCACGCGATGCGATTGTAGGCACGCTCATGTTTCTCGCGCTCGCGCTTTGGGCGTTGAAGAATCCGGCGCCCCTTGGTCCATCAGTCGCGGAAGCCGGTGCAGATTATCTGCCGCGACCAGGGGCACAGTTTTTGTGGCTGTATCAATCGTTGAAATACATCCCGGGCGGACTCGGATCGGTCGTAGGTGTGGTCCTGCCGGGGATTGTTCTCGCAGTGCTTGTTGCCTTGCCCTGGCTCAAACGGCAAAGACTGATTGCAGGTTCCTTACTCGGCCTTGGTGTCGTTCTCGTTGTTATCATGACGACGGCTTCGTATCTCAGCGATCATCGTGATCCTCGAACGGCTCAACAATTCGCGCGACAAGCAGCAGCCGAAGAAGCATGGCGGCGTCAGCCATTCAATCCAGCCACGATCACACTCGCAGCGACCACTACAAACGCGACCGGCGGTGCGCCAGTCATGTACACAAAGTTCTGCGCCAACTGTCATGGCACGCAGGGCCAGGGCGCGCAACAGGGACCACTAAAATTTCCGCCTTTGCTTGATGTTTTTGCCAAACCGCGTCGCAGTGTCGACGATATCGTAGGCTTGCTAAAAGACCCGGCCGCCTACGGTCTTCAGCCGCCGATGCGATCGTTTTCAGATAAGCTCACAGAAGAGCAGATGCGAGAGATTGCTGAATGGATTGTGAAGTTGAAGAAGTGACCGTTATACTTTTGCGCCCCCTGTAAATACAACTCAATTCGGAGAACTGTCTGATGAAACCAATTTCGCTTGCTCTATTGTGTGTCGCCATCGCTCTGGTCGCTTTCGCTTGCACTGAAACGCCTACGACCACCAACACAAACACTGCGCGCACGGCTGCTTCGCCCGCGGCTCCGGCCGCAACCGCGACACCCGATCCACTCGCCGGCGCGCGCGCCAACTTCACAAAGAATTGCGAACCGTGTCATGGTCCGAATGGCGAAGGCGGGCTCGTCAAAGTCGATAACAAGCAGATCAAAGTTCCGTCATTGAAATCAGACCACGCCATCAAACACACCGACGATCAAATCGCCAAGATGATCACAAACGGCGAAGAGGCGATGCCGCCCTTCAAAGACAAGATGTCGCAACAGGAGATCAGCGACATGGTGAAGTTCGTCCGCGCAAACTTTCAAGGCAAGTGAAGAAGTAGCCGCGGATTTACGCGAATAAACGCAGATCTGCGAACATCCGCGTAAATCCGCGGCTAATTTTGCTTTTGTGCCTCTTTGTGGCACCATCTCCCCCATGCACCCGTAGCTCAGTTGGATAGAGCGTCTGACTTCGGATCAGAAGGTCGCAGGTTCGAGCCCTGCTGGGTGCACCACCACAATGTCCAACGAACAACGGGCTCAACTCGCCATCATCGGTATTCGCTACGACGAAAATTCGTCCTTCACCAAAGGCGCGGCTGATGCACCGCCGCAGATTCGCGCCGCATTGCGTTCCGATGCCTGGAATTTGAGCAGTGAAAATGGAACAGATCTTTCGGGCGATTCGATCTTCTTCGACGCGGGCGATATCGAGCCAGTCTCAGGCAGTGAGATGTCTGCGCTGATTGAAAATTCGGTCTACACCTTGCTCGCTGATGGCTTGATGCCGATTTCACTCGGTGGCGACCACTCGATCACCTACCCGATCGTGAGAGCGTTCGCGCGCAAGTATAAAGATCTGAGCGTCCTGCATTTCGACGCGCATCCTGACATTTACGACAGTTACCAGGGAAATCGTAATTCGCACGCGTCGCCGTTCGCGCGCATCATGGAAGAGAAACTGGTGAAGCGACTCGTGCAGGTCGGGATCAGAACGTTCACCGCGCATCAGCGTGAGCAGGTGAGGAAGTTTGGGGTCGAGTCGATCGAGATGCGCAACCTGATCGGCAATTTGCAACTGGAGTTTGATACGCCGGTTTATATCTCGTTCGATATCGACGCGCTCGATCCCGCGTTTGCGCCCGGCGTGTCGCATCGCGAGCCCGGCGGTTTATCCACACGACAGGCAATCGATCTGATTCAACGACTGAAAGGCAAAGTCGTGGGCGCCGACATCGTCGAATTCAATCCACGCATGGACCCGCTTCACGTCACGGGCACCGTCTGCGCGAAACTCTTCAAAGAGATCGCAGCAAAAATGCTTGAGTAAAACCGTCCACAGATTACGCAGATTATCTGTGCAATCTGTGGATAACTATCGCTCGGTGATCGGGATGTAGTCTCTGGTGCGGTGACCAAGATAGATCTGGCGCGGGCGCGCGATCTTCTGATCAGCATCTTCGAGCATCTCGACCCACTGCGCCAGCCAGCCTGACGTCCTCGGAATCGCGAACATCACCGGAAACATGTCGACCGGGAAACGCATCGCCTGGTAAATAATCCCTGAGTAGAAGTCGACATTCGGATAAAGCCGACGCTTCACAAAGTAATCATCTTCGAGCGCGATTCGTTCGAGCTCGAGCGCGATGTCGAGCAGCGGATCCTTCCCGGTCACTTCAAACACTTCATACGCCACCTGCTTGATGATGCGCGCGCGTGGATCGTAGTTCTTGTAAACACGATGACCGAACCCCATTAGACGAAACTCACCGGCCTTCACGCGCTTGATATAATCCGGCACGTTCGCAACTGACCCAATCTCGTTCAACATCCGCAACACCATCTCGTTCGCGCCGCCATGCAGTGGTCCATAAAGCGCCGCCGCCGCACCGGCGAGCGACGAAAACGGATCCGTGTGCGCGCTACCGATACTGCGCATCGCATTCGTGCTGCAGTTCTGCTCGTGATCGGCGTGGAGAATGTAAAGCACCGTCAGCGCTTTTTCGAGCACTGGATTCGGCTTGTACTTCAGCTCCGTCGTCTTGAACATCATGTTGAGGAAGTTGCCTTCGTAACTCAGATCGTTATCCGGGTACGAATACTGCATTCCAATGCGATGTCGAAAAGCGAACGCCGCAATCGTCGGCACTTTCGCGATCAGTCGATAGATCTGTTTACAACGAAGCTCGACGTTGAAGATGTCTTTTGCGTCTGGATAAAAAGTCGAGAGCGCGCCCAGAGTCGCTTCAAACATGCCCATCGGATGGGCGTTGTAGTGAAACCCGTCGATGACCTTCTTGATGTTCTCGTTGATGAACGTGTGGTAGGTGACGTTTTTGGTCCATCCCTCGAGCTCCGACGCCGTCGGGAGCTCACCATTCAACAACAGGTACGCGACTTCGAGATAACTGCTCTTTTCTGCAAGCTGCTCGATCGGATAACCGCGATACTCGAGGATTCCTTTGTCGCCATCGATGAAAGTGATACGGCTCTTGCACGACGCCGTATTCATGAATGCGGGATCGTATGTCATCAGGCCAAAGTCGTCGTCAGAAACTTTGATCTGACGCAGATCCATGGCCTTTATCGTGCCGTCCTGAATGGGTAATTGATACTGCTTCCCGGTGCGATTGTCGGTGATTGTCAAACTGTCTTCGCTCATGAAAGCAATTTTGCCACAGATGAACGCGGATGACGCAGATCAGAATAGCTGATCGGCGTCATCCGCGTTCATCTGTGGCTAATATTTGAGTTAGTTGTTTTTGCGCACCGCCTTGAGCTCGGCCTCTGCTTGCTTGCGGGCCTGTTTCGATTCGTCGCTGTTCAGACCAAGATCCTGCAATGTCTGACCCAGGCTTCTTCCTGATGACAGGCCGCTGAGGATCGCATCACGAGTGACGTTCGGAAAACGCCGGTTCAAATTCTGGCCCAACCGTGTGGCGGAAACGTAGTTGCCAAAGGTTAGATCGGGATTGGTTGCGAGTGCCGACTGGTAACCTGCGCGCAGGTCGTTGGCATTCGTGTGCAAAGCTCTGGGAATTCCTGGATGATCATTTAGATCGTCGTCGGCTTTGCGCATGTTAGAGCTTGCACGTCGCGCGCGTTCGAGACCTGCGTCGGAACGGCCGTTTGACTTCGATGAAGCGTTGCTCAAGCCATCATCGGAACGACCACCCGATCGACTCGACGCGTTGCCCAAACCGCGATCGGCGCCTGTGCCCGTCGGTGGACCACCACCGCTGCCGCGACCGCCGCCACCACCACCGCCGCGACCTTTACCTTGTGCAAACGCTCCCGTCGCAAGCACCAGGACCAGCACTGTCAAAACGAGGAATCTATTCATACCCACCTCCCTGTAAATCCTGCAAAATCCTGTCTAACAATTTACTACAGGCGGAGGAGCGCTTAGGGCCAGCGCGCGAAATCACAACCCTATCGCAACAAAACTTTACTTAACGCCCAGCAATTCAATTTCAAAGTACAGGGTGGCGTTGGGAGGGATTCTAGGTGGCTTGCCGGCTGGGCCATAGCCGAGGTTGCTCGGAATCCAGAGCCTGCGTTTGCCGCCGACTTTCATTGTCTGCAAAGCTTCGTTCCAACCTTGAATAAGCCCCGGACCGATCCTGAACTCAGCCGGCTTGCCCCTGTTGCGTGAGTTGTCAAATTCAGTACCATTTTCGTTTTCAAGCCGGCCGAAGTAGTGGGCTGTCACGCTTTGTCCCATAGTCGGGCTGGCGCCATCGCCGACTTTCACGTCCTGGTATTTCAATCCGGAAGCAGTCGTGACCTCGGGCGCGGCCTGCGAGCCGCGGCGCGTGATGACAAGCGCGACAGCGGCGAGCACGAGCACGGCCAGGAGGATGATCGAGCCGACTTTGAGATTTTTACTCATCGGCGTCTCTGTGACAGCAACGGGATTTGAATGCGGAACTCTTGGTCTCTTTCTGGATCTTTCTATTTTTCGATGTCGACTTGTTGGCACGAGAGGGAACCTGCTTTCTAATAAAGATCAGCGGGAAGTCGTTATACAGTATATTCTTCCGCCATGCCACTGGTAGCCGTTATACCCGCACCAAACGCGCCGGTCGAAGTTCGTGAAGTTGCTGAACCCGATCTCGAGCCAAACTCCGCGCTACTCGAAGTCGAAGTTTCCGAAGTTTGTGGCACCGATGTTTACCTGCAACAGGGCCGGCTCGCGGGTGTGCCGTACCCTTTAATTCCCGGACACGTCTCGGTCGGACGTTTGCAGAAGATTCGCGGTGAGCTGCTCGACGTCGAAGGCAAACGATTCAACGAAGGCGATCGCATCACGTTTCTCGACGTTCATCGCACCTGTAATGCTTGCTGGTACTGCCTCGTCGCCAAAGCCGGCACGCGCTGCCCGCAGCGCAAAGTTTACGGCATCACTTACGGTTTCGAAGACGGGCTCAGCGGCGGATGGTCCACTCACATCTACATCAAACCAGGTACGCGTTGCATTCCGCTCGACGCGGATCCGGAGACGTTTATGGCCGGCGGTTGTGCGTTGCCGACTTCACTTCACGCAGTCGAGCGTGGCGACATAAAGATTGGCGACACCGTCCTCGTGCTCGGATCCGGCCCAGTGGGTATCAACGCGATCGTGCTGGCGCTGATGCGTGGCGCGCTCCGTGTGCTCTGTATCGGCGCACCGCAGGCGAGGCTTGATGCAGCGCGCGAAGCCGGAGCCAGTGCCGCGCTGAACATTGAGACACACGATGACACGCAACGATTAGACTGGGTGCTGGAACAAACTGGCGGACGCGGTGCGGACGTGACGATTGAAGCTACGGGCGCGCCCGACGCTGTAGTTCAGGCGATGAGGTTTACGCGAGATGCGGGGACTGTGGTGGTTGTCGGGCAGTACACAGATCACGGACTGACGTCGTTCAATCCGCATCTCGATCTAAACAAGAAACATCTGGATGTGCGCGGGTGCTGGGGATCGGAGTTTTCGCACTTCTATCGTGCTACTCAACTCGTGAAGCACCGGCCGGAACCATGGACACGGATGACACTGATCTCATACGGATTGGACCAGGCAAATGAAGCGCTCGCGGACGTAGCCGAGGGGCGAGTGCTCAAGGCACTGATACGACCATAGTAGATTTACGCAAAGACGCAAAGGCGCGCCCGAAGCATTTGGCCCGCCTTTGCGTCTTTGCGTGAAAACTTTCTTAACGACCTGGCCCACCTCGTCCGCCACGGCCGCGGCGACCACGCTCGTCTCGGAGGCGTTGAAATCGTTCCCACTGCTCGGGCGTCAGAACAGTCTGCAAACGTCCATCAGCGTGGCGCCGGATCTCGTCCATGCGCGGCTCAGTCTCCTGCCGCACCGCTCGTAACTGCTCACGCGTGTCGTTGAAGATTTCCTGCACCTTCGTCTTTTGATCGGCGGTCAGTTGTAGTCGCTCTGATAATTCCTCCATGCGATCGCGACCGCCAACACGAGGCGCCCAGCCCCGATACACATTCAAAGCCAGGATTCCGGCCGTGAATCCCAGCACGAAGATGATCGTGGCTGCAACGCGTACCTGCCAGCGATTCTTAATAACGTTAGTCATGATTACCTCGCCTCGTCGTCATCTTCGTAGATGGTGCTGAGCACTTGCTCGTAACTCATCTGATCGTCCGCGTCCTGGTCCATGATTACCGAATAAGCCGAATATGCGGACGCCGTTTGATCCACTACCGGTGTCGTTTGCGACGGCTGAATGAAACTGACGACTGCGAGGGCGGCGGTGGTGACGGCCATGGTCGATACGAGCACTTTCGCCGATCTCCATAGCCGCAACATTGCCGGCACGCTTTCCACCGCCTGCTGCTCTCTCAACGCAGCCATCACACGTGTTTGAAAGAACGGCGAAGGCTCGATCGTCGCCTCCACACGGCTCTTGATAACTACTGCCGAAAGCCGAGCAGCCTCGAAAGCATCGCGACACGACACGCACTCCAGCGCATGCACGCGAATCTGTTTGAGCTCGCTCTCCGAGAGCATCGCGATCGAAGCATTGTCCAAAATCTCAGTGATGTGCTTGTGGTTCATTTGATCACCCACTCACTCGGCCATTCTTATAATTCAGTAACTTCTCCATCGCTTCACGAACTTTACGACGCGCCCGAAACGCTCTCACCTTAACCTTCGACTCCGACCAGCCAGTCGCTTCAGCCACTTCCTTGATCGACGCTTGCTCACCATCGATCATCAACAACGCCTGCTGATCTTCCGGCGACAATACCGACAACAATCGATCGGCGAGATCCGTCGCCACTACACTGTTCTCGACTGACGCCGGCTCCTTACCGTCACTCGCCGACTGCTGTTCCAACCATCCCTGCTCGTCGTCAGTGAGGTCGGAAACGGTAAACTCCGGTCGTCGTTTCGCGCCTCTCACCATATTTAGACACGTGTTGGTTGCGATTCGTGTCAACCAGCCTTCCAGAGAGCCGCGACCTTCGAAGCTTCCAAGCTGCGTAAACGCTTTCAAAAAAACTTCCTGCGCCGCTTCTTCAACCAATGGTCTTTGTCGAAAGAACCGGCTTGCCACACTAAACACCCGCGGGCTGTAGCGTCTTACGATCTCCGCAAAGGCAGACTCGTCGCCAGCTTGCGCCTGCCGCGCCAGGTCCAGGTCCAAGGCTTGTTCGAGCCCACTCGCCAGTTGCGGTCCTCATCGGGGTATAACGGGATGGCGGACTCTTCATAAAACTTCGAATCCGCCAACTCCGTGGGGGAAACGCTTACTGTTCGTCGTTGTTGCGCATTTGGCCACGACGGCCTTTGAACTGCGCTCGCGACTGTTCCAACTGGGCTTTCTGCTCAGCAGTCAAGACGGAAAGCATTTCCTGATGCAGCTTGTGCTGTTCGCTCATGAGCTTTGCTTCAAGCGGCGCAATTTCCGTCAGTTTCTGAGTAGCCAGTGCTTCGTTGAACGTACCGCCTTCGCTCGCCTGACGCAACTCCTGACGCTTGGCACGAACCTGGTCGCGCAGGGGTTTGTTTGTTTGGGCGAAAGATTCGCGGATCTGTTTCATCTTGGCTTTCTGGTCTTCAGTTAAATTCAGCTGTCGGAAGAAGCCACCAGCGCGCATTCCACCCGAGCCGTCATGTCCTTTGTGTCCACCTCGGCCGCCACGTCGTTCCGTGCGCGTGCCCTGCTGCGTGCCCTGATCGGTAGTGACCGTTTGGGCGACAGCAATCGAGGCTGCCAAAGCAATCGCCGAGAGAGTAGCTATTGCCAGTGTCTTAAACCGTCCTTTGTTCATTGCTGTTTCTATACTCCTACGTGTTCGTCATTCATTCCGGGGGAGCTTCCTGAACCAATAGACACCTGAATGTTGGAGACGGTTACAGAGGAGATTTCACGCAAAGACGCAAAGGCGCGCCCGAAGCATTTGACCCGCCTTTGTGTCTTGCGTTCTTTGCGTCTTTGCGTGAGAAATCCCTTTAGCGCCTGTAACCAATAAAGCCACACCAGTGTCTAGCAGACATGGGTACGGAAGCTGCCTTTAACACTGGAAACGCTATTAAACACGAGGAATCGCATGTCGACTCAAACAATTAAACAACCTTTGGTGGGTGGAATCAGTACAGGCGGGAACACCTGGAGCGTCTGGCTTAAACAAATATGGGCAAAGTTGCTCCTCGGGAAGAAAAAACTACTTCTCGGCGGTGGCTTCATGGCCGCTATCGTGCTCGCAGGCTTTTACTTCTGGAGCGACGACTCGGGCACGCCGCAGTACATGACCGCTCGCGTCGAGCGCGGAAACCTCCGCAACACGGTGACCGCAACGGGCGCACTCCAGGCAGTTACGACAGTGCAGGTCGGCAGCCAGGCCTCGGGAACGATCTCGGCGCTCTACGCTGATTTCAATTCGACAGTAAAGAAAGGCCAGGTGGTCGCGCAGCTCGATCCGTCGACAGCCAAAGCACAGGTGGACCAGGCGAATGCAAACCTTCAAAACGCGCGCGCGAGTCTGGCGAATGCGCGAGCCTCGGTCGTTAATGCTCAGGCGGGCGTGAGGGATGCACAGGCGAAAGGTCTCGCCGCCAGTTCGACAGTGCAGAACAACCAGGCTGGTGTTTCAGGCGCCCAGGCAAACGTTGCTGTGTTGAAAGCACAACAGGACGACGCGCTGAGTCTTTTGAAACAGCAGGAGTCGTTATTGAAAGCAGGCGTGATTGCGCAGCGTGATTACGAGGTCGCAGTGACCACTTATAAGACTGCCGAAGCACGTTACAACCAGGCTGTGGCCCAGTTGAGCCAGGCGAAGTTGACGGCACAGTCGTCGTCGAACGCCGGTATCGCGCAGTCGCAGGCCGCGATTGAGTCGTCGAAGGCTCAGGTGCAGCAGGCCCAGGCGCAAGTGGGACAGGCGCAGGCGCAAGTGCAACAGGCAGAGGCCGCGCTCAGCGTGGCTGAAGTGAATCTGAGTCACACGACGATCACATCGCCGATCGATGGCGTGGTTGTTTCGCGTGACGTGAACGTTGGTCAGACAGTGGCTGCGAGCCTTTCGGCGCCGACGCTCTTCACGATCGCAAACGACCTGACGCAGATGCAGGTGATTGCAAACATCGACCAGGCTGACATCGGTCTCGTCGAGCAGGCGAAGTCAGTCAGGTTTAGTGTCGATGCGTTTCCGGGCAAGGAGTTTGACGGCAAGATCGAACAGATGCGTCTGAATCCGGTGAACGTGCAGAACGTCGTCACTTACAACGTCGTGATCGATGTTGACAATCCGGACCAGAAGTTGAAGCCGGGCATGACGGCGAATTTGACGATCACGATCGACGAGCGGAACAACGTCTTGAAGGTTGCGAACTCGGCGCTTCGCTTCACGCCACAGGATGCAACGAGACAGCGCACTGGCGCTGGTGCGGGTCAGGGCCAAGGTCAGGGACAAGGCCGCAGGCAACAGCAGCAGGGCGACAACGCTGCTGGTAGTAATGGTGGTGAGAACCGCTTCGCACCAGCGTCAGCCCCAGTGTTACCGGGTCAGGTTCGAGTTGTCTGGGTGATGGGCCAGAACGGCAAACCGGAACGCCGCAGAATCACCGTGGGCCTGAGTGACGGATCGGCAACTGAAGTTGTCGATGGTGATCTGAAGGAAGGCGATATGGCGATTACGGGCCAGCAGATCTCGGGCGCGAGCAGAAATGCAAACACGCAGTCAACGCCGCCAGGATTCGGCAACGCGCCGCGAACAGGCGGCGGTGGCGGCCGGCGCTAATCTTGGATGACCGTAGGGGCGGCCCTCCGTGGCCGCCCGTTCCTAAGAGGAGAGACGATGTCTACCACGTTTGCAGTTGAGCCACAGGAATTCCAACCAGCCGTCGGATTCAGGACGCAGGTCCCCGAAGCGCGTCCGGTGATCGAGTTGGATCACATTCACAAGACCTACACGATGGGCGACGTTGAAGTTCACGCCCTGCGTGGAGTCTCACTAACGATTCGCGAAGGTGAGTTTGTGGCGATCATGGGCGCGTCGGGTTCAGGAAAGTCGACGACCATGAACATCATTGGCTGTCTCGATCGTCCAACGCGCGGCACGTACATCCTCGACGGCGAAGACGTTTCGCAGATGTCGAAGGACGAGCGCGCCGACATTCGCTGCCAGAAGATCGGATTCGTATTTCAAGGCTTCAACCTGCTGTCGCGAACTTCGGCGCTCGAGAACGTTGAGCTGCCGATGCTTTATCTCGGCGTCGACGCTGCAACGCGTCACCAGCGCGCGATTGAAGCACTCGCCGCAGTCGGCCTGTCAGGACGCGAGCAGAACCATCCGAACCAGTTGTCAGGCGGACAGCAGCAGCGCGTCGCGGTTGCGCGTTCGCTCGTCAACAATCCGGCGTTGATTCTGGCAGACGAGCCGACCGGTAATCTCGACTCGCGCACGTCAGTTGAAGTGATGGAGATCTTCCAGCGTTTGAATCGCGAGCGAGGAATAACCCTGGTGCTGGTCACGCACGAGCCCGACATCGCGGAATACGCTGACCGCGTGGTCGTTTTCAAGGACGGAAAGATCAAGTCGGATCGTCCGGTCGAGCATCGACGTAACGCGGCGGAAGAACTGAAGAATCTTCCAATCATCGAGGACGATGACGACGAGGACGAAGAATAATGAACCTCTTAATGATCATTCGCGTCGCGTTTCGCGCTCTTGTTCGTAACAAGATGCGCGCGGCTTTGACCATGCTCGGCATCATCATCGGCGTCGCTGCCGTGATCGCGATGGTGAGTATCGGCCAGGGCGCGTCGGCCTCTGTTCAGGCACAGATCGAGAGCATCGGGACAAACCTGCTTTTCGTCAGCGCGGGTGCCCAGAACGTCGGCGGTGTTCGCAGCGGTACAGGCGATACGGGTACGAACACCCTCACGGTGGACGACCTCGACGCAATCAAGCGCGAGGTGCCAAGCGTTTCGATGGTGACTCCAAACGTGAACGCGCGCTCGCAGCTCGTCGCCGGCAACATGAACTGGAACACTGGAGTTACAGGCGTCAGCGAACAGTATCCGGAGATTCGCAAGTGGCCGGTTGCCACCGGCTCATTCTTTACTGACGCAGACGTGCGCACCGCCGCTCGCGTCATCGTTATCGGGCAAACGCTTGCAGATAATCTTTATCCCGGCGCGGATCCGATCGGTCAGGACATTCGCGTGATGAATCTGCCGTTCCGTATCGTTGGCGTGATGGCGCGCAAGGGACAAGACCCACAGGGCCGCGATCAGGATGATGTCGCGTTTGCGCCGTACACGACTGTCCAGAAGAAGATCCTGGGTCGCGATCGCGTTCAGATCGCTTTCGTCTCGGCGATTTCACAGGACGCGACTTACACGGCGCAATCGCAAATCACTGACTTGCTGCGGCAGCGTCACAAGCTCACTGCAAGCGAGCCCAACGATTTTACGGTTCGAAACATGACTGACGTTGCGGAAGCTGCGAACGAGACCAGCAAGACGATGACGATCCTTTTGGCGTGTATCGCAGGTGTCTCGCTGCTCGTCGGCGGCATCGGTATCATGAACATCATGCTTGTCTCGGTTACAGAGCGCACGCGTGAAATCGGTATTCGCATGGCGATTGGCGCGCGTTCGTCTGCGGTGCGGAGCCAGTTCCTGATCGAATCGATCGTGCTTAGTCTGACAGGTGGAGCGATTGGGATCATTCTCGGCGTCGTGCTTTCGCTGGTGATTCCGGCGTTTCTCGGCTGGCCCACGCTCGTGTCGATGATGGCGATCATTGGTTCAGTCCTCTTCTCTGCCGCGGTCGGAATCTTCTTCGGCTACTACCCGGCACGCAAAGCTGCTTCTTTGGATCCAATAGAAGCTCTGCGTTACGAGTAAAAGGTTAGCCACGGATTTCACGGATAAACACGGACAGAAAATTTCTGATCCGTGTTCTATCCGTGTAATCCGTGGCTAATTTAGGTTACGATGCGGCGCATGCAGCGCCGGACCTTCCTTTCACTCGTCTTAACAATATCTGTCTTTTTTAGTTCCGCTGGTTTAGCTCAACGACGGACCCAATCCCCAATTCAAAAGCGGCCGCGACTGGTGCTGCTGATCGTGGTGGACCAGTTTCGTTACGACTACCTCGAGCGGTTCGGGGATCTGTTTGGGCCAAATGGGTTCAGAAGATTGATGCGCGATGGCGCCTCGTGGACACAGTCCAACTACGATCACATGCCGACGTACACCGCACCGGGGCACGGCACGATGATGACCGGCGCGTATCCCGCTGAGTCGGGCATCATCGGCAACGAGTGGCTGGACCGCCCTTCCGGCAAACGCATCACGAGCGTGTCGGATGAATCAGTGAAACTGCTCGGCGGTAATCCAAACGATCCCGCCTCAAGTCCATCACGCCTGATGGCCTCGACCGTGGGCGACGAGCTTCGTCTCGCAACCAACGATCGGGCGAAAGTGATCGGCATCTCCGTGAAAGATCGTTCTGCGATCCTGCCCGCTGGCCGCCATGCAAACGCTGCTTACTGGTTCAATTGGCTCACAGGCACGATGGTTTCGTCGACTTACTACTTCAAGCAGTTGCCCGCCTGGGCCACCAGCTTCAATAACGCAAAACCTGCGGATAAGTATTTCGGCGCCAAATGGGAACGCCTGTTGCCCGAAGATGAATACCTCAAACGCGCCGGCCCGGACGATCCGAAATGGGAAGACGTGAGCAACGCGTGGACGCCTGACACCAATAGTTTTCCGCACACCATCACCGGCGGGCTGACCGCGCCGGGACAAAAATTCTACACCGCGCTCGATTATTCTCCCTTCACAAACGACATCCTCGTTTCGTTTGCACAGGATGCAATCGTCAACGAACAGCTCGGCCAGGATGACGATACTGACGTGCTAACGGTTAGTTTCTCGGCGAATGATTACGTCGGTCATCGCTTTGGTCCATACAGTCAGGAAGTGATGGACGTCACGGTGCGGACCGATCGCAATATCGCGACCTTGCTCGATTTCATTGATGCTCGCGTCGGACTGGCGAACACTCTCATTGCTTTCACTGCCGATCACGGTGTCTCGCCGATTCCGGAACACGCGGCGGCGCTCGGTTTGGGTGGCGGCAGAATACCGTTCGCGACGGTGATGGGGAAGATCCAGGCGGCGATCAGCGCCCGTTACAACCCACAAGGGAAGACGCCCGATCCGACGACTGATTACCTGCTGCGGTTTCAGGAAGGCACGGCGTGGAGGGAGTGGTTCATCAACAACAACATCTATTTCAACTACGATGCGTTGAAACGTGATGGTGTGGATGTCGAGGAGTTTTCGCAGGTCGTGGTTCGAGCAGCGCTGACTGTTCCGGGGATTGCGCGGTGCTTTTCGCGATTGCAATTGTTGCGTGGCGCGACGTCAGTAACTGATCCGATCGAGCGCCGGGCATTGCATGGGTTTTATCCGTCGCGCAGTGGTGACGTGGTGATGGTGGCGGAGCCGTACAAGTACATCGCGGAGACGATCACGGCAACGCACGGCTCGCCTTATTCTTACGACACGCACGTGCCGACGATCATCATGGGAGCGGGTGTAAATCCCGGAAGATATCTTGAGGCGGCGGCGCCCAATGACATCGCGCCCACGTTGTCAGCGCTCTTGAGAATCACCGCGCCATCGAATTCGACCGGACGCGTTCTGGTTGAAGCACTCAAGAAATAAGAGGTAAAGTTCAGAGTTCAAGCTTTAGCTTGCGATCGTGGGAATCACGATCGCAAGCTAAAGCTTGAACTCTGAACTTTACCTCTTGTACTTACGCGCGTACACCGGAACTTGAATATCTTGCGGCAGTCGTGGATCTTTAATCGGCTCGCCCGCCACCAATCGCAGCGGTATAACCCCCGCCCAGACATTCATCGCGTAATCCTCTTCATCATCCAGCGGCGGGCCGGTGCGTATCTTCGCCGATACCTCCACCAGCGGCAACGAAAGCACTGTCGTCGCCTTCATCTCCTGTTCCGTCGGCTCACGTACCTCGGCCCAGCGCCCGCGAATAATGTGCTCCGACAATGCCAGCAGCGCCGCCATCTTCTCTTCACGCTCTTCAATCAACGTCGCACGCCCAAACATTACAACCGATCGATAATTCATCGAATGATGAAATGCCGAACGCGCCAGCACAAGCCCGTCGACGATCGTCACCGTCACGCACGCATCAATCCCGCCCGACAACGTTCGCAGCATCCGGCTCGCCGCTGAGCCGTGTATGTAAAGCGTGTCGTCAACACGCGCATAACCTGTCGGAATAACAACCGGCTGCCCTTGCGGCGCAAAGCCGACGTGACAAATAAACCCTTCATCGAGAATCCCGTAAACAGTCTCGCGATCGAAATGACCGCGTTTCGGGAGTCGCTTAAGCTTCGTGCGCTCGGTTTGAGTGAATGTCATGGTTGTAAATATGCCACAGATCAGTATTATCCGCGTTAGTCTTAGGCCTAAGGAGAATAATATGCGCTTTCCACTGCCCCTGCTGGTTATTTGTCTGCTCGCATCGACTGTTTTTGCACAAAACGGTGGTGTCGCGAAGTCGCCATACGAAGAAGCGTTTTCTCGTCTCGAATATCGGAGCATCGGTCCCGCGATCATGGGCGGCCGCATCTCCGATGTTGAAGGCGTGCCGGGTGATGCGAACGTGGTCTACGTCGCGAGCGCGTCCGGTGGTTTATGGAAGACGACGAACGGCGGTGTCACATGGAAGCCCATCTTCGAGCGACAGGGATCATTCTCGCTCGGCGATATCGCACTCGCGCCGAGTAATCCTGAAGTGGTCTGGGTCGGCACCGGCGAGTCAAACGTGCGTAACAGCGTTTCGTTTGGCGACGGTGTTTACAAATCGACAGACGGCGGCAAGACCTGGCAGCACATGGGTCTCAAAGATACCGAACGTATCTCCGCCATCGTCATCAACCCGCAGAACCCTGACATCGTTTACATCGGGGCGCTCGGACATGCTTTTGGTCCCAACGAAGAACGCGGCGTGTTTATGACTACGGACGGAGGTAAGACCTGGACCAAGACTCTCTACATCGACAACCAGCACGGCGTCGCGGATCTCGAGATCGATTCGACAAATCCAAACATTCTTTACGCCGGCATGTGGAGCTTCGAGCGCAAGCCGTGGACGCATCGCAGCGGCAGTGAGAAAGGCGGTGTTTACAAATCGATCGACGGCGGCCGCACGTGGAACAAACTAACGAACGGCTTGCCGAAACTGATGGGCCGCATCGGCGTTCGCGTCGCGCCGAGCAATCCAAACGTTGTTTACGTGATCGTCGAGGCGAAGGACGGCACACTCTATCGCTCAGACGATCGTGGCGAGACGTTCAGGAATGTCTCGAAGAACACCGACATCGTTTCGCGCGGTTTTTACTACACACGCGTCCGCGTCGATCCGACAAACGAGAACCACATCTTCGCTGTCGCGTCGACGTTGTACACGTCAGTCGACGGCGGCAGGACATTTCGCTCGATCACGGGCCGCACACACATCGACTATCACGCGCTCTGGCTCGATCCGAAGAACCCGAAACGGATGTGGCATGGTCAGGACGGTGGCGTCGCGGTCACTTACGACGGCGGCGAATCGTGGGAAGCGGTTTACAACATTCCACTCGGCCAGTTCTACCAGATTCACGCAGACAACCGGCTCCCGTTTTATAACGTGATGGGCGGGCTTCAGGACAACGGCTCGTGGGTCGGGCCGAGCCGCACACGCGAGCCCGCGGGCGTCATGAACGAAGACTGGCGCATGGTCAGCTTCGGCGACGGTTTCTACGTCATCAATAATCCTGACAATCCCGATCAGTATCTTTCGGAGTCGCAGGGCGCAAACATGGTCTGGACCGATATGACCACGCGCGAGCAGCAGCTCGTCAATCCGTGGGGCCGTGGCAGCGGCGGTGGTCCAGCGGCCGGGCAGAAGTATCGCTTCAATTGGAACTCGCCCATCGTCTTCTCACCGCACGAGAAAACGGCTGTTTATCTTGCCGGCAACGTTGTCTTCAGGTCGCCTGATTTCGGTAAGACCTGGCAACAGATCAGCCCGGATCTGACTACGAACGATCCCGAGAAATTGAAAGACGCGGGCGGGCTGATCGCGATTGAAAACTCGACTGCCGAGTATCACTCGACGATCATCAGCATCGCCGAATCGCCGGTGCAAAAGGGACAGATCTGGGTGGGCACTGACGATGGCAACCTGCAACTCACGACTGACAGTGGAAAGAACTGGGCGAACTTAATTAAGAACCTAACAGGTGTAGGCGCGAACTCGCCGGTTTCACATGTCGAGCCGTCGCGGACGAATGCGAGCACAGCATATGTTGCGTTTGACCGTCACATGTTCGACGATTTCAAGCCGTACATCTTCAAAACCACAGATACCGGAAAATCCTGGACCAACATCGCTGTAAACCTCCCCGCGAAAGCGTACGTGCAAGTCGTGCGCGAGGATCCGAAGAACACGAACCTGCTTTACGCGGGCACCGAGCTCGGCCTGTTCGCGTCGTACAACGGCGGCAAGGAATGGTTTCCGTTGAATTTGAAAAACCTGCCGAACGTTGCGGTACACGACATCCTCGTGCATCCGCGTGAGAACGATCTGATTCTCGCGACACATGGTCGCAGCATCTGGATCTTCGATGACGCGAGTGTCATTCAAAAAATGACGCCGCAGATCATGAGTAATAACGCGTATTTGTTTCCAGTGCGGCCGGCGCTGCGATACACGAGCCGGTTTACGCGTTATGGTACCGGTGATAAGCAGTTTGCCGGACCAAATCCACCGGCAGGCGCGCTCATCAGTTACTACCTGAAAGACAAGCTCGACGAGAAAGCAACGATCAAGCTTCAGGTCTTCGATAGCGCCGGCAAGCTCGTGCAGGACATCGAGCGGCCGTCGCGTGAGAAGGGACTGAATCGAGTGGCGTGGAATCTGAGGCTTGGGGGTCCGGAAGTGCGGCGTCCGCCCAGTGAGGAGCAGCTTGCGTTTTTTGGCGGCTCGCGTGGTCCACAGGTGCTGCCGGGCACTTATACTGTGAAGCTCACCGTTAACGACAAGACTTTCGAAGAGCGTGTCGAGGTTAAACTCGATCCAACCGTGAATGTTCCGGTTACGGAGCTGCAAGAGACGCTCGACATGCAAGTGAAATTGCGCGACATGCAGTCGAACATCAACACGTCGCTTCGGTTTTTAGATAGTGTGAAAGAGCAGCTCAAGCAGGCGCAGACGACGATGAAGGGATTGCAGAAAGAGCCGGACAAGGATCTGATGAAGGCGCTCGAAGACTACATCAAACAGATCGATACGCTCGTGGACCGTCTCTCAGCGCGGCAGGAAGGGCTCGGTTTCGCTGGGCGGGATCAGGTGATTGACGACATTGGCAGTCTGTTCTTCTCGCTTGATACGAACTTTGGGCCAACGCTCGGGCAGAAGCAATACTTCGGAGAGATTCAGCCGGTGTATCGCACGCGCATTGAGGAGGTAAACAAATTCCTGCGCGACACGTTGCCGCAGTGGAATGACAAACTACGCGCCTGGAACGCGCCCACCTTAACAACCCGCAAGCCGATTGAGTACTAGGCGACAAGAGCGGGGGCAAGCCCCTCTTCCTTACTTGGTCTAATCCAGGTATCACAAGGATTTGAGCTACTGGAAATAGAACAAGTCAGGAAGAGGGGCTTGCCCCCGCTCTTTAACCTTTGCGCGAGAAAATTAATCTACAGCCGCTGGCGTGTCGACGGCGCGTGTGATGCGAATGTTGCCGTTAATTCCCTTCGCCGTGATTCCGGCGCCGCCGGTGCCAATGCGCGCCCAGAACTTGCCGCGTTTTTCCTTATCGATCGACACACCCGGCAAATCGGAAACCACCTGTCCATTCATCCCGCGTGCGTCAATATCAGCATTCACATCCGCACCTAGTTGCAACTCGACATTTCCATTGATTCCGCTGAGTGTGACGCCCTCCTGATCGACTCTCTTCAGACCAACGACCATGTTGCCGTTAATCCCTTTGAACGTCGCATTCCCGACAGCGCTGCCCACCTGCACCCGGCCGTTAACACCTGCGATCTCAACTGCACCATCGATGTCGCCCGTAATAAACGATCCATTCACTCCCTTAGCCGATAGCGCGATCTGCCGCGGCAGTTTCAATGTCGTACGCTCGTTTGACGAGCCAAAGAAGCGCGAGAAAAATCCGGCATCGTCTGACTTCTCACCACGAATACGCAAACTGTTCCCATCAGCTTCGATCGTTACCTTGCGACGGTCCAATGCCTCCTGAGACGATGCGGTCCTTTCGATGTAAACCTCCGCGGTCTTCCTATCGGATGTTTCAATCTTGACGGCGCCATTCAGGCCGATAAGCTCGACCCGCGCGCCCGGCGAGAGCTCGTAAGTCTGCCGAATCTCCTGCCGCACATCGACGGTATTTTTGTGTGAAACGAGCCCGCGCAACTCCGAGACAGACTTCACTGAAGAGCGCACCACACCAGCAACGCCGGCTATAGCCACCAGAACGATAAGAATCACTATGCGTTTCATGTTTTTTCGGCCTCAAAAAGGGAGTAAAACTGACACTCGGAGGCTTTAACGACTGGCGCTCACATTTTGTTCGCATGAATTATCGCCAATAGAAGCTCCTTGACAGCGCGTTTAGCGGGACATAGAGTCGGCGAACTATGCCTGACAGGGATTCAAGGGATCTAAAGGTTCTCCTGGTCGAGGACTTCGATGACACACGCCTCTTCATGCGTCTCGAGCTGGAGGAACAGGGCTTTATCGTTTTTGAAGCTGAGAACGGCCAGGTCGCAGTTGACACAGCGGCCCGCGAAAAGCCCGACGTGATCCTCATGGACCTGACGCTGCCTCTGATGGATGGTTTCACGGCCACGAAATTGATCCGCCAGAACGACGCGCTCAAGAACGTTCCCATCATCGCCATCACTGCACACAAGGAAGTCGACTTCCGCGCGGATGCGAAAGCATCAGGCTTCGACGCATACGTCACCAAACCGATCGACGTCAACTGGCTTAAAGAGCTGATCACCGGTCTACTGATTTAGCCGCGGCTAAAACCTCGCTTCGATCAGACCGTCGTATACTTTTCCGTGTTTCTTCGTGAGTTGTGGGTAGGTCGCGTTTTCAGCGCGCAATCCTTTCAGTCCGAGCTTGCGTTCGACTGCTTTGATATCGCTGACTCTTCCCTCGACCTCCATGAACAATCCAAACGGCAACACATCGATCACGACCTCAGTGTTCCCCAGTTTCCAGGTCTGCCGCCGTTTCTCATAGACCAGCGCGGGAGTGAAACCGAGCGCAACGAGTATCGCCTCCATCGCTTCGGGATCGTCGACCACGGTCTCTTCCTCTCGCTGGTGTTTGATCGAAGACGAGCTCGGCAGGCGCTTCTTGTACGTCAGCGTCGCTCTGCCGTTAACACGCCGCAACCGCAGCACCGACGAACCCATCTCCAGCATGTCGCCACTGAAAAGCGTATTCTCTTCGAAGTCTTCACGCTCCAGCTCCGCGCCAATCTCAGGCAGACGCTTCAACACCGCGTCTCGCTGGCGTTTCGTTAGGCGGAATTTTTTCTCGACTTCAATCATGCCTGTCTGGCCCAGCGTATTGCTTCCGGAATCGAAGCGCGCTTGCCGTACATCAACATGCCAACCCGATAAATACGCGACGCTAGCCACATGATCACAAATACCGTGCTGAATCCAATCAACAGCGAGAGCGCAATCTGCCAGAAGGGCGGCGTTTGGGTAACGATGCGAACGACCATTGCTACGGGCGCTGAAAACGGAATCATCGACACCCAGAACGAAAACGGCGAATCAGGACTGCGGCTCACGGGCCAGAATAAGTAAAAGCTGACGACAAGGATGAGAATGATCGGCATCGCGAGCTGCCCGCCTTCCTGCGCCGTCGTCACCATCGATCCAACGAGGGCATAAATAGTCGCGTAGATAAAAAAGCCCAGCAGGAAGAAGAGGCCAAAGTAAATAAAGTGCAAAAACGGAATGCTGGGAATGTTTTCCCTCAGCCCCTCGGAAGCGAGCAGTCCCACTCCGTACACAGCAAATATACCGAATGCTGTTCCCCAGATCGCGAGTTGGGTTAACGCGACTAACGAGACGCCAACCAGCTTGCCCATCATGAGGGTAAACGGCTTAACCGATGAGAAAAGGATCTCAGCGATCCGCGTCTCTTTCTCTTCGATGATTGCGCCCAGCACAATCTGGCCATACATCAGGATCGCAAGGTACATCACGAACCCGACGCCAAACACGACTGCGAAACTGGCATTGGAATTCGGCTGTTGACCACCTGGCGCACCGGCCTTCAGGGACCGGAGCTCAATCGGCTTAAAGAGCTCCTGCCTCGTCCTGGTGTCAACTTTCGCATCGATCAGCCGCTGTTCGCGTACGGCGCGGTTTATGGCTGATTGCAGCACTTGCGGAGAAAAAACGTCGCCAGGGTTGCGAGTGATGAATTCGGCCTTACCCTGACTGAGAAAGTCCGGCGGCAGGATCACATAGCCGTCGAGCTCGCGGGCGCGCATTCGCTGGTCCAGGTTCGCACGAATCTGGTCGAGAGGCTGATTAGTGGCGTTCACTTCTTCCAGTACAAACCGGCTGAAGCTCCGGCGCGGAGTCGTCGTGCGTGGCGCACCGGAATTTGCATTTTGCGCTTCTGGCGCGGATTGGTCGTTGAAGAGAGCCTGGCGTATTTGTGAATACATCCGGCCGGTTTGGTCCATCACTGCCACTCGCATCGGCGGCGTCTCGATGCTGAGGATAATCGCGGGCACTAAGATAAAGAGCGACATCACCACCGGCAACAAAATCGTCGAGACGATAAACATCTTCGCGCGCACCCGCTGGATGTATTCACGCTTCACGACCGACAAAAACTTTTTCATGCAGGTTCAGTCACTTTCGTGATGAAGATGTCGTTCAGACTCGGCTCGACCATTTCAAACTTGCCGATCACGGCGCCCGAATCGATCAAACGTTTCAGCAGTGTTTGGGCATCGGCTCCGGCAGCGAGTAACGCCTGCGCCTCGTCCGCATGACGCACGAGTTTACTGACGAGCGCGGGATCGTCCAGCACGCCGTTGCCACCTTCGCAACGTATCGCCACCGAGTTCCGTCCAAAGCTGCTCTTGATCTCTCGCAAACTTCCTGCGAACACTTTCCGGGATCGATTGAGCAGGCAGATGTCATCGCAGATCTTTTCAGCCACTTCCATCTGGTGCGTCGAGAAGATGATCGTTTTACCGGCACGTTTGAGGTCGAGCACGATCTCTTTCAGCAATTCGACGTTGACCGGATCGAGACCGGAGAAAGGCTCGTCGAGGATCAGCAGATCGGGATCGTGAATCACAGCACTGATGAACTGGATCTTCTGCTGCATTCCTTTCGATAACTCCATCGAGCGTTTGTTTTTCCACTCGGGGAGTTTTACGCGTGCGAGCCACTCGTCGATCTTCGAGTCGACTTCCCGGCCACGCATGTTTTTTATCTCGGCAAAGAATCGCAGCTGATCGGCGACGCGCATTTTCTTGTACAGCCCGCGCTCCTCCGGCAGGTAGCCGATGCGGTCCTGCAGATTGGCGTCGATGCGGCGGCCAAACAGGAGAATGGTGCCGGAATCGGGCGCGGTAATGTTGACGATCATGCGGATCGTGGTCGTCTTGCCGGCCCCGTTCGGCCCGAGCAGCCCGAAAACACGCCCCGCGCGCACGTCGATGCTGAGGTCCCTGACCGCCGTGAACTCCCCAAAACTCTTACTCACCCCATCCAGCTTTACGGTTGTCTCATTAGCGGCCATTTAGCCCTTTCGTCCTAAACGCCGAAGGGCGTTTCGCTCTTTCACCTGAACGCCGTAGGCATTCGCTAATTTCACCCTAAACGCCGTAGGCGTTCACTAATTTCACTCTACGCCGTAGGCGTTCACTAATTTCACTCTACGCCGTAGGCGTTCGCTAATTCACCCTAAAACGCCGTTGGCGTTCGCTAATTTCAGCCCAGGGTTCGAGGAACGAGAACCCTGGGTAACGAGTAAAATGAATTTCAACCCTCCTAAGGAACTACGACGCTACTAGGTATGTAAGTCAACAAGTTGAACACCTAGCTGTCGAGCTCTTTTCTGCAAAGACTTGAGGGCACTGGTGCGATATTTGGCTTCGTATTGGG
>Ga0126311_10000095_pt1 | contig 43515 bp, 53 predicted proteins | sample Plot61_FD_92539 | JGI IMG/M metagenome (GOLD analysis project Ga0126311, IMG submission 92539) | Serpentine soil microbial communities from UC McLaughlin Reserve, CA, USA - Plot61 | ecosystem: Environmental > Terrestrial > Soil > Grasslands | place: USA: UC McLaughlin Reserve, Lake County... | reverse complement strand
GGTCAGCGCGTCCATGTCGGCGGGCGGCGTGCGCAACGCAGTCCAGAACCAGCCCCGGTAGGCGGCTACTTCTTCGTCGAGGTAGCCGCCGGCCTTCGCGCCGAGCCGCGGGTCGTTGCGGCCAGCGCGACGGGAGGGGTCTCGTCGGTCACCTCGTCGGCCGCCGGGGTGATCTCGTCGTCCCAGTTCTCGTCGACCTCGGACACGTCGAGGTCGAGCACGTCCTCGAACTTCACGGCGGGATCGCTCCTGCGCATCGCGACCCACAGGAACGCGGCGTAGCCGTCCATTCCCCGCGCGCCGGTCTCGTGCTTGCGCCCGTTGAAGTCGCGCAACAGGTCGTTGATCGGCACGCCGGTCGCCTTCTCTGCGTCGCGTGCCTCGCGCAGCGTCAGCCGCTGGTGGTCCCACGGGTAGTCGATCCCGCGCACGATGAATTTCATGTCCGGTTGCCCTTCAGACGATCTTGTCGAGGAACTCGCCGACGGTCTTGATCGCGTCGTCACGCACGCCGGGGCCGACCTCGGCCGCGGCGTCGTCGAACCAGGCGGGCGCGGTGGTCTGCTTGACCCAGCGGTATTCGTTGGAGAACACGGGGTGTCGCCACTCGCCGCGGTTCATGTAGCGAGGTAGACGCCGCTGGTCGTGCGGCATCTTGGCTTGGGCGGCCCGCACGCGGAGCGCGGCGGAACGCGCGGTCACGGACGTCTTCGCCGAGGTGGCGCGGGCGACCGTGTCGCGCAGCCCGGACCCCTCGTAAGCCCGCATCTTGAGCCGGTCCGACGGCCGTTTCTTCTTGCCCAGCGCGACATGCGCGCGGGCGGACCGCGCCGAGGCACCGCCTCGTATGGTCGTTGCCGGGGGACGCTTGGCCTTGCCGTCCTTGCCGATGCGTTCGGGCGTCGCCTTCATCGGCAGCGCGCGAACCCGGCGCTGCGCGTCCTCGACCAGCGGACTCGCGCCCTTGCGCAGCGACTTGTGCATCTCCCGGGCGAGCTTGTTCTCGCCCGCCGCCTTGAGGGCGAGCGCGGCCCGGTGGAAGTCGGCCGTGCCGGTGACCTCGATCCGGGCCACGGCGGGCTAAGCCACGTTGCGGGCGACGCCGGTCGGATCGGACAGGGGCCACGAGCAGTTGACGGTCGCCAGCTCGCCGACGCCGTTGCCGAACGGGCTGTACTGCGACACGAGGTAGCTGCCGACGTACTCCGGGTTCGTCGCGCCGATCGCCGCCGACGTCGGCCGGACCTTGATCACGACCACCGTGCCGAGGGCCGCGGAGATCGTGGCGTCGACGGCCGCCGCCGTGAAGTCCTGGTTGAAGTTGACCTGAACCGTGCTGTCCTCAAGACCACCGATGCGCGAGCGACCGGTGTCGCCCATCGCGGTGTCCTCAAGCGCCTCGATCTCCCGAGGCAGCGTCACCGAGGTGACGTGGTCGCTCAGGTCAACCCCGTTGAACTCGAATCGGGCGTCGATCAGTGCCAGCGTCACGGGGCACTCCTCACTTGATGCCCGCGACCAGCGCGAGCGAGAACGAGCCGGTGATCGCCGTGACGTTGAGGCGATACCAGGTGTCGGTGATGGGGCCCGCGACACGCGTCGCCCACACGGCGCCGGTGGCGGTGATGGGGCCGAACGTGGCGCGGGTGGTGGGCGCGGCGAACGTGTTGTCCGGTGCCGACTGGAGAACGGCCGTCACGGTGGTCCCGGCCGCGAACACGTGGAGCGCGGCGTAGAGGTAGCGGCCGGACGCCACGGCGCCCAGCTCGTACGCCGTCCCGGCCGGGCCGGTGGCGGACACGTTGGCGTCATTGGTCTTGAGCACGCGGCCGCGCACCGCGCCGACGCCGCGAGCGCCGTTGGCGCGGGCGGACTGCGCGGCCAGCGTGAACGGCGAAACCTCGCCGACGGCCCCAAAGGTCTGGTAGCTGAACGACCGGGCCACCCAGAACCACGCGACCGACCCCTCGTCGCCGTCGGGCGACTGGCTCAGCACGTGCAGCGCGCCGAGGCCGTTGTTCAGGGTGTCGTCGACCTCGGCCGCGCCGTAGGACGCGAACCCGTTGACGTTGGTCGAGGCGGTGTGCAGCCCGCCGATACGGGACTGCCCGCGCATCCGGAACCGGGTGTCGATCCCGGGCTCGACCTCGATGTTGGTGGTGGTCGCGTTGCTGTCGCCGGTGAGGTCGTAGCCGGACAGCCACGTCGTGACGTCGAGCGCGACGTGTGCCACGGCTCAGCCGTTCTTGTCCGCGGCCGCCGACGCCTTGGCCTTGGGTGCGGGCTTGATCCGGATGTGCTGCGCGTACACGAGCTGCGCGACGTCGACCTGCATCGGGTCGAGGCGCACCTCGTCGCCGAGGTCGACCCCGTCCTGCGTGAACGAGTCCGTGATCAGGCACGGGCCGATGACCTCGGCGACGACGGGTTCGACGGTGGCGAGGTAGTCCTCGCGGCAGAACCGGCTCTCGGGCTTGACCTTGGGGTTCCAGCGGGACACCCCGACGGCGACGTTGGGGCAGCCCTCGCGGGCGCACATCTTGATACGACGCATGAGCGTTCTCCTGAACAGGAAAGAGCAAGGGGGGCAATGGGGAAGCGCGCAGCGCTAGACCACGACGGACTTCGCGGTAACGTCGTAGGTGAGGACGGCGATCGAGCCCTCTTCGTCGGCGGTGTCGCTGTCGAGGTCGACCGCGGTCACCCGGATCGACAGCAGCCCGGGGACGCCGTCGACGGCGAACGACTCGCTGAGCGCGTGCTCGATCGCCTCGCCGATCTCGGTGCAGCGCAGCTCGACCTCGTACGGGGTCGCGCCGGGCTTGGTCACGACCACGAACAGCCGGAACGTGGCGTCTTCCTCGCGCGGGTGGCGCGGCCGCCGGCCTTTCATGGCGTGGTACGAGTGGTTGCCCTCGACCCGGCCCGCGTGCACGAGTTCGCGCTCTGCGTCGTCGCCCGGGTAGTGGTAGCTCACCTGCACACCGGTCGGGGTGAGGGCGGCGTCGAGGACGTCGATCACGGCTTTCTTCGCCTTGACGGCGTTCGTGCCCGCCACTACCTCACCCCCCCGTGGAACAGCGAGTCGCGGCGCGGGTTGTAGTCGAGCGTGCGCGAGGCCGGGGCCGGTGCGGTCCCGCCGCCGGTGCCCGCTCCCCCGCCGCCCTGGTCCTTGCCGCCGCCGGTGGCGCGCAGCGAGTACCGGGCGTAGATCCCGTCTACGAAAGGGATTCCGGTGCGGTACGCCTCGGGCAGGGTGAGCCGGTACGTGGTGCCGTCGGTGGTGCTGTAGCTCTGCGCCCGGTCCGGCACGCCGCCCTTGTTCAGGTTCAGCACCGATCGGAACCGGCGCAGCATCGCGCGCCCGAGGTCCGCCGGCGGGGCCTTCCACCCGTGCTCGTACTCGACGATCACGTTGCCCCGGCCCTCGGTCCACGAACGGCCGTCGACCCGGCGCAGCGTCCGGTCGGGAGCGACGACCAGGGCCGCAAGCTCGTCGGCCGACAGCGCGACGAACGTGCCGTCGGCGCGCGGTGCGACCCGCACGGCGAGGACGTCGCGGATCTCGCTGTCCGCGAGGATCAGCTCGTCCGTGCCGGTGCCGTCGAGGACCAGGCGGCGATACCGGGGCACGAACGCCCGGTCGCAGATTTCCTCGCACTCGACCTCGACGACCAGGCGGGCCGCGACCAACGCCGAGGTCGGGTACTTGGTCCGGTCGGCGAGCGTGGGGTCGCTCGCGCGGCCCTCGGCGAGGCCGAACAGGTGGGCGCCGACGACCTCGGCGACGTCGACCTCGGCGACGGTCGTGCCGTCGACGGTGCCGGTCCACGTGACGAGCAGCTCGCCGAGGGCGGACTGCGCGGGCAGCGTGAACGTGTAGGTGGTCCCGGCCGCCGTGGCGTTGCCGCTCGTGACGGCTGTGCCGTTGGCGTCGACCACGGCCACGGTGACCGTGCCCGTCGCGGCGACCGGTGTCTCGCCGTCCGTGTCGTAGAAGACGTGTTCCAGTGCGGCCCGCTGTGTGCGGGCGACGCGCGTCGTCGCCACGTGAACCCCCTCGGGTGGGTAGGCCGGCGCGCGGCCGGGGCAACTCGGCCGCGCGCCGGTGATCGGGGGGTCAGGCGATCCGGACGGAACCCTCGACGGCGCCGGTGACGTCGACGTACACGCCGTTGTGGGCGGACAGCCCGCCGACGTAGAGCAGCGAGAGCGACGCGTTCGCGGCGAGGGCGATCGAGTCGAGCAGGGTGCCGGTCGCCGTACTCGCGTTGTCGAACACGCGCACCGTGGCCACGGCCCCGGCGGTCTCCCGCACGGTGATCCCGCGGTAGATGGTGCGGCCGGTGGCTACCGCCTGGTCGGCGCCGGTGAGCGCGACCGGCGTCGCCGGAATCGCGCCGTGCATCACCGCACCTGCACGTACACCCGGACGATGCCGTCCGGGATCGCGAGGCCGGTGCCCGTGTTGACCTTCTGCACGGTGAGGACGTCGCCGTCGGCGAGGTCGAGGTTCGCGCTCGTGCCGGAGAGCGTCATGCTCTCGGTGACGAACGCGACGCTGTTGACCGACGAGTAGGCGCGCGTTGCGGGTAGCACGGACCCGGCCCCGGCGGTGCCGCGGTTGCGCAGCCCGAGAGTGGCGTAGTTCGTGCCGTCGGCGGTGACGGCAGCGGACGGCACCCACTCGACGGCGGTGATCCGGGCGCGGAACGGGCACGGCGGTCCCGACCACTCGTCGGCGGTGCCGGCCGTGGCCTGCCCGAGGACGGGAATCGTGAGGACGTGGTCGCCCGCGAGGTCGGCGAGTTGCATGAGGGGTCGCTCCGATCAGCGAAACAGGACAGAAACAGGACAGAACCGGGACAGCAGCGGCCCCTCGGCGAGGTGCCGAGGGGCCGCGAGAGGTCGAGGGATCAGCCGACGCCGCGGTACATGCCGCGGTGGTCGAGCACGGTGCCGCTGTAGACGTGCCTGATCTTGATCTCGTGCTTGTCCGCCGAGAACGTGCTGCCCTGCGAGGGGTCCGACTGCGTGAAGAACTCCGGTTCCTGGCGACCGTCGAGGAACCCGACCTCGATCGTCGGGCACAGCGACGGGTCGGCGACCACGAACCATGTGGCCTGCGCCGAGTAGTACGGGATTTTGATCGGGACCATGCCGCGGTGGATGTTCGGCGCGTCGGACGGACCGGCCGGGGTGGCGGGGATCGCCACGGCCGACGTGGTCAGCATGAACGCCATGTCCTCAAGTCCCGCCGGGACCACGAGGTACTTGGGCTCGATCGACAGCACGTCGGAGCTGTCGCCGTAGGCGGACTGCACGCCCATCTTCTGCCGCGCGGTCGCAAGGGTCGAGTGCGACAACGCGGAAGCGGCGTCCGTGTTCGCGTGCGACGCGTGGAACAGGGCGACGCTGTCGTAGCTCGTCGCGGCGTTCGTGACGAACATGTCCCACACGAACCTGTACAACGTCTGCGCGGCGGCGAGGCCCAGCTTGGTCGGGATCTTGGACAGGGCCCGCACGTCGTCGTTGCGGATCATCTCCCACGTGATGACCTCGATCCCACCCCGCTTGACCACGGAGTAGGTGGCTTCCTCGTCGGTGGGCGAGGTGAGCTGCTGGTAGACCCCCGTCTGCGCGACGATCGGGAGCGTCCCGTAGCCGCCGAGGCGGTCGATCTTCTGCTCGCGGAAGTCGGTGACGGTGGGCGTCGAGCTGACGACCAGGCGCCACGTCTGGAGGTTCGGCCGCGCGTACTCGGCGACGGCCCGGCGGGTGATCGAGTCGCCGAGGATCTGCGGCCACGACGAGGTGTCGAGGGCCTCGCTGGTGTGCACGGCGCTGTCGAACGGGGAGGCGAACGACTCGCGCAGGATGCGCCGGGCCATGTCGCCGCCGCGGGTCACCTGCCGGTCGCCGCTGATGTCGCAGTACGCCTCGACGAACGAGGTGTAACCGCCCGGCTTGTCCGGGGTGAAGAACAGATCGAGGGCCTCGACCTTCTTCTCGTGCGATTCCCTGGTGACCTGCCCGCGGCCGCCCAGTTCGGGGGCGAGCCCGGCGCGCTCGATCCCGGCGACGACCGACTGCACGGCCTCGATGTGCCGCGAGACGTCCGCCTCGGTGATGTGCTCGGGCAGCGCGGCGACGACGGACTCGACCACGGCCTCGGGCAGCCCGGCCTCGGCGACCATGCCGCGGACCAGGGCCCGGCCCGCGAACGACTCGCGAGCGGTGGTGACCGTGACCACCGGTGGGGTGGTCGCGGCCGTGGCGGCGTTCTCGGTGGCCGGTCCGGCAGCGGCCGGACCGGTGTTCTTGATGAGGTCGGCGAGGGCTTCCGCCAGGGCCTCACGGGTCAACTCGGGCATGGCGTTCTCCTGCTGGTGGGTCGGGCCGCCCGAGGGCGCCGGGGTGATCTGGTCGAGGTGGATGCCGCCCGCGACGACCCGCGTCGCGCGGCCGCCGGCCGACGGGTCGCTGACCACGTCGGCGCTGAACACGTGGGTGATCGCCGTTGCTTCGCGCAGCGACCGGCCGTTCTCGGACAGGGCGCGGAAGGTGCCGAGGACGTCGTGACTGATCCCGGCCGTGGGCGGGAGTCCGTCCGCTTGCGCGGCGAGGGCGGCGTCGAGGACCTCGGCGGCGTGGGTGGAACTCGGCAGCAGGTAGAGGTCTGCGTCGAGGCCTTCGGCCGTGGCGGTGACGTTGCGGTAGTGCCCGACGAGACCGGCGATCGTGCCGCTCTTGAGGTCTTCCGTGGACCGGTGGCGGTCGTAGGCTTTCGCGCCCTCGTACAGCGGCGCGGCCGCCGCGAGCACGGCCTCGGAGTAGCGGTTGCCGTTGAGCGAGTCGCCGACGGCGATGATCCGGACCGCGAACACGGCCGCCGGTGCTGCTGTCGCTCTTGGCTTCGAGCACGCGGCCGACGAGGTGGTCCCGCTCGCCGGGCTGCGCCGACTCGACCGCGGCCGCGAGTTCGCCGTCGCCCTGGTCCTCGCCGGCGGGCACCGTGACGTAGGCGCGGGCGACCCGCTCAGCGTCGCCGAGGGTGACCTCGGCGCCGGCGACGGTGTAGCCGCACTGCCACAGCTCGTCGTCGGCGACCTCGTACACGACGTGGCTCGCCGTCATGTCGACGATCCACACCCAGTGGTAGCCGTCGAGGCTGGACTGCGCGCGGGCTCGCAGCGCGCGGCGAACGAGCTGCTGCACGTCGGTCCACGAGGGCATTCCGGCGACGAGGGCCTCGCTCGCCGGCGCCGGGGCGGTGTCGCTCACTCGTCACCACCACCCGTCGAGGGCGCGAGGATCTCGGCGAGGGCGCGGGACAGCCCGGCGCGCGGGCCCTTGTCCCGGTCGCCCTCGGCCGCGAGCGCGGCACGGGCCCGGTCCTGGTCGTCGCCGACCCACGCGAGCACGGCCTCGGCGGATCCGGCGGGCACCTCGGCCGGGTCCACCGGCGTGGGCAGCTCGACCGGCGTGGGCAGCTCGACCGGCGGCGGATCGCCGTCGCCCTGGTCCTCGTCGCCGGGGTCGACGAGCTGCTCGCGCAACATCTCGACCAACGCCGCGGTCGCGTCGGCGACCTGGTCGGCGAGGTCGGCGAACGTGGTCGACAGGTCGGCGAACCGGACACCCGGGCTCAGCGCGCGGGCGGCGGGCGACAGCCGGTCGCCGAGGCCGTTCACGTGCAGGGTGACGGTCCCGTCGTCGTGCACCACGGCGCGGGTGCCGTCGTGCAGCTCGACGCGGTAGCCGCCGAGAACGGGGTCGTGCTGCTCGTCGACGTCGACGACCTCGGCGGGCAGCATCCCGAGTGCCTCGGCAGCGCGCTCGCGGGTGATCGGAGGCATGGCGAAATCCCCCTGTCGGGGTAGAAGTTCGTTACGGGGAAGGGGGTTTCGAGCTAAGCGGCGAGCATCGGCTCAGCCGCTTTGACCTTGTCCTGCTTGGCGTCCACGTGGGTGGCGACGTCGTCGACATCGGCCGTGGGGTCGTCGAGCGAGGCCACGTAGGGCACCCCGACGTAGTCCTCCCACGCGCGGCGGGCGGCGACGCGAGCTGCCTCGCGGCTCAACACCCCGTGCTCGACGAGCTTCTCCAGACCGCTCGCGAGGTTGAGCAACGTCGCCGCGGTGATCTGCGCATCGGCGGCGGCGACCTCGGGGCCGGTGACCCGGGCCGACATGGCGGCCGGGATCTGGTAGCTCTCCTGCGTCTTGGCGTCGACGACGTCGACCGTGCGCGGCAGCCGTCCGGCCCTCACACCCTGGTCGATCGCGAACCGCACGAGCGCCGTCATGTGGCCCAACCACAGGCCCTGTACGCCCTGCACGCGGCGCCGGACCGGTTCGGCCATGCTCTGACTCGTCGCCTTGTTCGCGTCCTCGGGCTCAGCGAGCCACACCTTTGACAGCCCGGCACCGGCGGCGACCTCGGTGAGGATGCTCGCCGCGGCTTTGGTGTCCTCGTACGCGCCGGTCTGCGCGGTCTGCGGCTTCCACTCGACCTGATCGTTGTGCACCTCGACCGATCCGGAGCGCGGCACGTGCAGCCCGCCTCGGGCCTGGACCCACGCGTCGACCTGCGGCTGACCGCCGTTGACCTTGACCGTCCACACGAGGTACCTCGCGAGCGCGGTCCGGTCGACCAAGTTGCTCAGCACGGTGTCGTAGTCGTCGAGCTGATCGAGCACGGTGGACAGGAACGGCTGACTCCGCATGTCCATTGCGGTCGTGCGCCACGGCGCGAACCACAGCGCTTGCCCGGCCCGGAGTCCGCTCGCGTCGTCGACGGCGGCGATCTTGCGGTAGACGTCCTCACCCGCGCGCCGGAACAGGGCCTTGTCGGGCCACAGCGGGTTGCCCTTGTAGGCCGTGATTTCGCTGATCGCCGAGACGTCGATCGGGCAGAACTGCGTCACGCCCGACCACGTACCGACGAGCAGTTCGAGCAGTTGCTCGCCGTTGAGCATGGCGTCGCGCAACAGGAGTTCCTGAATGGCGCCGACGATGTTGCGCGGGTCGTCCCAGAACTCTTCGACGTAGCGGGCGACCTTGGGGTTGTCGACTTGGTACTTGACCCCGGAGTCCCCCACGCAGAACGAGGTGTAGGTGTCGATGATGGCCTTCGCCATCGGGTTCGACCGGTAGGCGTTGATCGAGTACGCGCGGGACTTCTCCAGCGTCCACACGGGGATTGCCCGCGGGCCCGCCGACCCCATCGGCCGCCACCCGCGATCGCCGTCGATCGGGTCGACGCCGTAGCCCGGCGCGGCACCGGTGGCGGCGAGCTGCTGCGCGGTGACCTCGGTCGCCCGGGTGTCCGGCCACAGCCAAGAGCCCACGTCAGCCCCCCGCCGAGGCGGCGGCCGGGGCCGGTGCGGTCGACGCCGCGGCCGCGCCGGTCGTGGCGCGCTCCGCTGCGCGCTTGGCGGCGGCCGTCACCTGCTGGTGTCCGACCCACGACAGCGCGAGCAGCAGCAGCGAGCCGACCAGCAGCGACCACCAGGGCGAGCCGGTGAGCCCGCCGACGGCGAGGACCAGGCCCACGAGACCGGCCACGCCGAGGGCGTTGCTGGTGGACTCGCGCGAGGGCGCGGGCACGCTGAACGTCACGGCCATGATGGGCCCCCTACATGTTGAGACGGGTGTTCGGTCGGAACAGCTCACGGCCGGTGGCGGTGTGCGGAACGCCGGTGACGGGGTCGACGGCGGTGTTCACGGCCGCCGGTACGGGCGTCGGCTCGATCACGAGCGCGCCCTTTTCGATCGCGATTCCTCGCGCGTGGAACGCGAGGATCGCCGCAACGAACGCGTCGATCAGGCTGTCCGCGCGCTTCTTGCCGACGCTGACATAGTGCTGTGGCGTGCCCTCGTCGTCCTCGCGCTGTTGCTTCCGCTTGCCCTTGACCAGGGCGGCCGCGAGCACGTGCGCGGTGAGTTCCTCGTCGCCGTCGTGCAGCAGCTCGCCCGCGAACAGCGCGTCGCGGAACCGCGTGACCGCGGCATCCATTCGGGCCTCAACGTTGGTCGGGAACTCGATGACCCGCTTGGGAAACAAGCCTTCCCAGACGTCGAGGTACTCCTGCCACTTGTACGGGTCGGCCAGTAGGAAATGGACGTCGTAGGCGGCGAACGCCGCCACCACGGCCCGGTGCACCATCGGCCGGGGGATGCGCTTGTCCGGGGGGAAGTCAGCCGGAGTCCAGATGCCCAACTTGAACAACTTGCCGTCACGGATGCGCGCGGCGATCAACGCCGTGGCGTCCTTGCTGCGCGAGCCGTCGAACCCGAGGGCGACTGCCTCGCCGGGGCGCAGCGGGTCGGGCTCGTGCTCGCCGCCCTGGTCGGGCCGCGCGAGCGAGTCCCAGATCGCTTTCACGACCGCGCTGCTCGCACCGCCGATGATCTCCTGCAAGTAGAACCGCCGGGCCTCGGCCTCACCGGTCGCCTTGTTCTGGATCTCGGACCTGATCCGCCGCTCGCTGACCCACCCGCCGTTAGCCCGCGCGCTGTCGCCGTAGAGGTAGATCACCTCTCGCTCGACGGCGGCGGCGTCCTCGATGTCGACCGTGATGCGCGGCTTGCGGTAGTCGATCCAGACGTCCGGGGCTTTCGCCTCATACGTGAGCTGAGCCGCGCTGTACTCCGTTGGATCCCAAGGGTTTGTGAGTTCGAACCACTGCCCGGACATGCCGCCGACGTTGCGCTTGAGGGTGCGCACGAAGGTCACGCCGCCGGTGGGGTGCGTGCCGGTGAGCAGCCCGCTCTCGGTCACCGTGACGAACGTGAACCGGCCGCCGAGGCGCGACTTGGCGCTGCTGGTGAGCGGGTCGATCCACCCGACGCCGGGCAGCTTGATCCGGGTGTCACCGACGTCGAGGCCGGGAGTTCCGGACAGCGGCCCGTGGTCGAGCATGGTCACGATCGGCCGGAAGGTGTTCGCGGTCTGTTCCTCGGCGTACGCCGCGCAGGCGATCCACGGGGACGGGTGCGGGCGGCCGACCGGCTCGCCTCGTGCGTCCCACCCGTCGAACACGATCGGCGCGAACGCCGCGGCGAGACACCTCGTCGCCGCGAACGGATCCTTCCCCCACTTCTGGGGGCGAACGAGCTGCGTACCCGCGTAGGTGTTGGCGTCCGTGTCGTCACCCGGCCGCGCGTCCGGGGTCAGCCGGTGCGCGAACAGCAGGTGTTTCCACATCTCGTCGGTGAGGCGGTAGGGCTGATACATCCGCGGCCCGTCGGGCAGGATGCAGTTCGCCTCGATCCACTCGCCGACCTGGTACCCGAGGGTCGGGAACTCGCCGCGCTCTTGGGGACCACGCCAGGGCACGAGGAACCACCCCCGTGACCTGCGAGAAGTTCGGATTCTCGCCCTCGAATGAGGGCTCAGCTCAGCAGCCGGCGACCAGGGCAAAAACCGAGCGGCCCTCGAAAATGCTCGAGTTCAGCAGGGACCACCGGGCGCGGCAGACCACCGCGGCGCGGGCGTACTCGGCGGGCGTCGTCGCGTTCCACCGGTCAACCGCGTAGTCGAGCGAGGCACGCTGCCACGGGTCCAGCACGAGCGGGCGGTCGAGGTACTCGTCGACCCACGCGGCGACCTGGTCGCCGACCGGGCCGGGCTGCTCAGCCGTCATCGCGGACCCTCATCACCGGTGCGTCGCGCCGACCCTCGGCGATCCGGGCCTCGGCCTCGTCGAGCGCGAACCTGTTCTCGAACGTCACCGCTTGCACGAGGTCGGACACGTCGACGCCGTTGATCGTCACGACCAGGTCAGGCACGAGCTTGATCCGTCCCACCTCCGCACCTGCTCTCGTGTCGCGGCCCGGCGAGGCACAGCGGCACGACGGCCGGCGGCCGCCGCCGCCACGAGGGCGTGAACGCCTCGGCGTGGCCGTTGTCAGCCAGCGCGGCAAAAGCGGCGAGCACCTCGGCCCACTCACTCGCCGGTGTGCGCGAACGGAAAGGCGGCGGCACGTTGACGACGAGGTCGTAGCGGAGTTCAGCCGTCACGGCGGTCCCCACTCCAACTCGACAACGACCGTGCGGCCGCCAGTGGTCTCGTACTTCCGCCACGTGTCCACCGGGCCCGTCGTCTCGACCACGTCGTTGGAGACCGCCACGGCGAATCGTTCCGGCGCCCGGTCACGGATCATGGCGGCGAGCAGTTCGAGCGTGTGCGCGGCGTTGTGCTGCTGGTCGTCGTCAGCCCGCATCGTCCACCGCCTTGAGCCGAGGCCTCGACGGTTCGGGTGCCGCCGGTGCTGCGTTCTGGTCGCGCTGTTCGCCGACCTCGTCGACGGCGATCTGCCAGCGTAGGCGCAGCAGCGCTTGCGGGTTGAGCCCAAGGCGGTCGGCGAGCTGCCGCGCTTCCTTGGCGGCGTCGAGGTCGCCGCCGTTGGCGCGCACCGACCACCGCACGTACATCGCGACCTCGCGCGTCCACCGCTGCCGCACCCACTCGACCGACTGCGGTGTGTCCCACAGCTCAGCCCACAGCGCGGCCTCGTCCTCGTCCTGTTCGGCTAGAACATGTTGCAGCACAAAGACTTTCTCTTTGGCGAGGTCGAGCTTGTCCCCTACCGGCTTGCCCTCGTCGTAGGCGAGCTGTAGTTCAACCTGCCGGTCGAGGGCGACGGCGAGCCGGGCGCGCAGCACGAGGTCGGAGCGCAGCGGGAACCTCGGAGGGTCGGCGCCCTTGCGGCCCTCGGCGGGCAATGTCGTCATGGCGACGCTCGCGTTGCGGCGTCGTGCGTGGCCGGTCGGGGGCGGACCCACTCCCGCCATGTCCACCCTCCTGACCTGCGGTTTTGTCGGGCGACTTTGAGCTCAAAACTCCCAGACCCGTACAGAGGAAAAGACAGCCTTCTAAGGGGTCGTGAAAGCCCAGGTCAGGAGGGAGCAGAGGGGGGGCACCCCCTCTGACCTGCGAAAACAGGTAAAACCGCAGGTCAGAGGCTCGCGTCGACGTGCCTAGGCCAGGTGGCCTAGCCCCTCGCTCTCGGACCTCGTGATCGACTGACCACCTCGGCTCGCAGCCGAAACGATCTGCCGACCTCGGCCGATACGGCGGACAACCGCGCAGATGAGGGGAACGGCTATGACCCAGCTACGCGAGGTCGTCAAGCTCTTGCGCGACCTGCTCGTGATCCTCTTCGGAACGTGCGTGATCCTGGAGTACGCCGGGGTGCACCTGTTCGGGGCCAGCTAGCGCGAACCCTTGGCGCCGTTGCACGAGCGGCACAGCACACCTAGCGGGCCGTCCTCGGCACCGCCCGCGCCGACCGGGTGCACGTGGTCGGCGGTGAGGTCGGTCGAGGTGTGCCCCGTTCTCCCCCACCCCGGACACCACCACCCATGTTGTTCCACATGCGCTCGCACAGCAGCAGCACGGCGTTCGCGCTCAGCGTGGTCGACGGCCGGGCGACGCTCGCGCTTGGCGCGGGTGCGGTTGCTCTCGACGATCCGCGCGCACTCGGCACAGCGTGACGAGGTGGTGGTCTCCCAGCAGGGCGGCCCGTTCGGTACGCCGAGGCACAGCCTGATCGTCACGCGCCGTCGGCGCCGAGGCGGGCGAGGTTGCGGCGGAACCACACGTACAGCTCGGTTGCGTCGTGGCGCAGGTGCGCGTCGGGCAGGCTGACCCAGTAGCGCACCTGCGCACCGCGCAGGGTGGCCACGCTGTTGAGGTAACAGCCCTGGTGATGTTCGAGGCCGTGCTCGCGCCGGAACAGCTCGTAGTCGCCGATGCGCTGCGCGAGCACGAACACGCGCTCACCGGCGGCACGGGCAGCGGCTACGACCTCGTCGACGGGCACGTGCTCGACGGCGCCGATCCCGGCCCTCACGGCTGCACCGGCTCGTCGACGGGCGGGGCCTGGTCGACGGGGGCGAACCCGTAGTCGAGCCCCATCATGATGGTTCCGGCGCGCGAGTACTCGCCCGCCTCGCGCAGCCACACGGCGAGTTCGTCCTCGGTGAGGCCGGGCTCGATGGTCAGCAGCGGGGCGGGCATGGCGGTGGCCACGACGGCGGCGGCCGCGCGTCGCTGGTGGTTCTCCATCCACTTGAGCAGGTCGTCGGCGACGGCGTTGACCTCGGGCGGTGTGAGCCCGCCGCGCACGAGGGTCGTGTCGCGCACGGCGCGCACCACGGCGGTGATGGCGGCGAACGTGCTGAGGTGGTCGGGCAGCTCGATCTCGACCACCCGGTGTTGACGGGTCATCCCACGACACCTCGGTTCAGGGCTCGCCAGTAGAAGGGGAACGACGTGCTCGCGTAGAGCTGCCCGGCACCGGCGCCGCGGCAGGCGATGACGAACCGGACGTTGCTGCCGTCGAGGTCCGGGGCGGTGACGGTGAACCCGCGCGGGCCGTTCTGCGCCGGGTAGTGCGTGCCGGGTGCGCCGGGGTACCAGCCGGGATCGCCCTCGATGCCGGGCGAGGCGCCGCCGGTGCCGAGGTAGCGCACGATGGTCGAGCCCACGATCACCGCGGCGTCGAGGAACGCGCTCTCGGTGTTCGTGCGCATGGCGGTGATCGTCAGCTCGACGTCGTCGCCGACGGCGGCCGGGATCGACAGCTCGAACCCGGGAAGCGCGACCCACGCGCCGGCGGTGTCCGGGAACGGGTTGACGTTGCCGCTCGTGATGTACGCGCGGCGGATGATCGGCTTGGTGGCCTTGCCTGCGAGGGCCGTGCTGGTGGCCGTGCTGACCGGCTTGGCGGCGTCGCTGGTGTTGTCGACCTGGTCGAGCCCGAGGGTCGCCTTGGCCTGCGCCGGTGTGCGGTTGGCCCATGCGCCGGCGGTGCGCTGCAACAGGTCGCCGTCGGTCGGGGTGAGCGCGGCGATCGCGGTGAGGTCAGCGTCGAGGGGCTGCCGGTTGGCGAGGCCGGGCACGGTGGGCGCCGTAGCGGTGCCGCCGAGGTCGCCCGCGAGCTGCACGACGCCCTTGCTCGTGGTGGTCGCGTCGGCGACGCCGCCGACGGCAGCCGTCTCGTCGACGTAACGTTTCGAGGCGGCGTGCAGATCAGCACTGGGAGAGCCCGAGAGCGTGAGCGCGCCGGTCATGGTGCCGCCGCTTTTGGGCAGGTACGCGAGTAGCTGCGAGGCGAGGGCGTACGTGTTGACCGGCTCGCCGGTCTCGACCTCGACCAGGTCGGCGAACTCGATCGTGCCGACCCCGGCCGGGATCACGACGTCGAACGTCTTGCGCCACACGTCGGTGTCGACAACCACGGTGGTGGTGCCGTCCGACGGGCTGTAGGCCGGGTCATCGTTGGGCGGGATGTTGACGAGGGCCTCGCCGGCGGACAGCCGCGCCACGGTGTTCGTGGGGCCGTGCATCACCTTGCCCGTGCTGTCGCGCAGGGCGTACGAGGTCGAGAACACGACCTTCCCGCGGGCCGGGGTGACCTGGTCGGGGTGGGTGATCTCGACGTGAACGGGGCGCAGTGCCACGGGCTCACCCCCTCGACGTGTCGTCGATCAGCCCCGACAGCTCGTCGAGGTACGTGTCGATCACGACCCCGGACCGGAACGCGCGGCTGTAGGTGTCGCTGACCTCGGACAGGTCGAGCCACTCCTCATCGCGCCGGAACCGCGGGTGGGTGATGGTGGTGAGCACCTGGTCGAGGTAGCGCTGCTGGTCGAGGCGGGTCCGGGTGATCTCGCGCTCGACGAACGCGCGCCGGCGGGCATCGCGGTTGAACACGACAGCCCCCTCACGCGCGGACACGGGCGGCGTAGAGCGCGTTGAGCACGGCGCGCAGGGCGATCGGGTCGACCTGCTCGCGGGCGGCGACCGGGTCGACCTCGGACCACAGCACCCGGACCGGCCGTCGGCGGCCGCCGACGTCGACGAGGTAGCTCTTGGCGTGCTGGTCGACCTGCACGACCCGGCCGCGGGCGACGCTCGCGGGCAGCCGCACGTCGTCGCCGACCCACCACGCCTGACGTGGCCAGTTGTGGCGGCGGCCCGCGATGACCTCGGCCGCCGCGCGCAACAGGTTCGCCAGCGCGGCCGCGCCCTGCCCACGGCGGGCGGGCAGCTCGACGGCGACCGTGCCGAGGCGCAGCTCGACGTCGCCGACCACCAGGCGGACCGGCATGTCGACGACGTTGGGAGCGGGGAACGTGAGGCCGGCGGCGGCGACGACGGCAGCGGACACGGGGAACCTCCCGAGGGCGTGGGGGTGCGCCCTCGGGCGGCCCGGGATGGAAGGGGATGCACCGGGCCGCGACGGCGCTCGACGGCGCGGCGGCGGGGCGCGTGCGCGTTCGGGGGACGTCGCGCGTGCGCTTCTCGGCCGCGGCCGCGGCCCGGTGCTGGTCGAGGTGGACGGGGGCCGGCCGGGGGGCCGGTCGAGCTACGTGGGGCGGCGAGGCCGGGCCCGGAAACGCGAAAACCCCCGCGCCTGTGGCTGCGGGGGTTCGCGAACGGGTGGGATGACGGGCACAGCTCGCCTGTCTGCGGCCGATTATTACCGCAGGTGAGCGGCCCGGTCAATCACCCGTCATTCCGCGCGGCGCAGTGCGATGCGCCGGGCCAGGTCGAGGACGTCGCCGATGCGGTAGCGCGCCCGGCCGTCGGGGTGGGTGTGGTCGACGGTGATCTCGGGCGCCCGGTCGCGGTCCTCGCGGAACCGGCCCGCCTGGCGCAGCGTGTTCACGTTGAGGTCGACCTCGGCGAGCAACTTGACGGCGGTGATCGCCTCGGGCGCCGTGGCGAGGTAGTCCTTGGCGGCCGCGAGCATCCACTCGCGGCGGGCGGCGACGTCGTAGCGGGTGCGGGCGACCACGGCCTCGGTGATGTGGCACCGGCTGTCGCACCACTCCCCCGGCTCGTCGTGCACAGAGCACACCGCGGGGTCGAGGACGTCGACACACGCCCGGTTCGGGCAGAGGATCTCGGCGACGCCGGGGCGGCCGTACATCGCGGTCCCGCACCGGTCGCACCCGCCGACGTACCAGCGGGCCGGGGCCCGGTCGATCACGTGCCGGGTGCGGCCGACGACGTGCACGATCTCGTCGAGGGCCTGCGCGGCGGCGTCGAGGGCGACCAGGTCGGCCAGGTGCCGCGCGAGCCAGTGGGCAGCGCGGGCGGCGAGTTCGGCCGGCGGCACGATCGCCGCCGGGTCGTCGTGGTAGCGCGCCGGGATGATCTCGACGACGGTCGCGGTGTACGGCTCGCCGGTGTCCTCGTCGACCCGCTGCTCGTGGTGCTCGACGATGCGCTGCGGCACGGCCACGACGTGACTGCGTGCGTGCCGCGGGCCAGTGGGCACCGACTCGAACGCGAGGTCCCACGGGTGGCCGTGCTCGTCGAGCTGCATCCCGAGGGCGACGGCGAGCGCGCTCGCCCACGTGACCAACGTGTTGGTCAACGCCCACCCGGCCTCGGCGCCGGACCACGAGAACGCGAGCGGCACCACTGCGCTACGGCCGCCCTCGGTCGCTGCCTGTAGCCGGTCCTGCCGGGCGATCGTCACGGCGAGTTCGGCCTCAAGCGCGGGCACTCGGGTCAGCGCGGCGAACAGCACGCCCTCGTGCCGATCACACAATCGGCCCTGCGCGACAGGGGTGACACACGGCTTGTCGCCGTCGCTCGCTCCGCACAGGTCCGTCACTGTGTGTGATTGGTTCATCAGGCTCACCCCTAACCGGATGAACCAGAGATCACACCTTTCTACACAGCGTGACAAAACATGTCACTCGATCGGGTGACAGTAGATGACGTTTCGACGATGTTGCTAACGGGTAAAGACGCTGCTCCGATAGAGCGCAAATCGAACCTTAGTTCGATTCCTACTCTGCGGTAGCCCGGCGACGGGGGCGGGCTAGCGTGGAACGGCGAGGGGCCCGCGCTCGTATCGAGAGCGCGGGCCCCTCGCCCTTGGTTACTCCGGGTGACCGGTTGTGCGGCTAGCTGAACGTGCCGCGCACGGGCAGCAGCGCGCCGACCAGACCGCCCGCCGACGCCGCCGCGGACATGGCGGCTCGCAGGGCCGCGAGGTCGCCCTCGGGCATGGTCGAGCCGAGGATCAGCACCACACAGCGCCGGACGTCCTTCGCGGCGTCCCGCCACTGCGCCGGCATGTGCCTCGGCGGGTCGCTGACCCACCACAGCCCGCCCGGCTTGCGGATCTCGGCGAGGCGGCCCGCGTCGAGGCGCACCGACCACCGGTCCAGCTCGACCGGCCACTGCCCACCGGTGAGGTCGAACGTGCCGAACCCCTCGGCGCGCATCTGCTCAACCGCCGAGTCGACCGCCGTGCTCGACCCCACGGCGAACGCGCGGACGTTCGAGCCGGGGGTGATCACGAGCGCCGGGTAGAGCTTGCCGTCGCGGAGCTGCACGACGGTCGCCGCGGTGGTGTCGGGCACCGGCGACCGGTCGGGAGCCGGGGCGGGGTCGTCGGGGCGGCCGAACCGGGCTGCCATCTCCCCCACCGGGTAGGTGGCGCTGTCGCCGCACCGGGCATGGATCAGGGCGAGGATCACCTCGTCCGGCGCGATGAACGCCACGGCGGCCGCCGTTTCCTCGCGGAAGTCGCCGTCGGTGCGGCACGCCATGCAGTTGTACCGGTGATCGGTGAACGCCTCGCCGGTGCGCACGAGCGTCGCCTCGGCGCCGAGGACGGCCGCGACGTCCTCGGCGACCAGGATCGGGAGCGTGGTGGTCAAGATGGGTTCCTTTCGGTTGCGGTTAGCGGAGATTGCCGGTGATCGCGAGCGGGATGATCACGGCGAGCGTGACGATCGGGGCCACGACGCCCATGAGGGGCCAAAAGCCCGGGAACAACGACCCGCGCCGGCGACGGCGGTAACTGCTGCGGTAGCTCATGGCTGGATCTCCCGCCGCTCGATGCGCGCCACGGCGCGGCCGGTCTCGGTGCTCGTGTCGATCACGCCCGAGGGGTACAGGTGCCCGATCATCTCGTCGTAGGCCGGGGCGGGCAGCCACCCCTCGGCGAACCCGGCCGCCATGAACCCGCCGACGACGGCGGTGATCACGGCATCGCGCGAGCACAGTTCCGGGATCAGCGTGCGCAGCAGGGCCGCCTCGCCCTCGTCGCCCGCCTCGCCCGCCTTGACGCTGAGCCGGAACAAGCCGATCGCGAGCACCTTGTCGGCGGACACCCCGGACTCGGCGGCGAGGTGGTTGCTGATCCGGTTGACCTCGGTGTAGTTGCCCGACACCCGGGCGACGTCGAGGGCCTCGCGCAGCCGGCGCGTGGCGTCCTCGGTGAACGGGTCCATCAGCGGCCGCTGGATCGTGGGCGGTTTCTGGTCGGTCAACGTGCGTCCTCTCGGGAGTGGCGGAAAGCGAGCACGGCGGCACCGGCCCGGTCCTGCTGTTGGAGCGCGCCGAACCGGCGTTCACGGACCTCGTCGGAGAGGCTCACGTAGCCCTCGGGCCGCTCGCCGGTGACGTAAGGGTTGCGACGCTCGCCGTGCTCGCCGTCCCGGTGCCACCAACAGCCCGAGCAGACCGACACGCCGGGCCACCACGAGGGGTTGAGGATGTAGAGCCGGGTGTCGTTCGCGCCCATCCAGTCGGGCCCGCCGGGCCCGTCCCGGTGCAACCGGTCGTGGTCGACCCACTGCTGCGGGGCCCGGTCGAGCATCCCCCACGCCATCGGCAGCAGGTTCACCCACAGCTCGCGACCGTTGGTCAGCGTGATCCGGGTGTCGTTGTCGGAGTGCCGCCACCCCTTGGGGATCGGCTTGTCGACCACCTTGCGCGAGCGGTAGCGGACCGCCTCGCGCTCGTGCTTGGACAGCGGCCGCGGCCACGGCGGGGCACCCTGCGCGGCACGCTGGTCGGGCGCCGGCCAGAACGGATCGACGGGCAGCTCGTCGGGCGTCTTCTTGCTCACCGCTCCCCCTTGGGCTCGTCGACCGGCTCGACGACCGGGCGGGCGGGCTGGTCCCACGGGGTCAGCAGCGCGGCGAGCTGCAACAGGGTGGTCTCGGCAAGGTCGAGGTCGCCGTCGGACGTGCGGCCCCACTCCCCCACGGCGTCGAGCAGCTTCTCGCGCACCTCGTCGGGCGTGCCCGGTGGCAGCTCGAAGTCGGGCGGGTTCTCGCCGGTCCAGCGCGGGGCCCGCTCGTCGGCGGCGGGCAGCGCAGCCCAGTGGGCGGCGTCGTGCTGCACGCGCGCGACCACGTCGCGCGAGGACTTCACCAGGCCCACGAGGGCGAGGATCAGCGAGCGCAGGTGCGGCACGCGCAGCGGGAACGCCCTTTCCTCGTGGGACTCCACCACCTTGGCGAGCAGCGCGGCGGCGCCGTCGATCATGCGGCCGAGCTGCTCGCCGCCGAGGGGGACGGGCGGTTCGTCCGGGACAGGCGTGCTGTGCGGAACGATCAGGTCGGCGAGGCTGAGGTCGTGGCCGGGCACGTCACACCCCCGACACGTCGAACAGCACGACGGCGAGCTGCCGGGCGAACCGCCCGAACTCCTCGCCCGCGTAGGTGCCGGCGAGTTCGTCGAGCATGAGGGCCGCGGCCTCGACCGTGCCCCGCCGCACGGTGACGTACTCCTCGCCGGCGCCGGGGTTCTGCCACACGGCGCGCACGAACCCGACGTAGTCGGTGCGGTCGATCGGCAAGCCGTCCTCGGCGGACCGCATGGTGGGGGTGAGCCGGCCCTCGGGCGCGCTCTTGCCCTGGTACCACGCGTAGTCGACCAGCGCGGCGAGCGGCTTGTCGTTGCGGGTGACGGCGAACGCCTCGCCGCGCGCTGCGCGCAAGAGGTACTCGCCGAACGCCTTGCTGATCACGGATGAGGCGACCAGGGTCGGCGCCGGGGTGGTGGTGGTTGTGGTGTCGCTGTCGTTGGACATGACGCGCACCTTACGGAGGTTCCGGAAGTTACGTAAAGTCCGTAACCCTCTTATCCCCCGATCGGGGTAGTCGCATCACTTCCCGGGCCGTCGAGGTGATGCGGCCGCGTGGTGCGCGAGCGTGCCGCGTGGCTTGTCCGTCGTGCGCTTGCCGTCGCGTGGGGGAGCACGCGACCCAAGCGGGCGGCACGCTGCCGGTGCAGCATGGGTGACCAGCGGGTACGCGGCTACGCACGCGGCGCCCCTCCCCCGTCGGCGGCCGGCCGGGCAACCGTCTCCGCTCCGGTCGGCCGCCGGCACGCGGGCGCGTGGGGGAGCGGACGCCGGTGACCTGCGGGGAGTGGCCGCGTACCCGCTTGACCTGGGGTTTTGCCCGCTTGGGTGCTTGGGTGGGGAGGGGGGGTCGCCGCCCGGCGTCGCCGACCCGTCGGCGGTCGACGTGTCCAACCTGGCCAGGGTCGGCCCGGCCGCCGACGGGGGGTCGACGGGCAGCTCGTCGCCGCGGCCCGGGGGCGAGGACCAGGGGCGTTCGCCCGCTCGTCGACGAGGACCAGGGCGCCACGCTCCCCCACGCCGCTCCCCCACGCCGCCTCGGCGACCACGCGGGCCGGGCCGCCGGTGATCACCCACGCACCACGCGGCCGGGCGGCGGCCGCCGGTGGGGGAGCGGCACACGCTTTCCACACGATCGGCACACGATCGGCACACGGTCGCGTGGTAGGGGAGTCAGCGCCGACCCTTGCGGTTCTTGAACCCGTTGCGGATCAGCGTCATTGCCTGCTGGTGGGTGAGCCGGCCGCCCTGGTCCTCGACGACCTCGGCGGCCGGGGCCTGGTCCTCGACGACCTCGGCGGCACGGCGCGCGTCGTAGCGGCGCCGGGCCTCGGCGAGAACCTCGTCGTCGACCAGGCCCCGCGGCTTGCCCAGCGTGCGGGCGATCAGCTCGTCGACCTGGTCGAGGGGCAGCGCGGGGGCCTGGTCCTCGACGACGGCCTCGGCGGCGTCGGCGGGGGAGTGGTAGCAGCGCACGGGCGGACCGCTGCCGTCGAGCTGCCGGAACCCGAGGTCGTCGCACAGCTCGCAGCCGGCGATCGCCGCCCAGTGAGCCGCCTTGTGGATCTCGGGTGCGCGCTGCTCGCGCTCGCGCCGGGCCCGCTCGTTCTCGTTCTCGACCTCGTCGACGAGCCCGCGGATCTCGTCGGGCAGCGGGGGAGCGGTCGGGGGTCGGCGGTTGAGCGCGGCCCTGATCCACCCGAGGGGGTTGGGGATCTCGGGCGGGACGTAGGACCAGGCCCCGCCGCGGTGCGCGATGACGGCGACGAGCTGCGCGTCGGACCAGCCGGCGGCGACGTAGGGCCCGATCCACCGGGCGAGCTTGACCGGGGTCACCCCGACGCAGAGCTGCCGCGGCAGCACGGCCTCACCCTGATCGCGCCTGGTCAGGATTCCCCGCAACAGCCGCCACGCTGCCCGGAGAGGGGCCGGGCCGGTGTGCATGGGGTGATTCGGACCCTCGGGCATTGCGAGGACCTCTGCGTATGAGCCGCCCGAAGGGCGTCGTTCATCCACAACCCCGCTGTTTTGGAGAACAGAACCACCTTCGGTGGTGAACAGCGAGGGGGTAGAACTTTCTGACGCTTCAGTGTGGACTGAGAGACCGCGCAGGGCCCGGGTGAGCTGCCGACGAGGTCCGCGCGGCTGGTCCAGCGTGGACAGAACGGCCTCGATGCCGGGCCTCACGCCCGCCGTCGAGAGGGTGCCGTGCCGGGCCTGAGCGCGACGCTCGCGGGCGGCCGCGAGGTCGACGACTCCACGGGGGAGGGACCGTTGCGGGGGAGCGTCGCGGACGTCTGGGGCCTCGGGGATCAGCAGCTCGTACACCTGCGCCACGCGCAGCAGGTACACGTCGTCATCGCGTTCGGGCACCGGCCCGAGGTGCGTGCGGAACGCGGCGAGTTCGTCGGGGTGGGGTGGGGGAGCGACCCCGGCCGCACGGGCGGCGAGTTCGTCCTCGTGCCAGCGCTTGAGCACGCGGTGACGGGCGTCGTGCGCGGCCTCGACGGCGACCTCGTACGCGGTGCGTTCGACCTGGCCGGCCTTCAGCTCGTCCTCGGGGACGTGCAGGCGGGCCGATCGGGTGCCGGGCAGCACGACGCGCAGCAGCTTCTCGTCGCGATACCACCGGATGATTCGGGTAACCCAGCGTTCGCTGATCGGCTTGCCCGGGTCGCCGAGGGCGACGGCGAGTTCGGGCAGGGTGAGGCCGGGGCCGGTGATCGGGCGGCCGCCGCGCTGCGTGCTCGCGGCGACCAGGGCGGCGAACCGGCGCCACTTCCGCATCCGCTTCTCGTGCCAGTCCTGGCGCACGAGCCGGCGCTCGACCTCGTCGAGCCACACCTCGGCCCCGTCCCAGCACACCCGCACGCCGTCGGGCAGCGGAACGGCCTTCAGCTCGCGCCACCAGGTCAGCCGCACGGAGCGGGGGACGTAGCGCAACAGGGCGTACCGGATGCCGGCGCGCAGTAGGTAGCTGTCGACCTCGCCCGCGAGGTGCGGCGAGCAGTCCACCTCGCCCGCGTGGCGGTGCCACACGGCCGCGGCCGCCCGGTCCGGACTCGTGGGGTCGCCCGGGTCGACCTCGACCGGTCGGCCGCGGCGGGGGCTCTTGCGGTCGAGCCGTCGTGACGGTCCTCCCAGACCGACGGCGAGCGAGCCTCCCTCGTGAGCGAGATCACCCATACGCGTCTGCGCCTTTCCGGCGCGACACGTCGTATGCGGGGCGGCACTGTCGGTGCCGCCGGCTACGATGGGTCTCGCCTGGTTGCGGGTCTCAAGTCGAATCAGGCGTCCCGAGCGGCGGGGGTGCGATCCCGTCCGCTCAGCACACCCCCGGCGCTCACCGGGGGGTCTTGCTTCACTCCTCTCGGCCCTCGCGTTGCTCAAGCGCGGGGGCCGTTTGGCGTGCCCATCTCACTTCGTGGGGGTGATCCTGCCCCGGGTGTAGCGGGTGCGACGCGCGACGCCCGGCGGCTGAATCGGTGGATCACACAAATGGAGTAACAAGGGGTCTGACCTGGTATAGCCGGCCCATAGCCGGCAACGCGCGCGTGCGCGAACGATCATCAGACCGCAGGGTTGCGGTGATCATCGTCCCCGGGGGAGTTTCGCATAGTGGCGGGCGGAACCGGCCATGTGGCGGACGTGTCGCGGTGCATCCGGCCGACGAGTTCGACCCGGCGCGCGTCCCACACCGCCACCTCGACGGCGAGCGGCGTGTCGGCTGAGGTCGTGATCAGCCGGTAGAGCTGTAGGACCGACGCGCCGGCGGGCAGCTCGAACAGCTCGACCTCGTCGGGTGTCGGGCGGCGGCCGTACGCGGACCACTCGGCGGACACCGGCGACCCGAAATGCTCCTCAACCCGGTCGATCCACCCGCCGGCGCCGGTGTCGACGTCGGCGACGACCGGGAACTGCTCGACCAGCCGCGGCGAGAGGTAGGTCGAGGTGAGCTGCACGGCGTACCCAGGCCCGACGACCCGGCGGCGAACAACCGCCTGGTCGCCCTCGACGAGCGGGCTCACCTCGTCGGCGAGCAGCAGCGCGACGTCGGCCGGGAGCGGCACACGCTCGACCTCGGGCTGCCCGATCGGCGACCAGTCGCCCGTTCCCGCGCCCATGAGGTAGCCGCGCGGGCTGCGTCGGATGGTGCCGACGTCGATCTGCCAGCGCGCTGGCCGCCGCTGCTCGCGGGAGACCGGCCACGCACCGGACTTGGGGAGGATCTCGATCACCCCCTCGGCCCGGAGGTACGTGAGGGTCTGCGTCATCGTGTCCGACCCCGCGCCGAACTCGCGGGCGAGCCGGTCGCGGCCGGGCAGACGCTTCCCCTCGGGATAGGTGCCGTCGTCTATCCGCTGCTCTATCAGGTGAGCAAGTTCGAGGTAGCGCCTCATGCGCAAGATCCTTTCACGGTTCAGCCAAACTAGTGGGGCCAGTAGATTGACAGACTAGTCCCACTAGTTCAAGGTTGGCCGCGTACCCGCAATCAAGCGGGCCCGTGCAGCGACTCCACCGCGGCACGGGCCCTAGGACGGACGGAGCCCGCCCGTGATCCGCAGTGAACCACTCGACCCCCGCGACCATGACCCGCACCGCTTCCCGTGGGGCGGTGCGGTGTCCTGGGTCCTCATCCTGGTCGCCCTGCTGCTCGGTGGAACCCACGTCGTAGAGGCCCGGTGGGGTCTTGAGGCGGCCCTGGTCTACGAGTTCGTCGCCGCCTCGGTGTGGCTGCTCGTCGTGTTGTGCTGGTTGGCGTTCGGCCGCGGCCGCCGGAACAGGAGAGGCTGACCGATGACCGTGCACAAGGTGTTCCCGGCGAACGCGCTGACGTGGGTTCGCGTCGACGACCACAGCACGCGGGCCGTCCCGGTGCCGTGCGTCGACCTCACGCAGGGCCGCCACATGCGGGTGTACCCGGTGGCGAGCACCCAGCTCGACGAGCACGACGGCCCGTGGTCGACGTCGGTGCAGTGGCGCCGGTTCCTGGTCGAGGACGTCAACGGTCTCGGTGAGTTGCCGTTGGCGGGCAAGAACTACTCGGCGGCGATCGGGACCGCCGAGGCGTTCGCCCGCCACGTCGTCGAGGGCGTGGTCGACCCCTCCGACCCCGGCCGTGTGAGCGCGTGGGCGTTGCGGTTCGCTGCTCGGCGCGGTGACGAGCTGGTGATCCTCAAGGAACGCCTCACGCCACAGCCGTCGCCACCCGGGCCGCCCGCGTGGCCAAGCGCTTGACCAGGCCGTAAGCACCCAAGCACACAGGGAGTGTGAAGTAGCGCGTGAACGTGACATCGGTCGTTGAGTGGTTGACCGCAGTTCGGGTTGACCGGTTGTGGATGTTCATGGGCGCCGGTGGCGCGGTCCTCTTCGCGGTCCTCCTGGCCGTGCGGGCGGTCCGTGCCCGCTCTGCCCGGCGCAGGCCGGCCGCGGAGAAGACCTCGGCCGGTTCCGCCGGCTTCTACACGGCCGCTTTCATGAGCCTCGGTCTCAGCGCCGACACCTCGTGGCGGTTCTTCGAGCACGAGATCGGCATCGAGAACGTGGTCGAGCGCATCGGCATGTTCTCGCTGCTGGAAGTCCTGTTGATCTCGTGTGGGTTGGCGCTGCGTGCCCAGGCGCGCAACCCCAAGGACGCCCCCGGCCACGGGCCGTATCAGGCAGTGGCGTGGACGTTGACCGGTGCCTCGGCGTTCATGGCCGTGATGGTCACGGACGACTTCTTGGTCGGCCTCGCCCGCGTGGTCCTCGGCCCGGTGTTGGGCTTGGTCGCGCTGCACTTGGCGCTTGGGCTGGACCTGCGGCACAACAACCCGAACAAGGTGTCGACCGGCACCGCGGCTCGCATCGCGAACGAGCTGCTGCAACGGGCGCTGTCCCGCCTCGGCTTGGCCAACGACGATCGGGACGCAGCACGGCGCCGGGCCGACCGGCACGCCCGGCGGCTCGCGTGGATGGTTGTCGACGGCGTGCCCACCAAGGCCAAGGACCGGAAGAAGTTCGACCGCGCGCTCAAGCTGTCCAACGTCGCGCACGACGAGGAAGCGCGTAGCCGGCTACTCGCCGAACTGGCCGTGATCAAGCACGTCGACAAGTTGGCGGACCTCGCCCAGTCCTCGCCGTGGGGGTCCGAGGTCAGGACCTCGGACCCTGTTGCCGTCGTCGTTGCCGAGGTCCGGACCCCGGACCCCGGACCCTCGAACCCGGACCTCGGCGAGGTCCGAACCTCGGACCCTGCGGACCTCGCCGAGGTCCGGACCCTCGACGCCGGACCTTCGACGCCGGACCTCGCAGGGGTCCGGACCCTCGAAGTCCAGCCGGCCCCGGACCCCGGCGGACCTCGTACGGAGCAGTTCCCCGCGCTGACCCGCGAGCAGGTGCCCGACGCAGATGACGACGTGTTCGCCGCTCTGGTGGTGGTGGGCGTGCAGGTCTATCGGGAGATGGTCGCCGAGGGTAAACGGCCGAATCAGCGGACGTTCAAGACCGCCGTTCGTGCAGGTGGTCGGAAGGTGCCGAACGACTACGTGCCGGCTCTGTGGGCGGCTGTGCGCGAGCGCGCAGACCTCGCCGAGGTCTGAGCAGATGGGGCAGAACATGAGCGAGAACGACAACGTGATCCGCCCTGCGCAGTGGCGGACCTCGGACCCCGCGCCGGTGGTGGCAGGGTCCGCCGCACTGGCGTGGGGTCCGGTGCCGGACCCTGCCGAGGTCCGGACCCCGGACCTCGGACCCTCGAACCCGGACCCTGCCGAGGTCCGGACCCCGGACCTCGGACCCTCGAACCCGGACCTCGCCGAGGTCCGGACCCCGGACCTCGGCGAGGTCGCCGGACCTTCGACGAGGTTCCGCTTGCCCGAGGTCGACCTCGCTCGGCTCGTCGAGGTCGGGGCGCCGAAGGTGTTGCGGGCGACCGGACTCGGGCTGTGGTGGTTGGGCACCGGGGCACTGTTCGTCGCGCCGGACGCGGTTCTCCGGTGGGTCCGGCAGCCCGACCGGGCCGCCGAGATCGCCGACCAGCGCGCGGCCGCGCAGGGTCTCGCCCGCCAGGTGCGCGAGGCGGTCCGCACGCTCGACCTGAACGACTCGGGGGCGGCCGCCACGGTGGGCGCGCTGCAACGGCAGCACGGCAACCTCACCGACGCCGTACATCAGCATCGGGTCGAGCTGCGCCGGGACCGGGCGATCCGGACCGGCGTGCTCGTCGGCATCGGCGGGCCCGCCGTGGTGTGGGGGCCGCCGGCGCTGTTCGAGTGGATGCCGTGGTGGGGCGATCTCGGCGTGTTGTCGGTGACGGCGGCCGGGCTCGCGTGGATCGGCCGCGCGTGGCTGCGCGCCTGCGGTGCCGACGACGACGAGCTGCTGACCGGTGTGGCGGGCGAGGCCCCGGTCGTGCCGGTCGGGCTGCTGCTGTCCGCCTCGAACCGAGGGGCTATGGCCGAACTGCAAGAGCGGCTGGTCGAGGTCAAGGCGCGGGCCGTCGTCGAGCAGGTCCGGCGCGGCGAGTGGGGGTTCCGGTTCGAGATCCGCACCGCGCACCGGCTGACCCTGCGGCAGCTCGACGACCTCGCGCACGCGCTCAACACCCTCCGCGGCGGGCTGATCGTGAGCCCGGTCGCGGGGGAGATGCAGCGGTACGTCGTGCGCACCATCCATGAGGACCTGATCGCCGACCCCGTCGACGCGGTAGAGGCCCCGCCGGGGTGGACGTTGACGCAGCGGGCCCCGCTGGTCCGGTCCTACGACGGCAGCACGGTCCGGGTGCCGCTGATCGACTCCATGCTGCTGATCGGGACCACCGGATCGGGCAAGTCGACGGCGCAGCGCGAGTGCCTGCGGTGGTTGGCCGGCCGCGCGCACCTGGTCGGGATCGACCTCATGGGCGGGGCCGACCTCGAAACGTTCGCGCCGGCCATGCACGAGGGCGTGTTCGCGGCGGACCTGGTCCGCGCTGAGCGGGTGCTCAGGTTCCTCGTCGCGCTGATCGAGGACCGGACGGCCCGGTTCACCGCATCCGGCGAGAACGAGTGGAACGAGGACATGGGGCGGCCGTGGGTCCTCGCCGTCGACGAGTATTGGTCACTGGCGCAGCACAAGACGTTGCGCGACCTGGTCGACTCGATCATCGTCTCGGGCCGGAAGGTGTGGGTGCGGGTCAACCTGGCCAACAACAAGCGGCAGAGCGACCTCATGAAGTCCCGCGTGGTCACCTCGCAGATCGACACGGTGTGGCTGTTCGCCATGTCGGCCGACGATGAGGCGGCACTGCCCGCCGAGTGGCGGCACGGCGGGGCCCGGCCCTCGACCCTGCGGCCGGCCAAGGTCAACGACCCGCGCGACGCCGGGAAGTGCTACGGCATCGTCGGCGCCGAGACCCGGCTCGTTCGGTGGCCGGGCACGGACAAGGGCGCGAGCCGCGCGGCCGCCGTGCGCGCCGGCGCACCGGAGCTGAACCCGGCCGATGCCGCGGTGTGGCAGCGGTTCACCGACGGGGGAGACGTGCCCCGGCTCGTCGCCCTGGTCCGCGAGGCGATCGTCGTCAACAGCTCGCACCGGGACGTGCCGCGGGCGTCGGTCGCCGAGATCGCCGCGCACTGCACGGCGAACGGCGTGCCGCTCGCGGCCACGGCGGTGACGGCTGAGCTGACCCGGGTCATGGGGAAGACGCTCAGACCGCCGACGAGGGACATGAACCTCGAACCGGGCAAGAACCCCAAGGGGTTCCGCCTCGACGAGTTCGACCGCTACCTCGGCGAGTGGCTCGCGGCCCGACGCGACGGGTAGGCGGTGACCAGCCGACTCGTATTCGGCTGGTCACCACCCGCAACGCAACGTAGCGGGGAAGTGATCACCGCACTCCCGAGAAGTGCGGACAGGATTGTCGGGGTGCTGCGCTAGCGTGGCCACGGCAGTCAGCGCGTCGCCCCGGTGGCGCGAGGATTTCGGCGAACTTGATCTGGTCCCTGCGCGAGCGGGGGTGTACCGGTTGGCTGTTTCAGCTCGACAACAGACCGGGCGTAGGTCCCCGCGTGAGCGGGGGAGAACGACGAAAGCGGGCCCCGTCACCGGTTGGTGACGGGGCCCGCTTCGTGTTGGTGGTGCTGGTCAGAGGTCGAGCTTGGCGGCGGCGTTGTCGGTCCACCGGTCCACGCGCCGGATGTACTCCAACACCTGACCGGGCGACTTCCACCGGCCCTGATCCATGATCTCTCGAATGGTCGCGCTCTTGAGGTACGCGGCCGTGGCACCGCCGGCGCGCAGCGAGTGACCCGAGTAGGGGTGCGGGTCGAGCCCGGCGAGGCTGATCCGTCCCTTGATCACCCGGGCGACGTCGTAGCCGTTCGGGTCGAGCGGGCCCCGGTACGTCCCGTACCGGTCCACCGACCGGAACAGCGGCCCCTCGGTGATGCCCTGCTCGGCGAGGTCCGCGCGCACGGCGAGCGCGAGCGCGACGGGGTCGGTCGGGCTGCCCGACCGACGGCTGCGCGGGATCACGACCTCGACGCCGCGGGCCCGCCGGTCGGTCTTGCTCTTGGGCAGCCGGTAGACCAGGCCCTCGGCGCTCTCCCGCATCCGGGACAGGTCGAGCGCGGCGATCTCGGACCGGCGGAACATCCCGGCCAGCCCGGTCACCAGCATGGCGGCGTCGCGCCGGCCCTTGACCGTGTCCCGGTCGCAGGTGTCGAGCATGGCGGCGAGGATCGGCAGCGTCACCGGCGCGACCTGGTCGGGCGTGTGCCCGGTGCCCGCGCGGTGATCGGTGAGCACGGCCTCGACGTGCTCCGGATCGGGATGCCCCCGGTGGCCGTACGCCCGGTGGTAGCGCTGCACCGCGGCCACTGCCTGTTCGAGCGCGGGCACGCCGATCCCGTTGTCGATCAGGTCGCTCGCCCACTGCGCGAACGTCTCGCGGGTGGCGGGCTGGTCGCCGTTGCCCGCCGTGCGCCCGGACGTCGCACACCACGGTTCCCACGCCATGTGCTGCCACGGGATGCGGCCCTTGGCGGCCGATGGTTCGTCCTCGCCGGTGACGCCGCGCAGCACGCGGGCGTACGCGCGCTTCGTGTTCTTGGGGACCGCGTTGACGATGCGCTGCCACGCGCTGTCGGACAGGTGCCGGTCGCGCTCGGCGCGCTCGTCGGCCTCGATGACCGCGAGCCCGCCGGCGTGGCCGGGCCCGTGCTCGACGAGTTCGCCGACGAGCACCTCGCCCGGGTTCAGTCCTCCCACGTTGCCTCCCAACCATCCACGGTCCACCACTCGGACTCGGCGACCTCGGCGACCGCCGCGGCAACCGACCCCGCCCCGGCGAGCACGATCACGAGGTGCTGCTCGGGGAGCCCGGTGATCCCGCGCTCAGCAAGCCGGCGGACCACGGCGGCGACGTCGCCGCCGTGGTCCTGGTCCTCGATGTCGGTCACGGTTCCGCCGGCACGGGGCCGGGGTCGTTGTCGATCGCGTACCGGATCGCGTCGACCGCTTCGCCCCGGTTCTGCTCGTCGGTCATGAGCACGAGCCGCGAGTCGATGCGCAGCCCGTCGGGGGTGATCAGCTCGACGAGGGCGATCGTGTCTGGCACGTCGCAGGACAGGGCGCCGGACCCGAGATGTTCGAACGCCTCGGGCGTGGCCACCGTGCGGAACCGCTCGCGGTACGGCGACCCGGCGAGCCCGAGTTCGTCGGTGTCGAGCCCGCTGAACACCATCACGTAGCCGCCCACGGCGGGGGAGTGCTCAGCCGTCACGACGTCCACCTCCCGTGATGTAGTCGACGAACAGCTCGACGAGCTGCGCGCGGTGGTCGAGCGCGAGCACGTACACGGCGGCCGTCGCCCACTCGCCGAGGTACTCGACCCACAGCGCGGCCGTGTCGACGGTCTGCTCGGCCTGCGCGATGCTCTCCTCGGTCGAGGCCAGCAACCCGCCGTGCGGGCCGCCGAGGAACCCCACCGGCGCGGCCGGCAGCCGCTCGCCCGGCACGTGCAGCCGCACACCCTCAAGCCCGACCTCGGTCGGCACCTCGCCCGCCGCGAGGCAGTCGAGGGCGTACTGCGTGCGGCGGGCGAACTCGGACACCCGCACCTGCCACCGGCCGCGGACTACGTCCATGTCGGGCGGCAGCTCGTTCACGCCGGTGGCGAGCGCGGTCGTCAGCCGCACCGGCCACGCCCGCTCGCCCACGACCAGGCGCCCGAGGTCGTAGGACACGAGGGCGCGCGGGTCGTCCTGCCACGCCTCGGGCGTGGCCGGGTCGTTGATCCTGGCGACGACCAGCGCGGCCGACTGCACGCCGAGGTAGGTGTCGCGCAGCCCGGCGAGGGCCTCGGCCCACGGGTGCGCGGACTGCTGCGCCGACCAGTACACCGATTCGAGCGCCGACCACACGTCGAGCGGGTCGGGCAGGTATCCAGCGGCCGGGCCGCTGCTCTTGTCTGGTGAGGTCATCCCTGGTCCCACCCCTTCTCGGCACGGATGCGTTCGGCGAGCACGTTCGCGAGCATGGTCACCCGCCGGGCGACCTCCCCCTCAAGTGGCACGCCTCGCGCAATGTTCACCCCGACCAGGTCGAGCAGGTAGGCAGCGGCACGCGCGACCCGGTCGCCGTCGAACGTCTCGTCGGCGAGCACGGCCCGTGCCCCGTCGGACACCTTGTCCCCGAACGCCCGCCACGCGGGCCCGAGGTCGGCGGCGACTTCCACAACCACGGAGTCGACCAACATGCCGACCTCGTCGTAGAGGCTCACGCGGAGCGGCGTCCCCACGGGCAGCCCGACCGTGGCGGCCGCGGTGACCTGCCACAGCCCGCCCTCGAACCCCTCGGCGAACTCGGCGAACTCGGCGCCCAACAGCAGCGGCCGCCGCGTGAGTTCCTCGCCGTGCTGGTCGTGCACGAGCACGTAGCCGGCGGGCGGGCGGCCGGGCAGCAGCACCGGCGGGGCGAGCGGCACCTCGGGCGTCGTCGTCACGAGCCCGCCCCTGTCCCGCTGCGCAGCCCGACGAGCTGAGCCAACGCGTCGGGCACCTCGGTCGCCGTGAGCTGCGTGCCGCACGCGCACTCGTGGTTCACGAGCGAGCGCCGGTGCTGGCCGGCCTCGGGCTTGGCGACGCACCGGTGAGGCATGTTCGGACCGGCCGCCGCGTGGCAGATCCGGCCGGGGGCCGGCAGCCACACGGCGACGCACTCGCCCGCGTGCTCGATCGTGGTCGTCAGCACGGCGACGAGGGCCTCGCGCGGTTCTTCCGGCCGGCCGTACTCGACGCCCAGCACGTCACGGGCCCGGCCGGGGTTCTCGCCGACCCACTCCAACCACTCAGCCGGCGACTTGCGCGGCAGCAGATCAGCGGCCTCGCCGAGGACGTCGGCAGGGTCCAGCTCGACGAGCGCGCCGTCGGGGAGCGGCTCGATCAGGGTGAGGGTCGGTGCCCACAGCCCGGCGACCGGCACGCCGCCGGGCTCGTCGACGTAGCGGGCCCCGCGGTCGTCGACCTCGACGCGCTTGATCACCCGGTACGTACCGGGCGACAGCGAGCCGCCCTCGGCGAACACCTTGGGGAGCGCGCCGTAGTCGGAGAGCGCCTCGGCGACCTGGCCGAACCGGCGCGGCAGCAGCCCGCCGAACGCGACGCCGTGTTCGAGGTGCCCGCCGAGAGTGTCGAGCAGCAGGGCCGTCCGGCGGGCGAGCCCGTCCGGCTGCCCGCTGATCACCGGCGTGGCGGCGTCGCGCATCCTGGTCGCGAGCTGCTGCCGCGCGGCGAGCTGCTCGGACGTGGGAGCGTCCTCGGTGCTCTTGCGGACCTGGTCGACGTGCGACCGGAGCGCGACCGCGAGCCCGGTGATCCGGGCGTCGACGTCGGGATCGGTCGGCAGCCCGTCGAGCGCGAGGTCGAGCACCCCGGCCCGTTCGAGGTCGAGGACGAGTTCGAGCATGAGCGCGGCCGCGCGCGGCAGGTCGTCGCGGCCGTCGAGCCCGGTTGTCGCGAGCACGTCCTCGGCGACCGTGCGCAGCTCCAACGACGCGAGGTTCTCCGGTCGGCGGCGTGGGCGGTTCACGATGCGGCCCCTTCGTTCTCGATCTCGGCGGCGAGCTGCTTGATCTTGGCGAGCTTCTCGGGCGCGCAGTCCGCCTCGTACTCGGCGCGCACCTCGGGCGAGGCGTTCAGGTACGAGCGCGCGGTCGCGCGGTCCTCGATCTTCTGCCCGCACGGGCACTTGGACACGTCGGCCGTGCCCGGCCCGCGGTTGCCGACGATCCACCAGCACGGCAACTCGGCCGCGGCCGCCTTGGTGCACAGGTTCTTGGTGCAGCACGAGCAGTCGGGGCAGTCCTCGGACGCCGCCACGGGCCGCGCCCACACGTGCCCGTCGCCGGCCTCGAACTCGTAGTCGGGAACCCACGTGGTCATCAGGCACCGGCCCGGGTGCCGTGCTCCGCCACGTACCGCGCGTAGTTGTCGGCGAGCAGTTCGAGGCCCTCGTCGCCGGTGAGCTGGTCGATCCTCACGACCGGGATCTCGAACCCGCCGTCGTCGGTGGGGATGGGGGTCCGGCGGTAGTCGATCAACTTCTCGTGCAGCTCGTCGACCCGGCCCGGGGCGGTCTCGACCAGCAGCTTGCACGTGTCCGGGTTCCACCCGAACCGCGGCGTGCGGCCGATCACCGGCGTGAACTGCCACAACGCGTCGGCGATCATGCGCGTGGCGTCGCCGGCGACGTCGGGGTTGATCGTGAGCCGGAGGTAGACCCGGGCGAGGTCGCCGCCGTAGGCCGGGAACCCGGTGCACCTCGGGTACTCGCCGGTCAACTCGTCGGCTTCCACCTTGACCATGACCTCGTACCGCTCGCAGAGCACGCACAGGTGCAGGTCGTTCTCGCGGTCGTACTCGAACTCGTGCCCGTTGTAGATGCCGGTCGGGTGGCCAATCGGGCGGCCGCTCGGGGCGAGCCACTGCCGAGGGAGCGTGGGCACCTGCGCGGCCGCCACCCCGCGCACGGGCACGGTCTCGGTGACCGGGCCCTCGCCGTCGAGCAAGTACGGCCACAGCCGCTCGCCGACGGTGTCGAACAGCAGCTCGTCGCCGGGCTCGACCTCAGCGGCGAGCAGCTCGCGGCCCGCCGCGGCCAAGCGGTACACGCCGATCCCGTGCGCCTGGTGCTCCCACACGTAGCCGTCGACGTCGAACACGGTGTGCGGCGGCGTCTTGGGCAGCTCGTCGCCCGGTGCCCACGTGCGCAGCTCGGGGTGTTCGTTCCGGCGGTCCTCCGCGAGGTACACCCGCGCGGCGCGCTCGGCCTCGGTGGTGTCGGTGATGCCCTCGCGGCGCGCGACGTCGATCTGCTGCGCCCACGGGCGGCCGTCGGCGAACCGCTTGTCGCGGCCGGGGCCGAACTCGCCGGTCGCCTGGTAGCCCTCGGCGGGGCCGTCGATCACGACGGCGGCCGCCGCGGTGGTGTCCTCGTCCTGCGGACGGGTCACCCGCACGATCATGATGTTGGCGTACGGCGTGGCCTTGACGGTCGCGCCGGGGTAGGCGGCCGACAGCGCGTCGACGGCCGCCTTGACCGACTTCTCGCTGCGCACCATGTCGACGTCGGTGACCCACATCTGCCGGCCGTTGTCGCCGACGGGGCCCTCGGCGCTGCTGACCTTCACGACGGCGTCGAGCAGACCGGCCGCGCGCAGCACGGCGCGGGCGGTTCTGGTGACGCTCGCGGGGGTGGCCTTAACGATCTTGTCCATTCGGTTTCAAGATCCTTCCCGAGGGGCGAAAACCCCTCGATCTCTGTGTGCGATAAGCAAGGTTATCGCACACAGAGAGAAGCTCCTCCGCAACCCTGCGGTCGGCGTGTCTAGTCGGGCCGTGGCGGGTCCAGTCGGCTCGCCTCGACGAGGGCGAGCACCGACTGAGCGCGCACCCGGACCGCGCGCCCGAGGTGCACCGCCTCGACGTCGCCCCTGTCGATCATGCGCTCGACGGTCCGCTCGGAAACGCGCAGCAGCGCCGCGGTTTCCTGCTTGGTCCACAGCCGGACGTTCGTCTCGTTCGCGGTCTTGGGTCGCGCCATGACGACCACCTTTCAGTCAACACTGAAGTAATCGGATAGACGAAAAGGGCCGGCGCACCGCGTGATGAGCGGTGCGCCGGCCCTCGTCGTGGCTCGACTGGCTGAGCGAGGCGATTAATCGGGACGCCCGCGAGCAGGTCCGGCCCGGGTCATCTCCCCCGTGTGATCGTCGGCTAGGCCTGGTCCTCGTCGACGTCCTTGTTCGGCACGCGCCACACCGCGCCGCCGGCGGTCACCGCGGCGACCACCGCGGCGATCACCTCGGCCTGCGTGAGGACGTCGTCGGTCAGCCCGGCGCCGATACCGGTGAGTCCGGCGACGAGCGCGGCCACGAGTGCCTTCGCGTAGAGCATGGTTCTCCCTTGGACGGTTGGGGTTTCGGGGGTCTGGTGGGGCGTCGGCCGCTCTACTGCTGGTCGGTGCTGATCAGCCGGCGCCCGAGGTCGTGGGCGAGTTCGGCGCTCAGTCCGGCGCGCAACTGCTCGGCGAGGGCGTCGACGTCGACCTCGGCGCCGGTCGGCTGCGCCCGGATCGCGGCGAGCAGCTTCGCCTCGTCGTCCGACAGTGCGGAGAACCCGGCGTCCACCTTGGCGATCAGCGGTGCGAGCCCGCCGCCGATCTTCTGGTCGAGGAACGTCAAGTCGCCGCCCGCCCGCCACGACGGCGGGGTTTGCTTGTCGGGGTCGAACGCGCGGAACCCGTAGATGTGGATCGACTGGAGACGCCGCACGGCGTCTTCCAGCCACGCGAACAACAATCGCTTTTCCTCGTCGGTCCACATGTCGTCGTCTGCTTCCTGGTCGAGGTTGATCCGACCCGCCCGGTAGTCGGCGGCGAGCTGGTTCATGGCGGGGATCTCGCGCAGCGCGGCGTCGCCGGGGCACGCCGTCGCGATTTGGTTCGGGGCCTGCCGGTGCCCGCCGTTGAGACCCGAGACGGTCCACCAGCCCTGACGGCGGCCGTGTTCGATCAGCCACGCGACGGCGCGTTTCTGCGCGTCGGTGGGGCCGCGGTTGCTGTAGTCGCCGACGAGCACGATCGCGCGGGCGACGTCGTTGCGGCCGCCGGTGTGGGCGCCCTGGCGGTCGACGCCGTGCCCCTCGTAGATGCGGCCCGAGGGCATGACGGCGAACGTGTAGCTGATCCCGCCGCCGAACCTGTCCTCGCCGATCTGGTCGAGGGTGCGCATCGCGCGTTCCTCGTCGTCTTCCACCCCATCGCCGTCCGTGTCGACCCACACGAGGTCAGGGGCGATGGTCACGGAGTGGTGCAGCCACAGTTCGCGGGCGGGAAGTGGCGCGGCCCGGAAACCGTTGTCGTAGCGGGCGCCCCATCGGGCGCGGGAGATGATCTCCACCTTGATACTTCCTTGTGGTGGGGCCCGGGTCAGCGGGTGAGGTGGTTGACCAACGCCGATCCGCCGGTGCTGGTGAGCACGGTGCAGAGTCCGACGATCAAGGCGGCCCGGACGCTCACGCCCTGGCGCTGGTCGTGGGTCCGGTCGCCCTGCAAGCCCTTGACGTGGTCCTCGACGTGCTCGATCCGGACGTCGTGGCGGGCGAGCTGCTGGCCGTAGCGCTCGACCTTGTCGTTGACGTCGTCGAGCTTGTCCTCGATCCGCCCGAGGACGGTTGCGGTTGCCGGGTCCACACCCGACCTCCTTTCGTGCAGGGGCCGGGCTTGGCCTTCAGGCGGACGGGCGGGCGACGATGGTGAGGTCGAGGTCGGCGGGCGTGATGGTCTCGCCGGTGACGCGTGCGTAGGCGTCGACGAGCAGCTCGCGCATGTGGTCCTGGTCCCGGCCGGTGGCGTTGACCTCGGTCCGGTCGACGACCTCGCCGTTCCACCGGTCGAACTCCGTGTCGTGCCAACAGGTCACGGCGATCACGGGCACTCCCCTACGCGTCGACACCGGTGTCGGTGATGGTGTTCGCGAACTCGACCCACAGCTCGGTGTTCCGCGTGCCGTCCGCGTAGTAGCTGCACGAGCCGCTTCCGGAGTCGCGGGCGCAGCAGAGCAGCAACGACACGGTCGCCGTTGCCGAGGGGATGTGGACGAACCGCCACACCTGCGCGTCGACGGGCGGCCGGTAGAACTGCCCGTTGATCATGATCGGGTCGGACGCGACGGCTGTGCCGCCGGCCCGCCACCGGATCTCGCCGCGGAAGTTGTCGGTGGGAACGGTGCTGTTGGGGTGGCACGAGATGTTGACGATGACGGCCCGGCCCGCGATGAACGGCACGTTGTCCACTCGCAGCGCGCCGACGGCCGCCGAGGACGCAGAGCCCGTGCTGTTGCTGTCGCGCCGTCCGTAGACGATGAGGCCCCGGCGGTTCAGCTCGTCGGCGGTGAGCTTCTGCCCAGCGGCGAACTCGGCCACGGGTGCCCTCCTTTCCGGGAAGACGGGAACGAGGACCAGGCCGCGCGCCTCGGCGAGGACCAGGCCGTTCCTCGCCGAGGGCTACAGCCCGAGGTGGATGGGGTCGGCGAGCGCGACGGCCGCGCCGGTGACGTGCGTCTTGACCACGCCGTTGGTGCTGCGCGTGACCGTGAACGTCTGCGGCGACGAGCTGCCGCTCACGGCGGTCACGGTCATCACCTCGCCGCCGACGACGATGCGGAACGGCCAGTCGCCGGCGTTGGTGGTCCACAACGCACCGCCCGCGGCGATCTGCACGTCGACGGCCGTCTCGGTGGTGTCGAGGTCTTCCGCCAACGTGGTGACGTCCGATCCCAGCCGGCCGCGGCTCGCGTCGCCGAGGACGAGCACCTCGTAGGGCGAGCCGGGCACGCACACGAGCCCGAACTCGTGCTCGTGCTCCGTAATCCACTCGGTGTAGCCGACGACGAGCTGATTGACCGCGTCCGGTGTGTCGGGTGCGTTGTCGATCACGAGCCGGTCACCGGCGTCGAGGTCGAGTAGGGCGAACTGCGCCGAGGCGTTGCCGCGTAGCGCGTGCCCGTGAGCCTGCACGGTGACCACCGGGTACCGGACCTCGTCGACCGTGCCGAGATGTGCACGCCACTCCGCGATACCGGGCAGTTGCGTGTCGCTCTGCACGTTGACGTCGATCGAGTCGCGGTAGCGACCGGCGCCGCCGTCCTCGGGGGCAGCGGTGGACAGTCGGCCGGTGGTGACCTCGTGCCGGTACGAGCCGCCGTCGGTGCGTGCGGCCGTGACGTCGTTGCGGGTGAACCGGTCGTCGTCGACCGGCCGCCACGGCGGGGCGATCTCGCCGTTGTCGTAGTCGAGGGTCAGTGCGGCCGGCTGGCTGTAGAGCGAACGCCGGGTCCGGTAGTGGTAGCCGTGCAGACCGCGCTGTTCGAACAGGATTCCGGCGTCCGCCGTGGCTGCATCGTCGAGCAGGGACAGCAGGGACTCGGACCGCTGTGCACCGACTCGCGGTGTGTCACCGAGTACCGGCGGGTAGGTGCCCGATTCGAGGATGCCGACCCAATCGAACTCGACGTCTTCCTCGGCGCAGAGCCGTTTCATCCGCTGCGCGGTCGTCTCGGACGGGTTGCCGCGGAACGCTTCGTAGATCGCCGACAGCGGCGGCGTGGTCTCGTACACGGCCACGTGCCCGATCACGGTCGGGCCGGTGGCGTTGGGTACGGACCCGATCTGCACGAGTTCGAGGCCCCGCAGGGTGAACGTGTTCTGCGTGTGCGAGGCGACCTGCGTGCCGTCGATCCACAGTCGGAAGACCACGTTGCCGCCGGACTGCACGGCGTCGACACGGAAGAGGTGCGGCTGTTCGGCGGCGTACACGCTGCCGAAGTCGTAGGTGAACATGGCGACGGAGATTCCGGCGCCGATCTGCGACAGGTAGAGGTTTAGCAGCGTCTGCGAAACACCGGGGTCGAGCAGCATCACGACGTAGATCGGGTCTGTGCCGCCCGTGGTGAACTGGGTGTACGCGCCGTTGGTGGTGTGGATCTTCTCGCACCACACCACGTACCAGGCGGCCGCCGAGGTGAGCGGGTCGAGCCGCCCGACGAGGACCGAACTCGTCACCTCCGGAAGCGGGCCGCTTCCCGCGAGGTCCCGGTTCGACGCCCACCGGATCTGGGGGGCTGTGTTGGTGGCCACGGTGGGCAGGACCCACGACAGCCGGCCCGTGCCGCGGACGGCGGTGACTTCCTCGGCGACGGCGCGCTGCCGGTCTTCCAACGGCCAGTAGGCGAACGCCGCCGTGCTGTTGCCGCGGATCGCGCGTAGCAGCGGCGAGTCGAGCGGGCTCGCTCCCTGCGCGGCACGCCGCTTGATGCCCGAGGCGGTCACGCTGACCGTGATGTTGTTGCCGGACACGTCGCGGGTGGCCGGCCACGTGCTGACCTCGCCCGCGAACCTCGGGGAGCGCAGCTCGAAATCGCTGTACGACAGCGTGATCGGCCCGTTGGTGTTGCCCCCGACCAGCGACGAGCGGATGCCGACCCACCCGGCCTGACCGGTCAGGGTCGGCCGGGCGCCGGTGGCGTCCTCGTCGGTGACGGTCTTGTGCCACTCGAACGGTTCCGGCGCGGTCGTCGGCCACACCTTCGCGCGCAGGGTGCGGCCCTCGACGGCGAACGCCACGCGCAGCGCTTGCCCGGCCGTGTGGGTCAGGCCCGGCACGACGGTAGCCGTGCCGCTCACGCTCAAGAGCGCCGCGTCGAACACGTCGAGCGTCACGCTCTCATCGGTCCGGATGACCAGGCGCAACAGGTAGTAATCCGAGGTGGACTGACCATGCACGACGAGGTTCGCCGCGGCGATGCCCGCGCCGAGGCTCGTGCCGGTGACGTTGCTCGTCGGCACGGTGACCGTGGTCCGCACCTCGCAGTTGCGCAGGTCGACCGCCGAGAGGTAGCTGAGCCGGACGTCGCCCGCGGCCGCGAGCGCGTGCGTGGCCACACCGGCGGCGACGTTGTAGTTCGAGGCGGCCCCACCCGAGGTCGACCAGGCGTACACGGTCTGCCCGTCGACGTCGTCGGTACTCCCCCACCCGTTGGTCACCGGCGTGTCGAACGTGGTCGAGGCCAACCGGAGCCCGACGCGTAGCGGCGTGTTCCGGCCCAACGAGCCGTAGTACGGGCCGGTGGGGTTGCGCGGGTTGTAGGCGCCGCTGCTGTCGTCGAACGTGACCGTGCACGTCTGCGGCGGCGTCGAGTCGTCCTCGCCGCCCCGCCCACGGTCGACCTTGATGCCGCTGCGGTGCCGGACGTCCTCGGTGACGTCGTGCCAGTCGCCGCCCGCGTACAGCTCGACCAGCGGGTAGCGGAACACGTCGACGGTCACCGGAACACCACCTCTCCGCGTGTCCGGGCCGTGCTCTTGATCCACTCCCACAGCAGCCGGTCGGCACCGGTGAGGCCCGAACCGCTGCCCCAGTCGAACGTCACGCGCACCTCGGGAACAGCCCCGCCGTAGACCATCGAGCCGGGCGAGCCGACGCCGTGCACGTTGTCCAGCCGGCCGCCGCGCATGATCTCGGCGGTGTCGCGGGCGTTGGCCACCCATCCGGACTCGGCCGGGAACACGAGTTCCGGGCCGCGCTCGCCGACCATGTAGGGCTTGCCCGCCTCGACCGGACCGCCCGACGCCACGTAGGACATGCCGACCGGGCGCCCGTACTGGTCCTTGGGCTGGATCGTGCCGTTGGTCTGGATGTTGATCCGCACGATTCGGCCGTCGTTGGCCTGGACCATGCGATCGATCGAGCCCTGCGCGTTCACGGTGTCCGCGTGGATGATCACGTGCCCGTTCGGGAGCGTCGTGATCTTGGCGCGAAACGCGTCCACCGCGGCCATGCGGTCGCCGAGGTTGGGCGTCAGGATGACCGTGCTCACCTCGCCCGGGAGCAGCCCGTAGGCGTCGAGCAGCCGGTTAGCGCCGGACTCGGTGAGCCCGAGGGCGTCACGCTGTTCGAGGAACCGATCCCGGGTCGCCGAGACGAACGCCGCGACTTCCTGCTGCGAGGCCCCGTTCCTGGCCATCGCGTCCGCCACGGCCAACGTGTTGCGCTGCAAGTCCTTCATGGTGTCGCGCAGCTTCGAGCCGTTCTCACTGGTCGTGATGACCTTGCCCGAGGCGTCGAGCAGCGCGTCGCCCCACCCCTTCGCCTGGTCCGCGTTGCCGCCGAACGTGTCGCCGATCCCGCGCACCGTGTCGTTGAGGGACTGCACCGCTTCTTCGTACGTCTCGTTCTGACCGGACAAGCGGTTCATGATCTTTTCGAGCGCGTCCAACCGGGCGTTGGTGTCGCCGACGCTGTCTTGCAACGTCATGTACGCGGCACGCAGCTCGCCGACGGCGTGCTCGTTCGTCCGGCCCGCGAGGGTCATGTCGTCCGTGGCGCGGCTCGCCGCTCCCATCGCGTCGGCGAGTAGCCGCGCGTCCTCGACCGCCTTGCGGTTGGGGTCGCTGCTGTCGTCGAGCACGCTGATCAGGTCGCGTCCGGTGGTGGCGCGCTTCATCATCTCGTCGACGAGCCGCTTGGTATCGGCCGCATTCTCTTGCAGCGGCACGCCCTCGCGGTCCATTGCGTCGATCATCCCGTTGAGCCGGGCCTTGAGGTCGTTCGCGGCGTCGCCCTGCCCGAGGTAGGCGTCGGTCAGGTCGCGCGTCGAGATCCCGAGTTGCTTCGCCTTGTCCAGCGCGCCGACGTCCTGGAGGTTCTTGAGCGCGACGCTCCGAACGTTGTCGTCGATCGCGCCCTTGCTCTGTCGCAGCGCGTTCGCGAGGTCCTGCTGCCGCTGCTCGGCCTCGGCCGACTTCGCCCCGAAGATCGCGAGCGCGACGCCGGCCACGCCGAACGCGATGCCCCACGGGCCGCCCATGAACGCCGTCAGCGCGGAGAACTTCCCCTTGCCCGCCTCGGCGTTGTTGCCCGCGTCGCGGACCTGCGAGACGAACCCGGTCAGCCCGGCGCCGATCGCCTGCATACCGCCGCCGATGGTGCTGAGCAGCTTGAACGCGGCGGCGAGCGAGATGAGGACACCGATCAGCGTGCCCAGTTCCGAGGCGATCGGCTCGACCACCGCGAGCAGCCCGCCGAGAACCTGCAACGCGGCGTTCGCCGCGGTGAACATGACCGGGAAACCGCCGGTGGTGAGGGCGGTGATCACGTCGAACAGGTTGCCCAGCACGATCCGGAGCTGCTCGACGCTGGGGGCACCCTCGTTCGCGAGGTTCGCGAGCAGGGGCCCGACGGTCCCGAGGGTGTCCCGCACGATCCCGCCGACCTCGGCGAGGATCTGCCCGCTCGACGACGCGCCGGTGCTGAGCCCGGTGAAGAAGTCGTTGAAGCCGAGGCCGGTGTCGACGAGGAACGACTCGAACCCGCGGAACACGGGCTCGCTCGATCGGACTGCCTTGACCACGCCGGGCATGGCTGAGCGGGCGAACCCGTCGGCGCCCCTGGTCAGGGCCTCAAGCGCGGGGATGCCCGCGGTGAACGCGTCGCGCAGCTGCGGTTGCAGCGCGCGAGTGGTGCCGTGCAGGGTCTTGATCGAGTTGAGCAGCGGCCCGCGCATCGGGGCCGCGGCTTCCTCGGCGCCGCTCTTGAACTCCTCGACGACGTTGCCCCACGCCGCGCCGACCTCGGCGGAGTTGCCCGCGAGGGCGACACCGGCGGCGACGATGGCACCGGTGGCCACCAGCACGCCGCCGGCCACACCGACACCGGCGCCGACGGCCGCCGCCTCAAGTCCGGCGAGGCTCTTGAGGCTCGTCTTGCCGAGTCCGTCGAGCTTCTCGTCGAGCGAGCCGACCGCCCCGCCCACCTGGCGCAAAACCTTGGACGCGTTGACGTCCCGACCGAAGATCGAGAACGTGAGATCCTTGTCCGCCAACGGGTCCGCCTCTCACTTGGCTTGCTGTTGGCGGATCGCGTCGACCAGGGACCGGCCTAGCTGGTAGTCCACGAGGGTCAGCGCGTCCATGTCGGCGGGCGGCGTGCGCAACGCAGTCCAGAACCAGCCCCGGTAGGCGGCTACTTCTTCGTCGAGGTAGCCGCCGGCCTTCGCGCCGAGCCGCGGGTCGTTGCGGCC
>Ga0126311_10000094_pt1 | contig 43772 bp, 39 predicted proteins | sample Plot61_FD_92539 | JGI IMG/M metagenome (GOLD analysis project Ga0126311, IMG submission 92539) | Serpentine soil microbial communities from UC McLaughlin Reserve, CA, USA - Plot61 | ecosystem: Environmental > Terrestrial > Soil > Grasslands | place: USA: UC McLaughlin Reserve, Lake County... | reverse complement strand
TGGCGCACGGAGATGGCCCCGGCCGACGTCGCCACCTTCGAGGAGATCGCCGGCGAGACGCTCGACGAGCTGGGCTACGAGCGCGGAGCGTCCCGATGAGCCGGGCGGACGAGCCCGAGGTCGCCGAGGTCGACACCCCGCAGGGCCCCGCCCGCGCCCACCTCCATCTCGCAGAGAAGCCGAGGGCCGCGCTGGTGCTGGGCCACGGCGCGGGGGGCGGCGTGGAGGCGCCCGATCTCGTGGTGGCCACAGAGGTGGCCACTGAGACCGGGGTCAGCGTCGCGCTGATCGAACAGCCCTACCGCGTGGCCGGCAAGCGCTCGTCGCCGGCGCCTGCCCGGCTCGACGAGGCGTGGCTGGCCGCGGTGGAGGCGCTTCGCGCCGGCGAGCTGGGGGGTCTTCCGCTGATCGCCGGCGGGCGCTCGGCGGGGGCGCGCGTGGCGTGCAGGACGGCGGCGCAGAGCGGTGCCGTGGCGATGCTGTGCCTCGCGTTCCCCGAGCATCCGCCCGGCAAGCCGGAGAAGACGCGGCAGGCCGAGCTCGACGCCGTGGAGGTCCCCGTCCTCGTCGTCCAGGGTGAGAGCGACCCCTTCGGGATGCCGCGTGCCAGCTCCACCTGCACCGTGGTCGCCGTGCCGGGCAACCACGGCCTGAAGACCGACCGCGACGCGGTGGCGGCCGCGATCCGGGCGTGGCTGCCGCAGATCGTGGGCTGACGGCGGCTACGGCGGCGTGGCGAGCTGGCCCTCGCCGATGGGCTCGGCCTCCAGGCCCGGCGACGCGAGGACGCTCAGCCGCTGTCTGTGGCGGGCGACGAGGACGTTGCCGAGGTCGACCCCGCCCGAGAGCAGCCGAACCGCGATGTTGCGCGTGGACGGCCTCGCCAGCAGCCGGGCGGTCACCTGCTGGCTCGGGTCGAGTCCGAAGGTGGCGACGGCGTCGAGGTCGTCGGTCTCGCTCTGGAAGGTCGCCGTGTAACGCGGCACCGCCTGGCGGAAGGAGGGGAACTCGTATCCCTCGAGTGGGTGCTTCTCGCCGTGGGCGAGGCGGAGGTGCTCCTTGGCGCTGGCGTTGGACGTGAGCGTCGCGTCGAGCCCGTCGGCGAGCAGATGCAGCGAGTTGCCCTCGCGCTGCACGTCGACCCCCGGGGCGATCTGGAAGAAGCGCTGGTACTGGCGAGCCACCGCCGAGCGCGCCCAGTCGACCACCACGAGGGCGTAGCCGGGCCGGTAGAGGAACAGCCGGTTGTGGCCGACGCCGAGCTGATTGGGCAGCGGGTCGTGTCCCAGCACCGCGTACCAGCCCTCGCCCTGGCCCGCCGCGTCGAGCCCGCTGCCGTAGGCGGTCGAGTCGGCGTAGGTCACGTCGGCGCCCGCTCGCAGGACGCTGTGCGCCTGGGGCGAGTCCTGGAAGGTCCTATAGCGGTCGAGGTCCTTGTGGTAGAGGCCGGTGTCGGTGACGATCCGGCGGCCCTGGTCGTACAGGTCGAAGCTCAGGTCGTCGGCGTCCTTGTGAGTCGTGTTGTGGAAGCTCGCGAGCACCGCGAGGTACGCGGCGGGGTCCTGGCGGCGGACGAAGGCGAGGCCGGTCTTGGGCAGCCAGCGCAGCCCCTGCCCCGCCGCCGCGCTCGCCAGCTCGTCGGCCGTCGGTTGCTTGTAGTTCGAGTCACCGGAGAGGACGATCTGCCCGTCGGGCTCGATCACCCAGCCCGTGACCTCCCTCATCTGCCGCGCCACCGTCGCGAAGTCGTGGTTGGCGCCCCCCGTGAGGGCGAGGAAGTCGTCGACCAGGCGGTTGAGGGCGAGCTGGTACCCGGCCGAGTGCTCGAGCCAGAAGCCCTCGCCGCCCACGAGGTGCCGCTTGAGCGTGCCCGTGAACCGGTCCACCGCCAGCCGCCGCCACGCCTTCGCCTGGGCCGGCTTCAGCCCCTCGTCGAGGCGTGCGAGCACGTAGAGGCCGCGGTTCACGTAGAGGCCGTGGTTGGTGTCGTGGTAGCTGGCCGGGTCGGCGAGGAAGCGACCGTGGGTCTCGAGCGACGCCTCGAGCGTGCGGCGCTCGCGGCCGGAGAGCAGCCCCTCGCAGTCGGCGGCGGCGGTGACGTAGGCGATGTACTGCACGCGGGCGGCGGCGATCTTGTCGATCCAGGGCTTGGCGTCGCCGTGCGAGCGTCCCACGACGTAGGGGTTGACAAACGGGTTCTGGCGGATCCAGTCGAGCGCGATGTCGCGCGCCTGCTCCAGGGCGCCGTCGTCGCCCGTCCGATAGGCGTAGATCAAGGGGTCGAGCCAGGTGAGGTCCTGGAGCTTGCCCTGGAAGGCCGTGGACTTCTCGGGGTTCTCGGCCCAGTCGATCGGCGGGCGCAGGCGCAGCTCGTTTCCCTGGAGGTTGAACCGCTCCTCGTCGCGCGCCTTCGCGATCGCCTCCTCTGGGTAGGACTCGTCCTTGCGGATGAACTCGTAGAGCGGCGGCGCGCACCTCGGTGGCGGTGGGACGGCCACGGTCGTCTCGGCCCCGTCGTCGTCACAGCCCCAGGCGGTGACGACGAGCGATGCGAGCGCAACGGCGAGCGCCGACCTGGGCGCGCGGCGCAGGCGAAGCATCGGCGGGAGTCTAGATACGGGGCCTAAACCGCAGCCCCAGTGCCTGCCGACCATCTACCCTTGCGCCATGGAACCCGCACCCCGTGCCGGGCAAGGGGGCACGAAGGCGCGGCTCGCGGGAGCGCTCTGCGGGCTGGTGGCTACGGCAGCCCTCGTTTGGGCGTCGTCGCACGGCGATGCCGAGCAGGCCGTGGCCGCAGTCCCTGCGCCGAAGCCCAACATCGTCGTCATCGAAACCGACGACCAGCCGGTCGGCGAATTCCGCGGCGGGGTGATGCCGTTCACCGAGCGGCGCATCGCCGACCGTGGCACGCGCTTCCCCCGATACATGGTCACGAGCCCGTTCTGCTGCCCCTCGCGTGGGAGCTTCATCACCGGCCAGTACGCGCACAACCACGGGGCCTGGAACAGCTATGCGACGCTCACCGAGCCCGCCAACAACCTCGCGGCGTGGCTCGGCAACGCGGGGTACCGCACGGCCCTGGTCGGCAAGTACCTCAACCACTACGACAAGGTCGTTAACCCGGTCACCCGCCCAGAGGCCGGCTGGGACCAGTGGCGGATGCTGCTGCCGCCGCTCAGCTACTACGGCTACGACGTCTCGGTCAACGGCCGTCGCGTGCACCTCGGCCTCAATGACCGCGCCTACCAGACGAGTTATCTCAACCGCCAGGCCGCCGACCTGGTCGGCCGCTGGGCGCCCCAGCCGAAGCCGTTCTTCCTGTGGCTCACGCCGCATGCGCCTCACGGCGAGAGCGGGCGCAGCCCGCGCCGCTGCGCCGGAAAGGCGGTGCCTGCCCCCGGAGACGAGACGCTCTTCGGCAACCGCGAGCTTCCGCATCCGCCCTCGTTCAACGAGAAGCGGATGGGCGACAAGCCCGAGTTCATGCGCTCGGTCCCGCGGCTGGACAAGGCCGCCCTGGAGGAGCTGAAGGACGCGCGCCGCTGCCGGCTCGCCTCGCTGCGCGAGGTCGACCGCGGCGTCCGCCTGATCTTTCGGACGCTGAAGAAGAACGGCGAGCTCGGAGACACGATCATCGTCTTCACCTCCGACAACGGCCTGTTCGAGGGCGAGCACCGGCTGAAGGGCGGGAAGCGACTCCCGTACCGGGAGGCGGTCGAGGTTCCCTTCGCGGCGCGGATCCCCGATCAGGTGCTGGGCACCCACGTGCCCGGCCGGGTCCGCGAGCCCGTCGCCAACATCGATCTCGCCCCCACCTTCCTCGAGCTGGCGGGCGCCGACCCGTGCCGCACCATCGGCGACTGCCGCATCCTCGACGGCCGCTCGCTGGTGCCGCTTCTCGAGGGCGACGACTCGGCATGGCCGAACGACCGCGGAATAGGGATGGAGATGCGCAACTGCCGCTACGTCGCGATCACCGCCGACGACCAGGTCTACGTCGAGCATCACTCGGTGCCGGTCAACCCGATCCGCACACAGGGCTGCGAGAAGGACTTCACCGTCGAGCACTACGACATGGCCGACGATCCGCACCAGCTGCGCAACCTGGGCCCGAACAGCGCCTCGCCCGGCCTGGTGGACCGCCTTCACCACATCCGCGACTGTGCCGGCATCGAGGGGCGCGATCCGCCACCCGGCCCCGACGGCCACTACTGCGAGTAAACCTAAACGGGGTCTGACCCCTTAATGGTTGTCGCGGAATGCTCGCTGAGCCTGTCGCTAGGCTCAGGCCGATGACCTCCCCGACGGCGGGACAGTCGCGCCACCGCGAGCTGGGCCTCACCGACGCGGAATACGCCCGCATCACCGAGCTGATGGAGCGCGAGCCCAACGGCGTCGAGCTCGCGATGTTCTCGCTGCTGTGGTCCGAGCACTGCGCCTACAAGCACTCGCGCAAGCTGCTGCGCCGCCTGCCGACCGGGGGCGAGCGGGTGCTCATGGGCCCCGGCGAGAACGCCGGCGCCGTCTCGATCGGCGAGGGGTGGGCCGTCGCCTTCAAGGTCGAGTCGCACAACCACCCCAGCGCGATCGAGCCCTTCCAGGGCGCCGCCACGGGGGTGGGCGGGATCCTCCGCGACGTCTTCGCGCTGGGGGCCCGGCCCATCGCGGTCCTCGACTCGCTGCGGTTCGGCGAGCTCGACTCCGAGCGGTCCCGGTACCTCTTCGACCGCGTCGTCGCCGGGATCGGCCACTACGGGAACTCGATCGGTGTCCCCACCGTCGGCGGCGAGGTGGCGTTCGAGGCGCCCTACGAGCAGAACTGCCTGGTCAACGCGATGTGCGTGGGTCTGGCCCGCGCCGACCGCATGGTTCGCGCCGCGGCCTCCGGCGTTGGCAACTCGGTCGTCCTGATCGGCGCCTCGACCGGGCGCGACGGGATCGGCGGTGCGTCCGTGCTGGCGTCGGCCGAGCTCGCCGACGACGACGACAAGCGGCCGAGCGTCCAGATCGGCGACCCATTCGAGGAGTCCAAGCTGCTCGAGTGCTGCCTGGAGCTGCTCGACCGCCGGCTCTTGGTCTCACTCCAGGACCTCGGGGCGGCGGGGCTCACCTCCTCGTCCGGCGAGATGGCCTCCGCCGGCGGCGTCGGAATCGACCTCGACGTCGCCCGCGTGCCGCTGCGCGAGGCCGACATGGCGCCGTTCGAGATCATGGTGTCCGAGTCGCAGGAGCGGATGCTCGCGGTGATCTCCCCCGGCGACCTCGACGCCGTCCTCGAGGTCTGCGAGCGCTGGCAGACGGGCGCCGCCGCGATCGGCGAGGTCACCGACAGCGAACGCATCAGGGTGTTCCAGGGCGATGAGCTGGTCGGCGACGTGCCGGTTGCGGCGCTCGTCGACGAGTGCCCGCTGTACGACCTCGACCCGGGCGAGCCCGACGGCTGGATCTACGGCAATCGTGCCACGCTCGATCCGGGCGCCCCGGCGGACGAGACCCTCGTAGCGCTGCTCAGCTCGCCGACGATCGCCTCCAAGCGATGGGCGTTCGAGCAGTACGACTCGATCGTCGGCTCGCGCACCACCCGCAGGCCCGGGCAGGCCGGTGCTGCCGTCCTCCAGATCCGCGAGGCGGGGACCTCCCTAGCCGTCGCGATCGACGGGAACGGCCGGCGGGTTGCCTGCGACCCCTACCGCGGCACCGTCGAGGCGGTGCTCGAGTGCGCGCAGAACCTGGCCTGCGTCGGGGCCGAGCCGCTTGGCCTCACGAACTGCCTGAACTTCGGGAGCCCCGAGAAGCCGGCGGTCGCGTGGCAGCTGGACCGCTCCACCCAGGGATTGGCCGACGCCTGCGAGGCGCTCTCGATCCCGGTGGTGGGCGGCAACGTGTCCCTTTACAACGAGACAGAGGAGGGCCCGATCTACCCGACTCCCGTCGTCGGACTGGTCGGCGAGGTTCCCGGCCCGGGCCCCGGGCTCGCGCCCCGCGAGGGCGACGTGCTGGCGCTGGTGGGGCCGTTCGCGCCCTCGCTCGCGGGATCGGAGCTGGCGAAGCTGCGCGGGGAGCTGGGCGCCGGCCTGCCCGGCACCGACCTCGACGCGGCGGCCGACGCGCTCGGGTTCGTCCGCGAGGCGGTCCGAGCCGGCGGGCTGGCGGCGGTGACCGACGTCAGCGACGGCGGCCTCGCCTGTGCGATCGCGGAGATGGCGCTGGCCGGCGGCGTCGGCGTGCGCGCCGACCTCGACCCGCTTGTCGAGCTGCGGGGCTGCTCGGGCGAGACGGCGCTGTTCGGCGAGGGGCCCGGCGGGTTCGTGATCGCCGCCGACCCCGATGCGGTCGAGCAGCTGCTGGCCGCCGCGGAGGCCGCGGGCGTGGACGCAGTCGAGCTCGGCCCGGCCGGCGGCGACGTCGTCGACCTCAGCGCCGCCGAGGCGCAGGCGTCGGTTCGCCTGGGCGAGGCCGAGGGCGCCTGGCGATCGCTCGGTGAGCGGATGAGCGCCGCAACCGCGGCCTGAGCTAGGGCGTAACCGACACCGCGAGGTGGCGGCTGTCGCGAGTTACCGTGAGGGTCCCCGCGGGAGCGCCGTCGACCTCGAGCGCGATCCGCGTGCTGTCACCGGACGCCGAGAGGAGCTCAGCGCCGAGGGGATGGCCCCCGTCGACCGACAGGACGGCCAGATGGTCGAGGTCGCGTCCGCGCGTCGTCATCACGGCGGTGGGGCGAGGCACCCGCTCGCGGAACGTCGGGAACTCGAACCCGAGGATCCGGCGCGGTGGGCGCTGCCCCTTCGCGACGTCGAAGTCGGCGTCCAGGCCGTCGCCGGCCTCGAGCCTGCCCGTCCACCCCGGTGCGGCGAGATCGACGCCGTCGTCGGACGCAGTCGCGTCGATCCCCGAGGAGATCTGGAAGTAGCGCCGGTAGATATGGCGGTCGTTCGAGCGCACGCGATCGGCGATCAGCACACCGAGGCCCGGCTGGTAGAGCAGCAGGCGCTGGTGCTCGACCCCGGCGCGGCGGATCAGCGGGTTGCGGCCGAGGAGCGCGAACCAGCCGTCGCCCTCGCCGCGCGCGCTCAGTCCCGAGCCGTACGCGCGGTCGGGGTTCTGGCTGAAGCGCTTGCCGTCGACGGTGAGGGTGGTGTGTGCCTGCGCCGAGGCCCCGAAGCGGCTCCACGGCCCCGGGTCCTTGTCGTAGAGGCCGGAGTCGGTGAGGATCCGGCGGCCGGTGTCGTAGAGGTCGAAGCTGAGGTCGTCGGAGTGCTTGTGCGACCCGTTGAAGAAGGTCGCCGCCAGCGACAGGAACGCTCCGGGCCGCTTGATCACCGCCAGCCCGCTGCGCTGCAGCCAGAGCATGCCGTCGTCGTCCGCCGCGGCGTCGGTGACCTCGGTCTCGACCGGGCGCACGTTGCTGGATCCCAGCAGGACGAGCTTCCCGTCGGGCTCCACGAGCCACCCGGCGACGTCGGTCATCCGCTCGAACAGCTCCGTGAGGCTCTGGTGGGACCCGCCGACGAGGCCCAGGAAGTACTCGACCTCCTCGCGCACGGCGAGCTGGTACGAGGCTGAATGCTCCAGCCAGAAGCCGTCCTGGCGGATCGTGCGGCCGTTGAGCGTGCTGGCGAACCGCCGCTTGCCCAGGGCCTCCCAGTCCGCGCCGTGGGAGAGCCTCGGAAGCGCGCGTGCGAAGAGGATCAGGTTGGTGTCGACGAAGAGGCCGTGGTTGGTGGGCCGGTAGGCGGCCGGGTTGGTCATGCGCTCCGCGTGGTCAAGCAGCGAGTCGTGGAGCGCCTGGATCCGCTTCTTCCCGAGCATTCCCTGGCAGCGCGCGGCCTTGAGGTCGTAGGCCATGTAGGTGGCCCGGGTGGCCGTGATGCGGTCGTCCCAGGTGCGATCGGTGGCCCCGGCGCGCCGCGGGTTCTGCCGCACCCAGTCGCCTACGAGGTCTGTCGCCTGCCGAACTGCGCCGCGATCGCCCTGCTGATAGGCGTAGAAGAGGACGTCGAGCCACGCCAGGCTGCTGAGCGCACCGCGGAACCGGCGGCTGGAATGCGGATCCAGGGCCCAGTCCACCGGCGGCACCAGCTTGACCTTCTCGTTGCCGATCTTGAAGCGGCCGTCGCGGGCGTCGGCGATCTCGCCCGTACCGTGCGTGTCGGGGGCGTGCACGAGGTAGTCCGGCTGGCAGCGCCCGTCGGCCGCCTCTCGCCCGGCGGGAGTCGTCGTGATGGTCGGGGTGCCCTGCGCGGCGAGCGAAGTCGTGCTCGTGGGCGCCGCCTTTGCGCCTCCGCCGCCGCAGCCGATCGTCGCCGCCGCGCCCAGGCAGGCGGCCGCGACGATGAGCGTGCCCCGCGCTTGGCCATACCGCTCCGCCATGGCGCAAGGTTAGGGGCCGCAGGCGCGCCGAGGCCCGATCCGAGGGCGCTGCTAGCCTTCGGCTGTAGGCGGACGGTCCGCCTGCCTCGCTCCTTCGACTTCTCACCGAGAAGCCCGATGACCTCAAATTCCCGGTCCGGCCCGGCCCGTGATGCGATCGGCGTTCCCGATCGAGATGGCCCCCGCGACGAGTGCGGCGTCTTCGGTGTCTACGCGCCGGGGCACGACGTCGCCCGCTACGCCTACTTCGCGCTGTACGCGCTTCAGCACCGGGGCCAGGAATCGGCCGGCATCGCGACCTGCGAGGGCGGTCAGATCACCACCCTCCGCGAGGCGGGGCTCGTCTCCCAGGTGTTCGACGAGGAGAAGCTGCGCGCGCTCGACGGCGACATGGCGATCGGCCACGTGCGCTACTCCACCACCGGCGGCGGGTCGTGGGAGAACTCGCAGCCGGTGTGGCGCGACGACGGCCGCGAGGTCGCCCTCGCCCACAACGGCAACCTCACGAACGCGGTCGAGCTCTACAACGAGCTGACAGAGCGGGGCATCCGCTTCCGCGGCACCTCCGACTCGGAGATCATGGCCGCGCTGCTGTCGGTCGAGGAGGAGCGTCCGATCGAGAACGCCGTCGCCGCGGTGATGCCGCGGCTCGAGGGGGCCTACTCGACCGTGGTCATGACCAAGCGGGCGGTGGTCGCATTCCGCGACCCGTACGGGGTGCGGCCGCTGTCGCTGGGCAAGCTGGGGGACCGCTACTGCGTCGCCTCGGAGAGCTGTGCCTTCGACATCATCGGTGCCGAGCTGCTGCGCGAGGTCCAACCGGGCGAGCTGGTGGCCTTCGGCGAGCGCGGGATCGAGACCCGCCAGGTCGTGCCGTCAAAGCGCCCCGCCCACTGCGTCTTCGAGCACATCTACTTCTCGCGTCCGGACTCGCGGCTCGAGGGCCGCGTGCTCCAGGAGGTGAGGGGGCGGATGGGCGAGGTGCTGGCCCGGGAGGCGCCCGTGGATGGCGACCTCGTGATCTCGGTGCCGGACTCGGGCAACCCGGCCGCCAACGGCTTCGCCCGCGGATCGGGGCTGCCGAAGGACGACGGCCTGATCAAGAACCGCTACGTCGCCCGGACCTTCATCCAGCCCGGGCAGGAGCTGCGGAAGCATGGGCTCCGGATGAAGTTCAACCCGCTGCCGGAGATCGTCGCGGACAAGCGCGTGGTGGTCGTCGACGACTCGATCGTGCGCGGCAACACGACGCGCCAGATCGTCGGCATGCTGCGCGACGCCGGCGCAAAGGAAGTCCACCTGCGGATCACGGCCCCGCCGATCCGCCATCCCTGCCACTACGGCGTGGACATGTCGACGCGGGAGGAGATGGTCGCTCACGACCGCACCGTGGAGGAGGTCGCCGCCGAGGTCGGCGCCGACTCGCTCGCGTACCTCTCTCTCGAGGGCGTCTACGAGGCGGTGGGCACGCCGCGCGAGCACCACTGCGACGCCTGCTTCACGGGCGAGTACCCGCTTGGCGACGACGGCGCCGGCAACGGCAAGTTTGCGCTCGAGGAGCTGCCGGTGGTCGCCGGCGGCAAGGTCTCCTAGCCGGATCGCGCCTCAGCGCTCGTAGGAGCCGCCCCGCCGCATATGAGCGACACTAGACCCCTGTGAGCGAGGCGTCAACCTTCCGGATCGCCGTCCTCGCCTCGGGCACGGGGACGAACCTCCAGGCGATCCTCGACCGGCTCCACGGCCGGCACGGGATCGGCGTCGTCGGCGTCGGATCCAACAAGAACGACGCCCAAGCCCTCGCGCGCGCCGAGGCCGCCGGGATCGAGACGGCGACCTTCGAACGCGATGACTACGCCGACCGCGTGGCCCGCGATGCGGCGCTGGGCGATTGGCTCGAGGCGCTGAGAGTGGACCTCGTGGCGCTCGCGGGCTACATGGAGCTGCTGTCCCCGGAGCTCGTGGGGCGGTTCGCGAACCGCATCGTCAACGTCCACCCGGCCCTGCTTCCGTCGTTTCCCGGGCTCGACGCGATCGGCCAGGCGCTGGACGCGGAAGCGGAGGTCACCGGAGTGACGGTGCACTTCGTCGACGAGGGGGTCGACACGGGCCCGATCATCGTCCAGCGGCCGGTGCAGGTGCCGGCGGACCACGACCGCGACGCTTTGGAGGCCACGATCCACGCCATCGAGCACGAGCTCTACCCGGAGGCGATCAGGATGATCGCGGCCGGGCGGGTCTCGCTCGAGGCCGGCGACCCGGCCCTCGTCCGGATCGCGCCCGGCGACTAGTGCAGGCGCCCTACTAGGATCGCCCGGCGTGGAGGTGAGCACCCAAGGCAATGGAGGCACCGGCGCCGGGTCCGACGGCGCGGTGCGCGTGCGGAGGGCGCTGATATCGGTGTCCGACAAGACGGGGGTCGCCGACTTCGCGCGGGGCCTCGTCGAGATGGGCATCGAGGTGGTCTCGACGGGCGGGACCGCGGACGCTCTGCGCGAGGCGGGAGTGGAGGTGCGCGACGTCTCCGACCTGACCGGCTCGCCAGAGATCCTCGACGGCAGGGTCAAGACCCTTCACCCCAGGCTGCACGCGGGGTTGCTGGCGGTGCGCGACGACCCCGAGCACGAGCGGACGCTGGAGGCGGAGGGGATCGAGCCGATCGACCTCGTCTGCGTGAACCTCTACCCGTTCGAGCGCACGGTGGGGCGCCACGACGTCACCGAGGAGGAGGCGGTCGAGAACATCGACATCGGGGGGCCCACGATGATCCGCGCCGCGGCCAAGAACCACCGCTGGGTCGCCGTGGTGGTGCGACCCGAGAGCTACGACGCGGTGCTGGCCGAGCTCCAGGAGCAGACCGGCGAGGTCTCGCAGGAGACGCGGCACTGGCTGGCCAACGAGGCCTTCGCGGTCACCGCCCGCTACGACGCAGCCATCAGCCGCTGGTTCGGGACGCGCTACGAGGCCTACCCCAGCCACTGGGTGATGTCGCACGAGAAGTTCCTCGATCTCTCGTACGGCGAGAACCCCCACCAGAGCGCCGCCCTGTACGTCGAGACCGGCGCCCGGTCGCATGTCCTCTCACGGGTGGCCAAGCTTCACGGCCGCGCGCTGTCGTTCAACAACGTCCTGGATCTCGACGCGGCCCGCCGCCTGCTGTCGGAGCTCGAAGAGCCGGCGGCGGTGATCATCAAGCACAACAACCCGTGCGGGGCGGCGATCGGCGGCGACTGCGCAGAGGCCTACGCCAAGGCGCTGGCCTGCGACCCCCTGTCCGCGTTCGGCGGCGTCATCGCGCTCAACGGCAAGGTCGACCGAGCGCTGGCCGAGCTGCTGCACGAGAACTTCGTCGAGGTGCTGATCGCGCCGGGATTCGAGGACGATGCGCTGGAGGTCCTGGGCCAGAAGGAGGCGGTGCGGATCCTCGAGGACACCGAGCGCCGGGGCTACGAGCCCCGAGAGCGCGACGTCAAGAAGGTGCGGGGCGGGATCCTCATTCAGGAGCCCGACCGCGGGACCGATGCACGCGAGTCGATGCAGGTGGCGACACAGGCGCAGCCGACCGAGGCGCAGTGGGACGACCTGCTGTTCGCCTGGAAGGTGTGCCGCAATGTCCGCTCGAACGCAATCGTCTTCGCCAAGGACGGCGCGACCGTGGGGATCGGAGCCGGGCAGATGAGCCGGGTGGACTCGGTGAAGATCGCCGTCGAGAAGGCGCGCGACGCGCGCGAAGGCGATGCCGATGCGGCGCTCGGCGGATCGGTGGTCGCCTCCGACGCCTTCTTCCCGTTCCCCGATGGTCCGCAGATGGCGATCGACGCCGGCGCGACCGCGTTCATCCAGCCCGGAGGGTCGGTTCGCGACAACGAGGTGGTCGCCGCCTGCGACGAGGCGGAGGCGGCGATGGTGTTCACGGGCCGCCGCCACTTCCGCCATTGAGCGGCGCCCGCGAGCACCCCGGGCTCGAGGTCGTACGCGTCTTCTGCAGGGAGGACGGGGCGGGCGGCAACGCGCTCGGCGTGTTCCTCGACGGAGGAGCCATCGCCGAGGAGGAGCGGCAGCCGATCGCTACGGAGCTGGGATTCGCGGAGACCGTCTTCGTCGACGACCTCGAACGCGCCGAGATGCGGATCTTCACCCCGCGCGCCGAGCTGCCCCTCGCGGGCCATCCGCTGGTGGGCACCGCCTGGCTGATCCGCGAGCGGGGCTCGCCCCCCGACGTTCTGCGGCCTCCGGCCGGCGAGGTGCAGGTCCGGTTCGACGGGGAGCTGACCTACGCGGCCGCACGACCGGAGTGGAGCCCGCCCTGGGACTTCACCCGGCTTGGCTCTCCCGCTGACGTCGATGCCCTTCCCGCCCCTCCCGCCGAGACCGGGGAGATGGCGATGTGGGCATGGCTCGACGAGTCCGCCGGCCTCGTCCGCGCCCGCGTGTTCGCGCCCGACGACGGCATCGACGAGGACGAGGCCACCGGCTCCGCCGCGATGATGCTGACCGCCGACCTGGGGCGGGAGATCGAGATCCGCCAGGGCCGCGGCTCGGTCATCTACGCCCGCCCCCTCGACGACGGCCGGGCCGAGATCAGCGGCCGCGTGGTGCTCGAGCGGTGACGCTCGCCGCGGGTGTACCATCGGGTCGTGAGGGCAGGGGTCCCACTTCTCGTCGTCGGCGTGCTCATGTCGGGCTGTAGCTCCGCTTTCGCCGCATCACCTCACCCCGGCGACATCATCGTGGGCGACTCGGTGAGATCCAAGGTGTACTGGCTTGAGCCGGACACCGGCGATAAGCACGTGCTCTCGAAGGACAGGCGCTTCAACGAGCCCAACGACTCGGCGTTCAGCCCCAACGGCAAGAAGCTCTACGTCTCGGACTACGGCGCCTTCGGCGACGACGGCGGCGTCTTCCAGCTGAATCCGAAGACCGGGCGCACCCGGGTCCTGAGCAAGGACGACGACTTCATCCAGCCCGACGGCATCGATGTCGGCCCCGACGGAACTGTCTGGGTCACCGACCTCAGCACCGGTAGCAACGGCGCCCTTCTTCGCGTGGACCCCTCCAACGGCGACGCCGAGATCGTGGGCACCGGCGATGGGCTCGTCGACGCCCTCGGAGTGGTCGTCCCCCCGAGCGGCAAGCCGTTCGTCTCATCGCTCGCCGCCCCTTCGATCGTGAAGGTGAATCCCGGGAACGGCGACCAGACGCCAATCGCCGATGCGGGCGACGGCCTCATCGGCAGCGGCGGCCTCGCACGCGGCTCCGACGGCACCCTCTACGTCGCCGACGATGACAACTCGATCCTGCAGTCGGTCGACCCGCAGACGGCGGACGTCGACGAGGTGGCCACCGAATTCGGGTACGGCGGTTACGGGCTCGCGATCGACCGCAGGGACCGCATCATCGCGGGAGACTTTGGCCACGTCAACCGTGCCAACCCGAGGACGGGCGACGTCGACGAGATCGGCAACGGCTTCGGCTACGCGGAAGGCGTCGAGGTCGTCCCGCGCTGACGGGCCGAACTAAGCTGCCCCCCGCCCCCGTAGCTCAGCGGTAGAGCGGCGGCCTTTTAAGCCGCGCGACGAAGGTTCGACTCCTTCCGGGGGCACCTCTCCCGGGATGGCCAAAGCGAAGGGAAAGCTCACCGACTACGAGCGCAAGCGCTCGTTCGAGAAGACCCCCGAGCCGAAGGGGAAGAAGGCCGCCAAGGGCACGCCGAAGGCGAAGGGCAGGCCGAAGAAGAAGGCGTCGGGCGACGACGGCGTCGCCGCTGCAGGCCGCTTCGTCGTGCAGGAGCACCACGCGCGGCGGCTTCACTGGGACCTGCGCCTCGAACACCAGGGCGTGGCCGTCTCCTGGGCGCTCCCCAAGGGCGTCCCGCAGCACCCGGACGAGAACCGGCTGGCGGTCCACACCGAGGACCATCCGCGGGAGTACCTCACCTGGGAGGGCGAGATCCCGAAGGGCGAATACGGAGCGGGGACGATGTCCGTGTGGGACACCGGCACCTACGAGGCCGAGAAGTTCCGCGACGACGAGGTGATCCTGACCTTCGACGGCGAGCGCGTGGAGGGTCGCTACGCCCTGTTCCAGACCGATGGCGACAACTGGATGATCCACCGGATGGACCCGCCGGCCGACCCCGGGCGAGCGACCATGCCCACCGGCGGGATCAAGCCGATGATGGCCACCCTCTCGAAGCTTCCCCGCGACGACGAGAACTGGGCCTACGAGCTGAAGTGGGATGGCGTTCGCGCGATCGCCTACTGCGACGCCGGCCACATCCGCCTCGAGAGCCGCAACCAGCGCGACATCACCTCGCAGTACCCCGAGGTGCGGCCGATCGCCGCCGAGCTCGGCGCGCGCCAGGCCGTCCTCGACGGGGAGGTGGTGGCCTTCGACGAGGAGGGGCGCCCCGACTTCCAGGCACTCCAGGGGCGCATGCACCTGGCCTCCGACGCGGCGGTGCGCCGGCGCACCAAGGACACGCCGGTCACCTACGTGCTCTTCGACCTGCTCTTCCTCGACGGCCGCGACGTGTGCGACGTGCCTTACGAGAAGCGCCGCAGCGAGCTCGAGGCGCTCGGACTGGAGGGGCCGGCCTGGCAGACGCCCGCCAGCCACCGTGGCGACGGCAGGGCGCTGCTCGAGCTCACGAAGCAGCGCGACCTGGAGGGAGTGGTTGCCAAGCGCCTCGACAGCCGCTACCTGCCCGGCAGGCGCTCGGGCGCGTGGCGCAAGGTCAAGAACGTGAGCACCCAGGACCTCGTCGTGGGCGGCTGGCTGCCCGGCGAGGGCCGCCGCTCGGGGAGCATCGGCGCTCTGCTGGTCGGCTACTACGACGACGAGGGCGAGGAGCTTCGCTACGCCGGCCGCGTGGGCACCGGCTTCACCGAGCAGACGCTGCGCCAGCTCGCGAGCCTGCTGAAGCGGCTGAGAGCCGACGACAGCCCCTTCACCGGCCGCCAGCCGCCAAAGGATGCGCAGTTCGTCGAGCCGCGTCTCGTGGCGGAGGTCGAGTTCCGCGAGTGGACGCAGAGCAGGACCCTGCGCGCGCCCTCGTTCAAGGGCCTGCGCGACGACCGCGACCCAACGGGAGTGCGTTTCGACCCCGGCGACGACTCGGCGGACGCCGGTCCGCAAGAATCGCGCGCGTGAGGGTCTCTGCCAAGGCCGACTACGCGGTCCGGGCGATGGTCGAGCTGGCCGCCGCCGGGAGCGAGGGCGAGCCGCGGAAGGGCGAGCTGATCGCCAACGCGCAGGACATCCCCATGCCCTTTCTCGAGAACATCCTGTCGGAGCTTCGCCAGCAGGGCCTCGTGCAGAGCCGTCGCGGCGCCGAGGGCGGCTACTGGCTCAGTCGCCTGCCGCAGGAGGTCACCATCGCCGAGGTGATCCGCGCCGTCGAGGGTCCGCTTGCCAGCGTCCGCGGCCGGCCGCCGGACGAACTGGCCTACAGCGGCGCCGCCGGGCCGCTACAGCAGGTGTGGATGGCGCTACGCGGGAACATCAGCGACGTCCTCGACCGCGTCACCCTCGCCGACGTCGTCAGCGGGACTCTGCCCGCCGCCGTGACCGAGCCGCTCGATCGGACTCGTCCCGGACCGTGAGCCAGGTCGCGACGATTACCATCGCCACCCAGCCGATCATCAGGGCGAGGAAGCCCCAGAGGAGGACATCGACGGTCAAGCGACCGCCAGCTCCTCCGTGGTGGGGTGGCCGTTCGTCGCCTCGTCGAACACCCGCGCCGACGCCGGCCGCACGTACACGATCTGGCCCTCCTCGAGCTCGAGCTCGTCGGCCTGGCCGCGTGTGATCTGAGCCCACAGCCCGTCCCCGTTGGCGAGCGTGAGCTCGACGCGGACCTCGAACCCGAGATGGACGATCCGGTCGACCATCGCCTCCTCGGTCTGCTCGCCGGGCACATGGCGGATCTCGACGTCGTGCGGTCGCACGAACATCGACCCGAGCCGGTTGACCGGGCCCACGAAGCTCATCACGAACTCCGTCTCGGGATGCTCGTAGAGATCGCGGGGCGGGCCCGTCTGCTCGACCTTTCCGTCGTTGACCACGACGATCTGCTCGGCGACGTCCATCGCCTCCTCCTGGTCGTGGGTGACGAAGATCGTCGTCACGTGGACCTCGTCGTGGAGGCGGCGCAGCCATGTGCGCAGCTCCTTGCGGACCTTGGCATCGAGCGCGCCGAACGGCTCGTCCAGCAGCAGGACCTTCGGCTCGACCGCGAGCGCCCGGGCCAGCGCCATCCGCTGGCGCTGTCCGCCGGAGAGCTGCGACGGGTAACGCTCGGCGAGCCCCTGTAGGTGGACGAGCTCCAGCAGCTCGGTCACCCGGTCGGAGATCTCCGCCTTGGACCGCTTCTGGATGGACAGGCCGAAGGCGACGTTCTGCGCCACGGTCATGTGCTTGAAGGCCGCGTAATGCTGAAAGCAGAAACCGACCCCGCGATCCTGCACCGGCGTCTTCGTCATGTCTCTGCCGGAGATCAGGACGCGGCCGGAGTCGAGCTCCTCGAGCCCGGCGATCGCGCGCAGCAGAGTGGACTTGCCCGACCCGCTCGGGCCGAGCAGGGCCGTCAGCGAACCGTCGCGAACCTCGATCGAGACATCATCAAGCGCGACGAAGTCGCCGAACTTCTTGGTTGCGTTCTCGACGACGATGCTCATCAGGCACCTTCCTTTCCGAGTGCTGCTGTCGTGGGGGCGACGACCGCGGAGTCGCGGCGCCGGATCAGGTTCATCGCTAACAGGGTCGCGAGGGCGAGCAGCGCAAGCACAAGCGCCGCCGCATATGCCCCAGAGAGATTGAACGTCTCGTATTGCTTTCGCACGAAGAGCGGCAGCGTCTCGGTCTCGCCCGAAACCCGGCCGGAGACGACGGCCACGGCGCCGAACTCGCCGAGGGCGCGAGCCGTAGCGAGGACGACGCCGTAGGTGACCCCCCAGCGAATCGCGGGCAGGGTCACGCGCCAGAACGTCTGCCAGCCATTGGCTCCCAGCGTCCGCGCCGCCTGCTCCTGGTCGTCGCCGATCTCCTGGAGCACCGGCACGACCTCGCGAACGACGAACGGCATCGAGACGAAGACGGTCGCAAGCGCCATTCCGACCGGCGTGAAGATCACCCGGATCCCCTGGTCGAGGAGCCATGGGCCGAACCAGCCGTCGACGCTGCCGTAGACGAAGATCAGGGACAGCCCGATGACGACCGGCGAGATCGCAAACGGGATGTCGATCAATGAGTTGAGGAACGCCTTGCCGCGGAACCTCTGACGGACGAGGACAAGAGCGCATGCGATCCCGAACACGGTGTTGAGCGGGATGGCGATCGCCACCATCTCGAGCGTGAGCCAGAACGCGTGCTGGCCGTCGGGGCTCGTAACGGTCTCCCAGGCGTTCCCCACGCCGTCTCCGAACGCCTCGAAGAAGATGATGATGACGGGAACGATCAGGAGCGCACCGAGATAGCCGAGCGCGATCGTGCGCAGCCCCCAGCGCGTCGCTCGGCCACCATGGACGATGTTCCGCTCGCTCAGACTCGGGTCAAGCATGGCGGAGGCTCCTTCGGCTGAGCCAGTGGAAGATCGTCAGGACGCCAACTGAGATCGCGAGCAGCAGGACGGAGACCGCGGCGGCGCTCGTTTCGTTGCCGCTCTCGATCTGGCCGAAGATGAAAACGGACGCGACCTCGGTCTTGAACGGGATGTTCCCCGAGATCAGGATCAGCGAGCCGAACTCGCCGATGGCACGCGCGAAGGCGAGGGCGCAGCCGCCGAGGATCGCCGGCGTGAGGTTGGGAACGATGATGCGGCGAAAAATCGTGAAGGGGCGAGCGCCGAGCGAGGCCGCGGCTTCCTCCATGTCCTGGTCGAGCTCCATCAGAGTCGGCTGAACCGCCCGCACGACGAACGGGAGGGTGACAAACAGCAGGGCCATCACGACGCCGATGCGGGTGAACGAGACGCCGGAGATGCCGAGCACGCCGTTGTCGCCGTACAGCGCCAGCAGGGTGAGCCCGGCCACGATGGTCGGCAGCGCGAACGGCAAGTCGATTAGCGAGTTCACGATCCTCTTGCCGGGGAACTGGTCCCGAACCAGCACCCAGGCGATGATCGTGCCCGTGACGGCATTCACGGCAACTACGATCAGCGACACGACGAAGGTCAGCTTGATCGCCGCGAACGCCTGTGGGTTGGAGATCGCCGTCCAGAAGGCGTCCCAACCCCCCTCGGTCGAACGCAGCACCACAGCCGCGATCGGCATCAGGACCAGGATCGAGAGATACCCGATCACCAGCCCTCGCGTGAGGGCTGGCCCCCCCAGGCGGGGCACTGCAACCCGCCCGGGGGGCGCCTCACTGTGAGCTACGGAAGCCACTATGCGAGCGGCGCTCCGAGCCCAGCTTTGACGCGCGCTGTCGTCGACGACCTCATCGTCACTCCAGTGGAGTTCCGAGGTCGCTCTCGATCTCCGCCACGGAGCCGCTCTCGGTGTCGAATAGATCCGCGTTGATCTTCTCCCAGCCGCCGAGATCCTCGATCGTGAACAGCTGCGGAACCGTCGGGAACTTGTCCTCGTTCTCCGCCAGCACGTCCGGGTCGACCGGCCGGTAGCCGTTGTCCGCCCAGACCTGCTGGCCCTCCGGCGAGAGCTCGTAGTCCAGGAACGCCTGGGCGGCCTCGGGGTCCTGCGCGTTCTCGGTGACCGCGGCGGGCGTCTCGATCAGGAGCGTGTCGTCGGGGATGATGAACTCGACCTCTTCCCCCGCGTCCTGAGCTGCGATCGCCTCGTTCTCGTAGGCGAGCATGACGTCGCCCTTTCCGCTGGTGAAGGTGCCGAGTGAGTCACGGGCGCTTGCGTCCTGCACGGACGTGTTCTCGAGGATGCCGCGGATGAACTCGACGCCCTCCTCCGGCGTGCCACCGCCCTGGACGACATGGCCATAGCCCGCGACCAGGTTCCACCGGGCGCCGCCCGACTGGAACGGGTTCGGGGTGATGACCTCGTTCTCGCCGCTGATGACGTCATCCCAGGTCTGGATGTCATTCGGGTTGCCCGGGCGGACTACGAAGACCACCACCGAGTTCTCGACGATGCCCTTGTACTCGCCCGTGTCCCAGTCCTCGGCGACCGCGCCGGAGTCGACCACGCGCTGCATGTCGGGCTCGAGCGAGAAGTGGACTAGGTCCGCCGGCTGGCCCGCCTCGACGGCGCGGGACTGATCCCCTGATCCGGCGAAGGAGGTCGAGAACTCAACGCCCTCGCCTTCCGGCGTCTCGTTGAATGCCGGGTCGAGGCCATCCTCGTACGCCTCCTGCGGCGTCGAGTAGGCGACGATGTCGACGTTGCCGCCACCACCGCTGGAGGCGGAGCTGCTGTCGTCGGAGCCGCCGCAGGCGGCGACACCGCCGGCGAGGCCGAGGGCCAGCACGCCCATGGCCAAGTACCTGCCTCCGCGGGGCCGCGCGTCCGCAAGTGCGTTCGCGGCCCCGCCGGGGCGAAGGTTCGAAATCTGAGACATATAGCTTTCTGACCTTTCCCGATTGAATTGGTTAACAAGGCGCGCGGCAGAGTAGCAAACACGATTCCGGGCGGCTGCCCGACCGAAAGCATGTTCGGGTCGCCCTTGCGGTCTGTCAGCTGAGGCGGCGCTCGAAGGCCAGATCGAGGCGCTCGTCGTCGCCGTCGTCGTCGCGCGGCACCTTCTCGAGCTTCATAGAGGCCGAGCGATCATCCATCGACACGGTCGCCACCTGGTTGTCGAAGTAGGGCCCCTCGGAGAAGCGCCAGCGGATCCCCGGGTCCTTGACGCCCACGGCGCGCGCGAGGGCTAGCGTCGCGCGCGCGAAGGGCGCCGAGCGGGCGAGCTCGACGGCCCGCCGCTCGTGGTCGTCGAGCGCGTTGCGATAGGGGGAGCACACCCCCTGGTAGACGAAGCTGCCGACCCCTGCATCGCGCCTGAAGGCGACCTCCGCGAGATACGCGTGGTGGACGTCACCGGAGAGCAGGCCGATCGTCGCCGGCGGCGCCCCGTGACGGCCGCTGCCCACCTCCTCGATCAGCCGCGTCATCTTCAAGAACGAGTCCTCGAACGCGCCCCAGTGGTCGAAGTCGAGCGCTTGGCGCATCTTCTCTCCCAGGCGGGCCGCCGTCGCGCCCCAGGCGCCGTCGCACACCTTCTCGTTCCAGGATTCGAGGTTGTGGAACGTCGGCGTGAGCAGGTAGGGGTCGGAGGTGCCGAAGATCAGGTGGGTGAACTCGCCCTCTGTGGCGCGCTCGACGACCCAGTCCCACTCGTCGTCGTCGATAATCTTGCGGTCGCCCGGGTCGAGGCACCTGCCGGTTCGTGCGTCGACGACGATCAGCCGGGCCTTGCCGAGATCGCGGTAGAAGCACCAGCGCTTGCCCTCGCGCTCGTGGTCGTCCTTGGCCATGAACTCGCGCAGCCGCGGTCCCGCGTCGTCGGCCTCGCGGACCTCCCTCCACAGTGGCCGCTCGTCCAGCTCTCCCGGCGAGAGGTTGCCGATGAACTGGTAGACCCAGTAGGCCATCATCCCGCCGACCACGCGGGCGTCCCACCACGGCTCGCGCCCCATCTGGTCGCACCACGGCTGGGAGATGTTCCAGTCGTCGTGCATGTCGTGGTCGTCGATCACCATCGAGCTCGAGACCGTCGACAGAAGCCACCTGATCACGGGATCGCTCCACGCCTCGCGATAGAGCCGCGTGTACTCCTCGAAGTCGGAGACCTCGTTCTCGGGGACGCCGGGCGGGCGGCCCTCGCGGCCGTGGATGAACTCGAGCGTCTCGGGCGAGACCTCGTCCGCGTAGACCTGGTCGCCGCAGAGGAAGAGCAGGTCCGGATAGCGCGGGTCGTCGGCGTCGAGGATCGAGAGCGCCAGCGCGTGCAGCGCGTCGTAGCCGCGCGCGTGCTCCTCGTCCTCTTCCTTCGGCAGCGTGTAGGGCGGCTCGTGCGGGGCGGTGACGCGGCACGAGCCGAACACGAGCTCGATCTGCTCGTCGGGGCGGAAGGTGCGCAGCACGCTGGGCGGGAAGTCGGATCCCTCCTCGGGCCACACCCGCTCGCCGTCGAGCTCGACCTCGTACTCGGTGCTGGCTCCAGGCTCGAGGCCGTCGATCACCACGAGCGCGTAGTGATGGCCCTCGACGCCGAACGTCCGCGCCGAGTGGCCGAGGATCTCGACTTCGCACGCAGCGTCGGCCTCGACCCACACGGTCGCCTCCGTCTGGCCGACGTAACGCAGCAGTGGTCCCAGCACGAGATCCGCCATGAGCGATGCCTACCCGCTCCCCGCTCCCCGTATCCCGTCCTGCGCTCAGCCCAGGTCCGGGAGCCCCTCGTCGGGAGTCGACGCCTGCGCGTGGAGCTTGCGTGGGATGCGTCCCGCGCGACCGGCCTCGAGCCCGGCCTCCACGGCCTTGCGCATCGCGGTGGCCATGGCCACGGGGTCCTTGGCGCGCGACACCGAGCTGGCGAGCAGGACGCCGTCGCATCCGAGCTCCATCGCCAGGGCCGCGTCGGAGGCGGTGCCGATCCCCGCGTCGAGGATCACCGGAACGCTTGCGCGCTCGGCGATCAGCCGCACGTTGTAGGGATTGCGGATGCCCGCCCCGGATCCGATCGGCGAGCCCAGCGGCATCACCGCGGCGCACCCGGCCTGCTCGAGGCGCGCGGCGAGAATCGGGTCGTCGTTCGTGTAGGGCAGCACGGTGAAACCATCGCTGATCAGCTCCTCGGCGGCCGCGACCAGCTCGACCGCGTCGGGAAAGAGCGTCCGGTCGTCGCCGATCACCTCGAGCTTGATCCAGTCGGTCTCGAAGGCCTCGCGAGCGAGCCGGGCCGTCCTGACCGCGTCGCGCGCCGTGTAGCAGCCCGCCGTGTTCGGCAGCGCGACGAGGCCCAGCCGCTCGAGCACGTCGAGCACCGAGCCCTGGGCGAGCGGATCGACTCGCCGAAGCGCGACGGTCACGATCTCGGTCCCGGACGCCTCGAGCGCGCGCTCCATCGCCTCGAGCGAGCGAAAGCCGCCCGTCCCGACGATCAGCCGCGACCGCCACCTGCGGCCGCCGAGCTCGAAGCGCTCCGGGCGGTCGCGGCGCTCGGTCGTCTGCGACGCGCCGGGCGCCTCCACCCGCGGCTCGCTAGCCACCCTGCACCGCCCGCACGACCTCGACCTCCTGCCCGTCGCTCAGCCTGCGATCGGCCCACTCGGCCCGAGGCACGACCTCGCCGTCGAGCGCCACCGCGACGCCACGCGCCTGGTCGGCGCCGCTGGCGGCCACCGCCTCGACGAGCGTGGCCTCGTCCGGAAGCGGGGTCCGCTCGCCGTTCAGGTCCACGATCATCGGGCCAGCGCCTCCTCACGGTCGCCGGCCAGGGCCGCGACGACCAGGTCGGCGGTCAGCGGCGCGAGCAGGATGCCGTTGCGGAAGTGACCTGTGGCGAGCACGAGGCCCTCGATCGCGCCCGCGCCGATGATGGGCATGTTGTCGGGCGTCCCGGGGCGCAGGCCGGCGATGGTCTCGACCAGCTCGAGCTCCGCCACGTCCGGCAGGGCCCGATACCCCTCGCGCAGCAGCTCGAGCACGCCGCCGGCGGTGATCGCCGTATCGAACCCCTTCTCCTCGACGGTGGCGCCGATGACCAGGCGCCCGTCGCCGCGGGGCACCATGTACACACGCTCGGTCACTACGACCCGCTGGCAGGGCGGGGGGCCCGGCGCCCGCAGCGTCAGGATCTCGCCCTTCACGGGGCGCACCGGGGGCCGCGCCTCCGGGGGAAGCCAATTGGCCTGGCCCGACCAGGCGCCCGCGGCGAGAACGGTCGCCCGCGCACGATGCTCTCCGCCGTCCGCCGTCCTCACTCCCGCGAGCCGGTCGTCGTCGTAGATGCCCTCAGTCACCTCGGCGCCGGTCTCGAGCTCGACCCTGGCGTGCTCGCACGCCAGGCGCAACGCCTCGACCAGCATCCGCGGGTCCGCCGCGGCCTCGTGGGGGGCGATGAGCGCGGCCGCACAGCGCGGCGTGAGCCCCGGCTCCAGCTCGCGCGCCTGTGAGGTTCGCAGCCACTCGGCCTCGAGGCCCATCTCGCGCATCAGCTCGAAGCGACGCCGCAGCTCGGCCGCCTCGTCCGGATCGAGGGCGACGTGGAGGGCCCCCTGGCGCAGATAGCCCACCTGCGTACCGCTGGCCGCCGTCAACTCCTCCGCGAAGCGCGGCCACCGTTCGTGGGAGCGCAGCGCAAGGTCGATCAGGCGGTCCTCGCCCCAAGTCGCCTCCCCGACGGGCGCAAGCATGCCGGCGGCGACCCCGGAGGCGCCGGCGCCCGGCACGTCGCGCTCGAGCACGCGAACGCGCAGGCCGGCCTGGGCCGCGCGCCACGCGCAGGCAAGGCCGATCGCTCCGGCGCCGACGACCAGCGCGTCGAGTTGATGTTCGGCTCGGCTCGCCATCGTTGGCCTTGTCTGACTCACTTCCTGGGCGTTCCGGGCCACCATCCCTGCGCCGGCATTACCCGGTTCAGGTTCAGACGGTCGGCGGCCGCGGTGCCGCCCTCTCAGCCCTCTTGGTTCGGGCTCCCGTTGACTGTCTCTGATGGTACCCCCATGCCTCCGTGCCCACCCATCGCTGGGCGATACTGCGGGCGTGCCCTGGTACGACGAGTTGGTAGCCGCAGCCACCGAGGCGTTCGAGCGCCGTGAGTTCGAGCCGCTGCGACCCTGTCGCGACGAGGCCCTGACCGAGGAGGAAGCGGATGACCCGAGCTGAGCGGGCGGCTCGCATCGCCGCTGCGCGCCTTTACTTCGTGTGCGAGGGCCTGCCCGGGGGGGGTCCGCCGGACGAGCTCCTCGACGCGGCGCTGCGCGGCGGGGCCGAGGTGATCCAGCTTCGCGAGAAGTCGCCGCGCTGCGCCGAGGAGATCGTCGCCATGGCCGAGCCCTTCCGCCGGGCCGCCGACTCCCACGGCGCGCTGTTCATCCTCAACGACCACCCGGAGCTGGTCGCCGATTGCGGCGCCGACGGCGTCCACGTGGGCCAGGACGACGCACCAGTCCCCGAGGCGCGCGGGGCGGCGGGCCCGGAGGCGCTGGTGGGCCTCTCGACGCACTCCCCCGAGCAGATCGACGCCGCCTGCGCCGCCGAGGGGCCGGATCGGCCGGACCAGATCAGCGTCGGGCCCGTCTGGGAGACGCCCACGAAGGCCGGGCGCGCCGGCGTCGGCCTCGAGCCGATCGCCCATGCGGCCCGCAACGCCACCGTTCCCTGGTTCGCGATCGGAGGGATCGACCCCGGCAACCTCGACGAGGTGGTCGCCGCCGGCGCCCAGCGGGTGGTGGTGGTCCGCGCGATCCGCGACGCCGCCGACCCCGAGGCGGCCGCGCGGGCGCTGCGAGCGGCCCTTCCCGGCACCGTGGGGGCCGCGAGCTGATGTCCGATCGCGAGCGAAAGCGAGCGGCACGACGCAAGCGCAAGGACCGCGGCGTCGGGAGACGCGGCGAGATCGAGGAGCGCCGCGCGAAGATGGCCGAGCGCACCGAGGAGAAGAACCGCACGGCGCGCGAGGCCCTCGAGCCGCTGGCCGAGGAGGAGAGGCCGACGATCACCACGATCGGCGCGGTCATCTCGGCGCTGGTGGCCGTCTCGATCTTGATCGGCTACGCGACCGGGGTCGAGGTCAACGACGAGAAGCCGAACATCGTGCAGGCGCTGGCGCCGGCGATCCTCTTCGCGGTGATGGCCTGGGGCATGTGGCGCGCCCGCTACTGGGCGGTGCTCGGGTTCCAGACGGTGCTCGTGCTGATCCTCCTGTCGGCGACCCTTCTCCTGGTGGGCGCGTCGAACGTGGGGCAGGCGGTCCTGAACGTGATCCTGATCGCCGGCTGCGGGACGCTCTTCTACTTCAACGTCAAGGCCATGGCACGCATCCAGATGCCCGAGCGGGCACCGCGACGGTAGAGTCGGCCGCCGATGGGAGATTCCTATGACTTGATCGTGATCGGCGGGGGGCCGGGCGGCTACGTCGCCGCGATTCGCGCGGCGCAGCTCGGTCAGAAGACCGCCGTGGTCGAGAAGGACAAGGCCGGCGGCCGCTGCCTGAACTACGCCTGCATCCCGGCGAAGACCATGCTGCACACCGCAGAGGTCTTCGATCACGTTGCGAACGGCGCCGAGCTGGGGATCAAGGTCACCGGCGCGAAGCTCGACTGGGAGGCCCTCGGGGAACGGCGCGCCGCGGTCTCGCAGTCGCTGTCCGACGGCGTGAAGTTCCTCTGGGACAAGAACGAGGTCACCTTCATCGAAGGCGAGGGGGCGCTGACCGCCGACGGTAACGTCCAGGTCGGGGACGACACCCACGAGGCCAAGGCCGTGATCCTCGCCACCGGGTCGGTGGCCCTGCCCATCCCCGGCGTCGAGTTCTCCGACCGCGTGGTCGACACCTGGGGCGCCTGGTCGCTTCCGGCTCATCCCAAGAAGCTCGCGGTCGTCGGCGCCGGCGCCTCGGGCGCGGAGATCGCGTCGGCCTACGGGCGCTACGGGACGGAGGTGGTGCTGATCGAGATGCTCGATCAGATCCTGCCGCTCGAGGACAAGGACATGGCCCGGGTGGTCGACCGGGCCTTCAAGAACCAGAACATCTCCGTCTCGACCGGGACGAAGGTGGAGTCGGTCGAGGAGGGCTCGAAGTCGGTGAAGGTCAAGTACGGCGACCAGGAGGCCGAGGTCGACTACCTCGTCATCGCGGGCGGCCGCGCCCCCGACACCGAGTCGCTGAACCTCAACGAGGCCAAGATCGAGACCGAGGAGGGCGGCCGGATCAAGATCGACGACAGCCAGCGGACGTCCAACCAGAAGGTCTTCGCGATCGGCGATCTCGTCCGCGGCCCCGCCCTGGCGCACAAGGCCTCCGAGGAGGGAGTCGTCGCCGCCGAGACCATCGCCGGTGCGCCGACGCATCCTGTCGACGTCGACCTCGTCCCTGGCGCCACCTTCTGCCATCCGCAGGTCGCCTCGGTCGGGCTCACCGAGGCCGAGGCCAAGGAGGCCGGGCGCGACGTGAAGGTCGCCAAGTTCAAGCTCGGCGGCGTCGGCGCCTCGGCCGTCTACGACGACCGCGAGGGCATGGTGAAGATCGTCGCCGACCCCAAGTACGGCGAGATCATCGGCGCCCACATCGTCGGCAACCGGGCCTGCGACATGATCAGCGAGATCGTCGACGTCATGGCGCTCGAGGGTGGCTACCAGGAGCTGGCGCGGATCATCCACCCCCACCCCACCATCTCCGAGGCGGTGCTCGACGCCGCCCGCGCCGTCGATGGCTGGGCGACCCACGCCTGAGCCCCCGCCCGGCAGGGCGACCTTCTACTTCGATTTCGGCTCGCCGTACGCGTACCTCGCGGCCGAGCGCGTCAACGCCGTCTTCGCCGAGGCGGGCGCCGAGGTGCCCGAATGGCAGCCGGTCCTGCTGGGGGGCCTCTTCGGGCGCTTCGGCCGCGACTCGTGGGCCAACGGCCCGGGGCGCGAGGAGGGGCTGCGCGAGGTCGAGCGGCGCGCGTCGGCCTACGGGCTGCCGCCGATCTCCTGGCCACGGCCGTTCCCCGGGAACACGCTCTACGCGATGCGGGTCGCAACCTTCGCGAAGGAGATCGGGCGCACCGTCTCGTTCTCGCTGGCGGCGTTCCGCCAGGCGTTCGCCGCCGGCCGCGATCTGACCGAGCCCGACAACGTGCTGGTGGCCGCCGCCGCCAGCGAGATGCACCCGCGCGCGATCGAGGCCGCCGTCGCGCGAGACGCGGTCAAGTCGGCGCTTCGCGAGGCGACCGAGCGCGCGGGCGACCTGGGGGTGACTGGCGTCCCCAGCGTCATCGCCGGCGGCGGGGTGTTCTGGGGGGATGACCGCCTCGAGGACGCTGCTAAGGCAGCCGGAAATGCGTAGCCACTAAGGTCGCAGCATGCCGGACATCGACGCTGTCGAGACCGAGGAGTGGCTCGAGGCCCTGGATGCCGTCGTCGAGAACGACGGCACGCAGCGGGCGCATGACCTGGTCGAAAGGGTGGTCGAGCGTGCGCGCCTGCGCGGCGCGGCGATCGAGTACGTCGGCCCCACCCCCTACGTCAACACGATCCCGCGCGAGGAGGAGCCGGCTCTCCCCGGCGACCCGGCGCTCGAGCGGCGCGTCCGCTCGCTGATCCGCTGGAACGCGATCGCCATGATCCTGCGCGCGAACAAGGAGTCCTCGGAGCTTGGCGGTCACATCGCCAGCTTCCAGTCGGCGGCGATGCTCTACGAGATCGGCTTCAACCACTTCTGGCACGCGCCGACCGACGAACACGGCGGCGACCTCGTGTACATCCAGGGCCACTCGTCGCCGGGCATCTACGCGCGCGCCTACCTGGAGGGGCGCCTCACCGAGGAACAGCTCGACGGCTTCCGCCAGGAGGTCTCGACGCCCGGCGGCCTCAGCTCATACCCCCATCCCTGGCTGATGCCGGACTTCTGGCAGTTCCCCACCGTCTCGATGGGCCTGGGCCCGATCATGGCCATCTACCAGGCGCGGTTCATGCGCTATCTCACCGACCGCGGGCTGCAGGACACGTCGGGGCGGAAGGTGTGGTGCTTCCTCGGCGACGGCGAATGCGACGAGCCCGAGTCGCTCGGCTCGATCGCGCTTGCCGGCCGCGAGCGCCTCGACAACCTCGTGTTCGTCGTCAACTGCAACCTCCAGCGCCTGGACGGCCCGGTCCGCGGCAACGGGAAGATCATCCAGGAGCTGGAGACGATCTTCCGCGGCGCGGGATGGAACGTCATCAAGGTGATCTGGGGCGACCGCTGGGATCCCCTGCTGGAGGCCGACCAGGACGGGCTACTCGTCAAGCGGATGGAGGAGGCCGTCGACGGCGAGTACCAGGTCTACAAGGCGCGCGACGGCGCCTTCGTCCGCGAGCACTTCTTCGGGAAGTACCCGGAGCTTCTGGAGCGCGTCGAGGACATGACCGACGAGGAGATCTGGGACCTCAACCGCGGCGGCCACGACGCGAAGAAGGTTTTCGCGGCGTACGCGGCCGCCCAGGGCGCGACCCGCCGCCCGACCGTGATCCTTGCGAAGACGATCAAGGGCTACGGGATGGGCGAGGCCGGAGAGGGCCAGAACATCACCCATCAACAGAAGAAGATGAACGAGGAGGCGCTTCGCGTCTTTCGCGACCGCTTCGAGCTGGAGGTCTCCGACGAGGAGGTGGACAGCCTCTCGTACCATCGGCCGCCCGAGGACTCGGCAGAGATGCGCTACATGCGCGAGCGCCGCGAGGCGCTCGGCGGCCACCTGCCGGCGCGGCGAGAGCACGTGGACCAGCCGCTCGAGGTCCCGCCTCTGGAGATCTTCTCCTCGCAGCTCGAGGGGACCGGCGACCGCGAGATCTCCACGACTATGGCGTTCGTGCGCGTGCTCGCAGCCCTCCTGCGCGACAAGGAGCTCGGCCCGCGCATCGTGCCGATCGTGCCCGACGAGTCACGGACCTTCGGCATGGAGGGGATGTTCCGCCAGCTCGGCATCTACTCGAGTGTCGGGCAGCTGTATGAGCCCGAGGACGCCGGCCAGCTGATGTTCTACCGCGAGGACCGCAAGGGACAGGTGCTTCAGGAGGGGATCACCGAGGCCGGCGCGTTCTCGTCGTGGATCGCCGCGGCCACGTCGTACTCGAACCACGCGCTCCAGATGGTCCCCTTCTACGCCTACTACTCGATGTTCGGGTTCCAGCGGATCGGCGACCTCGCGTGGGCCGCCGGGGACTCGCGCGCCCGCGGGTTCCTCATCGGCGGCACCGCCGGGCGGACGACCCTCAACGGCGAGGGCCTTCAGCACGAGGACGGCCACAGCCACGTGTTCGCGTCGGCCATCCCCAACTGCATCGCGTACGACCCTGCCTACGCCTGCGAGCTGGCGGTCATCGTCCACGAGGGCCTGCGGCGGATGGTCGGCGAGCAGGAGGACGTCTTCTATTACCTCACCGTGATGAACGAGAACTACCGCCACCCCCCGCTTCCGGAGGGCGCCGAGGAGGGCATCCTGCGCGGCATGCACCGCATCCGGGAGATCGCGGGGGCGAAGGTCCGCCTGCTGGGCTCGGGAACGATCCTGCGCGAGGTGGAGGCCGCGGCCGAGCTCCTGGGCAGCGACTTCGAGATCCCGGCCGACGTCTGGAGCGTCACCAGCTTCACCGAGCTGCGCCGCGACGGGCTGCGCGCCGACCGCGAGGCTCGCCTGCATCCCGACGCCGAGGCGCGGCCGCCCTGGGTCGAGCGGTGCCTGGGCGACGAGCCCGGCGCGCCCGTGATCGCTGCCACCGACTACGTCAAGACGCTCCCCGACGGCATCCGTGCCTGGGTGCCGGGGCGCTACGAAGTGCTCGGCACCGACGGGTTCGGCCGCAGCGACTTCCGCAAGGACCTGCGCCGCTTCTTCGAGGTCGACCGCCATCACATCGTGGTCGCCGCCCTGCGCTCGCTGGCCGCGGAGGGCGAGGTCGAGCCCAGCGTGGTCACCGGGGCGATCGAGGACTACGGCGTCGACCCGGACGCGCCCGATCCGGCGGTGTCTTGATGGCCGACGCGCGAGAGGTGGCCGTGCCCGACATCGGCGATTTCGCCGACGTCCCCGTGATCGAGATCCTGGTCTCGCCGGGCGAGGAGGTGGCGGCCGACGGCCCGCTGGTGACCCTGGAGTCCGACAAGGCGACGATGGACGTGCCGTCGCCGTTCGCGGGCAGGGTCGTGGAGCTCAAGGTCGAGGTGGGCGACAAGGTCTCGGAGGGCACGCCGATCCTCATGCTCGAGCCGTCGGAGTCCGGTGCCATCTCCACCCAGGAAGCGCCGGTCGAGTCGGCGGTCATGGCGGAGGAGATGGAGACCGACGGGACGGAGGAGGAGGCCAAATCCGCGGAGCCCACCGAGACCGAGGAGGACGACGACGCCGCGGATGTCCCCGAGGCGGCGTCCCCCTCGCCCTCCGCCCCCGATGCCGGTTCGAAGGAAACCGTCTATGCCAGCCCCGCGGTCCGTCGCCTGGCCCGCGAGCTGGAGGTCGACCTGGGCGCGGTCAAGGGGACGGGCCGCAAGGGGCGCCTGACCAAGGACGACGTCAAGAAGGCGAAGGAGGCCCCCGCGGCCGCGCCGGAGGCGCCCGGCATCCCGGGGCTCGACGTCGCTCCCTGGCCGCAGGTGGACTTCGAGAAGTACGGCGAGGTGGAGCGCGTGCCGCTGTCGCGGATCAAGCGCATCAGCGGACCGAACCTGGCGCGGAACTGGGTCATGATCCCTCACGTCACCCACGACGACGAGGAGGACATCACCGACCTCGAGGCCTTCCGCAAGCAGATCAACTCGGAGCAGCAGGATGTGAAGGTGACGATGGTCGCGCTGCTGATCAAGGCCTGCGTGGGCGCCCTGCGCCAGTTCCCCGAGTTCAACTCCTCGCTCGACGGCGACGAGCTGGTGATCAAGCGCTACTACAACATCGGCTTCGCGGCCGACACCCCGCAGGGCCTGATGGTGCCGGTGGTGAAGGAGGCCGATCGCAAGGGCCTGATCGAGATCGCCGGCGAGCTTGCCGAGCTCTCCGGCAAGGCGCGCGAGGGAAAGATCTCCGCCGAGGAGATGCGCGGAAGCACCTTCACCATCTCGTCGCTCGGTGGCATCGGCGGCACCAGCTTCACGCCGATCGTCAACGCCCCGGAGGTGGCGATCCTCGGGGTCACCCGGTCGGCCATGCGACCGGTGTGGAACGGCTCGGAGTTCGAGCCGCGCCTGATCCTTCCGCTCTCGCTCTCCTACGACCACCGGGTGATCGACGGCGCCGCCGCCGCGCGGTTCGTCGCGCACCTCGCCAGCGAGCTCTCCGACCTGCGGCGGGTCCTGCTCTGATGGATGTGAAGGTCCCGGACATCGGCGACTTCAGCGACGTCCCGGTGATCGAGATCCACGTCGCGCCGGGCGACACGGTCGAGAAGGAGTCGCCCCTCGTCACGCTCGAGTCCGAGAAGGCGACGATGGACGTGCCGTCGCCGGCGGCGGGGACGATCAAGGAGGTCGTCGTCGAGCTCAACGACAAGGTGTCCGAGGGCTCGCCGCTCCTGATCATCGATGAAGCGAGTGCGGGTGAGGGGGATGCTGCCCCGGCGACATCCGCAGGCATGGATGGCGAGGACAGTGAGAGCCAGGATGGCGATGCGTCGTCCGGGGAAGCAGCCCCCTCGCCCGCGGCCGCATCCGCCGAGCTCCCCGACGCCGACCGAAAGACCCAGGTGCTCGTCGTCGGCTCGGGGCCGGGCGGGTACACCGCAGCATTCCGCGCCGCGGACCTCGGCCTGGAGGTCACCTTGGTGGAGCGCTATGAGGTGCTCGGCGGGGTCTGCCTCAACGTCGGCTGCATCCCGTCGAAGGCCCTGCTGCACGCGGCGCGAGTGACGGCGGAGGCCGAGGAGGCGGCGGAGTTCGGGCTGAAGTTCGGCAAGCCGGAGATCGACCTCGGCGCGCTGCGCGGCTGGAAGGAGGAGGTCGTCGGCAAGCTCACGGGCGGCCTGGGCGGGCTGGCGAAGCAGCGCAAGGTCGAGGTCGTCACCGGCACCGCCAAGTTCACCTCCGACCGCACCGTCGACGTCGAGGGCACCTCGATCGCCTTCGAGCACTGCATCCTTGCCGCGGGATCGCGGGCGGCGGAGCTGCCGGGCCTGCCCGAGGACGACCGCATCGTCGACTCCACCGGGGCGCTGGAGCTGGACGACATCCCGGAACGCCTGCTGGTGGTGGGCGGCGGCATCATCGGCCTCGAGATGGCCACGGTCTATGAGGCCCTCGGCAGCGCCGTGACGGTGGTCGAGCTGACCGACCAGCTCATACCCGGCTGCGATCCAGACCTCGTAAAGCCGCTGCACGCGCGGATCGCCGAGCGCTACGAGTCGATCCTGCTCGGCGTCAAGGTCGCGTCGGTGGAGGCAGGGTCCGATGAGCTGGAGGTCTCGTTCGAGGGCGAGGCGGCACCCGCGCCGCGCGCGTTCGACCGACTCCTCGTCGCGGTGGGCCGCCAGGCCAACGGCGACCGGCTGGAGCTCGACGCCGCCGGAGTGACGATCGACGAGCGCGGGCAGGTTCCCGTCGACCCGCAGCGCCGGACGAACGTGGAGCACATCTACGCGATCGGGGACCTGACCGGCGCGCCGATGCTCGCCCACAAGGCGAGTCACGAGGGCGTGGTCGCCGCCGAGGTGATCGCCGGGCAGGACGTCGCCTTCGATTCCCGGGCGATCCCCTCGGTCGCCTACACCGACCCCGAGGTCGCGTGGACCGGGCTCACGGAGACCGACGCGGCGGCGGATGACGTCCCGCACGAGAAGGCCGTCTTCCCATGGCAGGCCTCGGTGCGGGCGCTCTCGCTCGGCCGTCCCGAAGGACTCACCAAGCTCCTCGTCGATCCCGAGTCGCGGCGCGTGCTGGGCGCGGGGATCACCGGCCCCAATGCCGGCGAGCTCATCGCCGAGGCCACCTTGGCGATCGAGATGGGCGCCGACGCCGAGGACCTCGGCCTCACCATCCACGCGCACCCCACCCTCTCGGAGACGGTGATGTTCGCGGCGGAGATGGCGGAGGGGACCATCACGGACCTCTACGCCCCCAAGCGCAAGCGTGGCTGAGGAGAAGGCCAAGGGGGACGTCGAGGTCGTCGAGCCGACCGCGGCGGCCCAGTCCAACGCGCGCCGGATCGCCGAGTCGAAGGCGACGGTCCCCCACATCCACCTCGAGGTCGAGGCGGCGGGCTCGCCCTCGATCTCCCAGATCGTCCGCGCGTGCGCGCTCGCGCTGCGCGAGCACCCTCGCGTGAACGGCGCCTACCGCGACGGCCGGTTCGAGCTGTACTCGCGCACCAACATCGGCGTCGCGGTTCCGTCGCACGACACCGTCGTGTTCCCGACGATCCACGACGCCGACGCGAAGGAGGCCGATGAGATCGCCGTCGAGCTCGACGCGCTCGCCGAACGCGCCCGCGACGGGCAGATCACCCAGCCGCAGCTCTCGGGCGGCACCTTCTCGCTCGTCGACCTGCGCCCCCAGGAGATCGCCCGCGGCACCGGAGTCGTGAGGGGCGGCCAGGCCGCGCAGCTCGTGGTCGGCACGGGGCAGCGCGGCGCGACGCTGTCGCTGGCGTGCGATGGGCGCATCCTCCAGGGCGCCGAGCCCGCCGAGTTCCTGGATCGCGTCCGCCGCTTGGCGGAGGGTTGACGGGTGGCCGATCCGGGGGCCGAGCACCACGCGATCGACGTGCCGGTGGAGGAGCTGCCGGCCATCGACGAGCACGCTGTCGTCGTGCGTGCCAGCCAGCAGGAGACGTGGGACGCCGTGGTCGAGACTCTGCCGCGGTCTCTCGGCCCCCTGGCACGCCGTGGAGCCACGGCGCTTGGCTGCGAGCACACGGAGGCAAGCGGTGGCATGACGATCGGGTCAACGATCCCCGGGTTCATCGTCTCGCGATCGATCCGGCCCGCGATGCTCGTGCTGCTGGGCGAGCACCGCTTCTCTCAGTACGCGCTGCTCTTCCGTGTCGACGCGCTCGATGGCGGGCGCTCGCTGCTGCGGGCGGAGACCCGTGCCGAGTTCCCGGGGATTCGCGGCCACATCTACAGGACACTGGTGATCGGGACTCGCGGCCATGTGCTCGCCGTGATGCGCATGCTGCGGGCGATCCGCAGGCGTGCCGAGCGTTCCGGTTGAAACGTCCCGGATTGGGAATAGAATCGTCGTAGCGATTCGCACCAACCCGCGAATCCAGACATAGGGAAACGGGGTGGAACCCCCGGCTCCCATCGTCCAATAGGACGCCGCCGAGGAGATCCCGAGGCGGCGAAAGGCCGGCCGGCCCCGAGGAGATCCCGAAGGGCGGCCCGACACGAAGGACGGAGAGATGAAGCGAAGCGACGACGCTGTCGCGAGCGAGGGTGCGCGCGAGCGCGCCCGCGACGACCTGCGCCGGCTCGCCGGCCACAACGGCGAGCATTCCCGCCGCGGCGATCACACCGTGGGCAACGGCGCCACCGCCGAGCACGGCACCACGGCCGAGCAGACTTCCGGCGGCGACCTGCTCGACCGCGAGGACCGCGCCAACCTGCTGCTCTACATGGCGACAATGCGCGCCGCCGAGGAGCGTGGCCTCACGCTCTACCGGCAGGGCAAGGTGCCGGGCTCGTTCTACGACGGCTGCGGCCAGGAGGCGATCTCCGTCGGCGCCGCCTACGCGCTGGCGCCCACCGACCGGATGTGCATCCTGCACCGCGACCTGGGCGCCCACTTCGTCCGGGGCGTGACTCCCGACCGGTATCTCGCCAACTACATGGGCAGGGCCGGCGGGGTCACCGGCGGCAAGGACGGCAACATGCACTTCGGCGACCGCGGCCTGGGATGCGTCGGGATGGTCTCGATGCTCCCCGACATGGCGCTGGTCGCCACCGGGATGGCGATGGCCTTCAAGGTGCGCCACGAGCCCCGCGTCGCCATGACCTTCTTCGGCGAGGGCTCGACCGCCAACGGCCAGTGGCACGAGGCGATGAATCTCGCCGGCGTCCAGCGACTGCCGGTCGTCTTCATCCTCGAGAACAACCAGTTCGCGTACTCGACCCCGAACGACCTCGAGTTCGCGGTCGACCCGGTCGAGCGCGCCCACACCTACGGCTTCCCGGGCGTGACCGTCGACGGCAACGACGTGGAGGCCGTGTTCGAGTCGGCTCAGGCGGCGGTGGACCGGGCGCGCGCCGGCGACGGCCCGACGCTGATCGAGTGCCGGACGATGCGGATGCACGGCCACGGCGCCCACGACGACATGAGCTACGTGCCGCCGGAGATGTTCGAGGAGTGGTCGCAGCGCGACCCGATCGACCTCTACTCGTCGCGCCTTGTCTCGGATCTCGGGTTCGGCCCGGAGGACGTGGACCGCATCCGCGCCGAGGCGGCCGCGACCGTCGACGAGGCCGCGGCCAAGGCGCTCGAGTCCCCCATGCCCGACCCCGAGATCGCGACGGACGGGGTGTTCGCGGAGCGCTGGGAGGCGCTGGGCGACGGGAAGGCACCGTGGTCGCGCTGGACGGGCGAGCACAACGGCAACGGGAGGACGGAGACATGACCGCGACGGAGATGCGCGCCACCTCCCTTCCCGAAGAGAGCTCGACGCGTGAGATGACCTATCTGGAGGCGATCTCCGACGCGCTGCGCGAGGAGATGCGCCGTGACGAGACGGTGATCTGCTTCGGGCAGGACATCGGTGCGTTCGGCGGCGCCTTCAAGGTCACCGACGGCTTCTTCGAGGAGTTCGGCGCCGAGCGCGTGATCGACGCTCCGCTGGCCGAGAACGCGATCATCGGCGCCGCCACCGGCGCTGCGATCGAGGGGCTGAGGCCGGTATGCGAGATGCAGTTCGCGGACTTCATCTCCTGCGGGTTCGACCAGCTCGTCAACGTCGCCGCGAAGCTGCACTACCGCCAAGGGGTGGCGGTGCCGATCGTGGTGCGCCTGCCCTCGGGCGGAGGCTTCTCGGGCGGCCCGTTCCACTCCCAGAACCCCGAGGCCTGGTTCCTGCAGGCGCCGGGCCTGAAGGTGGTCGCCCCGGCGTTCGCCGCCGACGCCAAGGGGCTGATGGCCAGCGCGATCCGCGACCCCAATCCCGTGTGCTACCTCGAGCACAAGGGCCTCTACCGCAACATCAGGGGCGAGGTCCCCGAGGGCGAGCACACGGTGCCGCTGGGCGAGGCCCGCGTCGTCCGCGAGGGCGAGGAGGCCAGCGTCATCGCCTACGGCTCGAGCGTGCACCTGGCGCTCGAGGCGGCCGAGGCGCTGGGCGAGGACGTCGAGGTGCTGGACCTCCGCAGCCTCTGCCCGCTCGACACCGACTCGATCCTGGCCACGGCGCGCAAGACCGGCAAGGTGCTCGTGGCCCATGAGGCGACGCGATCCTGCGGGGTCGGCGCCGAGGTGGCGGCGATCGTCACCGAGAACGCGTTCGAGAACTTGGACGCCCCGGTGCGGCGGCTTACCGCGCCGGACGTCCCGATTCCGTTCAGCCCACCGCTCGAGCAGTCCGTCCTGCCACAGCTCGACGACATGAAGGAGGCGCTGCGTGAGCTCCTCGCATACTGAAACCACCGTCGAGGTCCTGATGCCGCAAATGGGTGTCTCCGTTGCCGAGGGGACCATCGTCGAATGGCGCAGGCAGCCCGGCGACCCGGTCGAGGCCGACGAGACGATCTGTGAGGTCACCACCGACAAGGTCGACGTCGAGATCCCATGCCCGGCCAGCGGGACGCTGGCCGAGATCCTCGTAGAGCCAGGCGAGACGGTAGGAGTCGGAACCCCGATCGCTCAGGTCGATACCGCTCCGGCCGCGGGTCATGACGCCGACTCGCCACCGTCACCCGCGGAAGAGGCGTCTGAACACGACCGATCCGGGTTCTACTCGCCCGTTGTCAGGCGTATTGCCGACGAGCACGGGGTCGACCTCGAGCATGTCGATGGGACCGGGATCGGGGGACGGGTGCGCAAGAAGGACGTCCTCGCCGCGATCGGCAGCAACGGCCATCGCAAGCAGGACAGGCCTCTGCACACCGAGTCGCCCTACCAGGCCGCCAACGGGCACGGCCGCGCCGAGCCCGTCACCGGTGAGCGACGCGAGCCGATGTCGCCGATGCGCGAGGCGATCGCCAAGCACATGGTCGCCAGCCGGCAGACGGCCGCACACTGCACGACGATCGTCGAAGTCGACTTCTCGCGCGTCGCCGCCCGGCGCAGCGAGCTGAAGCCGGCGATGGAGCGGCGTGGTGTCCCGCTGACCTACCTGGCATTCGTCGCGCGCGCGACGGTGGAGGCGCTGGGCGAGTTCCCGGTGCTCAACGCCTCGGTCGAGGGCAACGAGATCGTCTACCACGACGACGTCAACCTCGGCATCGCGGTCGCCCTCGACGACGGGCTGATCGTGCCGGTGATCCCGAAGGCCCAGCGGTTGAGCCTGGAGGGGCTCGCGGCCGCGATCGCCGACGTCGCCGGGAGGGCGCGCGACAAGCGCCTGGAGCCCGACGAGGTCCACGGCGGCACGTTCACGATCACCAATCCCGGTCAGTTCGGCGCGGTGCTCGCCACGCCGATCATCAACCAGCCGCAGGTGGCGATCCTGGACCTCGAGGCCATCGTCAAGCGGCCGGTCGTAATGGACTCGGAGGGAACCGACTCCATCGCGATCCGGCCCATGTCGTTCCTGCCGATGTCGTGGGACCACCGCGCGCTCGACGGCGCGACGGCTGCGAGGTTCCTCGCCCACATACGCCGGCGCCTTGAGACCTGGGAGGGCGAGTGATGGCCCTCGCCTCCGCATCGAAGCGAACGCGCGGGCGCTCCCGAGACCACGGCGCCCCCCCACGCTCCAACGGCCACCGGCCGGCGGCGACATCGATCCCGCCGGTCCCGATCGACCACGAGGAGCTCGTGGTGCGCCGCGGGAAGCGCAGCGGCGTGTACGCGATCGTCGCCGTGCACTCGACCACGCTCGGGCCCTCCCTCGGCGGCCTGCGGGTGTGGCGCTACGCGACCCCGGTCGACGCGTCGCGCGACGCGCTTCGGCTGGCGAGGGGCATGACGCTGAAGGCGGCGGCCGCGGGGCTCGACCTCGGGGGCGGCAAGGGAGTCGTCTGTGTGCCGGAGGGCGAGTTCGGGCCGGAACGCCGGCGTGACGCCCTGCTGGACGTCGGCGACCTCGTCGAGTCGCTCGACGGTCGCTACATCACGGCCGAGGACGTGGGCGTCTCGCCGGGCGACATGGAGGTGATCGCCGAGCGCACGTCGCATGTCACCGGCCGCTCCAAGGAGCATGGCGGCTCGGGCGACCCCAGCCCCGTCACCGCCATCGGCGTCGAGTCGGCGATGCGGGCTTGCGCCCGCGAGCGCTTCGGCGAGCCCGAGCTGGCCGGCCGGCGTATCGTCGTCATCGGCCTCGGCCACGTGGGCGGGAACCTGGCGCAGCGCCTGGCCGCCGCGGGCGCCGACCTCTGCGTCTCGGACGTCGAGCCGCACAAGCGCGCGATTGCCGACGCCCTGGGAGCCGAGTGGATCGACCCGGCGCACGCGGCGCTGGCCGGGTGCGACGTGCTCGCGCCCTGTGCGCTGGGCGGCACGGTCGACTCCGGCAATGTCGAGAGGCTGGGATGCCGGATCCTCTGCGGGGCGGCCAACAACCAGCTCGCCGACGAGTCGCTGGCGGCGACTCTCGACGAGCGCGGAATCCTCTATGCGCCCGACTTCATCGCCAACGCGGGCGGGCTGATCAACGTCTTCCGCGAGATCCAGGGCTACACGCCGGAGCACGCCCGCGAGCTCGCCTGCGGCATCGAGGAGACCATGCGGACCGTCTTCGCCACGGCGCGCGAGCGCGGCACCACGCCTCTGGAGGCGGCGCGGGACCTGGCCGGCGAGCGGCTTGATGCCGCGGGCGCCGAATCCCGAGCCGAGCCCGTCGCCGTGACAGACTGAGAGCCATGGACGAGGTCTGGGTCGTCCGTTGCGGTCACGTCCCCTACGCCTACGCGCGGGAGGCGCAGCAGGCGCTGGAGGAGGCGCGCTACGCCGGAAAGATCCCCGACCTGCTGCTGTTGCTCGAGCACCCGCCGGTCTACACCAAGGGCCGCCGCTCGACCGCCGACGAACTGCCGATGGGCGAGGACTGGTACCGGATGCAGGGAATCGACGTCACGGGCACGGACCGCGGCGGCCGCGTGACCTACCACGGCCCCGGCCAGCTGGTCGGCTATCCGATCGTGTCGTTGACCCCCTACGGCGACGACGTCCACGAATACGTCAGGCGCATGGAGCGCGTGATGATCGGGGCGCTGGGCGACTGGGGTGTCGAGGCGGGCGTGATCGAGGGCCTCACGGGCGTCTGGACGGACCCCGAGGATCCGGCGACCCGCCGCAAGATCGGCTCGATCGGCGTGCACGTCAACCGGGGCATCACCACGCATGGGTTCGCGATCAACGTCAACAACGACCTCCAGCCCTTCGAGTGGATCGTCCCCTGCGGGATCGACGCGTGCCGGATGACGTCGCTCACCCGGGAGCTGGGCGCCGAGCAGGACTTCCACGGCTTCGCGACGACCGTGAGCGAGCGCTTCGGCGAGATCTACGGACGAGCCCCGCGCGAGGTTGCGAGCGCCCAGCTGAGCGAGTTGGTCGACGGCGTCGGCGCGCTCGTGAACGAAGCCCCCGCACCGGTACGGTAGGCGCGATGAGCGAATCCACGGCAAACGGCACGGCAGAGCGGGTCCACGTCACCCGGTCGCGCGCGAACCCCGGCGGCGCGCGCATCGCCGACGGCCTGCCGTTCCGCGAGCGAAAGCCCCCCTGGCTGAAGGTGCCCGCCCCCGGCGGCCCGACCTACCGCCAGCTGAAGGCGACGATCGAGAGCGAGAACCTGCACACGGTCTGTGAGGAGGCCAACTGTCCCAACGTCGGCGAGTGCTGGGAGCGCGGCACCGCCACCTTCATGATCCTCGGCGACGTCTGCACCCGCCGGTGCGGCTTCTGCAACGTGCAGACGGGCACGCCCACCTGGAACGACCCGCTCGAGCCGCTGCGCGTCGCCAACCAGGTGAAGCGGATGGGGCTCCGTCATGCGGTCATCACCTCCGTCGACCGCGACGACCTCTCCGACTACGGCGCCGGCGCATTCGTCGGCGTGATCCGCTCGATCCGCATGCAGGCCCCGGGCTGCAAGGTCGAGGTCCTGACGCCGGACTTCCGCGGGCAGGAGATGCCACTCGCCCGCGTCATCGCCGAGCGCCCCGACGTCTTCAACCACAACGTCGAGACGGTCCCACGCTTGTACCCGAAGGCGCGCCGCGGCTCGGACTTCATGCGCTCCGCACGCGTCCTGCGGCTGGCGAAGGAGATGGGCGGAGACGAGGTCGTCACCAAGTCGGGCCTGATGGTTGGCCTGGGCGAGGAGTTCGACGAGATGCTCGAGACCTTCGAGATCCTGCGCGCCCACGAGGTCGAGATCCTCACCGTCGGCCAGTACCTGCGCCCGACCGAGCGTCACCTCCCGATCGTCCGCTATTGGCACCCGGAGGAGTTCGACGCCCTGCGCGACGCCGCCATGGAGATGGGCTTCAGCTCCGTCGCCTCGGGCCCGCTCGTCCGCAGCTCCTACCACGCCGACGAGTCGGCGCGTGAGGCGCAAGCGAGTCGAGCCGTCGCCGCGTAGCGGTTAGGATCGGAAGCGCTGTCTTGCCGGGGAGCCGGCCGCATGGGCCGCTGCCGGCGCATCCACGACGCGGGAGGTCAACTTGTCCACACAGAGCTCAACCGGGCGGCGGGTGACGACCGTCTTCGCCGCCCTCGCGATCGGCCTCGCGGGCGTCGCCTGGACCGGCTGCGGCGGGGACTCCGCCGAGGACCAGGCGGGCGAGGTGCTCGACGATGCCCAGAACGCCATCGACGATGCCCAGAAGAACGCGCCCGGCGAAGCCCAGGACGCGATCGACGACGCCCAGCAGCAGGCCGAGGACGCGTACGACGACGCGACCAACTAGCCCGGCCACACCCCTGAGCGCGAGCGCCCCGCCTCCAGCCGAGGCGGGGCGCTCGCCGTTTGAGGACCGCCGGCGACGTGAACCCGCAATTAGGCTTCCGCGGCCTTGATCCCGTTCAAGGACAACATCCCTACGTCGCGATTCCCGATCGTGACCGTGCTGCTGATCGTGGCGAACATCGCCGTCTTCGCCTGGCAGCTCACGTTCCCGGACGACGACTACCGAAGCCCCGAGACGCGTGAGCTGGGGCTGCCCGAGCGCGACCAGAACGCCGTCGAGTTCGGCGCGATCCCGTTCCGCATCCTCCACCCGGGCGAGGACTGCGCCGTTGGCGTCGTCCCGCGCGAGGGCAAGCGCCCCCGGCCCGAGGTGGTCTGCGAGGGGACTCCGGACTACGAGGACGCCGAGGACCTGGCCAACGACGGCGTGGCGCCATTGGTCCCGATGGACGGGGCTGTGTGGTGGCTGACGGTCTTCACCTCGATGTTCATGCACGCCGGCTTCCTGCACCTCGCCGGCAACATGCTCTTCCTGTGGGTCTTCGGCAACAACGTCGAGGACTCGATGGGGCGGCTGCGCTTCCTGCTCTTCTACCTCGCCGCGGGGATCGTGGCCGTGTACGCGGAGGCGATATTGGCCCCGGGATCGACCCTGCCCACCATCGGCGCGAGCGGCGCCGTGTCGGGCGTGCTGGGCGGCTACATCCTGCTGTACCCCCGCGCGCGGATATTGACGATGATCATCGTCATCTTCTTCTTCACGTTCATCGAGATCCCGGCGCTGATCATGCTCGGCATCTGGTTCGTGCTCCAGGCGCTGCCGGCGTTCGGCGAGCTCGCGACGCCCGACCTCGGCGGCCAGGCGGGCGGAATCGCCTATCTCGCGCACGTCGGGGGGTTCATCTTCGGGCTGGCCACGATCAAGCTGCTCGCCAACCGCCACCGCAGCGGTGAGGCCACCGCCGCTCCGGGGTACTGAGGTGAGCGCGATGGGCCAAGGAGGGCCACTGGGATGAACCCTGACGTACGCACGGCGATCCTTGCGGCCGGCCTCTCGTTCTGCATCCTGTTCGCCGGGGTGTCACTGGTCGCGATCTTCGAGTCCGGCCCGAGCACGCGCGGCATCCTGCTGGGCGGCCTCTCGCTGGCGATCGACGGCCTGATCATGCTCGGCCTGATCGGCGCGATGCGAAACCCGCCGCGCTGAGCGACGCGGCCCCAGTGGCCGCCCCATCCGAACCGGCGCATCGCGAGCGGGGGCGGGGTACCGTGACCGCGTTCCGATGACTCGTCCCAGGGAAATCCGGAGCGGACGGGGGCTGATGCGCACGTGCCTGGCGGCATTCCTGTTCGCGCTCGCCGCCGCAGCTCCGTGGGCGCCCGCGGCCGGCGCCAAGGGCTCGGCGGCCGAGCCCACCCAGCAGGCGGTATTCGTCGGCAACAACTGGGACGGGACCGCGGACATCCTCGACCCGAGGGACGGCTTCCGCCGCATCGCGCGGCTCAACATCATTCCCGACATCGACGCGCGGATGGCCGAGATCACAACGGATCCGGAGCGCCTCGGCTACTTCCTCGCGATCAGGCAGCTGATCGGCGAGGGCCACGACCAGTACGTCGACGACATGTTCTCGTCGAACGACGGGCGCCTGCTGGTGGTCTCGCGCCCGAGCCTCGCCGACGTCATCGGCATGGACATCGCGAGCGGCGAGATCGAATGGCGCTTCCCCATGGAGGGCCAGCGCTCGGACCACATGGCGATCTCGCCCAACGGCAAGCACGTCGCGGTCTCCGACTCGACCGCCAACGTCGTCCACATCCTCGAGACCGAGACCGGCGAGGAGGTCGGCGAGTTCCCGTCCGGCGACTCCCCGCACGAGAACAACTACTCCGAGGACGGGGAGCTGATCTACCACGCGAGCATCGGCATGGTCTACACGCCCGCCGACCAGCCGCAGCTCGACTCGACCAAGGGCGAGCGCTACTTCCAGATCGTCGACGCCGACACCAACGAGGTCATCGAGCGCATCGACATGGGCCAGAAGCTCGCCGATGCGGGCTACCCCCACATGAGCTCCGCGGTGCGCCCGATGGCGTTGACGCCGAACGAGAAGAAGGTGTTCTTCCAGGTCTCGTTCCTCCACGGCTTCGTCGAGTACAGCTTCGAGCGCGACCGCGTCACCCGTGTCGCCAACCTCCCGAACCTCGTCCCCGACGTCCCGCGCGAGCAGTACCTGCTGGACTCGGCGCATCACGGCATCGCGATCAACGACCGCGGTACCCGGCTGTGCGTCGCCGGCACGATGTCCGACTACGCGGCGATCGTCTCGCGGCGCAGCTTCCGGTACAAGCTGCTCAAGGACGGCGTCAAGCCCTACTGGTCGACCACCAGCGCGAACGGGCGCTACTGCTACGTCTCCTGGAGCGGCACCGACTCGATCTCGGTCATCTCCTACCGGACTCGCAAGGAGGTCGCCCACATCGAGGTCGGCGACCACCCGCAGCGGATCCGCAACGGCTACGTCCAGCGCAGCTGGGTGGACTCGCTCGACGACTCTTCCGCTCCCTAAGGCTCCTGTGGAAGGCAAAGAGGCCGGCCCGCTCGAAGCGGGCCGGCCCTCCCTGACTGCCTGATCGGCCGTGATGGCTAGCGGCTGATCACCGGGCTGAGGTCGCCCTGGCAGTAGCTCGTGGCACGCGCACGGGCGTAGAACTTGCCGTGCTTGTAGCCGGAGTTGCCGATCGACCACATCGCGTCGGGGCCGTT
>Ga0126311_10000093_pt1 | contig 43832 bp, 6 predicted proteins | sample Plot61_FD_92539 | JGI IMG/M metagenome (GOLD analysis project Ga0126311, IMG submission 92539) | Serpentine soil microbial communities from UC McLaughlin Reserve, CA, USA - Plot61 | ecosystem: Environmental > Terrestrial > Soil > Grasslands | place: USA: UC McLaughlin Reserve, Lake County... | reverse complement strand
GGCCAGATCAACGCCTGCGGGGTCAAGTGGGTGTCTTCCTTTCCTCAAAATATCGAGCAGGGACTAGATCGCGCATCCGCTGTCATTGTCTTGAACTCGGTACAGACCGGCAGACCCGAAGCTGTACTCGAAGGTTCGATCATCAGCGCAAAGCGAACTGCCGCCAGCGCAGCCGTTGCCGCGCAATATCTTCATCGCGCAAGTCAGACGAATAAAGCAGGATTTGCCGGGTGCGGCTTGATTAACTTTGAAATCGCCAGATTTCTCGTCGCCGTCTTCCCGAACTTGAAACAACTATTCATCTATGATCTCGATCCTGCGAGGGCAAATCGTTTTAAGGAGATGTGTGAGCGCACGTTTGAAGGAATCAGCGTGGAGAGATCAGCAAACACTAACTCACTCTTTCGAAGTTGTTCGCTGGTGTCATTTGCAACGACGGCGAACTCACCTCATGTCACGGACGCCGCCGAGTTATCGCCTAACCACACTATCCTGCACATATCACTGCGTGACTTATCCCCCGAGATCATACTCTCTTGCGATAACGTTGTTGACGATGTGGACCACGTTCTCCGCGCTCAAACATCCGTTCACCTGGCCGAGCAGTTGGTAGGCCATCGCGATTTCATTAGGTGCACGCTTGGAGAAATTATGAACGGTGCGGCACCCTCGAGGACAGAAAATAGCGCCGCGGTGTTCAGTCCTTTTGGGCTCGGGATCCTCGATGTTGCTCTTGCACAGACCGTCCGCGACATCGGCCTGCGGCAAGGTAAAGGCACCGTCATCGGCTCGTTCCTTCCCGGCTCGTGGGAGGCCGAAGCGCAACAATGATCATGTCATCACCATCATCTTTCTTTCGGCAATCGTGACTTGCAATAACGAGCAACCTTCTCGAGTGCGTCCTGGTGACTCCGATCATGCTGCTCGCTTGGGCCGCACGTTCCTCATCTGACTGGCTTACTTCATGATTTACAACCGGCGGACGGTCGAGTACCCCAGGGGCGCTTGTGTTTCTGCGACGCAAGAGACAGAGACATTGTCCGGCGATGATCGGCACTACAGATTGAAATGCCAGATCTGTAACAGACGTTACGAGGACGATAGCTTCCTGCTTGAATGTTCTGCCGTGCACGCACCGGCCCTCCTGGTCACGGATTATGAAAACAAGAAATTCGAACCAGATGGCGATGCCGAAGGGATTTACAAATATCGAAGATGGCTGCCGATAGTTCGCACGCTGCAGTGCCCTGGCCGAACCGTAACGTATCAGAGCGAGAAGCTCTGCCGTCTCACAGGACTTCCAAACCTTTGGATCGCGTTCAACGGCTATTGGCCCGAGAAGGAGGCATGGCTCGAAACGGCCACGTTCAAAGAACTCGAAGCCTATTCGGTTTTGGCGCGCATTCCCAAAGCACAGAATGGAATTCTAGTAGTGGCTTCCGCAGGCAATACTGCCGCAGCGTTTGCTCGTGCCTGTTCGCTCAACAGCATTCCCTGCTTGATTATTGTTCCGGAGGGCGGCTTGAAGAGGATACAGTCCACCACTCCGATCGACTCCTGTGTGAAGATAGTCTCATTGACCGGCGACACTGATTATTGTGATGCCATCACGCTTGCCGAACAAATCTCGAAACTCGACGGATTCTTCCCAGAGGGGGGCGCGAAAAACGTGGCGCGGCGCGACGGCCTGGCTACCACGATGTTAAGTGCCGTTGAGACCATAGGCCGGATGCCGGACTACTATTTTCAAGCAGTGGGGAGCGGGACTGGCGGCATTGCGGTGCATGAAGCGGCGAAAAGATTGGTGGAAGACGGCCGGTATGGTCAGATTCCGCCGCGGCTCATGTTGAGCCAGAACCTCCCGTTCGTTCCAATGTATCTCTCCTGGAAATCCGGCAGGCGCGAGTTGATTGGCATCGATGCCGATGATGGAAAGAAGCAGATACAGCAAATCGCCGCTTCTGTCCTGTCAAATCGAAAGCCTCCCTACTCGATCAAAGGAGGTGTTTTCGACAGTCTCAAAGAAGCAGCCGGCGATATGTTCGTTGCGGACAATTCCGAGACTCTTTATGCAAGCCGTCTTTTTGAAGAGACGGAAGAAATCGATATCGATCCGGCGAGCGCCGTCGCGTTTGCTACTCTTCGCAAGGCCGCTCGATCCACGCAGATGGAACGTGACGCGGTTATCCTCCTTCATATTACAGGTGGCGGATGGCACCGGCAGAAGGCCGACAAAAAATTGAAACCCGCGCCTCCGGATTTAAAACTTGACGACAGAGAAATCCTCGCCGATTACGCGCTAGAACGGACCATCAGGCTATTCCGTTGAAGCGACCAACCGCCATTTCCGTTCGAATGACAGAGTAACTGATGAGCGATCATTGGGACCGAATCGCCAGGCTCTCACCCGAAAAGCGAGCGCTGCTTATGATGCAGATCCAGAAGAGGTCTGTCAGTGCTCCGCCTCCGCGAATAATTCCTCAAAGGGACGACTCTAAACCTACTGCGCTTTCTTTCGCGCAACAGCGATTGTGGTTTCTCGATCAACTGGAGCCCGGCAAGTCAGTATACAACCTTGCCGGCGCCGTCCGTTTAACCGGGCTCGTGGACATAGAAGCATTAACTCAGAGCTTCAATGAGATCGTGCGGCGACACCAAGCGTTGCGCACGACGTTCAGAGAGATCGATGGAGAGCCGTTTCAAATCATTGCTCCGTCTCTCGTCATCCCGATGCAGGTAGAAGATCTGAGCGGTTTGACGAAAGAAGACCTGGAGGGTGAAGTGGCTCGATTGGCGGCTGAGGAGGCGCAAGTCCCATTCGATCTAATTCGAGGTCCACTGTTGCGAATCAGGCTTTTGATGCTAGGCGACTTGGATCATGTTTTGCTGTTCACCATGCACCACATTATCTCAGATGGCTGGTCGATTGGCGTTCTGACTAAGGAGCTGAGCTTGCTCTACGAGGCTTTCAGCAAGAAAAAACCGTCGCCGCTAAGCGACCTGCCGATCCAGTACGCCGATTTCGCCGAGTGGCAGAGGGATCGGTTGCAGGGAGAACTGCTTGAAGAACTCGTCTCTTATTGGACACGTCAACTAACCGGGGCGCCCGCAGTAATAGACCTTCCGAGCGATCGGCCACGCCCTCGGGAGCAATCCTCTCGGGGAGCAAGACAATCTTTACGGCTATCGGAGCAACTGTCAGCAGCATTGACCGATTTGAGTCAAAGTTCGGGCGCCACCTTATTCATGATCCTGTTAGCAGCGTTTAAGACCTTATTGTACCGGTACACAGGCGTTGAAGATATTGTGGTGGGTATTCCGATCAGTGGCCGCAATCAAACTGAAACGCGAGAGCTGATTGGGCTCTTTGTGAACACCCTTGCCCTGCGGACCAGGTTGTCAGGGAATCTGACTTTCCGTGAGTTGCTGGAACGTGTGCGAGAGACGTCGCTTGGAGCGTACGATCATGCCGACCTTCCTTTTGAAACACTTACCGAGCGATTGCGGCCGCTGCGAAGCCTAAGTCACACTCCGCTGTTTCAGGTCATGTTTGTCTTCCAGAACGCGCCATACGATTCCTTGAGCTTGCAGAACATCTCGCTAAGGCCGCTCAGTCTCGACACGGGCGTCGCCCTTTACGATCTGACACTCACCGCAATTAATACCGACGGAAAACTGAAGATTTCCCTCGAATACAACCTTGACCTGTTTGACCATTCCACTAGCAGGCGGATGCTTGAGAATCTGCAGAGATTGCTTGAGGGCATAATCGCAAACCCGAACCAGCGCTTATCTATATTACCGGTACTGACCGAGGCCGAAACGCAAAGGCTATTGGTCGAGCTGCACCACGCTCCTGACGCTGATCCGCCTGTCTTATGTGTTTACCAGTTATTCGAAGAGCAGGTGGCGCGAACGCCTGGCGCCGTTGCCCTCATCGGCGGCGACGACGAACTCACTTATGCAGAGTTGAACCGCCGCGCCAATCAGCTTGCCCATTACCTGAGGCAGTTGGGAGTTGAACCAGAGTCAAGAGTGGCGATCCTAATGGAACGCTCGGTGGAGATGATTGTCTCTGTGTTGGCAGTGCTCAAGGCTGGTGGCGCGTACGTGCCACTGGAGCCGCGCTATCCTGATGAGCGTCTCACCTGGATGCTGTCTGACTCGCAGTCGTCATTGCTGCTGACGAAGAAGTGGCTCGGCGACAACTTGCCTCCGATGGACGCCAGAATCATCTGCGTCGACACGGAAGAGGAGTTGATTAGTCAACAGAGTGAATTCGACCCAGAGTTCTCGATGGATACTGCGAACCTCGCGTACCTGATTTACACGTCGGGTTCGACAGGTCAATCAAAAGCAGTGGCAATTACGCATCGCTCGCTCGCCAACTACGCGGCCTACGCGCAGGGCGAGTTTGGTCTCAGCGTAGACGATCGCATGCTGCAATTCGCATCATTGAGTTTCGACACCAGCGCGGAAGAAATCTTTCCGACGTTGACCAGCGGAGCAACGCTGGTGCTGCGGCCGCTCGAGATGCCGCTTGAAGCGTCGAGCTTTTTGAAGTCATGCGAAGAACGCGGCGTCACGGTGCTTGATTTGCCAACGGCTTACTGGAGCGAATTAGTAGGTAACGCAACCGTCGCTGACTGGGCCGTAGCCAGCAAGCTCCGGCTGGTAATCATCGGCGGCGAGAAAGCACTGCCAGACACAGTGCAAAAGTTTGGCGAGCGCGTCGGAGCGCATGTGGCGCTGAAGAATGGATATGGACCAACGGAAGTAACGATCGTTGCGACCTTCACTGAGCTGCTCACCGCAAGAGATGGGCAGCCCGATAACCGGGGCGTTTCGATTGGACGGCCGATCAGTAACGCGCGCACTTATGTGCTCGACAAAGAGATGCAGGTGGTTCCGGTTGGAGTGGTGGGTGAGTTATACGTTGGTGGTGCTGGGGTAGCGCGAGGTTATCTGAACAGGCCGGAGATATCGGCCGAGAAGTTCCTGCCGGATCCGTTTGCAGGCGAGGCCGGCGCACGGATGTACCGCACCGGAGATCTCGTGAAGTGGAGAAGCGACGGTGAGTTGGAGTACATCGATCGCGCAGACCAACAGGTGAAAGTGCGTGGCTTCCGCGTGGAGTTGGGTGAGATAGAAGCGGTGCTGCGCGGCAATGACGAAGTGCGCGACGTGGTTGTGATGGCGCGTGACAATGGAGCCGGTGACAAGCGATTGGTGGCTTACGTGATCGCCGAGGCAGACATGACGCCGAGCACTACTGACCTACGTGGTTACGTGCAGAATCGGCTGCCTGACTACATGGTCCCATCCTCGTTCATCATGCTGACTGACTTTCCTTTGACGACAAACGGCAAGATCAATCGCGCGGCATTGCCGGAGCCTGACAATGCGCGCCCCGAGCTTGCCGACATCTTTGTCGCTCCTCGGACACCGATGGAAGAGAAGTTGGCTGCTATCTGGGAGAGCGTACTTGGTATCAGCGGGATTGGCATTCACGACAATTTCTTTGAGCTTGGCGGCCACTCTTTGCTTGCCACCCGAGTCGTTTCCAGATTACGAAAGGCAACTCAGTTTGACTTGCCTCTTCGCACGATATTCGACGCCCCGACAGTGGCTGGGTTGGCGGACAGGATCGACGCTGTGTTGCGAGCGAATCCGCGCGGTTCGTTAATGCCGATAGAACGCGCTAACAGAGCCGGCGACCTCCCGCTCTCATTCGCTCAGCAGCGGCTGTGGTTTCTCGATGAAATGGAACCAGGCAGTCCATCTTACAACATGCACGTGGCGATCAGACTTACGGGCTCGCTCGACACTGCGGTGCTCGATCGAAGTCTCGCAGAAATAATTCGCCGTCACGAATCATTGCGAACCAATTTTGCGACCGTGGAAGGGCGCCCTGTTCAACTGATTCATCCGGCGCTCGATTGGCACTTGAAGGTCGTGAGCCTCGAATCGCTGGATGAGTCACAACGTGAAACCGCGGCTATGAAGCTAATTGCCGAAGAAGCCCGGCAGCCTTTCGATCTATCCAACGGTTCTCTGTTTCGCGGCATTTTATTGCAGCTGGACCGACAGCAACAGATGCTGATGTTAACGATGCATCACATCATCAGCGACGCCTGGTCGATAAGCGTGCTGGTTCGCGAAGTCCTGGCGCTCTACAAGGCATTCAGCGCAGGGCGGCCGTCGCCCCTCCCGGAACTTGAAATACAGTACGCGGACTTCGCGTTGTGGCAGAGAGACTGGTTGCAGGGAGAAACTCTCGAAAACGAGCTGAGCTACTGGAGGGACCAACTGCGGAGCCCGGTCGCGTGCCTTGACTTGCCGACGGACAGACCTCGTCCGGCTGTGCAAACGTATCGAGGCGCTGCTCACACCCTTACCATACCGGGTGATCTCGCGGATTCGATCAGGCGGTTCAGTCGTCGCGAGGGCGCAACGTTATTTATGGTGCTACTCGCCGCATTCAAAGTATTGCTGCATCGCTACAGCGGGCAGAATGACATTCTGGTGGGGACGCCGATAGCTAATCGTGATCGGGCAGAGATAGAAAACCTTATAGGTTTTTTCTTGAACACGCTCGTGCTGCGGGCAGATGTTTCCGGCAATCCGACCTTCAAACAACTGCTGGCGCAAGTAAGAGAAGTCGCCGTCGGAGCATACGCTCATCAAGGTCTGCCGTTCGAAAAGATCCTCGAGGAGTTACAGCCCGAGCGCAACCTCAGCCACACTCCTCTCTTTCAGGTCTGGTTCAATCTTTTGAATGCGGAGCTCGATAACGTCGTCGACTGCTTGCCTGACACGACAGTGGAACTGGTTTCGGCGCCGATCGATCAATCCAAGTTCGACCTGTCGTTGCTGGCGGCCGAACAAACCGACGGCATCCGGCTTCAGTTCATCTACAACACGGACCTCTTCGACTCTTCGACCATAACCGCGATGGCCGGGCATTTTCGCAACTTGCTTGAAGCAATCGCCGCCGACCCTAATCAACGGATCGCTGCGATACCGCTGCTCAGCGATCCGCAGCTTCGTGAGATAAGAATTCAACAAAGGAGCATTCCTCGATCGAAGTCGTTCGTTGAATTCGCAAGAGAAGATATTGAACAGTCCATTCCTGATCGATTTGCTATGCAGGCCCGGCAATACCCGAACAGAACGGCAGTGAAGACGCCGAATTATGAATGGACCTATTCGGATCTGAATGCTCGGAGCGATGCCGTTGCACTAACCGTGCTCGCGTTGCTTGGCCCAGCGCCCGAGAGAGTCGCGCTGCTACTGGAACGCGATGCGCCGATGGTAGCCGGAATACTGGGCGCATTGAGGGCCGGTAAAACATATGTTCCGCTCGATCCATATTATCCCGCGGAGCGAATTGCTTACATGCTCGAAGACTCTGAGGCGGTGGCGATTCTCACTAACAGCAAGAACCTGCCTTTCGCACAGGCTTTGGCAAAGGACCATGTTCGCATCATCAACCTCGACGAGGCTGAGGTTGTGGGCCACCCAACTTTCCCAGATGTAGCGCCTGACTCCTTTGCTTACATACTTTACACATCGGGCAGCACCGGCCGGCCCAAGGGTGTGATACAGAACCATCGAAACGTACTGCACTTCATCAGGAACTACACCAACAACCTTGCGATAGGACTTGAAGATAAGCTCAGCCTGTTGTCCTCCTACTGTTTTGACGCAGCCATAATGGACATCTTCGGAGCCTTACTGAATGGCGCGGCGCTGCTTCCTTTCGACCTGCGGCAAGACGGACTGGCCCGGTTTACCGGTTGGATGATCGAGCAGGGAATTACCATCTATCACTCAACGCCAACTGTATATCGATACTTGTTAAGAAGCCTGAGCGGGCAGGAACAATTCCCGAGCCTGCGTCTTGTCGTGCTCGGAGGAGAAGCAGTCTACAAGAGAGACGTTGAAGAATATCAACGGCGCTTCGGGCCGCAATGTGTATTCGTCAACGGGTTAGGTCCCACCGAATCAACCCTCGGTCTACAGTTCGTGATCAACAGGAACACGAGCATCAATCGTAATGCCGTTCCAGTAGGCTACCCGGTCGAAGACACGCAAATCGTCTTGCTCGATGATGCCGGCGCCCCGGGCGCAATCCGTGGTGAGATCGGCATTCGAAGCAAGCACCTGGCGTTGGGTTACTGGAAACAAGAAGAGCTGACCCAGCGCGCGTTCCTTCCTGATCCACACGGCGACGGCATGCGGATCTATAAGACCGGTGACATCGGCCGGCTATTGCCGGACGGCGCTCTTGAGTTTATCGGAAGAAACGACACGCAGATCAAGATAAGAGGCTACCGAGTCGAAATCGCAGAAATCGAAGCGCTGCTTGCTGAACATGATTCGGTGAAAGAAGCGGTCGTCACTGCAAGCGAAGAGCAACCGGGAGAACAACGCCTCGCAGCTTACATTGTGAACAAAAACGGATGTGAAGTGTCCGTTCAGGAATTGCAACAGTATCTGAAAGACAGGCTGCCGGATTACATGGTGCCGGCGGTGCTAATGACGGTGAACGAAATACCGTTGACGCCAAGCGGGAAGGTTGACCGGACACGACTGCCCGTTCCGGAGTTCACGCGCCCCGCCGACGATGAGGAAGTCGTCGCCCCATCCACTCCAGTTCAAGAAGTATTGGAGGGAATCTGGACCGAGTTGCTTCAGATAGAGAGAGCGGGTCTTTACGACAACTTCTTCGCCTTGGGTGGGCATTCACTGCTCGCCGCTCAGGTAGTTGCGAGAATCAGAGATGTGTTTTCGATCGACTTGCCGCTCCGCGCGATATTCGAAAATTCGACGTTGATGGGGCTGTCACGCATTATTGAATCAAAAATCTCGCAAGCCAATACAGCGACTATTCCGACCATCAAGCAGACGTCGCGGGACGAGCCTCTGCCGCTTACATTTTCTCAACAGCGAGTGTGGTTTCTGGAGCAGCTTGAGCCGGGAGCAGCGGTGTACAACATACCTTTCGCGGCAACTCTGACGGGCAAGCTTAATCGACCCGCTTTGGAACGAGCTTTCCGCGAGATCGCGCGCAGACACGAAGTTCTGCGGACTACCTTTAGGGAAATCGCAGGCAAGCCGGCGCAGCATGTCGCAGAGTTCAGCGAGATCGGAGTAGCAGCATTTGATTTGATTGGTCTCGATGAATCAAACAAAGAAGCTGAAGCGCAGCAAATCATCAAAGAAGAGTCGGAGCTGCCATTCGACCTGTCCACCGGTCCGCTGATGAGAGTTACGTTGATTCGCCTGGCCAAAGAGCAGCACATTTTGGTGGTGGTGATGCACCACATAATCAGCGACGGATGGTCCATAGGAATACTGTTTAAAGAGCTGGCTGCGATCTATGAAGCATTCTGCCGAGGCGAGCAGTCACCGCTCAAGCCACTTCAGTTGCAGTATGGCGATTATGCGGTGTGGCAGAGGGATTGGCTGAAGACTGAAGTGCTGGATCAACAACTGCGGTACTGGAAAGAGAATCTGGGACAGGAATTCCCGGCGCTCGAACTGCCAACCGACCGAATGAGACCGGCGGTTCGGAGTCACGCAGGAGCGCAAGAGAGGCTCGAGTTCAGCGCAGATCTATCACACGAGCTGAAGGAGGCAAGCCGCAACGAGGGAGTAACTCTGTTCATGCTCCTCCTGGGAGCCTTTCAGGTTTTGCTTCATCGCTACTCCGGACAAGACGAGATACTGGTGGGCACCGCGACTGGCAATCGCAGGGATGTGCTGCTCGAGGAGATGATCGGCTTTTTCGCCAACACGGTTGTGTTGCGAGGGGACCTTTCGGGCGACCCGACATTCCGAGAGTTTCTGAGGCAGGTGCGTGAGACGACCTTGAACGCGTACGCGCATCAGGACATACCCTTTGAAATGCTGGTGGAAGAACTCCAGCCTGAGCGCGACATGAGTCGCAATCCTGTCTTTCAAACGATGGTAGTCCTGCAGAACACTCCGCTGCCCAGACTGGAGCTTCCGGAACTGACCTTGAGCGCGATGCGAATCGAAAGCTCGACAGCCAAGTTCGATCTTTTGCTTTCCCTCGCAGAAACAAAAAAGGGGCTGACGGCTTCGCTCGAATACAACAGCGATTTGTTCGTGAGCGGGACGATTCTGCGTATGCTTTCGCACTTTGCGACGTTGCTCCAAAGCATTGTTCGCAATCCCGAGTATCGCGTGTCCGAACTGAACTACCTGAGTGATGCCGAGCGAACCAAACTCCTTTACGAGTGGAATCAGTATCAGGCATTCCCTCACGAACTGTGCATTCATCGGCTCTTTGAGCGACGAGTGGAGCAGACTCCTGAGGCGATAGCGGTGACCTTCAACGGGAGCGCGCATGACTACGGAGAATTGAACCGGAGGGCAAACAAACTGGCGCACTATCTTAGAAGGATGGGAGTCGGGGCAGATGTGGTGGTTGGAATTGCGGTGGAACGATCACTTGAGATGATCACAGGGTTACTGGGCATATTGAAGGCCGGCGGCGCATACGTGCCGATCGACCCGGCTTACCCGCAGCAACGGATCGCCTTCATGCTGGAAGACGCAAACATAACCGTGCTGTTGACTCAGCGCTCTTTGCTCGAAAGTCTGCCCGAAAGCCAGGCCACTATCGTTTGCATCGATTCCGATTGGGAACGGATTGAACAGGAAGGGGAGGAGAATCTCACCAGTGAAGTTCTCGAAGATAATCTTGCGTATGTCATCTACACGTCGGGCTCGACCGGCAAACCAAAGGGAGTGCTCGTTACTCATGCGAACGTGGTTCGTCTTCTGACCGCAACGACAGCCTCGTTCAATTTCGATTCCAGCGATGTATGGACTCTGTTCCATTCTTATGCTTTCGACTTCTCGGTCTGGGAAATATGGGGCGCGTTATTGTATGGCGGCCGGCTCGTCGTTATCCCTTACCTGGTGAGCCGGTCGCCGCAGGCGGTCTATCAATTGTTGAGCGATGAAGGCGTAACAATCCTGAATCAGACTCCGTCTGCTTTCCATCAACTAATGCAAGTCGATCAGGCTTCGCCTCATGTTGATTTGCCCGCGTTACGGCTGGTGATTTTTGGAGGAGAGGCGCTGTACCTCAAGAGTCTCGCACCGTGGTTTGACCAGCACAGTGACGAACTTCCCCGGCTGGTCAATATGTACGGGATCACAGAGACCACGGTTCATGTCACTCTTCGCCCTCTGTCCAGGGAAGACGTCGAGGGCGTCGCGCGCAGCAGCATAGGCGTGCCGATTAGCGACATGCAGCTTTACATACTGGACAGACACCTTCAGCCCGCGCCGATCAACGTAGCAGGCGAGATGTACGTCGGCGGAGCAGGCGTATCGAGAGGGTACCTGAATCGACCCGACCTGACTGCTGAGAGATTCATCCCAAATCCATTCGGACGACAACCAGGCACGCGGCCTTACAAGGCCGGGGATCTCTGCTTCCAACAGCTATTTGAGGCCCAGGTTCGAGCGACGCCTAGCAAGGTCGCTGTCGAATTCAACAATGAAAACCTCACTTACGATCTTCTGAACCGGCGGGCCAACCGGCTTGCGAGATTGCTGGTCGAACAAGGTGTCGGACCGGACGTGGTCGTGGCGTTGTTTGCCGAGCGCAGCATCGATCTGCTAACGGCTATCCTGGCTGGGTTCAAAGCCGGCGGAGCATACCTGCCGCTCGATCCAAACTATCCTGCCCAACGGATCGCGCAGATCCTGGAGCAGAGTGGCGCGCCTCTGGTCCTGGTAACGAGCGAGCTCACTGAAACTCTATCTCAGGCGCTTGATGCCATGCCTCAGCAGTTGTGCCCACCACTCAGAGTGATCGAAGAAGAGCTGGCGCGTGAAGCGTCCGAGGAAGATCTTGAGGCGCGAAACAGCCCGAGAAATCTTGCTTACGTGATCTACACCTCAGGCTCAACCGGCGTGCCGAAAGGCGCGATGGTAGAGCAGGTCGGGATGGTCAACCATCTGTACGCAAAGGTAAACGCGTTGGCTTTGACCGAAAACGACATCGTGGCTCAAAACGCGTCCCAGTGTTTCGATATATCGGTGTGGCAGATGCTGGGGTCTCTGCTCGTGGGCGGGAGAGTGAGAATAATCCCAAATGAGACAGCCCACGATCCGTCGCTGCTTTTAGACGAGCTGGAGACGAACGGCTTAACTGTAATCGAGACGGTTCCGTCTCTGCTGCGGGCAATGCTGAAAGAGATAGAGCAACGAGGGCCCGGCGCCCCCGCGCTCGAGCAACTCAGATGGATGGTTGCGACCGGAGAAGCCCTGCCTCCCGATCTTTGCACGCAATGGCTGAAGGCTTATCCGGGAATACCGATAATGAATGCCTACGGTCCAACGGAATGTTCCGACGATGTGACCCATCACCCGATAGATCGAGCTCCCGGGGCGGATGCGGTTCGAATGCCCATTGGACGCCCGGTCGATAACACAAGTATTTTCATCCTCAACCATCGCCAGCAACCGGCGCCGGTCGGAATTGCCGGGGAAATCTACGTCGCGGGAGTGGGAGTCGGCCGCGGTTATCTGAACGACCCGGAACGAACGGCGGACGTATTTGTGCCTAATTCTTTAACGGCGGAGGCGGGGAACCGTCTATATAGGACCGGGGATCTGGCCCGCCGGCTCGCGAACGGAGACGTTGAGTATCTGGGACGAATCGATCAGCAGGTGAAGATTCGCGGTTTCCGGATCGAACTGGCAGAGATTGAAAGCGCACTTGGCCAGCATCCAGAGGTTAAGGAGTGCGCGGTTGTAATGAACCAGGGTTCAAACGGAGATAGGTCGCTGGTGGCTTATATCGTGCCTTATCAGCAAAACGCCACCATTAGGACCGGCGAGCTAAGGGCCTTTCTCAGACAAACACTGCCCGAGTACATGATCCCCTCGCAGTTTTCGAGCCTGGAAGAAATACCGTTAACGTCGAATGGGAAACTGGACCGCAAAAGTTTGCCAGCCCCGAGGCAGAATCGCGGTGATCTCGGGAGCTATGTCGCTCCCCGCAATCTCGTCGAACAGGCGATGACCGAAATCTGGTCGCAGGTACTACATGTCGACCGAGTCGGTATCCACGACAATTTTTTTGCGCTCGGCGGGCACTCTCTGCTTGCGACGCAACTCCTGTCACGCCTGCGCCGCGTGCTGAAGGTTGAAGTGCCGTTGCGTAAGCTCTTTGAAACCCCAACGATCGCTGAACTGGCGCTAAGCGAAAGAGATCTGCAGAGCGATCAAGGACAGGAAATCACGGCAATTCAAAGAGTAACCCGAACGGGCCACCTTCCGCTCTCATTCGCACAGGAAAGACTGTGGTTCCTGGATCAGTTCGAACCGGCTAGTTCTTTCTACAGTATTCCGATGGCGCTGCAGCTCACTGGTTCGCTAAACATTGATGCCCTGCAATGGACGCTCAATCAAGTTGAGCGGCGGCATGAATCGCTGCGAACAGTGTTTGCGAGCTCAGAAGGAAAACCATTTCAGCGAGTCCTCGAACCCAGAGGTGTGGAAATACAAGTCACGGAGCTCGAAGAGATTGCCGCACGTGATCCGGGGAGGCGCATTCAAGAGGCCCTTCTTCGAGAGGTGCAGCGCGGGTTCAGTCTGGCCCTCGGTCCGCTGATGAGAGTGAACCTGATCAGATTGAGCGATCGGGAGCACCTGCTCTTGATAGTCATGCACCACATTATTTGCGATGCCTGGTCGCTGGGATTGCTGGTCAGGGAAGTGTCTTCGCTCTATAGATCCCACCTCTCTGGAGAGCAGCCCGAACTCGAGGAGCTGCCAGTGCAATATGGAGATTACGCACTGTGGCAGAGAGAATGGCTGCAGGGAGAAGTGCTCGAACAGCAGTTGGACTACTGGAAGCAAAAGCTGGATGGACATCCCGCGGTATTGGAGCTGGCGAGTGACAGGCCTCGCCCCGCGATCCAAAGTTACAGAGGGGCGAAAGTCCGACAGGAAATACCGGCCGATGTGACGTCGGACTTACAGAGAATGGCCCGGGACGAAGGAGCCACACTTTTCATGCTGCTGCTCGCAGGCTTTGAAGTGCTGCTCCACAGGTACACGGCCAAAGAAGACATCTGCGTCGGGACGCCGATTGCCGGGCGCAACCGGTTTGAGACTGAATCTGTAGTTGGGCTCTTTGTGAACACACTTGTAATGCGAGTCGACCTTTCAGGGGAGCCGAGCTTTAGCGAACTGATGGGCCGGGTGCGAGACGTTGTAATCGGCGCATTTACCAATCAGGACGTGCCCTTTGAGAAGTTGGTAGAGGAGCTGAACCCGGAACGGAGTATGAGTCATTCTCCTTTGTTTCAGGTGATGTTCGCGCTTCAGAATGCAGAGGCTCCGATTCCGCCTTTGCCCGACCTGAGGCTGGAGCCGGTGGCCTGGGATACGGCGACTGCTAAGTTCGATCTTGGGCTTGACGTGTACGAGGGACAGCAAAATCTCGTATGCACCTTCGAGTACAACACCGATCTATTTGACGAGTCCACAATTAAGAGACTCGCCTCCCACTATGAAACACTGCTCGCAGCTATCGTCGCAGATCCGAGCCGGCGTATATCCGATCTGCCGCTCTTGAGTGAATCGGAGCAACAGCAACTGGTTTCGGATTGGAACGATACTGAGAGGGAATACGCGCACGAACTATGCGTAAACGAATTGTTCGAAGCTCAAGCCGAATCGAACCCTGACGATGTTGCAGTCGCATTCGAGAATCTCACCATCACTTATGGTGAGCTGAACTCGCGGTCGAATCAGCTTGCTCACTTTCTGCGTGAGCTCGGTGTCGGCCCTGACATGCTGGTCGGAATATATCTGGAACGGTCGATTGATGTCTTAGTCGCGGTGTTCGGCATTCTGAAAGCCGGCGGCGCTTACGTTCCGCTCGACGCCGCTTATCCGAAAGAGCGGATTGCGCAGCTCGTTGAGGATAGTCGGCTCACGATCGTCGTGACACAGCATCGCCTCAGCACGGAACTCCCGCCATTCGTGCAGCACGCAGTCTGTCTTGATCGGGATTGGCACGCAATCTCCGGTTATAGTCAGGAATCGCCGCCTCAAGTCGCATCACCGGACAACCTTGCTTATGCGGTTTACACATCAGGTTCGACGGGGAAGCCTAAGGGAGTCATGATCTCGCACCGCAGTCTGGTCAACGCGTTTCAAGCGTGGCGGGAGAGTTATCGTCTCGACTCGTATTGTAAAGTGCACTTGCAAATGGCGAGCATTTCTTTCGACGTATTCGCAGGCGATCTGGTGCGTGCTCTTTGTTCTGGTGGCACTCTAATACTGTGCCCTCGCGAGTTCCTGCTTGAGCCTGAAAAGTTGTACGAGCTGATGCTTCGACAGCGAGTGGATGCGGCGGAATTCGTGCCCGCAGTTGTGAGGCAATTGATTGACTACGTCGCGGAGCGCGGCTTGTCTCTCGAGTTCATGAAGCTACTCGTGGTGGGCTCCGACATCTGGAATGTTTGGGAATTCGAACAATTGAAGACGTACTGTGGAGATACCACTCGAGTCATCAATTCCTACGGAGTCAGCGAAGCTACCGTCGACAGCAGTTACTTTGAAAGCACTCAAATCCAGCTCTCGCCGGGCGGGCTGGTACCGATAGGCAGGCCGTTTGGTAACACCAGCCTGCACGTGCTTGACTCAAAATTCCGGCTCGCGCCAGTGGGTGTGGCGGGCGAACTCTGCATTGGCGGGTTAGGACTCGCGCGCGGCTACCTAAATCAGCCGGCTTTTACTGCAGAGAAATTCGTCCCAAATCCCTTCTGCAAAAACGGCGGATCCCGGCTGTATCGGACGGGTGATTGCGTCCGCCGGCTGGCGGACGGGACTCTTGAATTTCTCGGACGCCTGGATAACCAGATCAAGATTCGCGGCTTTCGAATCGAGCTCGGCGAGATCGAAGCCGCTCTCAGCGAGCACGCCGGCGTGCGCGAAGCTGTCGTCATGGCAAGGGAAGCTGGGCCAGGGAATAGCATCCTTGTGGCCTACATCGTGCCGCAGAACGGGCGTCCAACAGGAGCCGCCGAGCTGCGCAGGTTTCTGAAAGAAAGTTTACCCGAGCACATGATCCCTTCGGCTTTTGTAGAAATGGAGCGCATGCCGCTATCCGCAAATGGGAAGCTCGATCGTCGCGCACTTCCAGCGCCGTGCGCCGTCAGGCCCGAGCTCGAGCAATCTTTTGTCGGCCCGAGGAATAATATCGAAGAAACCATCAACGCCATCTGGGTCGAAGTGCTCAAGATTGAGCGGATCGGAGTCAACGATAGCTTCTTTGAACTGGGCGGCCATTCGTTGCTGGCCACACAGGTGGTATCGCGGCTGCGCAAGGCGTTTGAAATTGAGATCCCGTTACGGAGCTTGTTTGAAAACCCGACTATTGCCGAGTTGGGAGAAACCGTAGACGCATTGATAAGCAATGGACAACGCGGCGAGCTCCAATCAATCACGCCGGCGCCGAGGGACAAGCCGTTGCAGCTTTCCTTCGCTCAGGAGCGGCTGTGGTTCTTGAATCGTTTGCAACCGGGCAGTCCGTTCTACAACACCCCGACGGCAGTGCGACTATTTGGAGTGATCGATATTCAGGCGCTCGAGCGATCGCTGGCGGAAGTAACTCGGCGGCACGAGATCCTGAGAACTACTTTCCCGACAGTGGATGGGCGTCCCACCCTTTTGATTTCTCCGCCTCAACCGATGAGTGTGCCGGTAATAGACATAAACGGTCTTCCAGCGCTCGAGCGAGAAGCCCGTGCGAAGCAGCTCATCAACGAAGAAGTCAGGCGCCCTTTCGATCTCGAGCGAGGCCCGCTAATGCGAGCTGTGCTTTTGCGTTTCGCGGAACGGGATCACGTGCTGGTCTTTACAACTCATCACATCGTCAGCGATGCGTGGTCCATGGACGTGCTGGTTCGTGAAGCGGTTACGCTTTACGAAGCCCTCTCGAGTAACAGGCCATCGCCGCTCGCCGACCTCGCTATTCAGTACACGGACTTTACTGCCTGGCAGCGTGAGTGGATGCGTGGCGAAGTCCTCGATGCGCATCTCGACTATTGGAAGAAGCAACTGAGCGGCGCTCCACTTCGTTTGCGACTGCCGCTGGACCGGCTGCGATCATCGGCGCAGACTCATCGCGGCAAACGATTGACGCTTCCGCTGTCACCTTCCTTGCTCAGTCCGCTTAAAGAGCTCACCAGCCGATCGGGGACGACGCTGTTCATGGGGCTTCTGGCAGCGTTTCAAACACTGCTTTATCGATACACCGGGCAGGATGACATTGTGGTGGGGACGGCGATCGCGGGCCGCGGGCGCGCGGAGATTGAGAGCCTGATAGGCTTCTTCATTAACATGCTTGTTATGCGCACGAGTCTCTCGGGTACGCCGAGGTTTGTTGACCTTCTCAGCCGCGTTAAAGAGACGGCGTTGGGCGCATACGCTCACCAGGACCTTCCCTTTGAAAAACTCGTCGAGGTGTTGCAACCGCAGCGCGATCCCGGGATGTCACCGTTGTTTCAGGTAGCATTCGGTCTGCAAAACACTCCCGTGGCGCAGATCCAACTGCCCGGCCTCGAGGTGAGATCGGTTGCTTTTGAAGAAGAAGCTGTTCGCTATGACTTGACGCTTTGGATTTGGGAATTGCCGGACGGATTGACCGCCGGCTGGACCTACAGCACAGACTTGTTCGACGAAAGCACCATCAGACGCATGCACCAGCATTACGACGCATTGCTACTCAACATCGTCGCTCATCCCGAAGAGCGCGTGAATGCTTTGGAGATGCTCACCGAGGCCGAACGGAAGCAGAAAGTCGTTGATGAGGAACAGTCACACGACCTCAAGCTCGAGAGCTTGAGGACCAGCAGACGCACCGCTGTCAGCGCTGAGCGAGTGTAGAGAGATGCAAAAAGAATTTTCACTCAAGTCAATCAAGCGAGAACGTCTCAAGTTATCCGAAGAAGCACTCGTAAGAACAGGCTATCTGCACGCCGAGCGGAAGCTCCCGCTGGTTATCCAACCAAATGTCGATCATCTGAACCTGATTAATTGGGCCAGTAACAACCGTCAATTCATCGAGCAACAACTGTCGCAGCACGGCGCCATTCTTTTCCGAAACTTCAACTTCAAAGACGCGGCGGAATTCGAAGAGTTCATAGCAGTCACTTCGGGTGGTGCGCTGGAATACAACGAGCGGTCATCGCCTCGCAGTCAGGTGCGCGGCAACGTCTACACTTCGACCGAACACCCGCCGGACCAGAGAATCTTTTTGCATAACGAACAGTCTTACAACATTACTTTCCCGCGTAAGATTCTCTTCATGTGTGTGACACCGGCCTTGCATGGAGGAGAAACGCCCATCGCTGACTGCCGCAAGGTCTATGACAACCTGGATGCCGGCATCAAACAGCGGTTCCTCGAGAAAGGCTATCTGTATGTACGGAACTTTGGCGGTGGCCCAGGCCTTACATGGCAGAACGCTTTTCAGACTGAGGATAAAGCTACGGTTGAGCGATACTGCCGCAAAAACGACATTAGCTTCGAATGGAACGGCGATCGTTTGCGAACGCGCCAGCGGCGCCGCGTGGCTGCGCGACACCCGCGAACGGGTGAAATGGTCTGGTTCAATCATCTCACCTTCTTTCATGTAACAACTCTGGAATCCAGCGTTCGCGACCTTCTCATGGCTGAATTCGGCGAGGAAGATCTTCCCAACAACACCTACTACGGGGACGGAACAAAGATCGAGCCCGAAGTGTTGGATGCGCTGCGCGGCGGATACATCGAACAAGAGGTAACCTTCGGGTGGCAGCAAGGCGATGTGTTGCTGATCGACAACATGCTTGCCGCACACGGACGCCGCGCCTTCACCGGGCCGAGAAAAGTGATCGCCGGCATGGCCGAACCATTCAGTTGGAATACTCTCTAGCACTCCGAACGATCTCCAAACAGCAAGCAACTTGTTGAGAATCTCTTGGTCCTCCGAGCGAGAAGCAAGGAAAAGGACATGGGACAGATGATCATTGAAGGATTCGCTCTTTCGCCGCAACAGAAGAGGCTCTGGCTCTTGCAGCAAAGCGGCAGCGACTATTATTCACAGTGCACTGTTCTGATTGAAGGCGAACTTAATAAAGCGGCTCTAAGTGAGGCGCTGGGAAAAGTCGTCGCTAGACACGAGATTCTCAGAACTACTTTTCACGCCTTACCAGGGATAGAAATTCCGATCCAGGCAGTTAACGGGAATGCCGTCTTTGACTATCGCGAAGCCGACTTCAGTGACTTCGACACGACGAAACAGGATGCCGGCGTTGCGGAGCTATCGCTGGAGGATCGGCACGCGGCTTGGGAGTTTGACAGTGGACCACTGGCACGTTTCTCGTTGATCGCATTATCGAAGGATCGACATGTGCTGGTAGCAACGCTGCCTTCCATGTGCGCCGACGGTTGGAGCCTCAAAATGCTGGTGCGCGATCTCTCTCGCGCTTATGCGGCGAGCTTCGCCGTGGATGACGAAGTTGTGCAGTATGCGGACTTCTCAGCCTGGCAAACTAAATTGCTTGAATCCGATGAAGCGATTGCCGCACGTGAATACTGGCGCGAGCAGAGCGGGCTGCTAAGCCCGATTAGTAACCTTCCTTTTGAAAAGAGCTACGACACCGCTTCAAAATTCGATCCGCGCTCGATCGCTTTGCAGATTACTCCGGACGCAGCACAGAAGCTTTTCGCAATCAGCGATGTATCGGCGGCCGAGTTCCTGCTCGCCTGCTGGCAGACATTGCTTGGGACGCTCACCAGTAACAGCGACATCGTCACTGGCTTTATCTCTAACGGCCGAAGATTCGAGCCGCTCAAGACAGCGCTTGGTCTATACGCGAGGTCAATACCTTTTCATACACATGTGGAAAACGACTTCCTCTTCAGCGATGTCCTGAAATCAGTGTCCAGGGCGGTGCGCGACGTCCACACTCAGGAAGATTGCTTTCTTTGGAGCGAGGGCCTGTCTGCATCTGAAGATCCACCCTTCTGCTCAGTGGCTTTCGAGTATGAGGAGGACGAAGAGAAGCTTGAGTCGCGAGGCGTGTGCTTCTCGCTAATACAGCACCAATCCATTGTCGAAAAATTCAAGCTGTGTTTGTCCTGTGTGCGGCTGCCTCAGTCGCTATCGTTGTTCCTTCGGTTTGACGCCGCACGATTTGATCCCGAGTCCGTTGAGTTACTGTCGACTTATTTCAGCCATCTCCTGGAAAGCGCTCTCGCGAACCCTGATCTCCCTCTGGCGAAGCTCGACATACTTGGGCCTGACCTGGCCGCTAAGGTTCTGGTCGATTGGAATAACACTCAGCGGCGGTACCCAGACACCTCAAGCATTCACCAGCTTTTGGAGGATCAGGCGAGGCAGAGCCCGTCGCGCACGGCAGTGAAGTTCCTGCAGCAGTCGATGAGTTTCAGCGAGCTCAACGCTGCAGCTAACCGGCTCGCTCATCACCTCGTAAGTAAAGGCGCTGAGCCTGAATCAAGAGTGGTCCTCTTCCTTGAACGCTCCATAGACATGATCTCGTCGCTCTGGGCCGTTTGGAAGTCCGGGGCTGCTTTCGTACCTCTGGATGTAACTCAGCCGCGTGCGAGGCTGGGGGTCATGCTCGATCAGGCGAATCCCAGTCTGATAATCACTCACCGCGAGCTGGTTCCTTCATTGCCTGATACTGAAGCCACAGTGATCGCGTTGGATGAGGAGGCAGTTGCTGATCAGATCAGCCAATGCAGCACCGAAAATCCCAACCGGCCTGTGCAGTCCAACAATCTCGCATATCTGATCTTCACCTCCGGGTCCACTGGGCTTCCCAAGGCCGCCATGGTCGAACACCATTCCGTAGTAAATCTTCTCTATGCGCTCAATGATGCGGTGTACGATCGACAGGAAGGTTCTCAGGTGAGTCTCAACGGATCGCTTGCTTTTGACGGTTCGATCAAGCAGGTGATTCAGCTAGCCGCCGGTCACACTCTTGTGATCGTGCCTGACGAAATCAGGGTCGACGGAAACGCGTTACTGGATTTTCTGCGGCAAGAAAAGTTAGACCTGCTCGAAACTACGCCTTCACAGTTGAACCTGTTGCTCGATGCTGGTCTGCTGAATGGCAATGGTTCCACTCCTGGCAAGATCCTCGTGGGAGGAGAAGCAATTGACCGGCGTTTGTGGCTGCAGCTAAACCACGCCGCGCCAATTAAGTTCTTTAATCTGTACGGCCCGACGGAATGCACGGTTGATGCTACGACGGTTGCAGTCTCTAACTCCCGGAACACTCCGGTGATTGGCAAACCTCTCGCAAACGTTCGACTTTACGTGTTGGATATCAATCTCAGGCCTGTGCCCATCGGTGTGCCGGGCGTGTTGTTCATTGCTGGGGCCGGTGTCGGCCGTGGTTATTTTGAACGGCCCGATTTGACCGCAGAAAAGTTTCTCCCGGATCCATTCGCGCACAACGGCGCGCGGATGTACTGCACTGCCGACGTCGTCAAATATCTCGCTGACGGCTCGCTTGTCTTTTTGGGCAGGGCCGATCGGCAGGTGAAAGTCAGGGGTAATCGTGTCGAGCCTGGTGAAATCGAAGCAGCACTGCTGAGTCTTCCGGAAATTAAACGAGCTGTCGTTGTGCCAAGAGAAGATGCTTCACAAACACGGCTCATCGCTTACTTCATCCCTGCCGATCAGGGCAACATGGCCCAGGACGATTACGTGCTCGACAACGGTATGTCGATCGCTCACCAGAATCGGCAAGAAACGGACGCGCTCTATGACGAGATATTTCTGAATCGTGGCTACGAGCGTGGAGGTGTAGCCATCCCTGCTGGAGACACAGTTGTAATTGACGTCGGCGCCAACATCGGCATGTTCACGTTATACGTTTCCAGCAGAAATCCTCGCGCTAAGATCTTTGCGATTGAGCCCATCCCCGACGTCTGTGAGAAGCTGCGAGAGAACGTGCGCCGGTATGCACCAGACGCCGCAGTGAGAAATTTTGCGATGGGCAATATCGCGGGCGTTGAAGAATTCACTTTCTACAGCAAGATGAGCGTCCTCAGCACGATGTCGAAATTCGACAGCTTGAGTGACGATCAAGACTTGCTCAAAACACTTCTGGAGAATGAGCAACTGCGTGGGAGTCAGGATGCTGGTGAGTTGTTGCAGCACTCATCGGAGTTGTTCGATTGGAGGCTCGAAGCCGGCAAACTGCTCTGCCCGGTAAGGACTGTCAGCCAGCTCATTGCCGAGGAGAAGATTCAGCACGTCGGCTTGCTCAAAATTGACGTCCAAAGGGCCGAGATCGACGTGCTCCGGGGAATTAACTACGACGACTGGTCCAAGATCGACCAGATCGTTATCGAGGTCCACGACAAACTTGGGCACTCCGCTCACGGCAGACTCGCTGTCGCCCGAAGATTCCTGCAACGCAAAGGTTATCGAGTCGAGGTTGAGCAGGAAGATAGACTGGCCGGCACGGACCGGTTCAATCTCTACTGCGTCAGAGACGACGTGACGTTTACCCCTGCGCCGTATACTGAACGCCTCCAGGTTTCGCGCCCTGCGCACCAGCCTTATCTTACCTCGACGCAGTTGAAGCTCTTCCTCAAAGATCGTTTGCCTGAGTACATGATCCCCGCCTTCATAGTTAAGCTCAAGCAGCTTCCCTTCAACCGAAACGGAAAAGTGGACATAGATGCTCTGCCGGATCCTAGTGAAGAGCTAGACCATGAACAGCAGAACTATCAGCTCTGGTCTGCCTACGAAGAAATCATCGCGGGAATATGGGAAGACGTCCTTGACGTCAAGGTCAGATCGACCGCCGAAACCTTCTTCGATTTGGGGGGCCACTCCCTTTTGGCCACGCGGGTCGCCTCCAGGGTCAGGGACGTACTTGAAGTTGAACTCCCTCTCAGGACTTTGTTTGAGAAGCCGAGCTTGAAAGCCCTCGCCGCTGAAGTTGAGGTCTTGAAGCGCCTCGCTCCAGACCAACCGTTGCCGAACATTGAGCGAGTTGAACATACAGGTCCGATCCCACTCTCTTTCGGCCAGCAACGACTCTGGTTTCTCGATCAACTACAACCGGGCAGCAGTCAGTACAACAGTTGGCGAGCAATCCTAATCAAAGGCGCCCTCGATCAGGACGCACTCAAGCGAGCGATAACAGAGATTGTCAGGAGGCATGAGGTGCTGCGGACGACCTACCGGGCACAGGACGGCGTGCCTGTGCAGGAGGTCTTGAAGGATCCACACGTAGAGATCCATGAGGAAGACCTCCGCCAGGAACCGGACGAAAGCAGGGAGAGTAAGGTAAGAGAGATTGCGATAGAGTGCGGGGCGAAGGGTTTCAACCTGGAAACCGGGCCACTCATGAGAGTGAAGCTAATCAAGTTGAGAGAAGACGAGTGCGTGCTGGTAATGGTAATGCACCATATAGTGAGCGACGCATGGGCACTATCGATTCTCACCAGAGAAGTGGCAGAGATCTACCAGGGATTCCGAAGGGGAGAAGAGAGCCCGCTGGAGGAGCTGAAGATCCAATACGCAGACTATGCGAACTGGCAGCGGTCATGGATAGACGGGGAGCGATTACAAAAACAGTTGTTGTACTGGACCGAGCAGCTTGGAGGCAGCTTGCCGGAATTGGTATTGCCAACCGACAGAGCGCAAACAGGAAGGGAAAAAAGCCAGGCAGCGCGACACAGTTTTGTTATGAGAGCGGAAACCATATCTCAGCTAAAAGCCTTGAGCCGCAAAGAGGGCGCGACCATGTTCATGATGCTCCTTGCGGCATTCAAAATCCTGCTTCATCACTACTGCGGGCAACACGACATTATCGTAGGCACGCCGGTAGCGAATCGCAATCGAGCAGAGCTGGAAGGCCTCATAGGCTTTTTTGTAAACATTCTTGCGATCCGTACGGACCTTTCGGGTAATCCAGATTTCATCGAGTTGCTCGGTCGAGTAAGAGAAGTGGCGCTGGCGGCATATGCCCAACAGGATGTTCCCTTCGAGAGAATAGTCGAGGCATTAAGACCGGAGCGGAGTGCTGATCGCTCGCCGTTGTTTCAGACGACGTTTACTTTGCAAAACACTCCGATGGAGTACATATCGCTCCCGGACCTAACACTTGAACCTCTGGAATTCGAAGCTGACGAAGCGCCTTACGATTTCATGCTGGACCTCTGGGAGTACCCGAACACCATTGCAGGAGTTTTCCGTTACCGGAAGGAGCTTTTTGATCCCCGCACTGTGGCTCGAATGGCAAAACGATTTAGTCTTGTGCTGGAGAACATAGTCCTCGATCCCCAGGCAAGATTGGATGTGCTGATCAGCTCGCTCGCAGCAGCCGACCGGCAGGACCAGATCGAGGAGGCAAACGAACTCAGAGCTTCGCGCGCGCTGAAGCTCAAAACCGCGCGACGCAGAACGTCCAAAGCAGTCGGGACGAGCTGAACCATCCTCCATCAGAGCTTTCACAAAGCTAAAAAATCAACAGAACGACTGGTTGTGAACCATTCCGGACGCGATAAGCGCAGCATTGCGCAAATGAAAACTTTCGGTCGCAAGGCCATCAGTGTGTCTCAGGAAGCGCTGATCGCTGTCTCGCCGTTGAGTAAACAAACCAATCTTCCCCTCTTAATTCAGCCCCGCGTGGATGGAATAGATCTGCAAGCGTGGGCGGTGCGAAACCAGGGACTGATCGAGTCGAGCTTGTTGAAGCACGGCGCGATTTTGTTTCGCGGGTTCAATCTCCGCGACGCAGATGACTTCGAAGGATTCGTCAAGACTGTCTCCTCGGAACTGCTCGAGTATCGAGAGCGCTCATCGCCTCGTAGCCTGGTCCAGGGGCATATATATACGTCCACGAACTATTCGGCGGACCAGACCATATTCCTGCACAATGAAAATTCATACCAAAGCACCTGGCCGCTAAAAATTTTTTTCTTCTGTCACACGGCGCCGGCTTCCGGTGGTGAAACGCCGATCGCTGATTGCCGCGGAACGCTGCGCCGCCTTGACCCAAAGATCGTGGAGCGGTTCAGGGAGAAGAAGGTGATGTACGTCCGCAACTTTGGTAACGGGTTCGGTCTTTCGTGGCAAACCGTCTTTCAGACGGACGACAAAAACCAGTTGAAAGATTATTGCCGCCGAGCAGGTATCGAAGCCGAATGGAAGGACGCAAACCAGCTTCGGACTCGACAGGTCAGGGAAGCGTTGGCGATTCATCCGGTGACGCGTGAACCGATCTGGTTTAATCACGCAGCGTTTTTCCACGAGTCGACTCTGGAGCCTGCGATCCGTGAAATGTTGCGCAGCCAATTTAAGGAAGAAGACCTACCCAATAACACCTATTACGGCGACGGTTCGCCAATCGAGCCGTCCGTGCTGGACCAGATCCGCGACGCCTATTTGAACGAGACTGTCGTGTTCCCGTGGCTGAAAGGCGATTTGCTGATGCTCGACAACATGCTTGTCGCTCACGGGCGCGCTTCCTTCACAGAGCCCAGGAAGATCCTCGTCGGAATGGCCGACCCTTATAGCAACAGATCTTAGGAGAGGGATCTTATGCAGCGGGAAATTATCGGAGGATTCCGTCTTTCGCCGCAACAAAAGCGTTTGTGGTTACTTCAGGAGCCTGAGAACAGCGCATACCGCTCAGAATGCGCGATCCTCATCAAGGGAGATCTGAATGGAGAGCTGCTCGAGTCTGCGCTTGAAATGGCACTCGCGCGTCACGAAATCTTTCGAACGAAATTCTGCTGCGTGAGCGGTATGACCATTCCGCTTCAAGTCATTAACGAAGAACTCGTTCCACCGGTAAACAAGTACGACATCAGCGAGCTCGACAACGCGTCGCGAGATCGTTCGTTAAGAGAACTCGCCCAGAGGATGAGCTGTGAGCCTTTTTGCCTGGAGGACATGCCGGCCCGTATCTCGCTAGTGACGTTGTCTCGAGACGCGCGGACGCTGATCGTCGTGGTTCCTTCTCTTTGCTCGGACACGATCGGGCTTCGAAACTTCGTGACGGATCTCAGCCGGTGTTATGAAGCATTGGACCACAAGCAGGAGCCTTGCGATGACGCAGTGCAGTACGCGGACCTGGCCGAGTGGTTAATCCAATGTCACGAATCCGGCGACGCCGAGATGGCGGAACAGTATTGGCAGAATCAAAAACTTTCTGACGGCCCTGCACTCGACTGTGCATTTGGGATTGCCACGCGCGAAGCGGGACAATTCAAACCGCAAGCCTGGCCCATATCGATCAGTCCCGCGATCACAGCAGCAATCGAAACGCTGGCAATGACGAATGAGCTTTCAGTCGCCACCGTCTTGTTGGCATGTTGGCATACGCTCGTACATCGCATAACAGGGCAATCGGACGTAATCGTCGGGACGGCATTTGAAGCGCGCAACTACGCTGAACTCGAAGACGCTGTCGGGTTACTCGTGAAGTACCTGCCGATTTGTTGCCGGTTCCACAATGAGACGAGTTTCGACGACGTTCTCACGCAAGCGGGCGCAGCCACTCGCGCCGCGCTCGAATGGCAAGACGGCTTTGATGGAAGCAGGGCGCCTTTTTATTCCATCGGATTCGATTTCATCGAGCCCTTTCAAACACGTTTGGTCAACGGTGTGTCCTTTTTAATCGAGACTGAATCTTCGTGTGTTGAGAGGTTCGACGTCCGCCTTGCGCTCACACGAACCGAAGATTCAATTACTGGTGCGCTTCATTATGATGCAAGCCTCTTGGGAATAGACGAGGTGCGCCGCCTCGCTGCGGAGGTTGAGACCCTCGTCGAAAGTGTTGTAGCCAACCCGCTATTCCTTGTCAGTCAGTTGCGAGTGGTGGGCGAATTCGAGCGATCGCAGCTTTTGAGTTTGAATGGGTGTGCGGCCCAGTACCCGGACAAATGCGTGCATCAGCTTTTCGAGATGCAAGTCGAGCTGGCCCCCGATAACGTCGCAGTCATCTCGGGCGATCAAACGCTGAGTTACCGGGAAGTCAATGCACGCGCAAATCAGTTGGCCCATCACCTGCGGGCACTCGCAGTTGGTCCAGATGTACGCGTGGCTATCTGCATTGAGCGCAGTCCGGAATTAGTAGTCGGCCTGCTCGCCATTCTCAAGGCCGGCGGCGCTTACGTGCCAATCGATCCCACCTACCCGAAGGACCGGCTCGATTTCATCGTGAACGATGCGGCGGCACAAGTGCTGTTGACTCAGGAACGATTTAAGAATGTGATATCTCCCGCTGGCGCGCAGCTAGTACTGATTGATTCCCACCGGTCTGAAATATCGCGGAACGATCCGCTGGATCTCGCCAATCACACTCTGCCCGACAACCTTGCGTACGTGATCTACACATCCGGATCAACAGGTCAGCCGAAAGGCGTGATGATCGCTCATCGCGGCCTCGTCAATTATTTGAGCTGGTGTACTCGAGCATATGAAGTGTCGGCCACTCGCGGCGCGCCGGTGCATTCGCCAATCGGATTTGATTTGACGGTCACCAGTCTGTTTTCGCCACTGATGGTCGGAGCAAGCATTACATTGCTCGACGAGAACGATCCGGTCGAAGCGCTCAAAGCGGCTTTGACGGATGGGACTGAATACAGCCTCGTAAAAATCACCCCGGCTCATCTTGATCTGTTAGGTAAAGAACTCGCCGGAGAAAAATCGATCTCCAAGACAAAGGCATTCATAGTTGGCGGCGAGCAATTGCTAACGGAAGTGGCGGAGATGTGGCGGAACCTTGCGCCAGAGACCGCCCTAATCAACGAATATGGACCAACGGAAACCGTGGTGGGATGCTGCACCTACCAGGTTGGTGAAGACGACGTGTCTCGCGCAGCGGTTCCTATCGGACGGCCCATCGCAAACACCCGGATACACTTGCTGGATTCGGCAGGAGAGCTTGTGCCCTTTGGAGCGGAGGGCGAGATTCATATCGGCGGTGACGGCGTATCGCGCGGCTATCTTAACCGTCCCGATCTGACTTGCGAACGATTCATCCCCGATGCATTCAGCGGACAGAGTGGCGCTCGATTGTTTAGAACCGGAGACATCGCCCGCCGGCTGCCGGACGGGAAGATAGAGTTCCTTGGCCGCGTCGATGATCAAGTGAAGATTCGCGGCTTCAGAATAGAACTGGGCGAAATTGAGGCGACGCTTAAGCAGCATCCCGCGATTCAAGACGCGGCAGTTTTTGTCAAAGAATATGCGCCCGGCGACAAGCGGCTCGCGGCCTGCATCGTGCCTGATCCACAGCGGGCTTTTGTGCCTCACCGGCTGCTACAGCTTGGAAAGGCGAACGGCTTTGCCCATCTACCGCAGTATGAATTGCCGAATGGAATGGTCGTAGTTCACAAGAATCGTGGTGAAACCGACTACCTCTATAAAGAGATTTTTGAAGGTCAAATCTACCTGCGACATGGCATCAGTTTGAAAGACGGCGATTGTATTTTCGACGTCGGCGCAAACATCGGAATGTTTTCGCTTTTCGCCGGACAGGCCTGCCGGAACGCTCGCATCTATGCCTTCGAGCCGATCCCTCCCACTTACGAAGTGTTGTGCGCAAACACGTATCTCTATGGTCTGGATGTGAAGTTGTTTCAGTGCGGTCTCTCAAGCGATTCAAAGTCTGAAACATTCACATACTACCCGCGTCTCTCGCTGATGTCGGGCCGGTTCGCCGATACAGTTGAGGAAAGAGAGGTCGTAAAGTTTTTCGAGCTCAACCAGCAATCGGCAGGCACCGGCTTACCGGGAACGTGGTCTGAAGAACTCATCGATGAAACGCTCGACGAATGGCTGGCCACCGAGCAATTCAACTGTCCCGTCACGACTATTTCGGAAGTGATTCGCGAGCACGGCGTCGAGAAAATTGACTTGCTCAAGATAGACGTGGAGAAGAGCGAGCTTGACGTTCTTAATGGTATCGGGACGCAAGACTGGCCAAAGGTCAGTCAGATCATCGTAGAAGTTCACGACATAGACGGCCGCCTGGATCACATCAAGAAGCTGCTCGAGGGCGCCGGCTACACACTGGCCGTCCAACAGGAATCTATTCTGCAGGGCACGTACCTCTACGTCGTGTATGCAGTCCGCCAATCAGGCGGGCCGACTGAAGTCACTGAATCGCCAGGGCGCGAAACGATCTGGAACAGTCAGCAGAGGCTTCTGGACGATGCGAAGCAGTTCCTGCGGCAGAAGCTGCCGTTTTACATGATCCCGTCATCGCTGACGCTCCTTGAGTCGATCCCCTTAACCGTCAACGGAAAGGTTGATCGCCGGGCATTGTTACCGCTGGTCGACGGGACGGAGCGGCTGCAGGAGTTCCAGGCCCCGCGAGATCTCATCGAGACGATGACCTTCGAGATTTGGAAAGAGTTGCTGGTTCTGGAGCGGTTCGGAATACACGACAACTTCTTTGATCTCGGCGGCCATTCGCTACTCGCGACCAAACTCGTCTCGCGGCTACGAAAGTCGTTTCGTGTCGACGTGCAGCTTCGTCACGTATTCGACGCGCCGACAGTGGCAAAACTCGCCGAGAGTATCAAAGAGATTATGGCTTCCGGCGAAACCATCCGGCCTCCCGTCATCGCCTCCGTCAGTCGCAACCGGGAATTGCCGCTGTCCTTCGCTCAGCAACGACTCTGGTTTCTCGATCAGCTCGAGCCTGCCACACCTGCTTACAACATTGCGACAGGTATGCGCATGGTTGGACCACTCGATCTAGCCGCATTTGAGCAAGCGATTACCGAAATCATCCGGCGGCACGAAGTCCTGCGCACAACGGTTCTGACTATCGACGGGCATCCGCAGCCGGTGATCGCTAAGGCGGAAAGTTTTAGCCTGCCGGTTATCACTGTCGCGGGCGAGGCCGAAGCAAGGCAGATCGCCGGAGCCGAGGCGGAACAGCCGTTCGATCTGTCAACCGGACCGTTGTTCCGGATCAAGCTGCTGCGAATAGACGACCTCGATCACATCGTGCTCCTCACTATGCACCACATAATCGGTGATGGCTGGTCGATGGAAGTGCTGGTGCGTGAAGTGGCTGAGCTATACGAAAGTTATAAAACAGGCAAGACGTCGCCACTCCCCGAACTGGCGATTCAGTACGCAGACTTCGCTTACTGGCAAAGGCAGTGGCTGCAGGACGAAGTGCTGTCGGCGCAGCTTTCTTACTGGAAAACTAAACTTGGCGACGGGCCTGCGAAAATCGAATTGCCCACTGACAGGCCGAGGCCGCAAGTTCAGAGCATTCGCGGCGCAAGTCAATCCTTTGTGCTGCCCGAGCGGCTGGCCGATCAGTTGAAAGCGTTGAGCCGCAGCGAGCAGGTGACACTGTTTATGACTCTGCTCGCCGCGTTTCAGGTACTGCTCTACAGATATACAGGCCAGAGCGATATCAGCGTCGGCACACCCATCGCCGGCCGCCATCATCTGGAAACGGAAAAGCTCATTGGTCTCTTTGTAAACACGTTGGTCCTGCGGAGCACGCTCACCGACACCATTACGTTTAGAGATTTGCTCGAGCAGGTCCGGACGGTCGTGCTGGAAGCCCACATTCATCAGGACTTGCCTTTTGAGAAGCTGGTTGACGAGTTGCAGCCCGAGCGCAACCTCAGCCACACGCCGCTGTTTCAAGTGCTGTTCAATTTCGACAGCTTGCCGCTGGAGCCGCTGAGTCTGCCGGGTTTGAGGCTGAGCGGGTTCGGCGGTGAAACACATACGGCGAAATTCGACCTCACGATGTCCCTGAGTGATGTAGGCAATGTCATAACAGGATTCATCAAGTACAAAACCGACTTGTTTGACGCTGCAACGATCAAGCGGATAGCGAGCCAATTTCAAGTGCTGCTCGAGGGAATTGTCGCCGGCCCGGATCGGAAAATCTCGCTATTGCCGATCCTGACCGAAACGGAGCGCGATGAGTTGCTTCGTGACTGGAACCAAACTCATCGCGACTATGAGCTGGATCTGTGTCTGCAGCAGGTCTTCGAAGCTCAGGTCGAGCGTTCGCCGGATGCCGTTGCTGTTCGGTTCGAAGATGACTATCTAACCTATAGAGACCTTAACCGCCGCAGCAATCAGCTCGCACACTTCATTCGCTCTACCGGGGCCGGGCCCGAGACTTTTGTCGGCCTCTCAATTGAGCGCTCAGTCAATATGATCGTGGGCCTGCTGGGGATACTCAAAGCAGGCGCCGCATACGTCCCTCTCGATCTCGTCACCGCTAAAGAGCGGGTGGCGTTTATGATTGAAGACTCCGGAATACAGTTAATTCTAACCGGGCAGCATTTGCTCGAGCACGTGTACGGGCGCGCGCGCGTGGTGAGCCTTAATTCAGACTGGGACATCATTGCCAGCCACCCAGCTGACAATCAACCGAGCAGCGCTATTGCCTCCAGCCCTGCTTATGTGATTTACACCTCAGGCTCGACGGGAAAGCCGAAGGGCGTCGTCATAGAACACAGGCAAGTCCTCAACTACATTCGCGGTATCGAGGATCGATTGGGGCTTGTTCCCGGCGCGAGCTACGCGATGGTCCAACCGCTATCGGTAGACTCCTGCAAGACGGTGATCTATCCGCCGCTGTTTACCGGCGGTTGCCTGCACGTGATCTCCGAAGATCGAGCGCTCGACCCCTACGCGCTGAGTGATTACTTTCGCCGGTATGAGATTGACTGCCTAAAGATCGCGCCGTCGCATCTGCGCGCCTTGCAGACTTCGGAGGGAGTGCGGGTGGCACCGCGTCAGTTACTGGTAATCGGCGGCGAGGCTTCGCGCCGCGAATGGGCCGAAGATCTGCCGCGACTTGTCTCGCCGTGTCGCGTCTTTAATCACTATGGACCAACCGAAACCACCGTGGGCGTGTTGACTTACGACCTGCAACGTGAAGAAACGGAACACTTCACGCCAACCACTCCAGCCGGTCGCCCGCTTCCCAACACCCAGGCTCACGTGCTCGACAGAAGTCTCGAACTGGCGCCGTTGGGAGTGCCGGGCGAGCTGCACATTGGCGGCAATTGTCTGGCGAGAGGCTACCTCAACCGTCCTGATTTGACCGCCGACAAATTCATCCCTGATCCGTTCAGTGAAACGCCGGGGGCGCGACTCTATAAAACTGGTGACATAGCCCGGTGGCTGCCCGACGGCAACATTGAGTTTCTCGGCCGCAGCGACCATCAGGTGAAGATACAGGGCTACCGGATCGAATTGGGCGAGATTGAATCGGCGCTGAGCAAACATCCGGCTGTTCGTGAAGTCATCGTTCAGGCCCTGGAGGACGACAATCAGAAGCGACTCGTCGCCTATCTCGCGTTCCTCAACGGAGCCGCGCCAGAGCCCAAACAGTTACGAAGCTTCTTAAGCGAGCGGCTGCCTGCTTATATGATTCCGTCCGTTTTCGTCAGCCTGAGTCAATTGCCGCGGACGCCGCACGGAAAGATTGATCTGAACGCGCTTCCCGCGCCGGATGGTATGGACCAGGGTTCGAAGCGAGTCTTCGTCGCGCCGCGATCACAAAACGAAAAGTTGCTCGAAGAAATCTGGTCGAAGGTCCTGGGCGTCAGTCCCGTTGGAGTGCACGACAACTTTTTCGAGTTGGGAGGCGATTCCATACTGAGCATTCAGATCATTGCGAGGGCCAGGCAGGCGGGGCTCCAACTCTCGGCAAAGCAGCTCTTCCAGTATCAAACAATCGCCGAGTTGGCAGCGGTAGCCAGTGACGCTCAGACTGTGAGAGCTGAGCAAGGGTTGGTAACCGGAGAGCTTCCGCTTACTCCGATTCAACGCCGCTTTGTGGAACATCTTCCCCTCGATCTCAACCATTGGAACCATGCGTTTCTTTTCGAAGTGAAGGAAGGCGCCGAGCCGTCCCATTTGAAGCGAGTCGTTCAGCGGCTGATGCGACATCACGATGCTCTGCGGCTGAGACTCGTCGCGGACGGAAACGACTGGCGGCAATCGATAGCCGCCGATGACGACTCTGTACCGTTCGCTGAAGTGGACCTTTCTTCCTTATCCGAGACTGAGCAGAGCGCGGCCATTACCGCCGAAGCGACGAGACTGCAAACCAGTCTGAATCTGTCCGATGGGCCATTGCTGCGAACAGTCTTCTTTGGGCTTGGTGATCACAAACCGGGACGCCTTCTGATCGTGTTACACCACCTCGCGGTTGACGGCGTGTCGTGGCGAATTTTGCTCGAGGATTTGGAAACTGCCTACGGCCAGGCAGCTAAAGGCAACGAGATTGAGCTGCCGCCAAAAACGACCTCTTTCAAAACGTGGGCTGAGCGACTGGCGGAATACGCTCGCACTAATGCGCCGAGATCGGAACTCGAATACTGGCTGGCAATGGCCGGAAGGGAAATCGAGCGCCTGCCGGCTGATTTTTCCGAGGGCGACAATGTAGTTGGTTCAGAACGCTCGGTGCAGATTGCCTTGACTCCGGAAGAGACATCGGCCCTGCTCCAGGATGTTCCGCCCGTCTATCGCACGAGGGTGAACGAGGTGTTGCTCACCGCACTGGCCCAGGCAGTCGAGCTCTGGAGCGGTTCGCGTTTGCTGCTCGTTGAGATCGAAGGGCACGGCCGCGAAGACTTGTTTGAGGATATTGATCTGTCGCGCACCGTGGGATGGTTCACGACGGTTTTCCCGGTAGCGCTTGAGCTCCCGAGAGCCGCCGATCCTGGAGAGGCGCTACAGGCGATAAAGGAACAGCTCCGCCGCGTTCCTCAAAACGGTATTGGCTATGGACTGCTGCGTTACTTGAACGATGACCCGCAGGTTGCAGCGAGTATGCGATTGCTTCCGCAGTCTGAAATAAGTTTCAACTATCTCGGTCAATTCGATCAGACCACGTCGGGTTACCAGACCTTCAAACCCGCGCCGGAACCGGTCGGTCCAACTCGCGCGCTGCACGCGCGACGAAAGTATCTGATTGAAGTAACAGGCAGCGTCACCCGGCACCGGCTCCAGTTAAGGCTTACCTACAGCGAAGGCGTCCACGCGCGATCCACAATTGAACGCCTGGCAGAAGACCTCGCGCAATCGTTGCGTTCTCTAATCAATCATTGCCGTTCGACTGAAGCGGCAGGTTTCACCCCCTCCGATTTTCCCCTCCTTCACCTCGATCAGGAAGCGCTGGACAAGGCATTCGAAGAAATCGAATTCGAAGAGACATAACGGAATGAAAAAGAAGGATCTTGAGGATTTTTATCCTCTTACACCGATGCAAGAGGGGATGTTGTTTCACAGCCTCTACGCTCCGAATTCGGGAATGTACGTTTCATCGCACGCCTGCCTCCTCGAAGATCTTGACGTCGTGGCGTTCGAGCGCGCATGGCAGAGGGTGCTTGACCGCAACCCGATCCTGCGCACCGCATTCATCTGGAAGAATACTGAAAGACCGATCCAGGCAGTAATCAAACACGTCCAAATACCGTTGCATCGCGACGATTGGAGTGATGCACCTCAGTCCGGCCTTAATACTAAGGTCGAGAATTATCTTCAAGACGATCGGGCTCGCGGCTTCAAACTCAACCGAGCTCCGCTAATGCGCCTCGCATTGATAGAGATTGGAAATGGTAACTATGAATTCATCTGGAGCTATCACCATCTCATAATGGATGGCTGGTCTCAGCCATTAGTGCTCAAGGAAGTTCTCGCCTTCTATGACGCATTCAGCAATGGTCGCGAGCTGGACTTGCCCATCGGTCGTCCTTTCCGCGATTACGTCGAGTGGCTCCAGCGGCAGGACCTTTCGCGGGCGGAGTCGTTTTGGCGAAATACACTCAACGGTTTTACCGCACCTACTCCGATCAGCCTCGCGCGCGTCATACGAGATTCGCGCCTCAACGGAGATTCTAAAGGCGAATATCGAACGCGCTTATCTGCAGAAGCGTCGTCGTCGCTGCAGACGTTCGCCCGGCAGAATCAACTGACCATGAATACCCTGGTCCAGGGAGCATGGGCCTTGCTGCTCAGCCGCTATAGCGGAGAAAGCGACGTCGTGTTCGGGGCCGTTGTGTCAGGCCGGCCGCCCGATCTGGACGGCGTCGAAACGATGACGGGCAACTTCATAAACACGCTTCCGGTGCGTGTGCGGATTGCGCCAGACGTACAGGTGATTCCCTGGCTCAGGCGAATACAAGAACAACAAGCAGAAACGCGGCAGTACGAATATAGCCCGCTGGCGGAGCTTCAGAGATGGAGCGAGGCGCCACGCAATCAGCAGTTGTTCGATACTATCGTCGCTTTCGAGAATTATCCCGTCGAGCGCGTGATGCGGCAGGGTCCGGCAAGCCGCCGAGCCGAGATTCATCACGCGGGAGAGAAAACTAATTATCCGCTGGCAGTGGTTGTGGCCCCCGACGAGCAGTTGGCAGCGCGTTTCGATTTCGACACTCGCCAATTCGATGCTGCCACGATCGAGCGAATGGCCGGCCATCTGCGCGTTTTGCTCGAAGCGTTCGCGGCAAACCCGCAGCAGCGCGTGACGTTGCTGCCGATGTTGACCGAGGCCGAATGGAGTCGATTGCTCCCCGCCCTCGAGTCTGAAACGCATTTTCCGGTTTCGCATTGCCTTCATGAGCTATTCGAAACTCAGGCCGAGATCTCTCCGGATCAAATTGCCGTAACCTTCGAACAAGACCGGATCACCTATAAGGAATTGAATGAACGCGCCAATCAGCTTGCGCACTACCTGAAGCAGATGGGCGCGGGCGCCGGCATGCTCGTCGCTCTTTACCTCGACCGCTCCATCGAAATCGTCGTCGCCATTCTCGGAGTTCTAAAAACAGGCGCCGCCTACGTACCCCTCGATCCGGCGTACCCGAAACAGCGCATTGCTTTTGTGTTGGAAGACACAGGCGCGAGCCTATTGCTCTCTCAGCAGAGCTTAGTTGATGAGATACCTGACGTGCCGGTCAGAGTTATCAGTCTCGATACGGATCGCGAAGTCATCGCCCAACAGAGCAGCAATAACCTTCCTTCGCAATCTCACGTCGATAATCTCGCTTACGTTATTTACACCTCCGGGTCGACCGGCAATCCGAAGGGCGTAATGATCACGCACGAAAACGTTGTGCGCCTGTTCGAGTCCACTCAATCATGGTTCGACTTCGACGCAACCGACGTGTGGACGTTGTTTCACTCATACTCTTTCGACTTCTCGGTGTGGGAATTGTGGGGGGCACTTATCTACGGCGCGCGTCTGGTCGTCGTCCCTTACTGGATCACCCGATCGCCTGACAGGTTCCACCAGTTAGTCATCGACGAGCGTGTCACGGTTCTCAATCAAACCCCGTCGGCCTTCAGACAGTTCATTCAGGCAGACTTGAGTTCCCTGCAAGACGATCTCAAATTGCGGGCGGTCATATTCGGTGGAGAAGCCCTGGACTTCGCTTCTCTACAGCCCTGGTTGGAGCAACATCCCGATGACCACATCCGTTTGATCAACATGTACGGCATTACTGAAACAACCGTACACGTCACCTTCAACCCCATCAAACCCTCGGACATAAGCGAAGCGCGCGGCAGTCTGATCGGTGGCCCGGTCCCGGACCTCCAGCTCTATCTGCTCGATGATTATCTCAATCCGGCAGCGGAAGGTTTGGCAGGTCAGCTCTTCGTTGGCGGAGCGGGGCTCGCGCGAGGGTATCTGAATCGACCTGATCTGACGGCCGACCGCTTTATTCCGAATCCGTTCAGCCGGAAGCCGGGAGCGCGCCTTTACAAAACGGGTGACCTTGCGCGCTGCCTGCCCGACGGAAACTTCGAGTATCTCGGGCGCGTGGACCATCAAGTGAAGGTCCGTGGCTTCCGCATTGAGCTTGGAGAGATTGAAGCGGCGCTGTGCCAGCACGTGGCGGTGCGTGAAGCCGTGGTTATCGCTCGCGAGGATTCGGCTGCGCAAAGAAGGCTGGTTGCTTACATTGTAGCGGCTGATCCGGGTGCGGCGACCGCAGGCAACCTGCGCACGTTTTTGCAGGACAAGTTGCCTGAGTTCATCATCCCGTCAGCCTTTGTGATCATTGACACGTTGCCGCTGACTGCCAACGGCAAGCTCGACCGTGCCGCTTTGCCAGCTCCGAGCACATCGAGGCCCGAGTTGAGCGAGTCGTTTGTGCCGCCGCAGGATGAAGAAGAACGTTTGCTCGCTGAGATATGGGCCGAAGTTCTAAACCTTGACCGCGTAGGCGCCCACGACAACTTCTTCGCACTCGGCGGAGACTCGATCCGCAGCATTCAGGTCGTCGCCAAAGCAGAGCAGCGTGGTTTGCATTTTACGTTCGAGCAATTATTCCGCCATCAGACCATTCGCGAGATTATCGCGAACTCAAAGAATCAGGTTTCAAACGCAGTCATCTCGCGACGCTCGGAACCGTTCAGTCTCCTGTCCGCCGAGGACCGCAAACGCCTGCCGCCGGATCTTGAAGATGCTTATCCTCTCGCCGCGCTTCAGGCTGGAATGATCTTCCATAGCGAACTCGCAGACGATACCGCTACATACCACGACGTGTTCAGCTATCACCTGAGCGCGCCTTTCAATGAAAGCGCTTTGCGACAGGCAGCGCAGGATATTGTCAATCGACACGCGGTCCTCCGCACATCGTTTGATCTGACCGGTTTCAGCCAGCCGCTGCAGTTGGTCCACCATTCGACAAATGCATGCATCGAGTTATTCGATTTGTGCGAGCTGGACCAGGCGTTGCAGGAATCGCAGATCGCGGAGTGGGTTGAGCAGGAAAGACTCCGCGGCTTCGATTGGCAGCAAGCGCCGCTGATCCGCTTTCAGATTCACCGCCGAGCGGAGCAGACATTTCAATTCACCGTGAGTTTCCATCATTCGATTATCGATGGATGGAGCCTGGCGACGATGCTCACGGAGATGTTTCAGCGGTATTTCTATTTTCTCGGCAAAGAGATTGACCCGCTGCCGCCTCCGCCGAAGACGACCTACGGAGACTTTGTCGCCCTCGAGCTCCAGATGTTGAGGTCGGAGGACGCGCAGCGTTATTGGAACCAGAAGCTGAGCGATCCGGTAATGAGCGAATTACCTCAAATGTCGTCCCGGTCAGACGAAGAACCTCACTCTCGCCGCGTACGAGTGAGAAGTGTTCCGATCTCGGAGGAAGTGTCGCAAAGTCTCACGCGAGTCGCTGAAACGGCTGGTGTTCCGCTCAAGAGCATCTGCCTCGCGGCACATCTCAGAGTGCTCAGTCTGCTGACAGGGCATGACGATATTCTCACCGGGCTTGTTACCAACGGCAGATTGGAAGAGAGCGACGGTGAACGAGTGCTCGGCCTTTTTCTGAACACCCTTCCATTCCGGGTGAGACTTTCGGGCGGCACCTGGTTGCAACTGGCCCAGGCGACCCTCGAGGCGGAGCAGGAGATGTCGCCATTCCGGAGGTTTCCGTTGGCGTACCTGCCGCAAGGTAACCAACTGCTTGAAACCGCCTTCAATTATGTTCACTTTCACGTCTACCGAGGCATGGATGGCTTTCAGGAAATGCGCGTGCTCGGCAGCCGGGGATTTGAGGAGACGAACTTTAAGTTAATGGTGAGCTTCGTTCACGGCGTGTCGTCTTCTCAGGTATATCTGAACCTGAATTACGACGGATCAGTTTTGAGCGACGAGCAGATCGAGACCATGGGTGAGTATTACTCCCGAGCACTCGAGGCGATTGCAAACACGCCGGACGCCCGATATGAATGGGCCAGACTGCTGTCGGAAGAGGAAAAAGAGAAACTGCTGTTCGAATGGAATGATACGCGAGCAGAGCTACCGCTCGATCGCTGCCTGCATCATTGGATCGAGGACCAGTCCGAGAAAACGCCTGACGGCGTTGCCGTGGCATTTGAAAATCGGCGATTGACGTACAGGGAGCTTAACGGCAAAGCCAATCAGCTTGCGCACTACTTGAGAAGTATGGGAGCTGGGCCGGATAACCTCGTAGCGATCTGCATGGAAAGATCGGTCGAGTTAATCGTCGGTCTGCTGGGTATTTTGAAAGCGGGAGCAGGTTATTTGCCTCTTGAAACTACGCATCCCAGAGACCGGCTCGCTTTCATAATCGAAGATGCGCGCGCCAGTCTCTTGTTGACGCAGCAGAGGCTTGTCGAAATCCTCCCGCGAATCAATGCACGAGTCATCGCGATTGACGGCGAATGGGATGACATCGCCCAATACGGCGCCGCCAATACGGCCGTCGACGTTGATCCCGATAACGTCGCTTATGCCATTTACACATCGGGTTCGACTGGCAGGCCCAAGGGCGTCGTCATCTCTCATCGCGGAATCTGCAACAGGCTTCTGTGGCACCAGCAAACATACCGAATCGGCGATGCGGACTCAGTTCTGCAGAAAACACCCTACGGATTTGATGTATCGGTGTGGGAGTTTTTCTGGCCGCTGATGACGGGAGCGCGCCTGGTCGTGGCTCGCCCCGAGGGTCATAAGGACAGTAAGTATCTTGTCGACCTGATTGTTGCAGAATCGATAACGGCTGTGCACTTTGTGCCGCCGATGTTGCATGCCTTTCTTGAAGAAGAAGGAGTTGAACGATGTAAGAGCCTCAGGCAGGTCTTTGCCAGCGGCGAAGCGTTGAGTTTCGATTTGCAGGAGAGGTTCTACTCCACGTTCGATGCCGAACTGCGCAATTTATACGGACCGACGGAAGCATCCGTTGACGTCACCTTCTGGCACTGCGAAAGGGAGGCGAAGCAAAGAGGCGTTCCGATAGGCCGGCCCATCGCAAACACTCGGATACACCTGTTGGACCACCGGCGACAACTCCTTCCCGCCGGGGTTCCGGGCGAACTGTATATCGCGGGCAAAGGACTTGCGCGCGGCTACCTGAATCGGCCCGACCTGACGGCGGAAGCTTTCCTGCCCGACCCGCATGCCAAAGAACCGGGAAGCAGACTCTACCGGACGGGTGATCTGGCGCGCTACCTCCCTGATGGCAGTATTGAATACCTCGGCCGGACTGACCATCAAGTCAAGGTGCACGGCTTTCGAATCGAGCTCGCAGAGATTCAGGCAGTCTTGCTCGAACATCCGGCAGTGCGCGATGCGGTTGTGATTGCGCCCGAAGACCGGCTCGGAAGCAAGCGGCTGGTTGCTTATGCCGTGCTCTTTCAAAGTGGGGCTGTTTCGGATGCAGATCTTAAGGGGTTCCTGAAAGACAGGCTGCCGGACTACATGGTCCCTCCGGCTTTTGTGATGCTGGACCAGATTCCGTTGACCGCAAACGGAAAGGTCGATCGCGCGGCGCTGCCGGCGGTGGAACCGCTTGAGCTGGAATCGAGCGCGGCGTACGTCGCTCCCCGCAATCACACTGAAGAGCTGCTGACGGAGATCTGGGCGGCCGTACTGCGGCTCGATCGGGTTGGGGTGCACGGCAATTTCTTCGACCTTGGCGGACATTCGCTTCTGGCTACGCAATTGGTTTCGCGAATACGCGATGCTTTCAAAGTGAATTTGCCTTTGCGCACCCTCTTCGAATCCCCGACCGTTGCCGAGCTTGCCTTTGTCGTAGAACAGGAGAAGGGGTCGGGACGCTCGCTACAACTCGAGCCAATACAGCCTGTGCCGAGAGGTGGCCAACTGCCTCTTTCTTTCGGTCAGGAGCGAGTGTGGTTTCTTGAACAACTGCAGCCGGGCACGTCGGCGTATACGATTCCGGCACCGGTGCGGCTCACAGGCCCTCTCGATGTCGCAGCGTTGCAGAGAGCCTTCACTGAGATTATTCGCCGCCACGAATCGCTTCGCACCAGATTCATAAACTCAGAGGGCACTCCCGTACAGGTAATCGCGGAGCCCGGCGAATTCGATTTGCCGGTGAATGACTTGACTCACCTGGCGGAAGAGCGCCAGGAAGCCGAAGTGAAACGGCTGGCGGGCGAAGACGCTCAACGCCCGTTCGATTTGGCTCAAGGGAAATTGCTGCGTGTGACTTTGCTGCGGCTTGGCGTCGAACACCATGTTGCGCTTTTCAACATGCATCACATCGCTTCAGATGCATGGTCCATGGGCTTGCTGGTTGACGAACTGGCGAAGCTTTACGAATCTTTTTCGAAGGGACTCTCGTCGCCCCTCGGAGAGCTCGCGATTCAATACGCGGACTTCGCTCACTGGCAGCGAACCTGGCTTCAGGGCAACGCGCTGCAAGAGCAACTCGATTACTGGAAGCAGCAGCTTGCGGGCGACGTTCGGACGCTGAACCTGCCAACGGACAGGCCGAGGCCGGAAGTGCAGACCTTTGCGGGTGACTGGCAGTTCCTTCACCTGGACGAATCGCTGACAGGCCCGCTCAAGGCATTGAGCAGGCGTCGTGGAAGCACGCTGTTCATGACGTTGCTTGCAGCTTTTCAAGTGCTGATGCATCGCTACGCCAGCCAGGATGACATCAGCACCGGCACGCCGATAGCAGGCCGCGACCGGCTTGAGACTGAGGGTTTGATCGGGCTCTTTATAAATACGCTCGTAATGCGAACTGATCTTTCGGGTAATCCGACGTTCACTGAAGTGCTCAAGCGGGTGCGTAATGTGAGTCTCGATGCATTTGCGCATCAGGAGTTGCCCTTTGAGAGATTGGTCGAAGAGCTGCAACCAGAGCGCAGCCTCAGTCACAATCCGCTGTTTCAGGTAATGTTCGCTTTCCAGAATGCGCCCAGACAGTCAGTCCAAATCCCCAGCAGCCTGACCTTCAGCCCGCTGGAAACGAGTAGAGGATCAGCCCAGTTCGATCTGGCCCTCACGCTCTCTCAAAACGGATCGAAAATCTCAGGGCCTCTCGAGTACAACACAGATTTGTTCGATGCGACGACCATCGCTCGGATGCTCGGTCATTATCGCTGCTTGCTCGAGAGCATCGTTATCGACCCCGATCAGCACATCTCTGATCTCGCGATGTTGACCGATCCTGAACGAAGTCAACTGGTCGTCGAGTGGAATGATACTCACACTAACTTCCGGTTGGACCTTTGCTTCCAACAGCTATTTGAGGCTCAAGTCCGAGCGACGCCCAACAATGTCGCAGTCGAATTCAACCATGAAAACCTTACCTACGATCTTCTGAACCGGCGCGCCAACCGGCTCGCGAGATTGCTGATCGAGCAAGGCGTCGGACCGGACGTGGTCGTGGCGTTGTTTGCCGAGCGCAGCATCGATCTGCTGACGGCTATCCTGGCCGTGTTCAAAGCCGGCGGAGCATACCTGCCGCTCGATCCCAACTATCCTGACCAACGAATTGCGCAGGTCCTGGAGCAGAGTGGCGCCTCCCTGGTCTTATCGACAAGCGAGCTCACAGAAACCTTGTATCAGGCGCTTGATGCCATGCCTCAGCAGTCGCGCCCGACACTCAGAGTGATCGAAGAGGAACTGGTGCGTGAAGCGTCGGATGAGGACCTCCGGGCGCGAAACATCCCGAGAAATCTTGCTTACGTGATCTATACCTCAGGCTCAACCGGCAAGCCGAAGGGCGCAATGGTAGAGCAGGTCGGGATGGTTAACCATCTATACGCAAAGGTAAACGCGCTGGCTTTGACGGAAAACGACGTCGTCGCCCAAACCGCGTCCCAATGTTTCGATATATCGGTGTGGCAGATGCTTGTGTCTCTGCTCGTGGGTGGGAGAGTGAGAATAATTCCAAATGAGACAGCCCACGACCCGTCGATGCTTTTAGACGAGATGGAGACGAACCACATAACTGTAATCGAGACCGTTCCCTCTCTACTGCGGGCAATGCTGAAAGAGGTGGACCAACGAGAGTCCGCCGCGCCCGCGCTCGAGCAACTCAGATGGATGGTTGCGACCGGGGAAGCCCTTCCTCCGGATCTTTGCACACAATGGCTGAAGGCTTATGCGCGAATACCGATAATGAACGCCTATGGTCCGACGGAATGCTCCGACGATGTGACGCATCACGCGATAGATCGAGACCCCGGAGCAGATACGGTTCGAATGCCCATCGGACGCCCGATTAATAACACAAGTATTTTCATCCTCAACCACCACCAACAACTGGCGCCGGTGGGAGTTGTCGGGGAAGTCTACGTCGCGGGAGTGGGAGTCGGCCGCGGTTATCTGAACGATCCGGAACGAACGGCGGATGTATTTGTGCCTGATTCTTTGACGGCTGAAGTTGGGAGCCGGCTATATAAGACCGGGGACCTCGGACGCTTTCTGCCCGATGGCAACATCGAATATCTGGGCCGGATGGACCATCAGGTAAAAGTGCGCGGCTATCGAATAGAGCTCGGCGAAATCGAATCTGTTCTGTCACAGCATGCGGGCGTGCAGCAAGCGGTCGTGCTCGCTCGCGAAGACAAACCCGGCGATAGGCGGCTGGTCGCTTATGTGGTCCAGAATTCGCAGTACCAGATAGTCGATGATGAGAGCGAGTTGGACACCAAACAGGTCTCTCAATGGGAAGTAATTTATGATGAGGTGTACAGTCAGGAGACCCGGTCGCAGCAAGATTCGACGCTGAACTTGAGGGTATGGACCAGCAGTTACACAGGCCAGCCGTTTCCGGACGAGGAAAAGCTCGAGGCGGTGGAAGACTCGGTCAATCGCGTGCTGGCTTTGCACCCCAATCGAGTGCTCGAGCTTGGCTGCGGCTCCGGCTTGCTCCTTTTGAGAATCGCTCCCAACTGCAAGCTGTATTACGTCTCGGACCTCTCGCAACAGGCCATAGACTACCTGCAACAACGAGTCGACAGCCGCAAACAG
>Ga0126311_10000092_pt1 | contig 43920 bp, 47 predicted proteins | sample Plot61_FD_92539 | JGI IMG/M metagenome (GOLD analysis project Ga0126311, IMG submission 92539) | Serpentine soil microbial communities from UC McLaughlin Reserve, CA, USA - Plot61 | ecosystem: Environmental > Terrestrial > Soil > Grasslands | place: USA: UC McLaughlin Reserve, Lake County... | reverse complement strand
TCGAACCACCTCCGCCAGCTTCTCCTCGACGAGTGCGCCGGCCGCGGCCGGGGCGTAGGTGTAGCCGAGGCCGGTTGCACGGCCGGCGCCGAGCTCGACGACCACCGCGGTGGTGGAATCCCATTCGGCCGTGCCGTCGGACTCCGGCTCGTCCGTCGGCACCGTGAAGGCCGAGACCGCGAGGCTCTCGACGGCTGCTTGCGCACGCGGTCGGAGTGCAGCCGTCGTCACCGGCCCGGGATGAACTCCTCGACCTTCTGCTTTAGCGACTCCTTCAGCATCGCGCCGCGCTTCGGGTCGCCCTGCATCGAGCTCATGAAGGCGCGTGCTTCCTTGAACGTGATGTGCGGCGGCAGCGGCGGCACCTCGGGGTCGGTGATCGCCTCGTAGACGACCGGGCGGTCGGCGCTCAGCGCCTCGTCCCAGGCGGGGCCGATCTCGTCGGGCCTGTCGACGCGGATTCCGAGGAAGCCGAGCAGCTCTGCGTAGCGGGCGTACGGGAAGTCGGGCAGCACCTGCGACGCGTCGTACTTCGGGTCGCCCTCCATCGCGCGCTGCTCCCACGTCACCTGGTTGAGGTCGTCGTTGTGGAGCACCATCACGATCAGCCGCGGATCGCTCCAGCGCTCCCAGTACTTCGCGATCGTGATCAGCTCGTTCATGCCGTTCATTTGGAAGGCACCGTCGCCGACGAGGGCGATCACCGGCCTGTGCGGGTGGGCGAACTTGGCCGCGACCGCGTACGGCACGCCGGGCCCCATCGTGGCGAGGGTTCCGGAGAGGGAGCCCATCATGCCCCGGCGCAGCTTCAGGTTCCGGGCGTACCAGTTCGCCGCGGAGCCGGAGTCGGCGGTCAGGATGACGCCCTCGGGAAGCCGCGCCGACAACTCGGAGAAGACCCGTTGCGGGTTGATCGGGCTGGCGTCGAGCTGCGCCCGCTCCTCGAGCAACTCCCACCAGTCCCGGACGCCCGACTCGATCTCGTCGCGCCACGAGCGGTTCTCCTTGCGCTCGAGCTTCGGCAGCAGCGCTTGCAGGGTCTCTTTCGAGTCGCCAACGAGGTTGACCTCCATCGGGTAACGGATGCCGACCATGCGGCCGTCGATGTCGATCTGCACGCCGCGAGCCTTGCCCTCCTGCGGCAGAAATTCCGAGTAGGGGAAGCTCGACCCGACCATCAGGAAGGCGTCGCAGCCCATCATCAGGTCCCAGCTCGGCTTCGTCCCGAGCAGTCCGATCGAACCGGTCACGAAGGGCAGGTCGTCGGGGAGCGCGGCCTTTCCGAGCAGCGCCTTCGCCACTCCCGCGCCGAGCGTCTCGGCGGTCTGCACGACCTCGTCAGGGGCGTGCATCGCCCCCTGGCCGACGAGGATGGCGATCTTCTCGCTCTCGTTCAGCACCGCGGCGGCGCGCTCGAGGTCGCGCTCCTCAGGGACGACCTTCGGCCGCGAGTAGCCGATCCCGGAGTGGACCGTCCCGTGCTCGTGCGGCGGCGCCTCGACGGCGTTCTCGGAGGCGAGGTCGTTCGGGACGATGACGCAGGTGACCGTGCGCTGGTCGAGCGCGATCCTGATCGCGCGGTCGACGAGGTGGCGCACCTGCCCGGGGTCGGTCGCCATGTGCACGAACTCGTGCGCGACGTCCTTGAAGAGCGTCGTCAGGTCGACTTCCTGCTGGTAGCTGCCGCCGAGCGACGCCATCGCCTGCTGGCCCACGATCGCGACGACGGGCTGGTGGTCGAGCTTCGCGTCGTAGAGGCCGTTCAACAGATGGATCGCGCCGGGTCCGGAGGTGGCGATGCACACTCCGACCTCACCGGTGAACTTGGCGTGCCCGCACGCCATGAAGGCGGCCATCTCCTCGTGACGGACCTGGATGAACTCCGGGTCGCCGCCGGCCCGGTCGAAGGCGCCGAGAAAGGCATTGATCCCGTCGCCGGGGTAACCGTAGATGCGGTGCACGCCCCATTTCGTCAGACGCTCGAGGATGAAATCGGCGACGAGCTCGGCCACGATGGCTCCTTTCGTTCGAACCGCATGCTCGTTCTTCCCGCCTCCGCGAAGCGAAACCCTTCGTACTGCGAGCCACCTCCGACGGCGCGTCCATGCGGTTTGGGGGCGAGGCCGTCCCTCGATCGAGGGGTTTCCCACGCAACTTCCGATCGATCCGCCACACTGAGCGAGAACAACCGAGGCGTAGATCCTGTGGTTCTGCGGCCCGCCACCTGCCGGCAGCAGGCCAAGGAGGGCAATGCCTGGTTGGGCAATCTGGGGTCTGATCGGCATCGGGGCTTGGGCCGTCGTGTCGCTGGTGGTCGGGCTGCTGTTCGCCCGCACGGCCGCGTTCTTCGGCAGCCAGCCGCATGAGGCGCTGGACCCGGCCGAGCTCGCCCGTCTACTCGAGCGCCGCCAGTCGGCAACCGGCGGCCTGCAGCCGCAGCGAAGCCGGGAGATCGTGACGCCGGCGAGAAGCCGGATCCTGCTCGTGGACGACGACCCCGGGCTGCGCCTCCTGCTCCGGACGACCCTCGCCGCGGACGAGTACAGGGTGGAGGAGGCCGGATCGGCGGAGGAGGCAATGGACCTCACTCGCTTCTGGCGCCCGGCGCTCGTCGTGCTCGACGTCGGGCTGCCGCAGATGAGCGGTCTCGCCTTCTGTCGGGAGCTGAAGCAGAAGAGCGTCTACGGCTGTCCTGGCGTGATCCTCCTGACCGGCGGCGAGACGAGCCGCGAGGAGGCGCGCGCCGCGGGTGCCGACACGCTGCTGCGGAAGCCGTTCAGCCCGCTCGACCTGCTCGCGGCGATCGATCACGTGCTCGAGGGCAGAGCCGGCGAGCCGGCCGTCGCCGAGACGGCGAGCACGGATCAGTTGCTCGTCTACGCCGAGGACCTGAACGAGATCGTGCACGTGGAGCGGGCGCAGCGCCGATTGCTCCAGCACGCCTACCGCCAGACGATCTCCGCCCTGACGGACGTCCTCGAGGCGAGGAACAGCGCGACCGGCAGGCACGCGCTTCGCGTCCAGCGCTACGCGCTCGAGTTGACGGAAACCGTCAAGCCGAGCCTGCTGAACGATTCGAGCCTCGAGTACGGCTTCTTGCTTCACGACATCGGCAAGATCGGGATCCCTGACGCGATCCTGGACAAGCCCGGACCGCTGAGCTCCGACGAGCAGCGGCTGATGCAGCGTCACCCGCTGATCGGCGCCGATCTGCTCGCCGACGTCCCCCTGCTCGACGGCGAGGGCTACCACGTCGTTCGCAGTCATCACGAGCGCTGGGACGGGCGCGGGTATCCCGACGGCCTCGCCGGCGAGGCGATCCCGCTCGGAGCGCGCCTCTTCGCCGTCGCCGATGCACTCGACGCGATGACGAGCGAGCGCCCCTATCGCCACCCGATGAGCTGGGAAGGGGCGATGGACGAGATCCTGCGGGAGAGCGGCACGCAGTTCGATCCCCAGGTCGTGGCCGCGTTCGCCCTACGCGAGCAGCGCCTGCACCGAACCCAGCTCGACCTCGCGCACATCGCCTGAGCGAGCGGCGCGTGCTCTCAGCGCACGCGGGTCGCCTGGCATGCCGAGCGTGCGAGGGTCGGCTCGAGGCGCGTCTGAGCTTGATGCCCTTTCGCGTCAGGCGAGCTCGCGGCGCAGGACCGACGCCACGGCCGTCAGCGCGAGGCGTGTCTCGTCATCGCGCGGCTCCCGCGTCGTCAGCCGCTGCAGCGCCAGACCCGGGAGGATGAACACGCGCACCGCGCGCGCCCTCGACGTCTGGACGATCTGCCAGAGCTCCATCGTCAGCGCCAGCGAGAGCAGCGAGACCGCAAACGGCGTGTAGAGCGCCGGGGAGAGCGGCCAGAGCCGCTCGAAGGCGAGCGAGACCGGGACGACGAGCGCGGCGAAGTTCGTGCCGCAGCGCGGCGCAAAGCGTGTCGGCCTCGCCTCCGCGTTCCACGTCGCGACGAGCCGCCGCTCCTCGGCAGCGGCGATCGAGCGGTGCTCGGCCCCGTGCAGGAAGAGCGTCCGGCCGCGCAGCATCCAGGCGAGCAGGACGACCGCCGTCCCGACCCCGAGCGGCAGCGACGCCGACTCCGGCAGCACGATCAGCGAGAGCGGTGCGAGCAGCGCCGCGACGAGCAGCAACCGCTCGCCACGGCCTGCGACGCCGGCTCCTCGGAAGAGCGGTGCGAGGGCCGAGAAGAGCCGGACGAGCCCGCGCAGGAGCGGCACCCGGCGCAACGCGTCCGGCGGTCTCGGCATGGCGCCCTCGCGGACGCTGCCGTCATGCGCGGCGAAGGCCCAGAAGTGCTCGCTCGCGATCACGACGCCGTCGGCGCGTGCCATGCCGCCGAGCCGCGGCAGCTTCGGCGTCGAGTCTGCGTGCGCGAGAACGTCGAGAACCTGGTCGCGATGCACACAGCCAGGATCGCGCGAGAACGGCCGCCCGGCAAGTGCCGGGCGGCCTAATCGTGCAAGGCCCGAGACCTACCAGCGGCCGCGCGAGAAGAACCCGAGCAGCAGAAGCACCAGCACGATGATCAGGATGATCCACAGAATCGACACCGAGGAGTCCCCCTTCGTCGGTCGTTTGTCGGAGAGAAAACGGCCGGAGGCCGAAATTGGTTACGTGGCGACGCTCAGCCGCCGCGACGTTCCCGCGCCAAGGCGAAGAAGCGCGCGCGGGCGAGATCCTGTAGATGCTGCGGAAGATTCGCGATGTCGTTTCCGAGCGGGCTCCGTGCGGCCTTCTCGACCAGGTCGCGCTCCAGCTCCTGATCCGAGCGCTCGACGAGCAGCTCGGTCAGGCGCGCCAGCGCCCGGCTGAACTCCTCCGGCTGAACGGACGGGTCAGCATCTGGCAAGTCCGTCAGCGCAGGCGTCCTGCCGTTCGCCAGCGCCTGCCACTCGTTCTCGGCCTCCTCCTGGACCGCGTCGAACTCCTGCAGCCGTGAGATGAGCAAGCTCGCCGCGGAGGTGAAGCTCTCGGCGGCGGCATCCCGCATCGCGAGCTTTTCCCTGAATGCGCCGATGACGGCCTCGGCCTCGGCCCGTGCAGCTTCCGCCCGCTTCTCTTGCAGGCGTCGTTCCAGGTCTTGCTGCGCTCGCAGCGCGACCGCGATCCGCCCTTCGCGCTCCCGGCGCTGGTCGTCGAGGGCCTCGAGCGCGGCTTGATCCCTCTCCGCCTGCTGCCTCACCCGTTCGAGCTCGCGCTCGATTGCGGTGATCGACCGCTGCCCCTTGTCATTCGCCATTAGCGAATTGTGCCGCATTTCGGCCTGTTCTCGCATGATGCACCGCGGAGCCGCTGCTTAACGCGTGCTTAACGCGGCGTAACGAGGGTTCAACACGACGGCGCTATAACGCGAACGGTGGCAGGATCCACCCGTCTCCTCTACGCCGGCGGGCTGATCGCGGCGGCGCTCCTCGGCAGTGCGCTCGCGCTCGGCGGCGCGGCGCTCGTGGGCGGCGTCGGCGGAGGGACGACGACGATTCGCGAGCTGGAGCCGCAGGTGCTCGGGACGCCAATCCTCGAGGAGCGCCACGGCTCTTTGACGGTCAACGAGATCTACCGTCTCGCGGCGCCGGGCGTCGTCCAGGTGACGGCGGCGCAGGTCGTCTCCACCCCGAGCGTCAACCCGTTTTTCGAGGTCCCGTCGCCGGGCCGGCGGCAGGCGGAGTCGCTCGGTTCCGGCTTCGTGATCGACAAGGCCGGCGACGTCGTGACCAACTACCACGTCATCGCGGGCGCGCGCTCGGTCGAGGTCAGCTTCTCGAGCGACGAGAGCCTGAAGGCGAGGGTCGTCGGCAGCGACGCGTCGACTGACATCGCGGTGCTGCGCGTCGACGCCCACTCGCGCGCGCTGACGCCGCTGCCGCTCGGCGACTCGGACGCGGTTCGCGTCGGCGACACTGTGGTGGCGATCGGCAATCCGCTCGGCTACGACCGCACCGTGACCTCCGGGATCGTGAGCGCGCTCCAGCGCGTGATCCAGTCGCCGAACAGCTACTCGATCGACCACGTGATCCAGACCGATGCCGCCCTGAACAAGGGGAACTCCGGCGGCCCGCTGCTCGACGCGCGCGGCCGGGTGATCGGTGTCAACTCGCAGATCTCGACGGGCGTCGCCGGCGCCGGCGGAAACATCGGGATCGGGTTCGCGGTTCCCATCAACACCGTGCGCGCTGTCGCCGCGCAGCTGATCCGGACCGGCCACGTCGAGCACGCCTACCTCGGCATCACCGCACAGCCGGTATCCGCGACGGCGGCGAAGCTCTTCCGCCTTCCCGTCGCCTACGGTCTGCTCATCGCGAGCGTCCAGCCGGGCAGCGCCGCGGCAAAGGCGGGGCTTCGGGCGGCGAAGCAGAGCGCGATGCTCGCCGGAGAAACGTACCCGCTGGGGGGCGACCTGATCGCGAAGGTCGACGGCGCGCGCCTCACCTCGATCGAGCAGCTGCGCGACGCGATCGGCGAGAAGAGGCCCGGTGACGAGGTGAAGCTCGGCGTCTACCGGGACGGCAACGAGCGAAGTGTGACGGTCAAGCTGGGACGGCAGCCGGCGGCACGCGGCTGACCGCCAAGTCGGCCCCACCCCCTGGGGCCCGGTTCCCGGCAGCGCCGTTCGCCAGCACGGCGCGCCGGGATCAGAAGAAGGAGGCCCGAAGCCTGCCCGGGCCTCCTTCTTAGTTTTCTCGTCCTAGCTGGCCTTCTCCGCGGCGGCCTTCAGACCCTCGCCGAAGGTCGGATAGATGTGATGCATCGCGGCGAGGTCGTCGACCGTCGCGCGGAGCCGCACGCCGAGCGAGAACCCCTGCACCACCTCGCCTGCGTTGCGGGCGACGACGTGCAGTCCGAGCACCTTCCGGTCGCCCTGGTCGAAGACGATCTTGAAGAGACCGTGGCGCTCGTCGACGTAGGAGAAGCGCGTCACGTAGGCGTTTCGCCCGATGCCGACGTCGTAGCCATGCTCGCGCGCCTGCTCCTCCGTCAGTCCGACGCTCCCGAGCTCGGGGTCGGTGAAGATCGACGTCGGCAGGACCGAGTAATCCGCCGCAACGGCCGCTTCGTCGAACATGTCCGCCACGGCGATCCGCGCCTGGTATTGCGCAACGGGCGTGAACTGGGCAACCGCGTTCACGTCGCCGGCCGCCCAGATCCCCAGTGCGGAGGTACGCAGCCGGTCGTCGACGGAGATCCCGCCCGGCGTGGCCTCGACGCCGACCACTTCCAGGTTCAGCCCCTCGAGATTCGGGACGCGGCCGGACGCGAGCAGGATCGCCTCGGCCCGAACGTCGTAGGGGTCGGACCCGTCACGCGGCGCGATCGTCGCGACCGCCTCGGCGCCGTCACGCCGCGCGCTCTGCACGAGGACCGACGTCGCGAGCTCGATTCCCTCGTCGCGCAACGCCTGCGCGAGCGTCTCCGACGCCTCGGCGTCGGCGGCCGGCGCGATGCGCTCGAGCCCGTCGACGATCGTGACTCGGGCGCCGAAACGGCTGAAGATCTGGCCGAGCTCGAGACCGACGGCGCCTGCTCCGACGACGAGCAGCGAGGACGGCACCTCCGTCAGCTCGAGCGCCGAGACGTGGTCGATCCAGCCGACCTCGTCGATGCCGTCGATCGGCGGCACGGCGGTGCGCGAGCCGGTCGCGACCAGAACCCGGTCGGACTCGAGCACGAGCTCGCCGACCCGCACCTGCCGTGGGCCGAGGAACGACGCTTCGCCCGTGTACGTCGCGAAGCCCTGGTCGGAGAGCTCCGTCACCCAGCGGTCCTGCGGTTTCTTCAGCGTCTCCTTCCACGCGCGCACGCGAGCCAGCTCGAGCCGCGCGCCGCCGGTCTCGACGCCGATCCTCGGCCCGAGCTCGTTGATGTCGCGCACGAGCTCCGCCGCAACGAGGTACGCCTTCGTCGGCTTGCAGGCGACGTTCGGGCAGCTGCCGCCCCAGCGCTCTCGTTCCACCAGGGCCACACGCGCGCCATGCTTCCGTGCGGCGGTGTTGGCGGCGTCGCGTGCCGCGGAGCCTCCGCCGAGCACGATCAGGTCGAACCGCTCCGCCATTCGCGCCATTGTCTCTCGCCGAGGCCCTTCCGTTACAGTCGCCGCGTGTCGAGCGACGCCGAACGCCTCGACGCCCTCCGAGCCGGCGACGAGGCGGCGTTCGCAGCGTTGGTGCGTGAGTACCACCCCTCACTCGTGCGCGTCGCTCGCATCTACGTCTCGACCCAGGCTGCGGCCGAGGAGGTCGCGCAGGAGACGTGGCTCGGCGTCCTCAACGGCCTCTCGCGCTTCGAAGGCCGCTCGTCGCTCAAAACGTGGATCTTCCGAATCCTGACCAACATCGCGCAGACGCGCGCGCAGCGCGACGGCCGGACGCTGCCGTTCTCGGCGCTGCAGGATCCCGCCCGCGTTCCCGAGGCCGCCGTCGACGCCGACCGGTTCCTCGACCCCGAGCATCCGCGATGGCCCGGGCACTGGGCCGTGAAGCCGGAGCCGTGGCCGGAGGACGCGCTCGTCGCGGCGGAGACGCGCGAGCGGCTGGCCGCGGCGATCGAGGAGCTGCCCGCGAGTCAGCGGGCGGTGATCTCGCTGCGCGACGTCGAAGGCTGGTCGAGCGACGAGGTCCGTAACGCTCTCGAGCTCAGCGAGACCAATCAGCGAGTCTTGCTCCATCGCGCCCGTTCGAAGGTACGGGCCGCGCTGGAGTCGTATCTGGAGCAGGCATGACCGTGGACGTCGAACAACTCAGCTGCCGCGAGCTCGTCGAGCTCGTCACCGACTACCTCGAGGGCGCTCTCCCGGAGAACGATCGCGTGCTCTTCGAGGAGCACATCGCGCGCTGCACCGGTTGCAGCGGCTATCTCGAGCAGCTGCGCCAGACGATCGCGCTCAGCGGCCGGCTCGTGCCGGCGGACGTCTCCGCCGAGGCCGAGGGCGTGCTGCTCGAGGCGTTCCGCAGCTGGCGCTCCCACTGAAGGACGAACTCTGGCCCGCCGACGACCCGGCGTGAAGGGGCCGTAACTAGAGCGCCGGCCACCGCGTTGTGGCGGTGGGGTTCTGATGCGAAGATTCGTTCTGCTGCTAGTGATCGGCGCTGCCGGCCTGCTGACGGCGGTGTTCGTCACCAACCCGGCCCACGGGGATCTGCTGCCGAGAGTCACGACGACGCCGCCCTCGCTTCCGATCACGACCGCTGTGCCGCCGCCTCCTCCGGCCCCGCCACCGCCACCGCTGCCGCCACCGCCGCCGCTACCGCCGCCCCCGCCGCTCCCGCCACCCCCGCCGCTCCCGCCACCCCCACCGCTCCCGCCACCGCCTCCGCCTCCGGCGCTGCCGCCGCCTCCGCCCCTGCCGCCCGGGCCCCCACCGCCGGCACTGCCAGCGCCGCCTCCGCCTCCGCCGCCAGCGCTGCTGTCGCCGCTGCCACCCGCACCGCCACCTCCTCTACTCGGCGGGACGCCTTCGACTGCGCAGACGCCTTCCACTCCGGTCATCGGCGGGATCACCGCTGCGCCCGTCGTCGGCACTGCGGTCTCGGCAGCGGGCAGCGTCCGCGCCAGCCGCATGCGCTTTTCGACCCGCGGTAGGGGGCGGCATGGCACGACGCTCGTGTTGCGGCTGAAGAAGGGCGGCCAAGTCGAGCTCGTCGTGCGTGACGAGCAGTGTGCAGTCGTCGGCCGCAAACGGGTTCGCGTCCACCGCGGCCTGAATCGCGTGCGGTTCGCCGGCCGCTTCCGCGGCCACCCGCTCGCGCCGGGCGGATACGCCATCAGCGTTGTCGCGATTGGCCACGGCGTACGCCGGCAGATCGGGACGATTGCGGTCGAGGTCGTGCCACCCGGCAAGCGTCTTTCGAAGGCGGCGCCCGTCCGCACGCAGTGTGGCTCCGGATACGGCGCGGGACCGCCGATCGCGCTGTTCGCACTCGAGGCGCCGCTGGCCTCCCCTCTCCACACCATTGCCACTGGTCCCCTCGTCGCGGCGAAGGAGCGCTCCGACGGTGGAGTCCTCGGCGCGTCGCTCAGGCCGCCGAGGCTCTTCGGCGAGGACAGCGGCGCGAGTCTCTGGCTCGGCGTGCTGCTCCTGGTCATCTGCGCAGTGGCGCTCGGCGCGGTCGTGGCTTACGTCCGCCATTTCTTCCGCGGCTCGTCAAGCGTCTAGACGAGCACCGCACTACCGTAAGCCGGTCATGATCGAGCAGCACTTCGGCGAGAGCGCCGCCTGGTCGCTCGGGATCGAGGAGGAGGTGCTGATCCTCGACGGCGGCTCGCTCGCTCTCGTCCCAGGCGTGCAGACAATCCTCGAGGCGGTCGAGGAGCGTGAGCTGCCGGGCGTCCTCAAGATGGAGCTCCTCGCCTCGATGGTCGAGCTCGCGACCGGCGTCTGCGAGACGCCGCAGGAGGCGCTCTCCGCTCTCGGCGCGTTGCGGGCGGCGGCGGACGAGGCGGCGCGCGTGAACGGCCTGCGCGTCGCCGCGGCCGGGACGCACCCGTTCAGCCTTCCGCAGGCGCAGGACGTCGCACCCGACCCGCGCTACCGCGAGTTCGTCGAGTACGCCGGAATCTCGGCGCGGCGGCAGGCTGTGTGCGGGCTGCACGTGCACGTTGCGATGCCCGGTTCGGAGGAGTGCGTGCGCGCGCTCGAGGGCGTCCTGCCGTGGCTGCCGCTCGTGCTCGCGCTCTCGGCGAACTCGCCGTATCTCGCGGGCGAGGAAACCGGCCTTGCGTCCGCGCGCGCCGAGGTGCTCGCGCTCCTGCCGCGTGCCGGCGCGCCTCCGGTCTTCGACTCGTACGCCGAGTGGGAGGCGTTCGTCGAGCGCTTCGTTCGGATCGGGTTGGCCGACGGCTACACGCGCTTCTGGTGGGACATTCGCCCGCACCCGCGCTTCGGCACGCTCGAGGTGCGGGCGCCGGACCAGCCGACGGCCGTCGAGCGGACGGCGGCCTTTGCCGCGCTGCTGCAGGCGCTCTGCGTCACCGTGCTCGAGCGCGAGCCCGCGGCGCCGGCGAACCGCGGCGACTATGCGCAGAATCGCTGGGCGGCCTTGCGCTTCGGCCCGCGCGCCGAGTTGATTCATCCGGACGGGCAGCGCCTCGTGGCGGCGCCCGAGCTGGCGCAGGAGCTGTTCGAGCTCGTCGCCCCCGCCGCTGCCGCGCTCGGCAGCGCCGACGTTCTCGGAGCGATCGACCCGGCCACGTGCGAGGGCGATCTGCAGCTCGAGGTGGGGCGGGAGCGCGGCCTCCAGGCGGTCGCCGCGGACGTCGCCGAGCGGTCGGTACGATCGGAGTAGATGACGACGCGCTCGGAGACGATCCACGTCAGCGGCATCCGCTGCGAGCGGTGCGTCGGCCGTCTCGCCGGCGCGTTGCGCGGCCACGATGGGCTCGAATTCGCGAACGCGAATCTTATGGGTCACGTGCAGCTCGAGTGGGACGACGAGCGCACCGGCCGCGACGAGATCCTCGCCGCGCTGGCGCAGGCCGGCTTCCGGCCGGTCGAGCCGGTCTAGTCCTGCCTAGGGGCGGTCGTGCGCGTCCGGCGGGATGATCGGGCGCCCGCGCAGGCCGGCGTCGCTCTCACCCTCGCGGATCCGGGCGCGCCGCTCGGCCGCGGGCTCGACGCCGGATCGCAGCCCCTCGTGCTCGGCGCTCCAGGCCGGATCGTCCGGCGTGACCTCGCCGTAACCCTTCGTCTCCGGGTCGTTCTGCCCCGCGGCGAGGCCGTAATGCGCGGCGATCGCCGGGCGGTCGATCTCGCCGTCCTTCAACGGAGGCGAATCCTCGACGAGCTCCTTCGAGACCGACAACCGCACGACCCGCTCTCCGTCGTCAGCGTGTGCGAATGCCCTGGGGATCGCGTGCCGCGTCTTGCGCAGCAGACCTTCCTCGACGACCAGCAGGTCGCCCTCCACGGCGACGACCTCGCCGAGCTTGCCGTCGTCGCTGCCGCGGACTTCATAGCCCTCCATCCGTCGACGAATACCCACTGCGGGCGCGGCGGAAACGGGAATGCGGAGCACTGGAATCGCGTTGCAGGCACCACAAGGGACGATGCTAGGGTGGCCGCGATGGGCGAGACCACGCCGGAAGCAGAGCCGAGGAGGCTGGCCGAGGAGGCCCGCGACCGCGTTCGCTTCGAGGAGGAGGCGCTCGACCTGGCGGATCAGGTGTATCGCGTCGCGAGACGCCTCGTCTCCACCCGCGAAGAGGCGGAGGATCTGATGCAGGAGACGTATGCGCGCGCGTTCCGGGCCTGGGGCTCGTTCCAGCCCGGCACGAACCTGCGTGCGTGGCTGCTGCGGATCCTGACGAACCTGAACATCGACCGCGGCCGGCGCCACCAGCGCTCGCCCGATCTGCAGCCGCTCGAAGAGGGTGACTACTACCTCTACAACAAGCTCGAGGAGGCCGGGCGGGAGCCGAACGTCGAGCAGGAGCGTGTCGACGAGCGTCTCTCGCAGGACGACGTCGTCTCGGCGCTCTCGGCCGTGCCGCACGACTTCCGCGACGTGATCGTGCTCGTCGACATCGGCGACTTCAGCTACGCGGACGCGGCGCAGATCCTCGAGATCCCGATCGGGACGGTCATGTCCCGGCTGCACCGTGGGCGTCGCATCCTCAAGCGCGAGCTCGCCGAGCAGACGGTGGGAAGCGTCTGATGGCGATCGGCTCCGAGATCGATCCCTGCGAGAAGTGCGAGGAGCTGCTCCAGTCGTTCCTCGACCGGGAGCTCTCCGACGCCGAGCGCGCGGAGGCCGAGGTGCACCTCGACTCGTGCAGCTACTGCCGCAAGCGCTACCGCTTCGAAGAGGAGCTGCGCCGGTTCGTGCGGCAGGCGGCGGTCGAGGAGATGCCGCCCGACCTCAAGCAGAAGCTCGCCGACCTGCGCACGCCTCTCTTCTGAGCCCGGAAGAGCAGCGGGTCGACCGGCTGCCCGCGTCGGCGTAGCTCGAAGTGCAGGTGCGTGCCGGTGCACCACCCGGTGCAGCCCGCTGCGCCGAGCTCCTCGCCGGGCACGACCTCGTCGCCGACGCGCACGCGCCAGCTCGCCAGGTGCGCATACAGCGCGACGAAGTCGTTGCCGAGCGCGACCTCGACGACATTCCCATAGCCCTCGAGCCCGCGGGGCTCGCCGACGGCGATCACGTGGCCGCGCTGCGCGGCCCGAACGACGGGCGAGCGCAGGATGCCGATGTCGATCCCGGCATGCTGGCGGCCGCCGTCGTTTCCGAACGGCGAGGTCACGGTCCCGCTCGCAGGCCAGGCCGACCACGTCGGGGCGGCGGGCTGCGGAGGCGGGAGTGGCGTGCGAGCGAGCGCGAACGCGACCAACAGGGCGAGCACGACCCGGGGAGGCTACCTTCGGAGCTCAGCCGGTGGCGTGGGCGGGGCCGACGATCACCACGAGGCGGCGGGCGTTCGTGCCGCCCGGGAGGGGGTGCGTGGCGACGCCCCCGAGTTGCGCCGCGAGTCGTTGTGCGAGCCCGGCGCCGCCGGGCTCGAAGTAGACCGCCGTCTGCCTGTAGTCGAATCGGCTCGCCCTCGTGACGTGCTGGATCCGGTAGCCGTAGGAGCCGACCCCGCTGGCGATGCGGCGGGTGTAGTTGATGTCGCCACTGCCGTTGAGCACGTCCACCGAGACCTTCCACGGCGGCGGTAGCGTCGCTTCGATGCGCTTCGTCGAGGACTCGTTCCCGCCGACGGTCAGGACGACCGCGCCGGCGAGGGCGAGCAGGATCGCCCCGACCGCGACTGCCGCGATCCACCGGCCGACCGGGCGCCGGGCCGGTGGCTCCACCGGCATCCCCGAGAGCCGGCGCGCCTCCCGCTGGTCGACCCCGAGCGCGGTCGCGTAGCGCAGGAGCGCCAGGACCGCGGTCTCGGAGCCGGGAAAGCGGTAGAGCCGGCCGTCCTCGAGCCACTCGACCTGCTCGGGCCAGAGCGCCGCGCGCTTCGCCGCCTGCTCGACCGTCAGCTTCCGCTGCAGGCGCAGCGACATGAGCGGCGAGGGCCGACCGGCGGGTTCGGCGGCTAGGGGTCTGGCGAGCTCCACGGCTTCAGGCGGTCGGGTACCTCATCGGCGAAATCGACGTCTCCTGGAGGCCCCAGATCGTCGCAGGAGACGAGGACGGCGTCGAGGCTCCTGGCGCCTTCGTCGGGAATCCCGCTCCAGGCGCTGCGGTCGAGCAGCACCGGATGCAGCCTCGTCCCGCCGTAGGTCGCGGCGACGACGGGCGGCCGTTCGGCGCGCCAGCGCTCGATCACCCGGTCGACCGCAGCGGGCGCCAGGTCCGGGCCGTCGCCGAGGACGACGACGGCCGCGGCTGCTTCCGCTGGCAACGCGCATACGCCGCAGCGAAGGGACGCGCCGGGGCCGCGCTCCCAGTCCGGACAGGCGACCGTCCGCTCCGGAACGTCCACCGCGTGCGCTCCGGCCACGACGACCAGGCCGGCGACGGAGCTTTCTCGTACTCGCTCCAGCACCGGTGCGAGCAGCACCCGTTGCTTCGGCGACCCGAAGCGGGTCGAGGCGCCTGCGGCGAGGACGACGGCCCAGACGTCAGGCACCGACGGCTTCGAGGGCCCGCCGCAGCAACGGGCGCGCGAGCTCGACCTTGTACGCCGTCCCCGGGAGCGGCGTCGCGCGGTCGAGGTCGTCAGGCGAGCCGAGCAGCCACGGGATCGGAGCCGCTCCTGCCAGCGCGAGGCGGACGTCCGCGCCCGACCGCGCTGCAGCGACGCCGACGAGGGCAAAGGAGAAGCGCGTGCGATCCATCGCCTTGACGTACGTCGACGCGTCCGGGTGCGGGACCTCGAGCTCCAGGATCAGCTCCCCCGGCTCGAGCGCCGTGACGCTCCGGTCGTCTTCCGTCGGCAGCCGGTAGAGCTCCGCAACCGGCAGCTCGCGGCGGTCGGTTCTGAGCGTCGCACCGAGCGCGAGCAGCGCCGCCGCCGCGTCGGATGGATGCGCGGAGGCACAGCGCTCGTTGCCGAAGATCGCATGCTCACGGTGCTCGCCTAGGCGCGCGTGACAGGTCGAGCCGCCGTGCAGGAAGCATGGATACTTCAACCGCCAGTACCAGCAGCGCGTCGCCTGCAGCAGGTTGCCGCCGATCGTCCCCATCGAGCGAAGCTGCGGTGACGCCGCGAGCGAGCACGCCTCGCGCAGCGCTTGCGGGATCTGCGGATCGACCTCGAGCTCGGCCAGCGTCGTGCCCGCTCCGACCGTCGTCCCGTGCACCCCGCGAGGGACGACCGCGCGGAGCTCGACGAGGGCGTCGGCCGTGGCGATCCCCTCGCGCAGGAGCGGCACGAGATCGGTGCCGCCTCCCAGCGCGACCGAGCCGTTCCCGAGCGCCGCTGTCGCGGCCGCGACGGTGTCAGGCCGGAGCAGCTGCAAGCTTCTTCTCCCGCTCGCGCGCCTCGGCCAGCGCCCGCAGCATCTCCTCGCGTGTGACCGGCAGCGAGCGCACGTCCGCACCCGTCGCGTCCCGGATCGCGTTCACGATCGCGGCCGCGGTCGGCACGATCGGTGGCTCGCCGAGGCCCTTCGAGCCCAGGTTCGTCAGGTGCTCGTCGGGAATGTCGAGCAGCTCGACCGCCATCTCCGGCACGTCGGCGATCGTCGGCAGCTTGTAGGCGTCGAGCGTCTGAGTGAGCACCGTGCCGCGCCTCGGGTCGACGAGCCGCTCCTCCGAGAGCGTGTGCCCGATGCCCTGGATGATCCCGCCCTCGACCTGGCTCTGGGCTCCGAGCGGGTTGATCACCCGACCGACGTCGTGGATCGCGGCGATCCGCTCGACCCTGACCTCGCCCGTCTCGACGTCCACGGCCACCTCGGCGACCTGGATCCCGAACGTGAGCACGCGCATGCCGGTCGGGTTCGGTCCGCGCGCGCCCTTGCCGGTGATCTGGGCGTCCTCTAGCAGTCCCGTCACTTCTTCGAGAGGCCACGAGCCGCCGTCGGCGCTCACGACCCGGCCGTCCTGCAGCGAGAGCACGCGCACCTCGAGGTGGTAGCGCTGCGCCGCGATTTCGACGATCTGCCGCGCGGCGTCGGCCGCCGCCGCGCGCACTGCTGGCCCCATCGACGGCGTGGTCGACGAGCCGGCCGAGACGGATGCGTATGTGCCGCGGGCGGAGTCGCCGAGCGACACGCGGACGCGGTCGAGCGGCAGGCCGAGCTCCTCGGCGGCGATCTGCGCCATCGCGGTGCGTGTGCCGGTGCCGATGTCCTGCATTGCGGTCAACACCGTCGCGTAGCCGTCGGAGCCGACGCGCACCCCCGCGTACGAGGGCGGGCCGCCGCCGCCGTACCAGATCTGGCTCGCCAGGCCGGTACCGCGGCGAATTGGGCCCTCCGAGCGCCTCCGGACCTCCTCGCGCCGCGCCCAGTGCGGATCGGCGCGCCGGTAGCACTCGAGCAGGTTCTTGGACGAGAAGGGGCGGCCGTCGACGAGGTCGGCGTCGGCGTGGTTGCGCCGCCGCAGCTCGAGCGGATCGAGCTCCAGCCGCGCGGCGAGCTCGTCGAGCAGGCATTCGAGGCCGAACGTCCCCTCGACGAAGCCCGGCGCGCGGAAGGCCGCGTTCGGCGGCAGGTTCAGCTTCGCCCCGTGGGTCAGCGTGCGCAGGTTCTCACAGGCGTAGAGCATCTCCATCGGCCCGTAGGTCGGGCCGGACCAGCCGGCCCAGCCGACGGCGTTGACGAACTCGCCGTCCAGCGCGACGAGCGTTCCGTCGGAGCGCGCGCCGGCGCGGATGCGCTGGATCGTCGCGTTGCGGTTCCCGGTGGCGAGGTTCTCCTCGCGTCGCGTCAGCGCGCAGCGAACCGGGCGGCCGGTCCTGTCGGCCAGCGCGATCGCGATGTAGGTGTAGTCGCCGGGGCCGTTCTTCGAGCCGAAGCCGCCGCCCATGTAGTTGCAGACCACGCGCACGCGGTCGGGCGGCAGGTCGAGCTGCTGTGAGATCGAGTCGCGAACTCCCCAGATGAACTGCGTCGAGATGTAGACCTCGAGTGTGTCGCCCTCCCAGCGGACGAGCGACTGGTGCGTCTCCATCGAGTTGTGCAGCACCGTCTGCGTGCGGTACTCGGCCTCGACGACAACGTCGGCGCCCGCGAGCGCCGCGTCGACGTCCCCACGCTCGTAGCGCCGCGGCTCGTCGTGCAGCGATCCCCTCCTCACGGCTTCTTCGGGATCGAGCAGCGGCTCGAGCTCCTCGTACTCGATCTCGATTCGCGCAAGCGCCTCTCGCGCGCGCGAGAAGCTCTCGGCAGCGACGGCTGCGATGGGCGCCCCATGGAAGCCCGGCTCCGTCTGCAGGACGTGGCAGTCCTCCGGGCCGATCGCGCCGAGCACGCCCGGCAGCTCGAGCGCGCCGCTGAGGTCGAGCTTCGTGACCCGCGCGTGCGCGTGACGCGAGCGCAGTACGGCCGCGTGCAGCAGCCCCGGGAGCTGGAGGTCGGCGGTGAACTGCGCCTGGCCGCGCGCCCGTTGGTGGCCGTCCTGGCGCGGCGCCGGCTGCCCGACGACCTTGCCCGGCCCCTCCGGCCACTGATCGATAGCGTCGTCGCCCTCGACCACGATCCACTGCTCGGTGTACCTGCCCTCGACTTCCTTCTCGGTTCGGATCAGTCGCGCCACGTCAGAACGGCCTCCTCGATTCGTGGATAGGCGCCACAGCGGCAGAGGTTGCCCGCCATTGCGTGCCTGACGCGCTCGCGCGTCAGCTCCGGCTCGGCCTCGACGAGCGCAGCCGCCGAGACGATCTGGCCGGGCGTGCAGAAGCCGCACTGGAGGGCGTCCGCGCGGACGAACGCGTCGACGAGCGGGTGGTCGCGCAGACCCTCGATCGTCGTCACCTCGCGCTCGGCGACGGTGTGGACAAGCGTGATGCACGAGAGCACCGGCACTCCGTCGAGCTGCACCGTGCAGGCGCCGCAGTGGCCCTCGCCGCAGGCGAGCTTCGTCCCGGTCAGCCCGAGGTCGTCGCGCAGGGTCTCGGCGAGCGTCCGCCCGACCGGTGGCTCGGCGATTTCGCGCACGACCCCGTTTACCCGCAGCTCAAGCACCTGACGTCACCGCCAGGATGTCCGCGAGGTGGACGAGCCGAAACGTCGTCCGGCTGACGACGCGCTGCTCCCTCTCGTCGTCGAGCTCCGGCAGCACCCGCCAGAGGTCGCGCGCCGCCTCGAGCAGGTCGCGGATCCGTTCGCGCTCCTCCCGGTGCCCGTCGCGGTCGGCGGTTGCGTTCAGCGCCAACCCGAGCACCCCGATCGTGTCGGCTTGCCTGGTCCAGAGGAGCGGCGTCGCCATCGAGAGGTACTGGTGGATGCGCGCGAACGCGACCGGCTGCGAGAACGTCTGGCTTCCGAGCGGCCGCGTCGGCTCGAGCGGCGGCTCGCCGCTCGCGATCCGATCTGCGTTGCCGGCCAGCATCGCCCGCAGCTGGCCCTCGTCGAGCCCGGCGAGCTTCGCCGTCCGTAGCGCGATCAGGAGCGAGCTCGGCTGCTGCCCGTACGGGTAGTCGGAGGCGTAGACGACCTGCTCGGGAGAGACGAGGTGGTAGAGGCTGAGCAGGTCGATCGGGCTCCAGACCGACGTGTCGAAGAAGACGCCGGCCCGGCCGCCGAAGCACGCAGCGAGCGCACCGAGGTCGGCGATGCCGGCGTGGGCGATGATCAGCTGCGCGCCCGACGCCGCGACCAGGCGGCTCAGGTGGTCCGCGATCGGCGGCAGTCCTCGGCCGCCGTGGATCAGGATCGGGACTCCGCGCTCGGCGGCGAGCTCGAACACCGGCGCGAGCCGCTCGTCGTTCAGCAGGAACTTCTGCGCCCGCGGGTGCAGCTTGATCCCCCGCGCGCCGAGGTCGAGGCAGCGGACGGCCTCCTCGACCGGCTCCTCGCTCAGGTCGAGCCGCACGAACGGGATGAAGCGGCCGCCCGAGCGCTTCGCGTACTCGAGCGTTCGGTCGTTGGCTGCTCGGAACGCCGGGTGGCGGTCGGGCTCGTCCATGCAGAACATGAAGCAGCGCGAGATGCCGTAGCGGTCGTGCGTCCGCTCGAGGTCCTCGTAGAGGCCGCTCATCCCGTCGATGTCGTGCCCGAGGTGGACGTGGGCGTCGAAGATCTCGGCGCCCTGAGGGAGCTCGCGCCGGAGCTCGTCGTCATAGCCGGAGATCAGCGACTCCGCCCGCTTGAGGACCGCCTCCACGCGCGTCAGTGTACGTTCAGCAGACATGGCAGCCCCCCGCGCCGACCGCGGCCGGCTCGCCGCCGATGGTCAGTTTTGGGGGCTGTCCAGCAGGGCGTCGGCCGGCCTTCTCGTCATCCCGTTCGCCGGCGCCCTCCTGGTTGGGCTCGCCGCGCTCCAAAACGACCTCTACTACGGCCTCGTCCGGGAGGACCGGCTGCTCGAGTGGCTCCAATTCGACGCGTACGTCGCAACGACAGTGTTCGCCGTAGCGGCCGCCGTGCGGCTCGAGCGAGGCGCGAAGCGGCTGTCGGCCGTCACCTTCGCCGCGGTAGCGCTCTGCGCCCTTCTCTCCGCAGGCGAGGAGATCTCGTGGGGCCAGCGGCTGTTCGGCTTCGACCCGCCGGAATCGCTCGAGGAGCTGAACAGGCAGGAGGAGCTGAACGTCCATGACGTGGTCGAGGTGCAGGGCAAGGTCAACCTCGCCCTCGCGCTCGCGAGCCTCTACGGACTGGCGGCTCCCTGGCTTCTCCGCCGCCGCCTGCTCGTCGTGCCGCCCGCGGCCCTCGCGAGCGCGTTCTTCGTGATGCTGGCCTACACGGCGGCACGGGCGGCCTTCTTCCCGCACCCCGGCCACGGGCTCGCGAAGTTCAGCGAATGGCCGGAGACGTGCTTCGCCGCGGCGATCGCTCTTTTCACGGTGCTGGCCTGGCGCAAGGCGGACGACCCGGAGTAGCATCGGGTCGCCGTGCCCGACGTTCTGATCTACGCGGATTCGCTGCGCTCGCCGGAGATGCGCCACGAGGTCCCGATCGCGATTCCCGATCCGTTCCTCTATGCGGAGAGCGGCGGCGAGCAGCACGTCGTCGCCAGTTCGTTCGAGCTCGCGCGGATCGCCGAGGTCGCCCCGCACCTGCAGGTGCTGCCGTTGGAGGAGTTCGGGATCGACGAGCTCTACGCGCAGGGCCTCTCGCGCGACGAGATCGAGCTCGAGGTGATCCTGCGAGCGGCCAGGCGCTTCGGCGTCGAGGAGGCGGTCGTCCCGGCGACGTTCCCGCTGGAGGTCGCAGACCACCTGCGGGCGAACGGGATCCAGGTACGCGCCGTCCGCGAGCAGTTCGTCGCCCGCCGTCGTGTGAAGAACGACGCGGAGCTCGCGGGCATCCGTCGCGCTCAGCGCGCCGCCGAGGCTGCGATGGACGCGGCCCGTGAGCTGCTGCGCACGGCCGAGCGGCAGAACGGCAGCCTGCTGGTCGGCGGCGAGCAGCTCACGTGCGAGCGCCTCAAGCTCGCCGTGGAGCAAGCCTTCACCGCGAACGGCGCCTTCGCCGACGAGTTCATCGTCTCGCACGGCCCGCAGACGGCGGTCGGCCACGACATGGGCTCCGGTCCGATCGCGCCGGACGAACCGGTTTGCCTCGACCTCTTCCCGCGCGACCGCGAGTCGGGCTGCTTCACGGACATGACGCGGGTGTTCGTGGTCGGGACGCCTTCGGATGATTTGCGCGAATGGCACAAGCTCTGCCTCGAGGCGCTCGAGCAGTCGGTCGCCGCGGTCAAGCCGGGGATCGCCGGCAGCGAGCTGCACAGGATCAGCTGCGACGTCTTCGAGCGGCACGGTTACCCGACGCTGCGCTCGAAGCAGCCGGGCGAGGTGCTCAAGGACGGCTTCTACCACTCGCTCGGTCACGGGGTCGGCCTCGAGGTGCACGAGGAGCCATCGCTCGGACGCGGCCCCGGCGAGCTCGTGGCCGGCGACGTGATCGCCGTCGAGCCGGGGCTCTATCGCAACGGCTACGGCGGTTGCAGGCTCGAGGACCTCGTGCTCGTGACCGAGAGCGGCGGCGAGGTCTTGACGGATTACCCGTACGACCTCGAGCCGTAGTGAGCCACGCGATCGAGACGATCCTCCTGGAGGAGCGTCGGTATCCGCCGCCGCCGGAGTTCGCGGCGCAGGCGAACGCCCGGCCCGAGATCTACGAGCGCGACTTCGAGGAGTTCTGGGCGACCGAGGGACGGGACCGCGTCACCTGGTACGAGGACTTCCAGACCCTCTGCGAGTGGGAGCAGCCCTACTCGAAGTGGTACGTCGGCGGAAAGCTCAACGTGGCGTACAACTGCGTCGACCGCCACGTCGAGGCAGGCAACGGCCACAAGGTCGCTTATCAGTGGGAGGGCGAGCCCGAGGACGAGCGGCGGACGCTGACGTTCGCGGACCTGCAGGCGGAGGTCGTGCGGCTCGCGAACGCGCTCAGGAAGCTGGGCGTGAAGAAGGGCACGCCCGTCGGGATCTACATGGGGATGGTTCCGGAAGCGCCCGTCGCGATGCTGGCCTGCGCACGGCTCGGGGCGCCGCACACCGTTGTCTTCGGCGGCTTCTCCTCCGAAGCGCTGGCCGGCCGCCTGAACGACATGGGCTGCGAGGTGCTGATCACGCAGGACGAGGGGTTGCGCAACGGCAGCCCCGTGCCGCTGAAACGCAACGCCGACGCCGCACTCGCCGAGTCACCGGGCGTCAAGCGCGCCGTCGTCTACCGCCGCACCGGGGGAGACGTGGCCTGGACCGATGGGCGCGACATGTGGTGGGACGAGCTGGTCGCCGGCGAGAGCGCGGAGGCAGCTTCGTGTCCCTGCGAGCCGATGGACTCGGAGGATCTCCTCTACCTGCTCTACACGAGCGGCACCACCGCGAAGCCGAAGGGAATCGCCCACACGACCGCGGGCTACCTCGTCGGCGTGGCCTCGACGCACTACTACATCTTCGACGTCAAGCCCGACTCGGTCTACTGGTGCGCGGCCGACATCGGCTGGGTCACCGGCCACAGCTACATCGTCTACGGGCCACTCTGCAACGGCACCACCGGCGTGATCTACGAGGGGGTGCCGAACTATCCGGACAAGGACCGCTGGTGGGCGATCGTCGAGCGCTACCAGGTGGACATCCTCTACACCGCGCCAACCGCGATCCGCACGCACATGAAGTGGGGTCCGGAGCACGCACAGAAGCACGACCTCTCGTCGCTGCGGCTGCTCGGCTCGGTCGGCGAGCCGATCAACCCGGAGGCGTGGGTCTGGTATCGCGAGCACATCGGCGGCGACCGCACGCCCGTCGTCGACACGTGGTGGCAGACGGAGACCGGCATGATCCTGATCTCGCCTCTACCGGGCGTGACGACGCTGAAGCCGGGCTCGGCGACGCGGCCGTTCCCGGGGATCGACGCGGCGATCTACGACGAGCAGGGCAACGAGGTCGGGCCGGGTGGCGGCGGCTACCTCGTGCTGCGCCGGCCGTGGCCGGCGATGCTGCGCGGGATCTACCGCGACGACGAGCGCTACCGCGAGACGTACTGGTCGAAGTATTCGGACGCGTACTTCGCGGGCGACGGCGCGCGGGTCGACGGCGACGGCGACTTCTGGCTGCTCGGCCGGGTCGACGACGTGATGAACGTCTCCGGCCACCGTATCTCGACGATCGAGGTCGAGAGCGCCCTCGTCGACCACTCGCGCGTGGCGGAGGCGGCGGTCTGCGGCCGCAAGGACGACCGCACCGGCCAGGCGATCGTCGCCTACGTGACGCTGAAGGGCGGCGAGGACGGCTCGGTCGAGATGCTTGAGGAGCTGCGCGACCACGTCGCCGCGAAGATCGGGCCGATCGCCAAGCCGGCGAACATCGTCTTCACGCCCGAGCTGCCGAAGACGCGTAGCGGCAAGATCATGCGGCGCTTGCTGCGAGACGTGGCCGAGAACCGCGCGCTCGGCGACACGACGACGCTCGCCGACCCCGCGGTCGTGGACGAGCTGCAGGAGCGCGCCGGCGCAGAGCAGGCCGAGGACGGCTAGTGACGCCGGAGGAGGAGGGGCAGCTCGCCGTCGACCTCTTCAACCATGCGTGGACGCTGATCGAGCTGCCCAAGCGCACGCCGGAGCAGGACGACGAGCTGATCCACGCGGCCCACGCGTCGCGGCACCACTGGTCGAGGGTCGGCACAGCGAAGAACCTCGCCCGCGGCGAGTGGCAGCTCGCGCGTGTCTACGCGACGCTTAGCCGCGCGGAGCCGGCTCTTCATCACGCGGGCCGCTGCCTCGCCTACTGCGAGGCGAACCCCGACGCGATCGAGGACTGGGACGTGCCCTTCGCGTACGAGGCGCTCGCCCGGGCTCACGGCGTCGCCGGTGACGCGCCCGAGTCTCGGCGGTGGGCCGAAGAAGCGCGGGAGCTCGGTGCGAAGATCGAGGATCCCGAGGACCGCGAGCTCCTCGAACGGGATCTCGCCACGCTCTAGCTCAGCAGGGCTTCGAACTTGCCCGCGTCGTCGAACGGCCCGATCAGGGCGAGGTTCAAGCCGTTCCCGCCGATCACGTCCTGCGCCACGCGCTGCACATCGTCGACGGTGACGGCGTCGAGGCCCGCGAGGATCTCGTCCGGCTCGTCGGCCGCTCCCTCGAGCACCTCGCGGCTGAGTCCGAACATGGTCATCCCCTGCGGGTTCTCGAGCCGCAGCACGAACCGCCCCTTCGCGAGCGCCCGCGCCTTCTCGAGCTCCTCGCCCGGCACTGACTCCTCGGCGATCCGGCGGAACTCGCGAGCGATCGTCTCGACCGCCTCGTCCGCGCGCGTGATGTCGACCCCGGCCTGCGAGTAGAGGGAGCCGGCGTCTGTGTAGCTCTGGTTGTGCGCGAAGACGTAGTAGGCCAGGCCGCGGCGCTCGCGGACCTCGGTGAAGAGGCGGGACGACATGCCGGTGCCTAGCACGGTCGAGAGCAGCTGTAGGGCGTAGCGGTCTGGGTGCGCGAGCGGATAGCTGCGGACGCCGAGGCAGAGGTGCGCCTGGTCGGACTCCTTGTGGTGGATGACGACTCGCGGGCCGCCCTCGCCGTTCAGCTCCACGGCCGGCGGTGCGCCGGTTTCGGCCGGCTGGAGGTCGCCGAGCAGCCGCTGCACCGTCTCGAGGGGATCGCCGTCGAGCCGGCCGCCGAGGCCGACGACCATCCGCTCTGGCTTGTACCAGCGGTCGACATACCCGAGGAAGGTCTCGCGCGTCGCTGCGCGCACCGTCTCCTTGCGGCCGATGATGTCCCAGCCGAGCGGCTGATCGCCGTACAGGAGCTGGTCGTAGACGCCGCCGATGAAGTCGCGCGGCGTGTCGTAGTACATGTTCATCTCCTCGACGATGACGCCCTTCTCGCGGTCGATCTCGTCGGGGTCGAACTTCGAGTTGCGCAGCATGTCGACCAGCACGTCGAGCGCGCGGTCGCGGTAATCGGCGGCGCACCTGACGTAGTAGCCGGTGTACTCCTTGCTCGTGAAGGCGTTGAACTCGCCGCCGAGACCGTCCACCTCCATGCCGATCTCGCGTGCCGTCGGCCGGCGCTCCGTCCCCTTGAAGAACATGTGCTCGGCGAAGTGCGCGATCCCGTTCGTCTCCGCCTCCTCGTAGCGCGAGCCGGCGGCGAGCATGATCATGCAGGTGACCGACTGCACCTGCGGCATGTCGGCCGTGAGCACGCGCAGGCCGGTGTCGAGCGTGTGGCGGCGGAAGACGCTCATGCCGCGAGCTTTTCCCGCCAGTCGTCAGGCAGCTCGACCGTCTCGCCGCGACCGTAGTCGTACGAGACCAGCACGCTCTTCGCCCGGGCCACGACTTTGCCGCCGACGCGGAGCTCGTAGTCCAGGTCGAAGCTCTTCTCGCCGAAGCGACTCGTGTGGACCGCGATCTCGACCTCGTCGCCGAAACCGACGGGCGCGCGGAAGTCGATCTCAATGCGGGCGACGATGATGGACATCTCCTCGACGGTGGTCGCCGCGCCGAGGTGCTGCAGGAACGCGACGCGGGCCGACTCAATGTAGGTCAAAAAGACGGCGTTGTTGACATGGCCCATCGCGTCGAGGTCGCGGAAGCGGACGTGCTCGCGGTGCACGAACATGGTGCAAGGCTAACGGGCGAGGTCAAACCGGCTGCGCCCACGGTCGTATTCGGGAAGAGCGACCACCAAGGAGGACCAATGATCCGTACGGCAGCGATGCTCGCCGCAGCTCTCGTACTCGTCCTAGGCGCTGCGGCGTGCGGCAGCAGCAGCTCCTCGTCGGATGGAGACACGACGCCCGAGGCGACTCCGACGCGGGACCGAGGCGCGTCCGCGTCGGGCACGCTCGACGGCGAGGTCGGCCCCGGCTTCACAATCGAGGTGAAACAGAACGGCGCCGACGCCGAGACCGTCAAGACCGGTACCTACACGCTGAAGGTCGAGGACAAATCCGGCTCGCACAACTTCCACCTGCTCGGCCCGGGCGTCGACAACGAGGTCACGGACGTGCCGTTCTCCGGCGAGAAGACGGTCACGGTCATGCTCAAGCCCGGCACCTACACGTACCAGTGCGACCCGCACGTCTCGGCGGGGATGAAAGGCACGTTCAAGGTCACGTAGCCGGCACCGGAGGCCCCGCCCCGCGCGTTACGAGATGCTGCGCGATATGGCCGGCGAGCAGATGAGGCGCGCGATCGCGCTGCAGCCGGAGTGGCTGCGGCAGGTGCCGACCGACCGCCGGCTGCCCACAGGCCGCATCCTGCATACCGGCTGCGGCACCTCCTTCCACGCCGCCCAGACCGGTGGCTGGGCCGAGCAGGCGCTCGAGCTCGTGCTGCAGCCGCGCCGGGCGGACGCGCTCGTGGTGGTGAGCCACGAGGGCGAGAGCGCGATCAGCCTCGAAGCGGCGCGGGCGTTCGACGGGCCGGTCTGGCTCGTCACGGGGAAATCGGAAAGCCCGCTCGCCGAGGTCGCGGACGAGGTCGTCTTCGCCACTCCCGAGCTCGAGCAGGGCTGGTGTCACACCGCGAGCTACACCTGTGCGGTCGCGACGCTGCGGGCGTTGCACGGCGACGATGTGGGCGGCCTGCCCGCGCTCGTCGAGCGTGCGCTCGAGCGCCGGGAGCCGGTCACCGAGCACCAGCGTTTCCTCGTAGCAGGCTCCGGTCGCGACTGGGTGACGGCGCAGGAGGCGGTGCTCAAGCTGCGGGAGGGTGCGTTCGTCGCTGCGGAGGCGCACCACACCGAGCAGCTGCTGCACGGCCACCTGGCGGCGGTCGACGAAACCGTCCGCGCGTTCGTGCTCGAGGGCGACGGCGGAGCTGCCGAGCGTGCGGCGGGCGCGGTCGCGGCGCTGCGGGAGATCGGCTGTGACACGACCTTCGTGCCGACGAGCGATCCGGTGGTCGACATCGTGCGCTTCCAGCTGCTGACGCTCGACCTCGCCGACGCCCGCGGAGTGAACCCGGACAAGATCCGGCGCGACGACCCGCGTTGGGAGCGCGCAGCCGCCGCCTACGAATGAGCCGCGGCCAGGAGCTCGGCCTCGCGCTCGGGCGTGAGGCCGACGCCCTCGACGGGCTCCGCCAGCTCGAGTGTGTCGCGCACAGTCTGCTCGAGCGGTCGGTACGTGAGCCCCGCCGCGACGGCGCGTGAGACGTCGGTGTCGTGCATGCCGGCCTCGTTCGGGTCCGCGATCCAGAGGGGCAGCTCCATCCACTCGCCGACCTCGTGCTCGGCGAGCAGCTCGTCGGAGACCCAGCGGAAGGTGGCGTCGCTGCCCGCGACCTCCACACAGGTCTCGAGCAACTCGACCCAGCGGACGCCCGGGTGGATCGCGTTGTAGGCGCCGCCCTCGCGCCGCTCCGAGAGCTCGACGAGCCAGCCGCCGAGATCGCGCACGTCGATGAATTGCACGGCGCGCTCGGGCGGCGCCGGAGCGACGACCTCGCCGCCGCGCGCGACGCGGTGGGGCCAGTACGTGAAGCGGCCGGTCGGATCGTGCGCGCCGACGATCAGCCCGGGCCGGACGGTGGCGTGGCGGTCGCCGTAGACCTCGGCGACAGCGGCCTCGCAGAGCGCCTTCAGCGCGCCGTAGTTCGAGTAGTCGTCGGTCAGCCGGTCGTCCGGCAGGTCGCCGAGCTCCGCGAGCGGGCTGTCCTCGCGGTTCCCCGAGGCGAGGTTCGCGTAGACCGAAACGGTCGAGATGAAGAGGTAATGGCCGACCGAGTCGGCGAGCGCCTCCGCCGACGAGCGAGCGACCGAGGGGATGTACCCGGCGACGTCTAGCACCGCGTCCCACTCGTGGCCTCGCAGCGGCGCGAGGTCGACCGTGCGGTCGCCGCGCAGCTTCTCGGCCTGCGGAAAGAGCTCGGGATTTGTCTCGCCGCGGTTGAAGAGCGTCACCTCGTGGCCGCCGGCGAGAGCGGCCTCCACTGCGGCCCGGCCGAGGAACTTCGTCCCGCCGAGGACCAGCAGCCTCACAGCGCGCGGAGCTCCGCGAGCAGCCGGTCGACCTCCTCGACAGTGTTGTAGTGGAGCATTCCGGCGCGCACGGCGCCTTCGGGCAAACCGAGTCGCTTCATCACCTCGACCGCGTAGTAGTTCCCGCGCCACACGGCGAGCCCGCGGTCGCCGAGCCGCGTGGCGGCCTCCATCGGCGAAAGGCCGTGGACGCTGAAGCAGAACGTCGGCACCCGTCCGTCCATCGTCGGGACGCCGTACAAGGAGCAGCTCTCCGGCAGGCCGGCGAGGAAGCGCTCGCCGAGCTCCCGCTCGTGCGCGAGGATCGCCTGGTAGCCGATCGACTCGACGTACCGGACGGCGGCGACGAAGCCCGCCAGCAGCTCGTGCGGCAGGGTCCCGGTCTCGAAGCGGTGGCCGAGCGGGATCTCGGCGGCAGGGCGGACCTTGTACGGCCGCCAGCGCTCGAGCAGCTCCGCGCGGGCGAAGGCGAGCCCAAGGTGGGGCCCGAAGAACTTGTAGGGCGAGCAGAGCAGCACGTCGATCCCCGCGGCCGCGACGTCGATCGGCCCGTGCGGCGCGTAGTGCACCGCGTCGACCCAGGCGAGCGCACCGGCCTCGTGGGCGAGCGCGGCGACGGGGGCGACGTCGACGACCGTCCCGACCGCGTTCGACGCCCACGGGTAGGCGACCACGCGCGTCCGGTCGGAAAGCTGCGCGGCGAGGTCGTCGAGGTCGAGCGTCGTGTCGTCGCGGATTGCCGCGAAGCGCACCGTCAGGTCGAGGTCGTGCGCGAGCTCGAGCCAAGGCGACACGTTGCCGTCGTGGTCGAGCTGCGTGACGACGATCTCGTCGCCGGGTCGCAGCTCGCGGCCGACCGTGCGCGTGAGGGCAAAGTTGAGCGTGGTCATGTTCGCGCCGAAGACGACCTCTTCCGGCGAGCAGCCGAGGAAGTCGCCGCCGGCGCCGCGTGCCTCGTCCACCAGCGCCTCCGTCTGGCGGCTCGTCTCGTACGGACCGCTGACGTTCGCGTTCGACGAGCGCAGGTAGGACGAGATCGCGTCGATCACCTCGTCGGGCACCTGCGAGCCGCCGGGGCCATCGAAGAGGACGAGCTGGCGCGCGAGGGCAGAGAAGCGTGCCCGCACCCCCGCCACGTCGAAGGCCACAGCGCTCACGACCGAGACGCTATCCCATGCAAGACGTTTGCCACGCGCTACCGTAGGTGCGAAACTGATTTACGACCGGGGTTCTACCGAGGGAGAAAATATGGAAGCCGCCGCAGTTCCAGCCGCGGACGTGGCCGAGCGCGCTCCGAGCGCGGTCGTCGCGGCCCGCGACCTCGTCCGTCGCTACGGCGAGGGCGACACAGCCGTCGAGGCGCTCCGTGGGGTCTCGCTCGAGGTCCAGCAGGGCAAGCTGACGGCCGTGATGGGGCCGTCGGGCTCCGGCAAGTCGACGTTGATGCACATCCTCGCCGCGCTCGACCGCCCCACCGAGGGCGAGGTCTGGGTCGCCGGGACGAAGCTCGGCCACCTGAAGGACACGGAGATCACGAAGCTGCGGCGTCGGCACATCGGCTTCATCTTCCAGTTCTTCAACCTGCTTCCGATGCTGACCGCGGAGGAGAACGTCGTGCTGCCGCTGACGATCGCCGGCGAGAAGCCGGATTCCCAGTGGCGCGAGGAGCTGATCGAGAAGGTCGGCCTCGGCGACCGGCGCTCGCACCGGCCGGCAGAGCTCTCGGGCGGCCAGCAGCAGCGCGTCGCGATCGCGCGCGCGCTCGTCTCACGGCCGACGGTCGTCTTCGCGGACGAGCCGACCGGCAACCTCGACTCGACCACGAGCGGCGAGATCCTCGATCTGATGCGCGCTTCCGTCGACGAGCTCGGGCAGACGACGGTGATGGTCACTCACGACCCGCGGGCGGCAGCGATCGCCGACCGGATCCTCTTCCTCGCAGACGGCCTGATCGTGCGCGACATGCCGCGTTCGGAGCCAAGTGACGTGATCGCTGCGATGGACGAGCTCCAGCACGCCTGATGCTGAGCGTCGCGCTGAAGGGTCTCGCGGGTCGCAAGGTTCGCGCGCTGCTGACCGCGATCTCGATCGTCCTCGGCGTCGCGATGATCAGCGGCACCTACATCCTCACGGACACGATCAACAACGGCTTCGACTCGATCGTCGTCAACTCGTACAGGAATGCCGACGTGGTCATCAGCGGCGAGGCCGCGTTCGAAAATACCAACGGGAACGGCGTCGAGACGCCGACCTTCCCGCAGAGCGTGCTGACGAAGGTCCGGTCGTTGCCCGACGTTGCCGCCGCAGCCGGCTCGGTCACGAGCGACGGCGTCAAGCTGATCGGCAAGGACGGCAAAGTCATCGACACGGGCGGCGCTCCCTCGCTCGGGTTCTCGGTCGATCCGCGCGAGCAGCAGTTCAACCCCACGCACCTCACGCAGGGCTCCTGGCCGGGCGGCACTCGTGACGTCGTGATCGACAAGGCGACCGTCGCGCGAGAGGGGTGGGTCGTCGGCGACCAGGTCCGGCTCCAGGCGGTCGGGCCCCAGCGGTCGTTCCGGCTCTCCGGGGTCGCCGAGCTGACCGGCGTGGGGTCGATCGGCGGTGCGACGTTCGCACTCTTCGACCTGCCGACCGCGCAACGCATCTTCGCCAAACCGGGCCAGCTCGACGTTGTCCGAATCCAGTCGAAGTCCGGGGTCAGCACGGCGAAGCTGGTCTCCCAGATCAAGCCGCTGCTGCCGCCGACCGCGGTCGTGCGCAACGCGGACGCGCAGGTGAAGGAGGACAAGAAGGAGTTCGACCTTGCGTTCCTGCAGTACATCCTGCTCGCGTTCGCCGGGATCGCGCTCTTCGTCGGAGCCTTCGTCATCGCCAACACGCTCTCGATCACGATCGCGCAGCGCATGCGCGAGTTCGCGACGCTGCGCACGCTGGGCGCGTCTCGCCGCCAGGTGATGCGCGCGGTGATCGTCGAGGCGTTCGTGATCGGCGTCGTCGGGTCGGTGATCGGCCTCTTCCTCGGCCTCGCCCTCGCGAAGCTGCTGAACAAGCTGTTCGTCACCTTCGGCATCGACCTGCCGCAGGGGCAGACCGTCTTTGCGACGCGGACCGTGATCGTCTCGCTGCTCGTCGGGACGATCGTCACGCTGGTCGCCAGCATCCGCCCCGCCCGGCGCGCAACCCGCGTGCCGCCGATCGCCGCGGTACGAGAAGGCTCCGTCCTGCCGGTCTCGCGCTTCGCCAAGTACGGTCCTGTGACGGCGCTGATCGTCCTCGCCGCGGCCGTCGCCTGCGTCGCGCTCGGGAGTCTCGGCACCAACCTCGCGACCGGGCTGCGGCTGCTTCTGCTCGGCGGGGGCGTGCTGCTGCTGTTCTTCGGCGTCTCGATGAACGCCGCGCGGGTCGTGCGGCCGCTCGCGGCGCTGCTCGGCGCCCCGACGCGGGCGTTCGGCGGTGCGCCCGGGATCCTCGCGCGCGACAACGCAACCCGAAATCCGTCCCGGACCGCGTCCACGGCCTCGGCCCTGATGATCGGCCTCGCCCTCGTCACTTTCGTGGCGATCTTCAGCGAGGGCACGATCAAGTCGTTCGAGTCCGCCGTCGACGAGCTCTTCATCGCCGACTACGCAATCACGGCGACCAACACGTTCACGCCGATCGACGTCGCGGCGGGCAAGGCACTCGTCGGCAAGCCCGGGGTGAGCGACGTGACGCCGATCCGGGCGGGCTCCGCCCGCTTCCTCGGGAGCGACCACGACCTGACCGGCGTCGCACCGAACGTCGCCAGCGGCGTCGCGATCGACTGGAAGACCGGTGGACCATCGGTGCCCGCGCAGCTCGGCACGAACGGTTTCTTCACCAGCACCGACTACGCGAAGAGCCACCACCTGCGCGTCGGCTCCCCCGTCGTGCTGGAGTTCCCGAGCGGCAAGCGCACGACCGTTCGCCTGCTCGGCACCTATGAGGAGCCGAACGGCGGGTCGCCCTTCGGCGACGCAACCATCTCGACCGGGCTGTTCGACAGGTACATCCCGAGGCCGCGCGACGAGATGGTGCTGATCAACACGCCTGACGGGGTCAGCGACGCGAACACGGCCACCCTCGAGGACGACGTCTCCGGCTTCGCGGACGCGAAGGTACAGACGCGCGACGAGTTCAAGGCGAACTTCATCAAGCCGCTCAAGAAGATCATCAACCTGCTCTACGCGCTGCTCGCTCTCTCGGTGATCGTGAGCCTCGTCGGGATCATCAACACGCTCGTCCTGACGATCTTCGAGCGGACTCGCGAGATCGGGATGCTGCGAGCCGTCGGCATGACGCGACGCCAGGTGCGGATGATGATCCGCTACGAGAGCATCGTCACCTCGCTGATGGGCGCGGCGCTAGGGATGGTCGTCGGCGTCTTCCTCGCGGTGCTCGTGACGCACGCGCTCTCCGGCGAGGGAGTCGTGTTCGCAGTCCCCTGGTCGCAGCTCGTCTACTTCGTGCTCGCGGCGATCCTGGTGGGCATTCTCGCCGCCGTGATCCCCGCCCGCCGGGCCGCGCGGCTGAACGTCCTGCAGGCGCTCCAGTACGAATAGCTCGTTCCGTCCGAGGCGCGGCCTAGGCTCGGGCCGTGCGCCGCTTGCGACCGCTGAGCGAGGAGGAGTGCTACCTCCGCTGCTACGGGTTCGACGAGGCGACGGTGCGGGTCGTGCGGCTGGAGCCGCAGCGCCCGGTGCGCGGGCTCGGGCGGCTCACGGGTGAGGAGCTCAGGCGCCTGTTCGAGGTGCGGCTCGACGCTCGCGAGGCGGAGGTTGCGGCGTGAAGAGCTGCGCTCGCTGGGGCCGGATCCGGCGGCCCTGGGTAGGTCGGCGGCGGCGGCCGCAGCCAGATGAGCGGCCGTGCGCGCCGCGACGCCGGTCCGCCGCCCGCTGCAGATAGAACGCCCGTCTCCGCCGAGTTGCGGCGGCCTTCACCGGAGTCCAACCGACGCCTCGGCGCGGTGCCAGACGTTCTCGGGCCCGGGCTCGAGGTCGTCTTCTGCGGAATCAATCCGGGCTTCGTCTCGGCCGAGGCAGGCGCGCACTTCGCGAACCCGCGCAACGACTTCTGGCGGCTCCTCCACGCGGGGGGCTTCACGGCGCGGCCGTACGAGCCGGTCGAGCAGCACGAGGTGCTCCACGAGGGTATCGGCCTGACGAACGCCGCTCCTCGGACGACCCGCGGCTCCGGCGACCTTCGTCGCGCCGACTTCGCCGGTGCCGCCGAGCGGCTCGAGCGGCTTGCCGCGGAGCTACGCCCGCGCTGGATCGCGTTCGTCGGGAAGGAGGCCTACCGCGGCACGTTCCGCGAGCGGCCGGAGCTCGGCGTGCAGGAGCGGCGCTTGGCGGACACGCGCCTGTTCGTGCTGCCGTCGACGTCGCCTGTGAATGCAGCCGTGCCGTGGGAGGAGCGACTGCGCTGGTTCCGCGCGCTGGCTCGGCAGGTCCGTACGTGAAGCCGTGGCGCCAGGGCGTGCGGGCGCTCGTGCTCGATCCCGACGACCGCGTGCTGCTCGTCCACTTCGACTTCCCGCCGTACCCGTGGGCACCGCCCGGCGGCGGCCTCGACCCCGGCGAGAGCGATGTCGAGGGCCTGCGGCGCGAGCTGGCCGAGGAGCTCGGCCTCGACGACTTCGAGCTCGGGCCGCTGCTCTGGCATCGCGAGCACGACTTCGATGCGCCGCTCCGCTTCCGCGGCCAGCAGGAGCGTTGCTACCTCGTCCGCAAGCAGCGCTTCGAGCCGGCGCCGCGGCTCGACCTGGCGGCCGAGCACGTCACCGAGGTGCGCTGGTGGCCGCCGGACGAGCTCCGGCACGCGCGGGCCGTCTTCGGACCGCGCGGATTGCCGGAGCTCGTCGCCGACCTGCTCGAGTCGGGTGCGCCCGCCGTGCCGCTCGAGCTCGGGAACTGAGCTACTCGCCGACGCCTGCGGCCGTCAGCAGCACGAGCACCACCGTCACCACCGCGAGCACGCCGTGCAGCCCCACGATCGGCACGGGGAAGTGCTGCTCGGCCGGCGTCTCGGAGCTGCCGGGCGCACCGGTGACTCCGGTCGCCGCGGCCGGTCCGCGTTGGCGCCGCTGGTACCAGATCGCGAACATCGTGAAGCCGAGCAGCGCCACGACGGCGAGGAGGGCGAACGCAACCCAGGCGAGGGCATCGCTGTCGGTCGCGACGTAGATGATCCACAGCACGAGCCCCGTCGCGGCCAGGAGGAAGTGGCTCAGGATCAGCGGCGGCCGGATGCGGTTCCCGCCCTCCCGCTGCTGCCGCATTCCGCCACGCGAGAGCCAGACCGCGAGCAGCACGAAACCGCCGGCTGCGGTCGCCACCCACGCGATCAACGCTGCCCATTCCATGAGTCGCCTCCCTTGGTCGCTCGCCTGTTCGTTGCCCGCCGCCGGGGCGGTCAAACGGCGTACGAACTACCCGCGCCAGCGGTTCGTGATCGGCGTGCGGCGGTCGCGGCCGAACGCCTTCGGTGTCAGGCGCACCCCCGGCGGCGCCTGCCGCCGCTTGTACTCGGCCCCGTCGATCAGCGCGAGCGCCCGCTCGACGACGTCCGGATCGAAGCCGTCGTGAGACAGCTCCTCGCGCGAGCGGTCCTGTTCGACGTACGCCTCGAGCACGCGGTCGAGTGCGTCGTAGGGCGGCAGCGAGTCCTCGTCGAGCTGGTCGGCGCGTAGCTCCGCGCTCGGCGCGCGGTCGATGATCGTCGCGGGGATCAGCTCTCTCCCCGCCCGCTCGTTCAGGCGGCGCGCGAGGCGGAAGACGTCCGTCTTGAACACGTCCTTGAGCAGCGCGAAACCCCCGGCCATGTCGCCGTAGAGCGTGGCGTAGCCGACCGACAGCTCCGACTTGTTCCCGGTCGCGACGACGAGCCAGCCGAACTTGTTCGAGAGCGCCATCAGCAGCACGCCGCGGATGCGTGCCTGGACGTTCTCCTCGGCGAGGTCCGGCTCCCGTCCTTCGAAGCTCGCGGCGAGCGCCGCGTCGAACGCGCCGACGAGCTCGCCGATCGGGAGCTCGCGGAAGTCCGTTCCGAGCGACTCCGCCAGCAGACGCGCATCGCGCCGCGTCGCGTCGGAGGAGTAGCGCGACGGCATCGAGACGCAGTGGACGCGTTCCGCGCCGAGCGCCTCGACCGCGAGCGTCGCCGTCAGCGCAGAGTCGATTCCGCCCGAGACTCCCAGCACGACCTCGTCAAAGCCGTTCTTCTCGACGTAGTCGCGCAACCCGAGCTCCAGCGCCAGTCGCATCTGCTCGAGCTCGTCGAGCGGCTCGGCGAGCTGCGGCGCCGGCGGCTTGCCTTGCTCGCGCGCTGCGCCGAGGGCGACCACGAGCGGGTCGGGCGCGTTCCCACGCTCCCGCGCGAGAGCGCGGCGCCGCACGTCGCGCAACCGCCGGCCGACCGCGTCGGCGGGCTCGATGTCGACGACGAGCAGCGCCTCCTCGAAGCCGGGCGCGCGCGCGAGCACGTGCCCCTCCTCGTCGAGCACGAGCGAATGACCGTCGAAGATGAGCTCGTCCTGGCCGCCGACGGCGTTGCAGAAGGCGACGAAGCCGGCGTTGTCGCGCGCGCGGGTCGCGAACATCTCCTCGCGCTCGCGGTCGCGGCAGACGTGGAAGGGCGAGGCCGAGATGTTCGTCAGCACCTGCGCGCCCGCGAGCGCGAGATCCGTGGCCGGAGGCCCCGGCTGCCACATGTCCTCGCAGATCGTGGGGCCGACGAGCGTGCCGCCGACCTCGAGCAGCAACAGATCGCGGGCGGGCGCGAAGTAGCGATCCTCGTCGAAGACGCCGTAGTTCGGGAGAAAGCGCTTCCGGTAGAGCGCCTTCACCTCGCCCTCGGCGCACACCGCACAGGCGTTGTAGAGGTCGCGCTCGAGGTGCGGGTACCCGACGAGCGCGATCACGTCGCTCGTCGCTCGAGCGATCTCCTCGAGCGACTCGCGTGCCGCGCGCACGAAGCCCGGCCGGAGGAGGAGGTCCTCGGGCGGATAGCCCGTCACGGCGAGCTCGGGAAGCAGGACGAGATCGGCGCCGGCCGCCCGCGCCTCGGAGAGCGCGTCCAGAATGCGCTCGCGGTTGCCGTCGAGGTCGCCGACGGTGGTGTTCAGCTGGGCGAGCGCGAGCCGCATCGTCAGTTTTAGCCTACCAGGCGAAAACCGCCTACCGCCTGAGCCGGACGGCGTTCAGGTCGTGTTCGCGGATCTCTTCAGAGCGGCTGATCAGATCCTCGATGTGATCGTGCTCTGCGTGGATGTAGCGGCCGGCCAGCGCATCCGCGCGGCCGGAGGCGAGAACGCGAACGAGACGTGGCGCGAGCTCCGACGGCGTCCACGCCGCATCGTCGGCGAAACGGCCCTCGGTCATCTCGGTGCGGACGAGCCCCGGGCTGATCAGGAAGACGCGGACCGGTGTCTCCTCGAGCGCGTTGGCAAGCGTCTCTGCCAGCCGGTTCGCGGCCGCCTTGCTCGACGTGTAGCCGGTGCTGCTCGCGCCTGGCAGGTAGCCGGCGCCGCTGCCCGTGATGACGAGCCGGCCTCGGCCGCGCTCGAGCATCCCGGGGATCACGGCGCGCGCGCTGAGGTAGACGCCGAGCACGTTCACCTCGAACGTGCGCCACCATTCGGCCGGGTCGCTTGCCCAGAGATCGGCGTCCCCGCTGGCGATCCCGGCGTTCGCGCACAGCAGGTCGATCGGTCCGAGCTCGCGCTCCGTCTGCTCCACCGCCCGCTCGATGGCGGTGCGGTCGGTGACGTCGAGCTCGACCGCGAGCCCGTCGATCTCGGTCGCGACCTCCTCGACCTGGTCGCGGCTGCGCGCGGCGACGGCGACTCGTGCTCCCGCGCCGGCGAGCTCGCGCGCGATCAGCGCGCCGATGCCGCGGCCTCCGCCGGTGACGAGGGCGACCTGTCCGTCCAGTCGATCAGCGGGCTGTGACACGGGCGATCTCCTCCAGGGTCTCGGGGTTCTCCAGCGACGAGAGGTCTCCGGGATCCGTACCGAGCGCCTTCGCCCGCACCGCGCGGCGGACGATCTTCGCGCTGCGGGTTTTCGGCAGCGCCGAGACGAAGAGCACGCGCTCGGGCGCGAACGCCTTGCCGAGCTCGCGCGCGGCGAAGGCGCGCAGCTCGGCGGCCAGCGCGTCGTCGGGCTCGACGCCGGGGACGAGCGAGCAGAAGATCCACGCCACCTCGCCCTTCAGCTCGTGCGGCACTCCGACCGCCGCCGCCTCGGCGACCGCCGGGTGCGCGACGACCGCCGACTCAAGCTCCGCCGGCCCGACGCGCTTGCCCGCGATGTTGAGCGTGTCGTCCGAGCGCCCGTGCAGGAACCAGTAACCGTCCTCGTCGATGGACGCCCAGTCGCCGTGCACCCAGATCCCGGGCAGCCTGCGCCAGTAGCTGTCCAGGTAGCGCTCGCGATCGCGCCAGAAGCCGCGGGTCATGCCGGGGAACGGCTTGCGGCAGACGAGCTCCCCGACCTCGCCGCGGACGGGCCGTCCCTCGGCGTCGACGACGTCCATCGCCATCCCGAGCGCCGGACCGCCGAGGGAGCACGCCTTGATCGGCGCGGCCGGCGTGGGTGAGAGGAAGCACGCGCCGACCTCGGTGCCGCCCGAGCAGTTGATGATCGGGCAGCGGCCGGCGCCGACGTGCTCGTGGAGCCAGCGGTACGGCTCGGGGTTCCACGGCTCTCCCGTCGTCACCAGCACCCGCAGCGACGACAGGTCGTGCCGCTCGACGAGCTCCGCCCCGTGGGGGATCAGCGCGCGCACGAGTGTCGGCGAGAGGCCGAGGATCGACACGCGCTCCTGCTCGACCAGCCCCCAGAGCCGGTCGGCGGCCGGCCAGTCCGGAGCGCCCTCCGCGAAGACGATCGTGCAGCCGAGCGCCATCCCGCCGACGACCTCCCACGGGCCCATGATCCAGCCCATGTCGGTGACGAAGTGGATGACGTCCTCGGGGCGCGCGTCTGCCTGATAGGCGACCTCCCGCGTGATCGAGACCAGGAAGCCGCCCTGGACGTGGAGCACCCCCTTCGGCGCGCCGGTCGTGCCCGACGTGTAGGTGAGCAGGTACGGGTGCTCGGAGACGACCTCCAGCGGCTCGAGCGCTCCCGGTTGAGCTGCCACGGCCTCGTCCCAGTAGACGTCACGGCCCTCGTGCAGCGAGGTCTGGCCGCCGCGCCGCCGCCAGACGACCACGTGCTCGACGGACGGCGCCTCGCGGAGGGCGTCGTCGACCAGCTCCTTCATCGGCACCTCGCGGCCCCGGCGCACGGAGGCGTCCGCCGTGATCACGACTTTCGCCTCGGCGTGCTGGAGGCGGGCGGCAATCGCGGGGGCTGCGAACCCGGAGAAGATCGGTACCTGCACCGCGCCGACGTGCGCGCACGCGTGCGAGGCGATCGCGACCTGGGGCGACATCGGCAGGAAGATCGCGACGCGATCGCCTGGCTCGACGCCCAGTGCCGCGAGCGCCTCCGCGAGCCGCGTCACCTCTGCGGAGAGCTCCCGGTAGGAGAGCGAGCTCCGCTCGCCATCCTCGCTCTGCCACACGGCGGCCGGCGCGTTCGCACGCGATCCCCGCGCCCAGCGGTGGACGCAGTTCCAGGCGATGTTCAGCCGGGCGCCGACGAACCACGTCGCCCACTCGGGGCCGCGCGAGACGTCGGCGACCTGATCCCATGGCCGCGAGAACTCGAGACCCAGGTCCTCGATCGCGGCCGGCCAGAAGCGCTCCGGCTCGTCCGCAGAGAAGCGAACGAGCGAGGCATAGTCCTCGAAGCCGAGCTTCCGGGCGAGTCGTAGCGCGTTCGAGCGCTCGCGCACCTCGTCGCTCGGGCGCCAGATCACGTCCACCAGGCAAGCGTAACCTTGACGACTTTTGCTAGTGCTCGCTAACCTAGTGCGAACTAACTTTCTACGGAGGAGGGCGAGTGCGCGCGAGGATCTTTGCGGAGGAGAACCGGAGGTGGTGGACGCTTGGCTCGCTCTGTTTTGCGCTGTTCATGATCATGCTCGACAACACGGTCGTGAACGTGGCGTTGCCGGCGATCAAGGCGGAGCTCGACATCAGCACCGCCGAGCTCGAGTGGACGGTGGCCGCCTATGCCCTGACCTTCGCGTCGCTCCTCCTGACCGGCGGCAAGCTCGGCGACCTGCTCGGGCGCCGGCTGATCTTCGTGATCGGGCTCGCCGTCTTCACCCTCTCCTCACTCGCGTGCGGCCTCTCCGCGAGCGCGCCGCAGCTGATCTCGGCCCGCGCCGTCCAGGGCGTCGGCGCGGCGCTGATGATGCCCGCGACCCTCTCGATCATCTCGGCGACGTTCCCGGCACGTGAGCGCGGGACCGCGATCGGGATCTGGGCGGGCGTCTCGGCGATGGCGCTTGCGATCGGGCCGCTGCTCGGCGGGATCATCACCGAGCACATCTCCTGGAACTGGATCTTCTACGTCAACGTCCCGATCGGGGTGGTCGCCGTCATCGCGGCGCTCCTCGTCGTGCCGGAATCCCGGGACACCTCCCACGAGCAACGGCTCGACCTGCCGGGGCTGCTCACGTCCGGGATCGCGCTTCTCGCGCTCGTCTACGCCCTGATCGAGGCGAACCAATACGGGTGGACGTCGGCGCGGATCCTGACGCTGTTCGCGATCGCCATCGTCGGCATCGTCGCGTTCGTGCTGCTCGAGCTGCACCAGCGGCTGCCGATGCTCGACCTCTCGCTCTTCCGCAGCGGCACCTTCGCCGGGGCGAACCTCGTCGCGATCCTCGTCACGCTCGCGATGTTCGGGATCTTCGTCTTCTTCCCGATCTACATGCAGACCTTCCGGGGCTGGTCGCCCATCCAGGCCGGCGCGGCCCTGCTCCCGTGGACGCTGATGGTCGTGATTTTTGCGCCGATCGCCGGCAAGCTCTCCGACCGCGTCGGTTCGCGCTGGCTGATGGCAGGCGGAATGACCGTCGTCGCGATCTGCTGCCTGCTGCTCTCGACCGTCACCTTGCACTCAACGTTCTGGCACATGCTTCCGGCCTTCCTGCTCGGCGGGCTGGGGATGTCGTTCGTGATGACGCCGATGTCGGCGGCGGCGATGAGCGCCGCACCGGTCGCGAAAGCCGGCGTCGCCTCCGGCGTCCTCAACACGTTCCGCCAGGTCGGTGTCGCCCTCGGCATCGGAATCACGGGCGCGATCATCGCCGACCGCGCCGCCGCGGCCGCCCGCGGAGGCGCCACCCCGCCCGAGGCCTTCGTCCATGGCCTCACCTTCGGCATGCGCGTCAGCGCCGTGATCTGCTTCGGCGCCGCGATCGCCGCGGCCGTTCTCGTGCGCCGCTACCGGCACGCGGACGCGAGCCACCCCGCCGAGGCCGCGGCGTGAACTCCCGGCTTTCGGGCCCTCAGCGGCGCCAGGCCGTCCTCGAGACCGCCTGCCGCGTCTTCGCCAAGGGCAGCTACCACGGTTCGACCACCGCGCAGATCGCGCGCGAGACCGGCATCAGCGAGCCTGTCCTCTACCGGCACTTCAGCTCCAAGCGCGAGCTGTACGTCGCGTGTCTCGACGAGGTCTGGGAGCGGGTGCACGAGCTGTGGGAGAAGGCAGTCGCGCGCGAGGAAGACCCGGCCAACTGGCTGAAGACGATCGGCAAGGCGTACCTGGAGGCTCGTGCGGCCGCGAAGGTCGTGCTCGTAGACCTCTGGATCCAGGCACTGACGGAAGCCGCTGACGACCCCGAGATCCGCCGCGCGCTGCGCGCCCAGGTGCGGGAGGTGCACGACTTCGTCGCGGGCGTGATCCGCCGTGCCCAGGAAGCGGGCGGTGTCCTCCCCGATCGCGATCCGGACGCCGAGGCGTGGATCTTCATCTCGCTCGGCCTGCTGACGACGATCGACCGCCGCCTCGGCAGCCTGGTCGGCGACGAGTTCGAAGATGTCTTCGCGAGCCGGCGCGCGTGGATGACGGGCTCTTCCGCCTGACGCAGCCTCAGCGAGTCGCGGGCGTGCAGCCGGGGCCCAAGCCCCGCCATCTGCGGGGGCCGAAGTCGGATGAGGCTCAGCGACCGCTCCGAACTGCGAGGACCAAAGAAAAGCCCCCGGCTGCGGCTCCGGGGGCTTCTGGTTTTTGCGGGCCTTCCTGAGAGGCGACCGATCCGGGGGCCTTGGCTCTGCGGCCCAGCCACAACCTCCGAACGTGTCGTCGCTGTCTCTGGCGCGCCCCTTGCATCCCACAAGCCTGGCGTCCGGCTGGGTGCAAGGTGGTCAGAATATAGACCCCTCCGGACCGGTAGTCAAGTACCTCGGTCAAGTGATTTTCAAAACCGCAAGTTCACCCCGTTTCCCGCTCGGCTATAACCTTTTTGGGGGATATTCGGAAACCGCCACTTGCGCCGAAGTCAAGTGTGAGTTTGACTGCGTCCTGCAGGCTCATGTCCCGTGCTTCCCTGACAACCCGGTACCGCACCGCCGCCCAGCCCGGCAGCGCCCGCCTCGGCGAGCGCGTTCGCCAGCTGCGCGTGGCGGCGGGGCTGACCCAGACCGATCTCGCCGGCGACCGCTTCTCGAAGGAGTACGTCAGCCAGATCGAGCGGGGTAAGACCAGGCCCACGCGCGAGACGATCGAGTGGCTCGCGGCGAAGCTGGGAGTCGATGCAGGCTTCCTCGAGCGCGGTGTCTCCGCCGACGAGCGCAGCCGCGTCGAGGCGATGCTCGCGCGCGCCGATGCGCTCGCGAACAACCACCAGTACGACGAGGCGGTCGAAGAGATCGAGAACTCGCGCACCGCGGTGCTGGCGACCGGCGCCGTTGAGCTCGAGGCTCGTGCGCTGCAGACCGAGGCCTGGGCGCGGATGGAGCGCGGCGAGGTTCGGCCTGCGCTGCAGCTGCTCGAGCGCGGCCGGAACCTCACCGACGGCCCGGGCTTCTCGGACGTCGACCGGGCGCAGGTGCTCTTCCGCATGGGCGTCTGCCGCTATCACCTTTCGAGCATCGCCTCCGCCGTCTCGCTGTTCAGCGAGGCGCTGAAGCTGGCGGACGGCTCTCAGCTCCCGTGTGACCTGCTGCGCGGCGAGATCCTCGGCTGGCGCTCGCGCTGCTACCGCCGCCAGCGCGACCTCGAGGCTGCGCGCGAGGACGTCGAGCGCGCGCTCGAGCTGGCTCAGGCGCTCGACGACCACCGCACGATGGCCAACGTCTACTTCCAGGCCTCGCTCGTCGCCGAGCGGATGGGCCACTGGGTGCTCGCGCGCAGCTACGCCGAGCGCGCGAAGGCGTTTTACGAGCAGATCAACGACGAGCGGAACGTCGGTCGCCTGCTGAACAACCTCGGCGGCCTCAACTTCCAGCTCGGCAAGCCCGACCGCGCGGTCGAAGACCTGAAGAACGCGTACCGCGTGCTGCTCGACAAGGGCAGTGACGCCGAGGCGGCCAACGTCGTCTCGTCGCTCGCACACGTACACCTGGCCACCGGCCAGATCGACTCCGCCGAGGAGGAGGCGCGGCACGCGCTGGAGCTCCTCGAGGGTCGTGAAGATTTCCTGCTCGACATCGCGCCGACGCAGCTGGTGCTGGGGCGCGCGCTGATGGAGCAGGGTCGACTTGACGAGGCGCAGGAGATGCTGCGCACCGCCGAGGCAAGCGCAGAGCAGCTCGAATCGATCAGCCATCGCGCCGCCGCGTGGATGGCACAGGGCGACCTCGCTGCCCGCCAGGGCGAGGACGCGACGGCCGCACGGCTGTACCGGAAGGCCGCCGAAGCCCTGCAGGATGTCCGCTTCTAGTCCCCGAAGGAGGTGAAGATGAACAAGGTACGCCTGATCTCCCTCATGGTCACCCTGTCCCTGGTCGCCGGCTCCCTCCAGGGGTTCGCCCGCGGGCTCCAGTTCCTCGGGCACGGCTGTAGCTGGTTCGACGGGCACTAGGCCAATCCAGGCGCGTTCGGAGCGGCGTCGATCAGCTCCGGACGCAGCCGGCACGCGTCGAGCGGCGCTCCTGCTCAGCGACCGCGGCACGGGCTCCTCGGGGGGTCCCACCTACTGGCTAGACTCGGCCACGTGGCCCGCGTCGTCGCCGTCCTCTTCGCGGCAGCGGCTCTCGGCGCCGGGTGCGGCGGTTCTCGCGCAGCCGGAGGGGCGTCTCTCGACGAGATCCTGAAGGGCCAAGGCCCGGTCGTCGCGCTCACGGCCGGCGCGTCCGAATTCGTCCCGGGCGACGTCCGTCGGCACGGGTGTGGCTGGCGAGCAGTCGCTCGAAGGCTCCGTTCGCGCGGACGACGGCGCGGCTCGAGCCGATCGGCGTCCGAGGCCGCTCCGATCCCGCCTTCGGAGGCGTGAGGCGGATTTACGTGGCGCACCTGCGCCTACCGCGGGCGGCGCGTTACTGGCTCGGCGTGCAGACCCCTCGAACTTTCGTCTTGACGCGACCGGTCTCGACCGCCGAGCTTGCAGCCGCGGTGCGCGCAACGCTCCTCTAGCGTTTGCCGCGGCCGCGCGGGCGGGGAGGAAGCTGTCGTGGCCCTCGGAATGCAGCGTGCGCGCCGCGCGGGCGAGGTCGTGAACGTGGCCCGGCGAAGACGCCTCGTGCGCGTGCTGCGGGAGCTCGGATTGGCCGGCTGTCGGCCGGCGACGCGCGAGGGGGCAGTCGAGTTCCGCCTCGCGCTGGAGCAACTCGGCGCGACGTTCCTGAAGCTCCGGCAGCTGCTGTCGTCGAGGCCCGACCTGCTCCCGGACGTCTACATCGACGAGCTCTCGAAGCTCGTCGACGAGGTGCCGCCCTTACCCTTCTCCGAGGTGGAGCGTGTCGTGCGGGAAGAGCTCGGCGCCGACGTGCTCGCGAGGCTCGACCCGAGGCCGCTTGCGGCGGCGTCGATCGCGCAGATCCACCCGGCGCTGCTCGCTGACGGGCGCGAGGTCGTGCTCAAGGTGCGGCTGCCGGGGATCGCCGAGTAGGTAACCCTCGACCTCCGGGTCGTGCAGTCGGCCGTCGAGTTCCTCGAGAAACGGTCGGAGACCGCACAGCTCCTGCAGCTGCGCGCGCTGACGGACGAGCTCGAGGTGCACCTGCGCGGCGAGCTCGACTTGGTCGAAGAGGCGAGCAACACCGAGCTGATCGGGCAGCAGCTCGCGGACTACGAGGACCTCGTCGTACCGCAGGTGATTCGCCCGCACGTGACCAAGCGCGTGCTGGTGCTGGAAGCCACCACGGCCTCAAGCTCGCGCTCGACCACGGGCTGCCGTCGGAGCGGGCGCAGACTCTCGCGGCCGAGTTCTTCCGCGCCTACATCCGGCAGGTGACGCAGGCCGGCGTCTACCACGCCGACCCGCACCGCGGAAACGTCCTGCTGACCGAAGACGGCCGGCTCGCGCTGCTCGACTTCGGCCTCATGGGCCGGCTCGACGACGAGACGCGGACGACGCTGG